>OLSQ01000004.1_pt1 | contig 320305 bp, 258 predicted proteins | sample 1672561 | NCBI WGS metagenome assembly OLSQ01 (sample SAMEA3136699, study PRJEB25190) | human gut metagenome | biome: human gut; feature: human-associated habitat; material: faeces | place: Austria | collected 2013
AGCTTTTTCACAAATGAAGTACATCCCGTTTTGTAGGGTAAAACGGTACTTCTTAATAGAGCTTTGCACCTGCGGGGATATGGTTATCTACCATGAGGAGGTGGAGTTTTTCTTCGCCTTCTTCTTCGTGAACTGCACTGAGGAGCATACCGCAGGAGTCAATGCCCATCATTGCTCTCGGAGGAAGATTTGTGATAGCGATAAGAGTCTTTCCAACCAGTTCTTCAGGCTCATAATAAGCGTGAATACCGCTTAAAATTGTACGGTCTGTGCCTGTGCCGTCATCAAGAGTGAACTGTAAAAGCTTCTTTGACTTCTTAACAGCCTCGCAAGCCTTAACCTTTACTGCACGGAAATCTGACTTTGAAAATGTTTCAAAATCAACATATTCTTCAAACAAAGGCTCAACTTTTACCTTTGAGAAGTCAATCTTTTCTTCAACAACAGCATCCTTTGTTTTCGGAATGCCTGACGGCTTCTTGTCGGAATCCAAGCTCTTCATTGTCGGGAAGAGGAGAACATCACGGATTGCGGCTGAATCTGTGAGGAGCATACACATTCTGTCGATACCAAAGCCGATACCGCCTGTCGGAGGCATACCGATTTCAAGTGCGTTGAGGAAATCCTCATCGGTTGTGTTAGCCTCATCATCGCCCTGTGCGAGAAGTGCCTCCTGAGCCTTAAAACGCTCTCTCTGGTCAATCGGATCGTTAAGCTCTGAATATGCATTAGCCATTTCCCAGCCGTTCATAAAGAACTCGAATCTCTCAACATAATCGGGATTTTCTGGTTTCTTCTTTGTAAGCGGAGAAATCTCAATCGGATGATCCATAACAAAAGTAGGCTGAATCATATGCTCTTCTGCAAATTCTTCAAAGAAAAGGTTGAGGATGTCGCCCTTCTTGTGGCGTTCTTCAAACTCAACACCCTTTTCCTTAGCAATTGCCTTTGCCTCTTCATCAGAATGAATTTCGTTGAAATCAACGCCTGAATACTTTTTAACAGCGTCAAGCATTGTAATTCTCTCAAACGGCTTGCCAAGATCCATTTCAATGCCGTTGTATGTGATTGTTGTTGTGCCGAGAACCTCCTGTGCAACATGGCGATAGAGGTTTTCGGTAAGATCCATCATACCGTTGTAGTCGGTATATGCCTGATAAAGCTCCATAAGAGTAAACTCTGGGTTGTGACGGGTGTCAACACCCTCGTTACGGAATACTCTGCCGATTTCGTAAACCTTTTCAAGTCCGCCTACGATAAGTCTTTTGAGGTAAAGTTCAAGAGAAATTCTGAGCTTTAAATCCTCGTCAAGAGCGTTGAAGTGAGTAAGGAACGGACGAGCCGACGCACCGCCGGCATTTGCAACGAGCATAGGAGTTTCAACCTCCATAAAGCCCTGATTGTCAAGGTAACGGCGGATACTGCCGATAATTTTTGAACGCTTTACAAAGGTATCCTTTACCTCGGGATTCATAATAAGGTCAACATAACGCTGACGGTAACGAAGGTCTGTATTTGTAAGACCGTGATACTTTTCGGGGAGGGGTTTGAGTGATTTGGAAAGGAGCTTAACCTCTTTTGCATGAACAGAAATTTCGCCCATTTGCGTTTTGAAAACAAAGCCCTTTACTTCAACGATATCGCCGATATCCCACTTTTTAAGGAAACCGTATTCTTCTTCACCAAGATCGTCAAATTTTGCAAAAATCTGGATTTTGCCCGAACGATCCCAAAGGTCCATAAACGAAACCTTGCCCTTGCCTCTTTTTGAAAGCAAACGGCCTGCAACGCATACGTCTTTGTTTTCGTACTCTTCAAAATTGTTTTTAATTGTTTCCGTGAGAACATCACGGGCACTTGTTGTAATTACAAACGGATCTCTGCCTGCTTCTTTGAGGGCGTCAAGCTTTTCGTATCTGACCTTGATAACATCGCTTGTGCCGGTCTGCTGTGGCTTCTGACTCATTTCCAATCATTCCTCTCTTTTCAACATCAATAAATCTGACGGATTGCAAAAGCAGAATCCGTCAGCAAAAATTCAATAGATAAACAAATTACTTTGAGATTTCAAGAATCTTAAATGCCTTTACGCCGCCGGGAGTTTCAACCTCAACAACATCACCGACACATCTGTCCATGAGAGCCTTGCCCACAGGTGATTCGTCTGAAATTTTGCCCTGTGCGGGATTTGTTTCGTTAGAACCCGAACCAACGATTTTGTATGTCATCTGTCTGTCTGTGCCAACCATTTCGATTGTAACAACAGAAGTGAGGTGTACCTTATCGTTAGATGTTTCGGACTCATCAATAATCTGAGCAGTTTTGAGGATAGACTCGATAGTAGCGATTCTTGCCTCCATAATAGCCTGCTCGTTCTTTGCATCATCATATTCACTGTTCTCGGACAAGTCGCCGTAGGAACGGGCTACCTTGATTTTCTCTGCAATTTCTTTACGCTTGACATTTTGTAATTCTGCAAGTTCCTCTTCAAGATTTTTAAGACCTTCCGCAGTAAGCATTGTTGGTTTAGCTGCCATTTTATATCGTTCCTTTCAGTTAATACCGCACCTGCACAGGCGTGCATACGGTATAAAATTCTTTCATATCAGCAAAAAACTGCATATAGATTTATTATAATTTTTTTCACACCGATTGTCAAGCAAAACGGGCAAGATAACTGCAAAGAGATTTCACCGTCTGCGCCTCTGTATCATTACGGCACAAATCGGGAACAATTGAACCAAGCTCGTACTGTGAACCGAGTGTATAGAGTGCTGAGCAGAAGTATTCCTCCGACAATCCCTCAGGCCGCAAAAGTGCGAAACCGTTCGGCATTTTAAAGCAATAGCGAAAATACACAAAGCCCTTTATATTTTCCTTAGGTCTGCCGTTTGTGAGGATAACCGCATCATTTCTTACAGGCAGATTTTCTTCAATTTCAAACGGTGCAATGACAAGGTCACAATTTGAAAGCTGTTCACGGTGGTGAGTAACAACGGCACACGCACCTGTTTCTTCGGCAATGGTATTCAGCTCATCATAGAACACATCTTCGTTGTCTGTGATAATACAGGCATTGCCCGTATATTTCAACACAAATGAGACAAGGTCGGTGCATTGAGCATCGGGATCATAAATTCCGACCGTCAGCCTTTCGGGAGTATCAAATTTGCTGAGGGCATAAAGCGCCATATTTGTACAAAGTCTTGCCGAAAAAAGCGGCGAGTAAAAACGCTTGTAGCCGCTGTCGTTCGGAAAAGTCATTTCTTCGCAACACAAAAGTCTTGTGCGCTGACTGCCGATTGCCCTGTCAATTTTATTGAGATTGACCTTTTGTCTGCGACAGATGTATGTAAGCTGTTTTACGCTTACGCCCCTTGCCCTCTTGATTTCAACGCACACCTTGTCCCCTCTCAGCCTGTTAAAAAATCCCATTATTTTCCCGCACTTTTCGGGAAACACAACATTCAATGAAGTAATCAAAACAAAAACCTCCGCATATTTACTTATTTAAGTATATGCGAAGGCTTTTAAATTAATTATCAAATTGTGTATGTATCAAAGAAATTATCACATGTACGGATACTCAGACATCGGGTTGTATCTTACACCATTAAGACGGCATTCGTAGTGGAGGTGAGGTCCTGTTGAATTACCTGTTGAACCGACATAGCCGATAACCTGTCCTCTTGAAACAGACTGACCTGAACTTACTGTAAGACTTGTAAGGTGACCGTAAACTGTCATCTTACCGCCCGCGTGGCTGATCATTACATAGTTACCATAACCGCCGCCGCAGCCGCAGCTGTAGCTCTTGCCCCAGTTGTGTGTACAACTGCTGTTGGTTGCAACAACAGTACCGTCGGCAGCCGCAACAACAGGAGTTCCCATGATGCCTGCGCCGGCAATATCAATTCCGCCGTGGTTATAAACTTCTCTGTCCTCAAACCATTCAGATGAACGGCTCACAAAGCCCGGTGTCGGCCATGCAAAGCCCGAACCTGACGGAACAATTACAGATGATGAACCTGAGCTTGATGAACCCGAACTGCTTGAGCCGCTTGATGAACTGCTTGAAGAGCTGCTTGATGAACTGCTTGAGCTTGAACTCTGTGAAGCCTTAGCAGCCTGTTCCGCAGCAGCCTTCTGAGCGGCATAGTACTCGCTGATTTTAGCTTCAATCTCATCACTCTGCAAAGCCGCACTTTCCAAGGAATTCTGCGCCTCGGAATTTGATGCGTAAAGATTTTTAAGAATCTCGTCATTATCGGAAATGAGTTTATTAAACTCGTCCTGATCCGACTTCAATGACGCCTGCTGAGTTTCAAGGTCTTTCTTGTCGGCCTCAAGGGATTCCTTCTTGGTGCTGAGCTCGTCCAGCTTTGTCTGGATTTCGCTGATAAGCTCCTTGTCGCTGTTTGCAAGGCTCTTTACAAGCTCCATCTTATCAATAAGGTCAGAAAAATCCTTTGCACCGAAAATGATTTCAAGGTCGGTTGCATTGCCTGACATATAGAGAATTCTGAGTCTGTTTGCAAGTGCGTCAAACTGATCCTCAACTTCCGAAAGTCCCTTGTCATAAGCGTCCTGCTTTTCCTTAATATCATCGTTAAGGCTTGAAATTTTCTCACGGGTTACTGCAATTTTTTCATCAAGAACCTGAACCTTGCTTACAAGGGCGCTCTTGTATTCTTCCTTTTCTGCGATGTCAGACTTTGTATCATCAAGAATCTTCTGATACTTCTGATTTTCCTGTTCAAGCTGCTGAAGCTGTTGTTCAAGGTCTGAGATGCTGTCCTCAGCAGAAACAGTAGTCGGTATTGCCATTGGAATTGAAATCATGCATACGCAGAGCATTGCACATAAAATTCTTTTTAATTTGTTCATTGTAATCTCCTCCTTTAAGATTTCTGTCGGGATTACCAACCGAGTATTTCGTTACCTTCCATTTTAAGGTATTTTCTGATTGAAATAAAGCTGCCGAAGAAGCCGATAACAATACCTGCAATTGCAAACAAGCCGCCTGTAATCCAGATGACATTGTTAATCGGAATGAAATCAATCGGAACAATTTGATAAACAAGAGCCTGTGCAGTCTCATAGAGGATTGCAATTGCGCCTGTTGAAACAATTGCGGAAATAAGTCCGATTATCATACCTTCAATAAGAAACGGCCATCGTACAAACGAGTTCGTTGCACCAACCGATTTCATAATGCTGATTTCAAATCTTCGTGAATACATCGTTGCACGAATTGTGTTGGCAATGATGAAGATTGAAATGATTGTCAAAGCACAAACAACCGCAATACAAATCATATTGACAAGATTGCTGATGTCCGTAAGCTTCTTTGCAAGCTCACGGTGGTTGCTTATGCTGTCAACACCGTCAATTTTTTTAATCTGAGCAACAGTATCGTCATACTTCGACAAGTCCTTCATAACTACAATGAAAGAATCGGGGAGTTTGTTTCTGCCCTGCATTTCTGCAAAGAGGTCGTCGCCGAGAGTAGATTTATACTGCTTTATCGCATCTTCCTTTGAAAGAAAGGTTGCCGACTCAACATTGTCAAGCTTTTCAATTTCTTTTCCTACATAAACAGCCTCAAGCTGTGAATATCCGTCTTTAACATAAACTGAGGTTTCGTTTGACTTGCCGACAGATTCAACAACATTGTCAACATTCATCGAAAAAAGTGCCGCCGCACCTGTGAGAACAAGACAGCTTATAAGTACGCAGACAGAAGCGATACTCATAATACGGTTGTTCCACACATTTTTGAAACCTTCTTTTGCTAAATAACCAAATCCGGTCATATCAAAAATCCTTTCAAAATCCTATTTGCGCAAACGCATTATTCCGGAACAACCACTGCATTATCGGGATAATCCGGTGTGTTTTCTTCTTCACCGCTGTCATCACCGTAATTGTCAGTATAGTCATCTTTAACAAACAAATCCTTGGTGTCGCTCTTAATTTTTCCGTGGTCAAGAACAACAACTCGTCTGTCAAACTCACGAACAAGGTCATGTTCATGCGTTACAACAATAACGGTTGTGCCTGTTGCGTTAATTTCATTGAGAAGCTCAATGATTTCGTGTGACATCTCGGGGTCAACATTACCTGTCGGCTCATCGGCAATAATAATTTCGGGGTTATTCACAAGGGCTCTTGCAAGGCTTACACGCTGTTGCTCACCGCCCGAGAGTTCACTCGGTCTGTTTTTCATCTTATCTTTAAGACCGACAAGCTCAAGCACATACGGAACACGCTTTTTAATTACTGCCGAAGGTTTTCCGACAGCACGCATCGCAAACGCAACATTGTCGAAAACATTCATCTTGTCAATAAGTCTGAAATCCTGAAAAACAATGCCCATATGACGGCGCATATAAGGAACCTTGCTCCTTCTCAGCTTTGTAACATCAGTGTCGTTGATAACGATTTTGCCCGATGTCGGAGTTTCCTCATGCATAATGAGTTTAAGAAATGTACTCTTGCCTGCGCCCGATGCACCGACAATAAATACAAACTCGCCCTTATCAATACTCAGCGTAATACCGTAGAGAGCATGAGTGCCATTAGGGTATGTTTTAGACACATTTATAAAATCAATCATAAAGTCACCTTTGTTTTGTAGTTATTGTACAAATACTCATAAAAAGTCAAAACGCCCAGAGCACAGCGAACGCACTATGCTCGGGCACACTTTAACTAAATCAGTATTTTGTAGGACTTGCGTTGAGGTATTTCTTAACCATAAGAGCTACCTTGAACACGATTGCATCCTCAAACTCACGGAGGTCAAGACCTGTGAGCTTTTTAATTTTTTCAAGTCTGTACACAAGAGTGTTTCTGTGTACAAAGAGCTTTCTTGATGTTTCGGAAACATTGAGGTTGTTTTCAAAGAAACGCTGGATTGTAAAGAGAGTTTCCTGATCAAGGCTCTCAATTGAACCACGCTTGAAAACTTCTTTGAGGAACATTTCACACAATGTTGTGGGAAGCTGATAGATAAGACGGGCAATGCCGAGGTTATCATAGCTTACGATTGTACGGTCTGTGTCAAATACCTTTGCAACCTCAAGAGCTGACTGAGCCTCCTTAAAGCTTCTTGCAAGATCCTTGATGCCTGTAACCGTTGTGCCGATGCCGACAACACAGTGTGTATAGAACTCGCTCGAAAGTGTGTCTGAAATCGAGCTTGCAAGCTTTTCAAGGTCACGGCTCTCTGTGTCGGGTTTAATTTCCTTAACAAGTGCAATTTCAACCTCGTTAATGTTTATAACAAAGTCCTTTGACTTGTCCGGGAAAAGATTCTGAATTATATCATAAGCGGAAACATCTGTTTTTGAAACAATTTTAATAAGCAGACACACACGGGAAACCTCGCTGTTAAAGTGAAGCTCTCTTGCTTTAAGGTAAATGTCACCCGGAAGAATGTTGTCAAGAATAACATTCTTAATAAAGTTTGAACGATCATACTTTTCGTCATAATACTGCTTGATGCTTGCAAAAGAAACCGACAAAAGCTGAGCATATTTCTGAGCATACTCATCGGTACCCTGAACAAATACTGCATAATCATACTTTGCATTGCTGCCGAAAGATCTGTATGTATAGCCGTTCACAACAAACGGTGCTGTCGAGCTGAGTGTTTCGGAATTAACGCTCTCGTTTACCTCGCCGATTTTTCCAAGCTCGGAGCAGGCAATAACAACCGAAGTCTCGTCAATTACGCCAATCGTTCTGTCGATTGCGTCTTTCATCTGGTGTACAATACCTTGAAATAATCTGTTTGACATAAATTTTTACCTCGTTTTCTCCGCAGTTATATATTGTGATTGTAAAAGAGTTCAATAAAATACAATCTGTCTCATATACATATTACACAAAAACGAGAAAAAAATCAACCTCTATTTACAATTTTTCTTGAATTTTTTTAGAGAATTTGCATAATCAGCAACAAGTTACAGTTTTGAAAGCAAAATTAAACAATTGTTACAAAATCTTATTTGTTTTTTAATATATCACAACATTGTGTTGATTTTGTGACAAAATACGAAAAATATCTATTCATCACGGCTAATCAATTATAAAATTTAAATGCAAATGGGTTTTGAAAGTTATTGTGCTTACGGCAACAATCGTTTTCCTTCTGCAAACGCAAAAACGGCGGAGCATAACGCTCCGCCGTAAAAACCAAATTAAATTATAATCAGTTTGTGATTGTTTTCTCAGTATCCTTATCAAAGATGTGAATCTTGCTGAGGTCGAAAGCAATCTCAATGTCGTCGCCCGGCTTAGCTGTTGAAGTAGGTTCAACACGAGCTGTGATAGGTGTACCGTTGATATTTACATAGAGATAAATTTCAGCGCCCATAAGCTCGGTAACATCAACATTGGCTTTGAGAAGACACTCAGCCTTAGCAATTTCTTCAGGCTCATCGTGAACATGCTCAGGACGGATGCCCAAAACAACTTCCTTGCCAACATAGTTGTCGAGGTCAGCATTGACCTTTGACTCCGGAACAGGAACGTGATACTTGTCAAAATCAAGAGTATACTTGCCGCCGTTCTTAGAGAGAACAGCGTTGATGAAGTTCATCTGAGGTGAACCGATAAATCCTGCAACGAACATATTGCAAGGCATATCATAAAGATGCTGAGGAGTATCAACCTGCTGAATGAAACCGTCTTTCATAACAACAATTCTTGTACCCATTGTCATAGCCTCTGTCTGGTCATGGGTTACATAGATAAATGTTGTGCCGAGACGCTGATAAATTTTTGAAATCTCTGTTCTCATCTGAGCACGGAGCTTAGCATCAAGGTTTGAAAGCGGTTCGTCAAGAAGGAATACCTTCGGGTTACGAACGATAGCACGACCGAGAGCAACACGCTGTCTCTGACCGCCTGAAAGAGCCTTTGGCTTTCTGTCAAGATACTGCTCGATACCAAGGATTCTTGCAGCCTCTTCAACTCTTCTCTTAATCTCTTCCTTAGAGAACTTACGGAGTTTAAGACCGAATGCCATATTATCATATACAGTCATATGAGGATAAAGAGCATAGTTCTGGAATACCATTGCGATATCTCTGTCCTTAGGAGCAACATCGTTTGCGAGTGTGTCGCCGATGTAAAGCTCGCCCTTTGAAATATCCTCAAGACCTGCAATCATTCTGAGGGTTGTTGATTTACCGCAACCTGAAGGACCAACGAGAATGATGAATTCTTTGTCGGCAATTTCAAGGTTGAAATCTGTAACAGCAGTTACACCGCCGTCATAAATCTTGTAAACATGTCTTAATGAAACATTTGCCATTGTGTATAAACCTCCAATTAGTCGATAACGATAAAGTCCTTAGCTTTATTACATACAATAATATACCACTTTTCGCACAATTTGACCATACCGAAATTGACCAAAGATATATGCATTATTTTATTTAAAACCGACACAGGATAAAATTCAGATGCATTTTTTAGTGTATATTGCCGATAAAAACCGACTTTTTATCCAAATCCGTCAACAATTTGCACTCGCCTATGTGCAAATTGCTATCAAGATACAAACCGCCTATTGAAATTCGTTGAAGATGCACAACTTTTAATCCACAACACAAAAACATTTTTTTAACCTGATGATATTTACCCTCACAAATTGTGACAATTCCTGTTTTTTTATCATTTTCGTCACATTCAAGCACGGCACTGCGACACTTCGTACCGTCAGAGAACTCAATTCCGTCAGAAAAAGCCTTTACGGTATCTTCTGTGATTTCTCCGTCAAGCTTTGCAACATACTTCTTGTCCACATGCTTTTTAGGCGATGTAATGCTGTGTGCAAAGTCACCGTCATCTGTAATAAGAAGCAGTCCCTCTGTATCACGGTCAAGTCTGCCGACGGGAAAAAGTCCCTTTCGTTTCATATCTTCGGGGATAATATCAATAACAGTCTTAAACTGCCTGTCCTCGGTTGCCGACACAACTCCCGCAGGCTTGTTCATCATTATATATATGTGTTTGCTGTAATTGAAAGCCTGTCCGTCCACAATAATTTCATCCTTGTCGGGGTCAACCTTTGCATCAGGCTTTTTACATATTTTTCCGTTCACAAGAACCGCACCGCTTTTTATGAGCTTTTGAACCTCTTTTCTGCCGTCGGCTCTTTGTGACGAAATAATTTTATCAAGTCTTTCCATCTTAATCAACAAGCGGCAGATTTTTACTGCCGTATTCTCCGTTTGTAATGTGTCCGCCGATTACCCTGTTTTTGTAAACAAGCAAAACGGCATTGTTATCCTTTGGCTTTTCCAGGGGAACTGTAATCTCCGTAACCTCTTTGCCTTTAAATTTTCCGAGGTCGAGTCCGATTTTCTTCTGAAGTTCGTTGTATTCCTCATAATATTTATTAAAATCCGACGGAATTACAACCGACCTTTTCTCAGGCTTTGCGTCGGCGGTTTCAATTCCGAACTGTTCAAGGAATTTTTTCTCCTCACCGTCATTAAGCACAAGAGAATACTCCCCTGTTTTATCACTTACGGCTGTATCGGGCAACCGTGAATTTATTGCAACCGTGACGGCTGTACATATTATTGCCGCTGTTACGGACAGCACCGCCGCCAAAATTACTGTTTTTTTAGCCTTGATTTTAAAATTGAAAACGAACATTTTAAATCCTCCGCACATTTTATTCTCTGATAAAATGTATGCGAAAAATCTTCGGATAATTCCGTTTGTCCGATTTCAAATTATTTACTTTGTAAGAACATCCAAGAGTTCAGCTGTTGTTTTTACAAACACCCTGCCGCCCTCTTTTTTCATGCTTTCAAGGTCGCCGTAGCCGTATTCAACACCGACAAAATCAACATCGCAAAGTCTTGCGCCCTTTGTGTCAAACCAAGTGTCGCCAATCATAACGGTATCTTTTCTGTCATTTTCAAGGCTGCCGCCAAGTCTTTCAACTGCATACGGAATAAGGTCTTTTTTATCTTTTCGACTGCCGTCAAGTGTTGAACCGCAGATTGCGTCAAACATATCATGCACACCGAGAAGTTCTGTAATTTCTTCGGCAAACTTTTCATACTTTGACGAACACACGGCAAGCTTTGCACCGCTGTTTTTAAGCTCTGCAAGAACCCTGTCAATGCCGTCATAAAGCTTGTTCACAAGCTTGCCTTTGGTGTTGTAGTATTCACGATAAATCTCAACGCCTCTTGCCGATTCTTCCTCATTGAAATGGCAGATATTGCGGAATGTATCGAGCAACGGCGGTCCGATGTACAATGTGTAATCGTCAAGATTCGGCAACGGCTTGCCCATACTTTTAATTGCGTTTTCAAGTGACTCTCTTATGCCCAATGCGCTCTCGCTGATTGTGCCGTCAAGGTCAAACAGATAATATTTGTACTTATTCATCAAACTTGCTGTCCGCCTTCATCTGAAATTTTTCTGATTTTACGCTTACTCTTGTGTGAGTGCCTCTTGCGATTTCACCCTTTTTATCTTCGGCAAAAACTTCAAAATTAAACATTCTGCCGTCAACGCTTTTGAGAACGGCTGTTGCCGTAACCTCAGCACCGAGAGGAGTAGGGCTTGTGTGTTCAATTGAAATCATTGTACCGACAGTTGTAAGCTCTTCGTTATCAAGAACCTTGTCTGCAAGAGCTGCGGCGGCATTTTCCATAAGAGCCACAACACACGGAGTTGCAAGCACACAAAGACTGCCGCTGCCCATTGAAACGGCAAGATTCTCTTCTTCAACCTTAATTGTTACAGAATATGTATTTATTTCGCTCATAAAAATTTCCTTTCTTATTGTTTAAAGCAATTTTATGTGATATACTTAACAAAGTGTGCATTACTCGTCTGTGAATTGACAGAGTAAGTATCCATACGATATAATAATACAATATTCAGTGAAAATAGGCAAGCATTGCCCGAATATTATTTGAGGTGAAAATAAATGAAACTCGGAATCGTCGGACTTCCAAATGTCGGCAAAAGTACTCTTTTTAACGCAATTACAGACGCAGGTGCTCAGAGTGCAAACTATCCTTTCTGCACAATTGAACCGAATATCGGTGTTGTTGCAGTTCCGGACAAAAGACTTGATAAACTTGCGGAAATGTATGATCCTGACAAATATACTCCTGCATCAATTGAATTTGTAGATATTGCAGGTCTTGTAAAGGGTGCATCAAAGGGCGAGGGACTCGGCAACAAGTTCCTTTCAAACATCCGTGAATGTGACGCTATCGTTCATGTTGTCCGTTGCTTTGAAAACGATGACATTATCCATGTTGAAGGCAACATCAACCCTGCCCGTGACATTGAAACAATTAATCTTGAGCTTATTCTCTCCGATGTTGAAATGCTCGAACGCAGAATTGACAAGACAAAGAAAATGCTCAAGGGCGATAAAAAGTATCAGAAAGACATCGACCTTTTTGAAAGAGTTCTTGACGCACTCAACGAGGGCAAACCCGCAAGAAGTGTTGAATGTGACGATGACGAAAAGGCAATTCTTTCAGAGGTTGCGCTTCTCACAAACAAGCCTGTTATCTATGCCGCAAATATGAGTGACGAGGATTTCTCAAACGGCATCGACTCAAACGAGGGCTACAAGGCTGTTCAGAAGATTGCCGCCGAGGAACACGCCGGCGTTCTTCCAATCTGTGCTCAGATTGAGGAAGAAATCGTTGAGATGGACAAGGAAGAAAAGGAAATGTTCCTTGCCGATATGGGACTTGAGGAAAGCGGTCTTGACAGACTTATCAAGGAATGCTATGCACTTCTCGGACTTATCTCCTACCTTACAGCCGGCAAACAGGAGGTTCGTGCATGGACAATCAAAAAAGGAACAAAAGCACCTCAGGCAGCGGGCAAAATTCACTCGGATTTTGAGCGTGGATTTATCAGAGCCGAGGTTATCGCATATGACGACCTTATCGCCTGCGGAAGTATGACAGCCGCAAAAGAAAAAGGTCTTGTCCGCAGTGAAGGCAAGGACTATGTTATGAAAGACGGCGATGTCGTTCTTTTCAGATTCAATGTTTAATTAAATCATTACAATTGATGACGGTTACGAATATTTTCGCAGCCGTCATTTTTTGATGTCACACATTTCTCCTTTTGCAATAATATGTAGTGTAAACGAAAGGAGGTAAGCGTATGTGTAACTTTGGTAACGGCAACGGTTGCTGCTCATGGATTATTCTTCTTATCATCGTTCTCTGCTGTTGCGGCGGAAACAACGGCGGCTGTGGTTGTGACAACAACAGCTGTGGCTGCGGCTGCTGATAAAGCACGCTGACTAAAGCCCCATTCGGCTTATTGCTGAGGATGTTTTAATATAAAAAGGGCGGCTGCCGTTTTTTGCGATATCCGCCCTTTGCTTTTTATTCAATTGAACGGTACATACAAAAACGGTCGGTTTGAACAAACCGACCGTTAATATTTTACAATTATTAAATTAATTCAGAAATTATTTGCCCTCTTTAACAACATCTCTGATAACCTTTGCAATGTGAGGCTGTGTAAGACCAAACTTGTCAAGAAGTTCAAGAGCAGGACCGCTGTAACCGAAACGATCGTTTACACCAATCTTTGTAACCTTAACAGGACACTCCGCACTTACAACATCACAAACAGCGTCGCCGAGACCGCCGATAACATTGTGTTCTTCAATTGTGATGATTCTGCCTGTTTCCTTTGCAGCCTTTGTGATGATTTCTCTGTCGATAGGCTTTATTGTGTGAATGTTAATAAGACGAGCGTTGATGTCCTCAGCCTCAAGTTCCTTAACAGCCTTTAAAGCCTCGTTTACAACAAGTCCTGTTGCAATAACAGCCACATCGTTACCCTCATGGAGAGTAATACCCTTGCCAAGCTCAAATGTATAGGTATCGGGATCATTAAAACTGTCAACAGCAAGTCTGCCGAGACGGATATAAACAGGACCGTTGTACTCAATTGCAGCCTTTGTAGCGGCCATCATTTCGTAGTGATCGGCAGGGTTAAGGACAACCATACCCGGAATTGTACGCATAATACCGATATCTTCAAGGCACTGATGAGTAGCACCGTCTTCACCTGTTGAAATACCTGCGTGGCTGCCGGCAATTTTAACATTAAGATGAGGGTAAGCAACTGAGTTGCGAATCTGCTCAAATGCTCTGCCTGTTGCAAACATTGCAAATGATGCGGCAACCGGAATTTTGCCTGCCGCTGCCATACCTGCCGCAACGCCTACCATATTGCCCTCGGCAATACCGCAGTCAAAAAATCTTTCGGGAAACTCTTTTTTAAAAATTCCTGTCTTTGTAGCAGCTGCGAGGTCTGCATCAAAAACAATAATGTCCTTATTTGTCTTTGCAAGCTCACAAAGAGCCATGCCAAAGCTTTCTCTTGTAGCCTTTTTAATTACCTGTGCCATCAGCAGTTGCCCTCCAATCTGTCAATTTCAGCCTGAAGCTCAGCAGTAGCCTGTTCATACTGTTCCTTGTTGGGAGCAGTGCCGTGCCAGCCAACCTGATTTTCCATAAATGAAACGCCCTTGCCCTTGATTGTCTTGGCAAGAATTGCGGTAGGCTTGCCCTTTACTGTCTTAGCCTTTTCGAGAGCCGATTCAATCTGATTGAAGTCGTGACCGTCAATTTTGATTACTTCAAAGCCAAAGCTTTCAAACTTTTTATCAAGAGGCTCAATGCCTGCAACCTCTTCAACAGTACCGTCAATCTGAAGTCCGTTCTGGTCAACAATTACAACGAGATTGTCAAGCTTGTTGTGAGCGGCAAACATTGCAGCCTCCCAAACCTGACCCTCTTCAACTTCACCGTCACCGAGAACTGTATATGTGCGATAGCTCTTGTTATCAAGCTTAGCCGCAAGTGCCATACCGCAGGCAGCCGAAATGCCCTGACCGAGTGAGCCTGTGCTCATATCAATACCCGGAGTACCCTTCATATCGGGATGTCCCTGAAGCATAGCGCCTACATGACGGAGCTTTGTAAGCTCGTCCCATTCAAAAAAGCCCTTGAGCGCAAGTGTTGCATAAAGAGCCGGGCAACAGTGACCTTTTGAAAGAACAAAACGATCTCTGTCCTGCATATCGGGATTTTTGGGATCAACATTCATTTCCTTAAAGTAGAGATATGTGAAAATATCTGCTGCCGAAAGTGATCCGCCGGGATGACCTGATTTGGCGTGGTAAGTGCCGAGAATTGCGCCCATTCTTGACCTTGCGGCAAGAATTTGGAGCTGCTTGATTTCTGAACTGTCCATTTAATAAACCATTCCTTTCAGAATTTTGCGTAATACATGACCGTGTTATACACACCTATTTTAATTATACACAATCCAACGCAAATTTCAACAATTTTTTCGGATTTTCCAAAAATCGGATAAATTCCTTAAATTCACCCTTGAAGAAATAATTTTTTATGATATAATAAGCAAAGTAAAGTACGATTAAATCTAAACTTTTGTAAAAGCATATTTATAAAAACCGTTTGGAGGGAACAGCAATGCTGCTTGCGGCAGATGTCGGAAACACCAATGTCAAGCTCGGCATTTTTGACGGAGATAATTTAAAATTCAAACTCCGTTTTTCAACCGATGAAAACAAAACAAGCGACGAGCTTGCCGTTGAACTTTTCACATTTTTGCAGATTTACAACATTGACGCAAAAAGCATTGACGGCGCTATTATAAGCTCTGTTGTTCCGAAATTTACATATAACCTCAGAAGTGCGATTATGACCGTTACAGGCAAAAAAAGTCTGCTCATAGGTCCGGGACTTAAGACAGGTCTTGACATCAAGATAGAGCATCCCGAAACCTTGGGTGCAGATATCGTTGCCGGCTGTGTGGGAGCGTGTGAAAAATACGGCGGTCCTCTCATTATGATTTTTATGGGAACTGCAACCGCAATTGTCTATGTTGACGCAAGCAACGCGTATCACGGCGGTGCAATCGCCCCCGGTATGGGAATTTCGCTTGACGCACTCACAAATCACGGCGCATTGCTTTCATCGGTTGATATGAAAGCTCCAAAGAAGGTAATTTCGTCAAACACATCCGACTGCATTCGTTCGGGAATTATGTTCGGAACAGCCTGTATGCTTGACGGAATGGTTGATATGTTTAACGAGGAATGCAAGGCAGAATGCAAGGTTATTGCAACAGGCGGTCTTGCTCCGCTTGCAATCAAAAACTGCCGTCACGATATTATCTTTGATGAGAATATTATTCTTGACGGACTCAAAATTATTTACGAGAGAAATAAAAAATAAAGACAATTTAATATACAACTTGTTTTTGAATTATTAATTTGATGCAACGGGGTTCTCCCCTTGTAAATATTATTTGCGTTTCACCTGCGGAAAATGAGCAGGGAAACAGCAGGAGGAATTTTTTATGAACAAGACAGGAAACTTTTCAAAGGTGCAAAGAATGGTTATTCTTGCAGTGCTTATCGCATTGACGCTTGTAATGGCGCTCACACCGCTCGGATATCTGAAGATCGGTGCGCTTTCCATTTCATTCCTTTGCATTCCGATTGCAATCGGTGCAACCGTTCTCGGTCCTACAGCAGGATTGATTCTCGGCACACTCTTTGGTATCACAAGCTTTGTACAATGCTTTGGTATGGACGCATTCGGCACGGCAATGCTTTCAATCAACTGGTTCTACACCTTTATAATTTGTGTTGTTGCACGAGCTCTTATGGGTTGGTTCACAGGACTTATCGCAAAAGGTCTGGGCAAGGTATTTGAAGGTAAAACTGTAGGCAAGTTCAATCTTAACGACCTTATCGCTACTATACTCTGCCCTGTTATGAACACAGCCTTCTTCCTTGGCTTTATGGCAATCCTTTTCGGCAGTATCGAAGTTATGGGACTTAATGTAATCACAGCCGTGGTTATCCCTGCTCTTTCAATCAACTGCATTCTTGAAATCATTGCTTGCTTTGTTGTCGGTTCGGCAGTAAGCATTGCAGTCAAGAAAATTGTTGCGGCAAACAAAAGTAAATAATTAACATTCAAAAACGGGCGATTTTGTTTAGAATCGTCCGTAATTTTTTACATTATATTTTAAAATCGGTGATGTTATGCAAAAGAAAATTATTGAACTTTTAACAAAAACAGACGGCTATGTTTCGGGCAGTGAAATTTCCGAACAGCTTGGTGTGTCAAGGCAGGCAGTTTGGAAAGCAATCAACGGAATTAAGGAACAGGGCTACAAGATTGACTCTGTAACAAACCGTGGATACCGCCTTGTTGCCTATCCGCCACACCTCAACGAGCCTGCAATCGAAAAATACCTGAAAACCTCCGTAATCGGCAAAAATCTCATCGTCCTTGACGAGGTTGGTTCAACAAACGATTACCTCAAAAAGCTGGGTGCAGACGGTTGCGAAAACGGCACGGTTGCCGTTGCCAGAGAACAAACTCAGGGCAAGGGCAGACTCGGCAGAGTTTGGAAAGCAAAAAAGGATGACAGCATCACATTTTCGTTTTTGTTAAGACCAAAGATTGCCCCGTCAGAGGTATCGTCAATCACCCCTCTTGCAGGTCTTGCGGTCTGCAAGGCAATCAGAGAATTCACGGGACTTGACTGCCGTATAAAATGGCCGAACGATATCATCATCGGAAAGAAAAAGCTTGTCGGTATTTTAACCGAAATGAGTGCCGAATTTGACGCCGTAGAATATGTAATTACAGGCATCGGAATCAATGCCGATACTCAGGATTTCCCCGATGACATAAAGGAAAAGGCAACTTCAATTTATCTTGCAACAGGCGGTCATTTTGACAAGAACAAATTCTTTGCCTGTGTGCTTAACCACATTGAAGAGGAATTCATCAAAAACGATTTAAAGCTTTCCCCTGTCGCATTAAAGGAATACACAAGCCTTTGCGCAACAGTCGGCAGAGATATAACATTCACCAAAGACGGAAAGTCTGTCACCGCAAAAGCTGTGGGAGTAAACCCTGACGGCGAGCTTATTGCAGAGCTTCCCGACAAAACCACCAAACTTATCAATTCAGGCGAAGTCACCGTACAAGGCATTTACTAACGGCGTGTCGCCGTCCCCCGTTCGTGCAGACAGTTTTACAAATGCAAAGCTATAAATGCCCGAGCGTAACATTGCCAATTATATTTTAATGTCACAATGCTACTGACATACAGTAGTGGCGAACCTCGTTCGCCCTACAATAACAATACAATATTATTGCGTACTATACCGCACAAACAACAAGGACATCCGAAAAAACGGATGTCCTTAGTTTTTATATAAAATATTCGGTTATAAATTACTTGAAGTATTTTACGCCGCTTTCAAAAATCTGCTGGTCTTTTGCGAACGGAACATTTTTGTAAAGGTTTTCGCCCTTTCTCTCGCTGTGTCCCATTTTACCGAGAACTCTGCCGTCAGGTGATGTGATACCCTCAATTGCACAAACAGAACCGTTGAGGTTGAACTCAATGTCACTGCTTGGGTTGCCTGCAAGGTCAACATACTGTGTTGCAATCTGACCGTTCTTTGCAAGTTCTTTTACAGTTTCAACATCAGCCATAAATCTGCCCTCACCGTGTGACACGGGAACAGCAAACACATCGCCTGCGTTGACATTTGCAAACCACGGTGACTTAACGGAAGTAACTCTTGTATAAGCCATATGTGAAATATGTCTGCCGATTGTGTTGAATGTGAGCGTCGGATCATTTGCTTTAAGCTCTCTGATTTCGCCGTAAGGAACAAGTCCGAGCTTGATAAGAGCCTGGAATCCGTTACAGATACCGAGCATAAGACCGTCACGATTCTTGAGAAGGTTGTTAACCTGCTCTGCAATTCTCGGGTTGCGGAATGTTGTTGCAATGAACTTACCTGAACCGTCAGGCTCGTCACCGCCTGAGAAACCGCCCGGAAGCATAATCATCTGTGACTTTGCAATGAGCTTTTCCATTTCGTCAATTGTTTCCTCGATATCGTTTGAAGAAAGGTTCTTGACGATGAGCATTTCAACATTTGCACCTGCTTTTTCAAATGCTCTTGCCGTATCAACCTCGCAGTTTGTACCCGGGAATACAGGGATAAATACAGTAGGCTTTGCAACCTTGATTGCAGGTGAAGATGTATTTCTCTCACTGTAAAGCGGAACATCAACTTCGATTTCAGGCACTTCAGCCTTTGTTGGGAATACCTTTTCAAGCGGAGCAGTCCACTTTTCGAGGAGTGCGGAAAGTTCGATTTCCTTGCCGTTTACAGTAATCTTTGCATCGTTTGTAACAGTACCGAGGTCATAGTGAAGAACATCGTTTGAAAGCTCTGCACCGTCTGCAAGTTCGATAACAAGCGAACCCGAAAGCGGAGCGAAAAGCTCGTCATTTGTGAGTTCGTTTGCAAACTTAAAGCCAAAGCCGTTACCGAAGCAAGCCTTACATACGCTTGCAGCAGTACCGCCCTCTTTAACAACCGATGCAGAAAGCACCTTGCCGTCCTCGCAGAGAGCATAAACAGCGTTGTACATTTCGATAAGCTTATCCCATACAGGCATAAGTGTTTCTTTGTTTTCGGGAACGGGAACAAAGATAACCTTTGAACCTGCGTTCTTGAATTCTGTTGAAATTGTCTTTGATGCCTTTGTCATTGCAACGGCGAAACTTACGAGTGTAGGCGGAACATCAATATCCTCAAATGTACCCGACATACTGTCCTTACCGCCGATTGACGGAAGTCCGAGCTTGAGTTGAGCCTGCATAGCACCGAGGAGTGCTGCGGCAGGTTTACCCCAACGAGAAGGAACATCTTTAAGTCTTTCAAAATATTCCTGGAATGTAAGTCTTGCTGTCATCGGGTTTGCGCCGATTGCAAGCAGCTTTGAAAGCGATTCAACAACTGCATAAGCCGAGCCGTGGAACGGACTCCAGCGTGAAACGCCGGGAATATAGCCGTAACTCATTGCTGTTGCATCGTCTGTTTCACCCTTCTCAAGCGGAATCTTTGCAGCCATCGCCTCCTGAGGAGTGAGCTGATTCTTACCGCCGAACGGCATAATTACCGTAGCCGCACCGATTGATGCGTCAAATCTTTCTGCAAGACCAATCTGTGAGCAAACTTCAAGTCTTGACATATTTTCAAGGAATGCCTCGTCAGCAGGCATATCTTTAAGCTTTGCGGGAGCAACCTTACGGTAGCAGCCCTCCCACTTCGGAGCCTCGATATAAGCCTTGGCAACCTGGGTAACACCGTTTGTGTTGAGGAACTCACGGCTGAGGTCAACGATTGTGTCGCCTCTCCAATTCATTGTAAGACGAGGACTTTCGGTTACAACCGCAACGGCTGTAGCCTCAAGGTTTTCTTTTGATGCAAGTGAAATAAACTTGTCAACATCTTTTTTATCGAGAACAACAGCCATTCTTTCCTGACTTTCGGATATAGCAAGCTCCGTACCGTCAAGGCCGTCATATTTCTTTGTTACCTTGTCAAGGTCAACCGTAAGACCGTCGGCAAGTTCACCGATAGCAACGCAAACACCGCCTGCACCGAAGTCGTTACATCTCTTGATGAGCTTTGCAGTTTCGGGGTTGCGGAACAAACGCTGAATTTTTCTTTCTGTCGGAGGATTACCCTTCTGAACCTCTGCACCGCAGGTTTCGATTGAGTTTTCATCGTGAGCCTTTGAGGAACCTGTTGCACCGCCGCAGCCGTCACGGCCTGTTCTTCCGCCGAGAAGTACGATTACATCATCGGGGAGAGGAGTTTCACGGATAACATTTTCCTTTGGAGATGCACCGATAACAGCACCGATTTCCATTCTCTTTGCAACATAGCCCTGATCGTAAAGCTCGGTTACCTGACCTGTTGCAAGACCGATCTGGTTACCGTATGAGCTGTAACCCTGAGCGGCACCTGTTGTAATTTTGCGTGAAGGGAGCTTGCCGTGCATTGTATCCTTGAAAGGAATTGTCGGATCGCCCGAGCCTGTAACACGCATAGCCTGATATACATATGAACGGCCTGAAAGCGGATCACGGATTGCACCGCCAAGACAGGTTGCGGCACCGCCGAAAGGCTCGATTTCTGTCGGGTGGTTATGAGTTTCGTTCTTGAACTGAACGAGCCACTGTTCTGTTTTTCCATCTATAGTAACGGGAACCTGAATTGAGCAGGCATTGATTTCTTCACTTTCGTCAAGGTCGGGAATGAGTCCCTTTTTCTTGAGTGACTTCATACCGATGAGAGCCATATCCATAAGTGAAACGATTCTCTTTGTATCCTTGCCGTAAACCTCGTCACGGGTTGCATAATACTCGCTGAGTGCGTCCTCGATAACCTTGCCGAGAGCAGACTTTTCAATCTCAATCTCTTCAAGTCTTGTAAGGAATGTTGTGTGACGGCAATGGTCCGACCAGTATGTGTCAATTACACGAAGTTCTGTAACCGACGGATCACGGTGCTCTGTATCTCTGAAGTAATCACGGCAGAACTTGAGGTCTGCAAGTGTCATTGCAAAGCCCATTGAATCGTAATACTTCTGCATCTCATCGTCATTCCAGCCGTTGAAGCCCTCTACCCTCTTAACATTTTCGGGAACGGGAATTTCCATATCAAGAGTCTTTGGCTTTTCAAGAGATGCAAGACGGCTTTCAACAGGGTTGATGAGATACTCCTCAACCTTTACAAGCTCTTCATCTGTAATATTGCCCTTGAGAGCAATTACTCTTGCTGTAAGAACCTTGCAACGCTCACCCTGAGTAAGAAGCTGAACGCACTGCTCGGCAGAGTCGCCGCGCTGATCGTACTGACCGGGGAGATACTCCATTGCGAATACCTTCCAGCCGTCCTCAACGGGGAGAGTTTCTTCATAGATTACATCGGCGTTAGGCTCTGACAAAACAATTGTTTTCGCCTTGTCATATTCTTCCTTAGTAAGTCCCTCAAGATCGTAACGCACAATGTAACGAAGATCTTCGACAGACTTCATACCGAGGTTGTGGCGGATGTCCCAAAGCGTCTGCTTTGCAAGAACATTGAAGCCATCCTTTTTTTCAACAAAAATTCTGATTACTTCTGACATAATTCATTCACCTGCTTAATTAAGATATAAAACAAAATAAATCCCGTCTGATAACCTGTATCACATCACATGATACCACATTCGACTATTTTTTTATTTCATTTAAGGCATTAAAAGGTATTCTGTAAAAGTAAAATTAAATGCACACAGAAAAAGCGGTCAGACAAAGCAAAATGCCGTCTGACCGCACAATATAATCATATTTAATCGCCTTTGAGAAAATCTTTGTAAAATTCCTCAAAACTGCCGTTTTTGTAGTCTGAATAATCCTTATTATCTCTGTTCACAATTGTGTCAGTAATAAGGTATGTATCAAAGCCGAGCTTTGCGCTGCACAAATCCTCGTCAACATCGTTGCCGATCATAATGCTGTCTTCGGGCTTGATATCCTGCTTTTTGCAGATTTCTTCAAAATATTTCAGATTCGGCTTGCAGCAACCAAAGTTTTCGTATGTTGTAACAAGTTCAAAATCGTCGGGAGAAACTCCTGCCCATTCAAGTCTGCGTTTTGTTGCAACAAACGGAAAAATCGGATTTGTCGCGGCAATAAGTCTGCCGCCGTTTTTCTTTATGAAATCAATACTTTTCTTTGCATAAGGAGTAAAGCTTGTAGCATCTTTCGGAACGATAAACTCGTTTTCATAATAATCGGTAAAAAGGTCATCAAACTTTTCAAGGTCGGCACCGCTGACTTTGCCTGCTGTTTCCCAGAAAACTTCACGGTTTGTACGGCTGTTATCGTTCTTTGTCATAGCGTCAGTGCCTGCCCACATCGCCTTTATAAGGGCGTCGGGTTCGATTTTTATAACAGGAGTGCAACGCTTGCAGAGCGATGAAAAATACAGCTTTACGAATTTTTCCATATCCATGGGAAGCAAAGTTCCGTCCAAATCAAAAAGATAATTTTTATACATTAACATACCGTTCCTTTCAATTTATGCACAAATATTATACAAAATTTTGATTTGGATTGCAAGGAAAAAATTTTCGGTATATACTATAGTCAGCAAAAAACGAGGTGATAAGATGAAAATAGTTTTAACAGACGCACAGACCGTTCTTGACGATATTGTAAATGCCGATGTCCTTAATCGGTTCGGCGAGGTTGAGTCGTTCGGTCTTTTGAAATATGAAGAGGTTGCGGAGAAAATTGCAGATGCCGATATCGTTGTGTGCAACAAAACTCTGCTTGATTCGCACACAATGCGACTTGCGAAAAATCTGAAATATATAGGACTTTTTGCAACAGGCTACAACAACATTGACCTTGACTACTGCACCAAAAACGGCATAACCGTCTGCAACGCAGGTTCATATTCAACAAATGCGGTTGCACAGCACACATTTGCACTCATTCTTGAACATTTCAATCACACTGCGGAATATAATCGGTTTGTTCAGGACGGCAAGTGGAAAAGAAGCAAAACTTTTTCACCGTTTGTATATCCGCTGAATGAACTTGCAGGCAAAACACTCGGCATTGTCGGACTCGGAAACATCGGAAAGGCTGTTGCAAAAATTGCAAACGCTTTTGATATGAATGTAATCGCATCGAGCAGAACTCCGAAAAATATTGACGGAATCAAAGATGTTTCATTTGATAAACTTCTTGAAACAAGCGACATTGTAAGCGTTCATTGTCCGCTAAATCCACAGTCGGAAAATATGTTTGACAAAAATGCCTTTGCCAAAATGAAACAGGGTGCATTGTTCGTAAACACGGCAAGAGGCGGTGTAATGGTTGAAGAAGATTTGCTTGAGGCACTCGAAAGCGGTCACCTCGGCGGTGCGGCAATCGACACCCTCAAGGTTGAGCCTATGGTTGAGGACTGCATTCTTATGGGGGCAAAAAATTGCATAATCACCCCCCACATCGCATGGGCGCCCGTTGAAACCAGAGAACGCCTTATGGGCATAGTTTCGGACAATATCAAAAATTTCCTGAACGGAACTCCGACAAATAAAGTAAATTAACGGCGAGCCGACTTTTTATGTTCGTGAAGACAGCCTTAATTAAATGTAAAATTGAAAATGGAAAATTAATGTCGGGAAGACAGTTTGTAATGTCAAAAAACATATTATGCCCGAGCGTAACATTGCAACCGTTCGCACAATTCTGTAGGGGCGTTCATTGGACGCCCGTCAAGTAACGGCAGAAAATTTATAATGAAAATAAGCTGTATAAATGAGATACAGTTACCGAAATAATGCAGGGGCGAACCGTGTTCGCCCGTTCGTGTGCAATGCACACGATTGCACGCAATGCGTGCAAATTTGAATACACAGTTTATGTTATATCAAAACATATTATATAAACATAAATATTCATCAAAGCGGGCGTCCAATGAACGCCCCTACCGGTTTGCAACATTTACAAAATTTGTTTTAACATACAAATTGTACGATTACTTGCAGGAGAACACGGTTCTTCCCTACAGATTATACACTGCTTTTATTGTATAAAAAGCTATGTGTATAAACATAAAAATTCATCAGTACAGGCGGATGATATCTGCCCAACAGAACGACAACCGCATATCAAAAAGCAAACAACCGCCCACCTTTCGGTGAGCGGTTGTTTTGTGTAGTGTAGTATTAGGAAATTGGGATTAGATTACGATTACTGCTGTCTTTCGCAATAGCTTGAAAGGCCTGTGTTAGGATCTGTGTATTTGAGCATATCATTGTCAGCGTCATATGTGTAGTTAAACTGCTGTTCGCCTACTGTCATAACGAGATCTGTACCCTCAAATGTGTAATTGCCCGAAACAGTCACACCGCTCATTTCGCCTGAGAATGTGCCGTCCTCTGCAAATGTGTATGTACATTTCAAAGTTTCGGGTTCAACTCCGTTTGCTGTTGCATAGTCATCAATTGAAACCGCTTTACCGTCTGTACCCTCAAGTGCGGTAACAGTCCAAGTACCTACCACGCTTGCCGATGAATCGCCGTCCTTTGAATCAGCGGCGCTGTCATCTGCACTGTTTGCATTGTCGTCAGCAGTCTGTGATGCCGAACTTTCATTTTTGCTTGATGAGCCACCGTCATTACCGCAGCCTACAAGACCTACTGTGCCTACCATACAAATTGCGAGCAATAAAGCTAACTTTTTAATTTTTGTCATAGTGGATTACCTCTTTCCGATTTTGATTTGCGGAAACACCGCAATTTTCGTGCTTGCTTCAATGATAGCCAATTTAATGCAACATTTCAATAGTTTGGCACAAACATCAATCTTTTGGCAAAAAACATATGACAATCGGATATAATATTTTTCAAATTTATGGTATAATCTAAGTGCAGTTAATCATTGCTCCGAATTAAATTATTTCAAAGGAGGCGATATCTTGAAAATTGCAGTTATTGACGACGAAAAGCCTCAGGCAGACATTCTCTACTCAATCTGCAACGCATATTTTGGCGGACACAAGCAAAATGTGCAGATTGATTGTTTTCCTGACGGAATAGCTTTTTTCAATTCATTCAAGGAAAACACCTACAAAATAGCCTTTGTAGATATTTTTATGGAGAAGATGAACGGCATTGCCGTGGCTGAAAAGCTTCGTGAAAAAGACCGTGATATTATTATTGTATTTGTCACAACAAGCCCCGATTTTATGATGCAGGCATTTTCCGTTCACGCTTTTCATTACATAACAAAACCCTACAAAGCTGAGCAGATTTACAAGGTACTTGATGATGCCTCGTCATATGTATCGGATAATTCAAAATACATTGAAGTTATGTGTGACCGCCGAAACACGCTGATTTCGCTTAAGGAAATTGTTTCTGTTGAATCCGATGCACATTATATCAACATAGGTGTTGTTTCGGGACTTAGATATCGCACACGAATGACCATTGCAGAGTTTCTCAAGCTTGCAAACAATGACACCCGTTTCATACCCGTAAACAGGGGAATCGTGCTGAATGCCGATTACATAAAGGACATTGAAGGCTCTGTATGTGTTACAGGCAACGGTGAAAGATTCCCGATTAAAATTCGTGAAAAAACTCGGATTGAACAGAGCATCCGTGAATATATGTTCAAAAAAATCAGAGAAAACCAGCGGAGGTGAATATGAACACACTCGTAAATTTTTTTCAGACATTGTTCAGCTTTGCCATAATAATACCGTTAAGTTTATTCTGCCTTTTACCGTTAAAAAATCAATTAAAATACCCGATTTCAAAGATAGTAACGCTCTTTTTGTGTTCATTTTTCATACTCGGTTCTCTCTCGTCAATTGTGATGACGGCTTTTGACATTCAGAATTTAAACTTTGTTCTCTTCCCCGACCTTGTAATATTTTTCTTCCTTATTAAAAGCGTTACAAAGGTCGGAACAGCACGCTGTTTGTTTGTTTTTATAAGTGTGTGCTGTTTGATTTCATTCTTTTCGCTGTATGCATATTTTATCAACGCATTTTTTCAGGAGGAAATTTCAAGAGGAGTTGACACCTCATATAGCCTGATTCAAATGGGGCTTTCGGTTGCGGCAATGGGAGCGCTTGTTCCCCTTACAAAATACTATGCATGGATGATTGACCGCATTACAACAGTCAAATTATGGTATTTGTTTACTCTTTTTCCCGTTGCACTTATGATATCCAATATTTATTATACTCCGATTTCATATGCAAACCTTAGAATAGGCAAAATACTTTCAAAAGGTTTAATGCTTACCGTATTTGAACTCATAATGTATTTATTGGTTTTCATTTTATTCTATGTTTTCAGCAAAACAACTATGGAAAAAACAAAGCTTACAGAACGAAACAACATTCTTGAAATTCAGAAAAGTTACACAGAATCGTTGCAGTCGTACATAAAATACACCTCAAAAGCAAGGCATGATTTTAAACATTCAGTTCATGTTATGAGCCGACTTGCAGATGAAGGAAATCTTTCGGCGCTGAAAGACTACATTGCCCAGTATGAAAATTCGCTGACTGTAACAGCACCTGTGCGAATCTGCAAAAGTGACGCACTTAATGCTTTGTTCAACCACTACCGTCAACAGGCGATTGAGAACGATGTTGACATTAACTGGCGGATTGATTTGCCCGACAAATCGAGAATTCTTGATGTTGACCTCTGCAGTATTTTCGGCAACATACTCGAAAACGCAATTGACGGTTGCTGTACCGTAGAAGAAGGCAAAAGATATTTTAACCTGACTTCCGAAATAAAAGGCGACTGTTTGTACATTGTTTCAACAAACAACTACGGCAAGCCTTTGGAAATGGACGGCGAAACTTATTCGTCCACAAAGCATCAGGGCAAGGGCATCGGACTTCACTCCATGAAGAGCATAACCGAAGTCTATGACGGAATTTTTGATGCAGGCAACAATAACGGTGAATTTTTCGTTGACATAATGCTTAAATATTAATTTCATAAGGGGCTGTGAAGAAATGAAATTTAAAATCTCGCCCATCGCAATTTGACTTGTTTTGCATAGCGTAGTATAGCTACCGCCCGCACAATTCTGTAGGGGCGTTCATTGGACGCCCGCACGGCGAGCCGCCGTTCCCCGTTCGTGAAGACAGTTTGTAATGTCAAAAAACATATTATGCCCGAGCGTAACATTGCAACCGTTCGCACAATCCCGTAGGGGCGTTCATTGGACGCCCGCAAGTAACGGCAGAAAATTTATGATGAAAATAAATTGTATAAATGAGATACAGTTACCGAAATAATGTCGGGGCGAACCGTGTTCGCCCGTTCGTGTGCATTGCACACGATTGCACGCAATGCGTGCAAATTTGAATACACAATTTTCATCACATCAAAAATATATGTATAAACATAAAAATTCATCAAAGCGGGCGTCCAATGAACGCCCCTACTGATTTGCGACATTTACAAAATTTGTTTTAACATACAAATTGTACGATTACTTACAGGAGAACACGGTTCTCCCCTACAGACTATACACAATTTTTCATCACATCAAAAGTGAATACAGTTTGACAAAACAAAAAACACGCTCTGCAAAATGCAAAGCGTGTTTTGATTTTGTTTTGTTGTTATCAGTTGTTACCGACAACAAGTTTCTGGATTTCTGTGGCATCCACGACACTGATTTCACCGTCATGATTGTAATCTGCAAGTTCTCTCTGAACATCAGAAAGTGTTGAAATTGAAACAATGTACTTGCTGATTTCAGTTGCGTCAATAACATCAACATGACCGTCAAGGTTTACATCGCCGATCATATACGGAGTATCATTGTTGTTGTCATTGCTCGGCTGTGTAGTTACAGGAGCTGTTGTTGCCTGTACCGTAGTAGGCTGTACTGTTGTAGCAGGAACAGTTGTTGCAGGCTGTGTAGCCTTGGCTGTTGTCGGCTGAACAGTCGCCTTTGCAGTAGTCGGCTGAACTGTAGGTTTAGCTGTGGTAGGCTGTGCAGTAGGTTTTGCTGTTGTTGGCTGTACCGTTGATGAAGAAACAAAAGTACAGAACTCAAGAGCAACCCAACCTGTCTTGCCGTTGTACGAGGTGTAACCCCATGTGTAACCGTCGGCTGTTGAAACCTTTGTTACATTAAGAGTAACATTGTTCGGAACAAATGTTATAGATGAATAGCTTGTACCCGCACCGCTTCTCATTTTGAGATAATCGTCAACATTTGTTTTATATGTACCTGTTGTGTAAGTTACCTTTTTGGTTGTAGCCTGAGTAGTGCTTGTACTGCCGCTGAAATCGCCAAGGTAAATGTAGCCCTGAAAATTCCACCAGCTGTTACCGCCGGCATTCTTGTCGGATGTGCTTGCATAGGAAAGGTAGAATTCCTTACCGCTCCACGCAGAGTTAGAAAATGTAATCTGACCGTTTTCAACCTTTTCTACAACAGCAACATGACCGCCGCCACCGTTATATGACCAGCAGGCAATTGCGCCGACCTTTGGAGTCTGACCGTACTTGTAGTAGCCGTTAGACTTGTTGTAGCCGTACCACTGCTCGGCATTGTTCCATGAAAGCTTTGGCTCAGAACCGAGAATCTCATAAGCTCTGCCGTAGGCATATGCTGTACAGTTCGGCATGCCGTAACCATACTTATAAAAAACATTTAAATTACTGTAATAATATTTGTTACTTGAACTCGGGGCAGACAGTCTCGGTGAGAACGATGCCGCACTCGCAATCATCGACATTGAGAAAACCGACACAAACAGCATTACAGCCGTGAGAACTGCCGCAGAAACCTTTTTGCTAAAAACACTTTTTAAAACATTTCGCAAAGAAACACTCCTTTTTTTGAATTCAAAGTGATTGTTACCTATTTGTAACCACTTTATGTACATTCTATCACAAATCACTCCAAATTCAAAGAGTAGAAATGCCGAAAATAGCCTTTATAATCTATTTTTTTAAGCCATTGTACACAATAATTTTTATTTTATACATACTTTGCACAAAATTTAACTCACATTTCCGTCAGCATAGTATTGGTTACACAATTGTCAAAATTCATTTCTTCAAGACATAAAAAAACACCATTTGAGAAACGACAAATGGTGTTTTGGCGCGCCGGAAGAGACTCGAACTCCCGACCTTCTGATTCGTAGTCAGACACTCTATCCAGCTGAGCTACCGGCGCATATGCGGCCTTTTATCAGCCGCAAGTAGTATGATATCACAACTCGGTGCAAAAATCAAGTGTTTTTTGTATTTTTTCCGAAATTAATCTTTTGTATCAAAAAAAGTGAAAAATGCTCTGTATGCCATATAAACATCTGTCTTAGAAACAATTTCAAACGGAGCATGCATTGAAAGCACGGGAACACCGAGATCAACAACATCGACATTCATATTGGCAACATACTTTGCGATTGTTCCGCCGCCGCCGCCGTCAACCTTGCCGAGTTCACCGACCTGCCAGAGAATATCGTTGTTCTCAAGCATAGCTCTGATTTTTCCCATATATTCGGCAGACGCATCTGATGTGTCATACTTTCCGCCGTGACCTGTGTATTTTGAAATAATTACACCGTTGTTAATGTATGAGCAATTGTTAGCCTCATATGCAGACGCATAAGTCGGATCAAATGCGGCATTTACATCGGCAGAAAGGCAGGTGCTTTTTGAAAGAACACGGTAGCCGTCAACACCGTCCTGTTTTGCAAGGTCATAGATGAAGAAGCGAAGGAAGTCGCTCTGCATACCTGTGTTGCCGTCACTGCCTGTTTCTTCTTTGTCTGTAAGATATGTGATACAAGTCTGCTCGGGCATTTCAACATCAAGAGCCGCCATAACAGCCGGATAAGCACAAACCTTATCATCGTGACCGTAACCGCCGATCATACTTCTGTCAAAACCGATATCTCTTGACTTGAAAGACGGGATAAGGCAGAGCTCAGCCGAAAGGAAATCGCCCTCACAGATACCGTACTTCTCATTGAGTATAGCCATTACATTGAGCTTTACAAGGTCTTTTTCGTCGCTGTCTGCATCATACGGACGAGAGCCGAGGATAACATTGAGGTTTTCGCCCTCAATTGCCTTTGCCATTGGCTTTGACGCCTGCTCTCTTGCAAGGTGCGGAAGAAGGTCTGTAATACAGAAACAGCTTTCGTTCTCATCATCGCCCCAGCAGATGTCAACCCTTGTACCGTCAAGCTTTACAACCGAACCGTGAAGTGAAAGCGGAATTGTTGTCCACTGATATTTTTTAAGACCGCCGTAGTAATGAGTCTTAAAGAAAGCAAGATTGTTTGCCTCAAAAAGAGGATTCGGTTTGAGGTCAACTCTCGGGGAATCAATATGGGCGATTGCAAGCCTTGCACCGTCCTTAACACCGTTTTTACCGATTACAACAAGAGCAATAGCCTTGTCACGGTTTACATAATAAAGCCTGTCACCCGCCTTGTATTCCTTGTCCTGCTCATACTCTGCAAAACCTGCTTTTTGGGCAAGCTCAACAGTATAGCGAACAGCCTCACGCTCAACGGGTGAGTTATCAAGAAACTTTTTGTAACCATCGCAAAAGCTGTCTGCCTTTTTAATTTCTTCCTCCGAAAGAGCCTTAACGCCCTTCGGTTCGGTCATCATAATTTTTTCCTTTAATAAAGTTGTCTTTGACTTTTCTTCAGCCATAATAACCGTCCTTTCTGTGCCGTAAAACACGGCAAAACCATTTTATTTTGAAATCCGCCGCCAAAGGCATCGGAACATCTCTGCACTTAATTAGATTGTGAATAATAAAGTTTTATATACATTTCCTTGGCACCTTCAACCTTGTCAACATAATTCTCGGTTTCGGGATACGGAATGGAATCAAGATTTTTTCCGTCCGAACTGTACTTTGTGTCGTTAAGCCAGTCGCTTACAACAAAGCCGGCATTATATGCGGCAATTGCCGAGCGTTCCGTGCCGTAATAATCGTAAAAATATTTTAAAAGATAACTTCCGTAATCAATACAGATTTCGGGGTCAAACAGGTCATCCTCGGTGTACTGTCCCGCACAACCTCTTTGCTCCTGCAGCCACTCAAAGGACGAGGGCATCATCTGCATAACACCCTTTGCTCCGACTCCCGATTCGGCTTTCGGGTCAAAGCCGCTTTCCGTGTGAATTACGGCATATATCAACGCAGGATCAAGGTCATAATCCTTGGCGGCTTTTTCAACATATGTGCTGTAGGTGCGTGGATAATTCATCTCATCAAGCTTTTTCTTCGTGTCCTCGTAAAAGACCGAAACAAACACAAATACTGCCGCCGCAAGAATTGCAAGCACAATTATCCATGCCAAAATCGCCTTTCCTGCACTTTTTTTCTTTTTATATCGCCTTGATTGGGGCATCCTATCACCTCATCAGGTTGTTAATAGCCTCTGCCGCCTTTTGTGCGGCAAGCTCGACTTGCTCTATAGAAAAATTGTTTTCAATGACAATGTCGCTGTGACTTCTGAAAAATTCCTCGTCAAGCTGTGCAGACATTCTTAGCTCTGCACGGGAAATGTCAATGTTATCCCTCTTGCAGATTCGCTCAAGCCTTATTTCCTTTTTTGCGGTAACGCTTACAATAAGGTCGCAAAACACATCGGCACCGCTTTCAAAAAGCTGAGGAGCGTCATAAATCACAACGCTTTTGCCGTCTGTCTGAGCCTGTTTCGCCATCTGCATAAATTCATATGTAACAAACGGATGAACAATTGAATTGAGCAAGTGTGTGTTTTCTTTGCTTGAAAATGCCCTTTTGGCAAGCAACGGTCTGTCAATGTTGCCGTCAGAAAGGATAATATCCTGACCGAAAACACCCGAAACAGCCTTTAAGCATACGGAATCGGGAGTGTAAAGATTTTTTACAATCTCGTCAGCATTTATAACGCACATTCCGTTTTGGGCAAAATATGCCGAAACCGTGCTTTTTCCCGCACCGCTCTGTCCCGTAAGACCGACAATTTTAATTCTGTTCAAGGTCAATCACCTCAAAGCCTGCCGCTCTTATAAGTCGGTTGTAAACAGCCATTCCGACGCCGTTCGTTTTTGGCAGTCTTGAATATACAACCTTAACGCTGTCGTCCTCATCAATTCTGCGAAGCTCGTCAAAAAGCGTGTGAGCCTGTCTTGTATAGTCGTTTCGTTTTCCGAGAGAGAAAACGGGAGTTTTCAAAAGCGGAATATCCTCGTCACAACAGAGCGCCGCAACTCCCTTTGCCGCCTTTTTGTTTACATAATCAATATATTGCTCATCGTTGCAATTAAGAAGTATTACTCTCGCCCTTGGCGCATAGTGCTTGTACTTCATACCGGGGCTTGCAACCTTAACATTGTCTGCAAGTTTGTGCAGTACTGCGTCATCAACTTCAACCTTGCCGAGAACACTCTCGAGCATTTCAACCGTAATTCCGCCCGGGCGAAGTACCCTCGGAACAGCTCCCGCAAGTGTGATTACCGTGCTTTCAAGACCTACCTCACTCGCACCGCCGTCAAGAACAGCGTCGATTTTGCCGTCCATATCGTTCATAACATGCTGTGCGGTTGTCGGACTGGGTGAGCCCGAAATATTTGCCGAAGGTGCGGCAAGAACCGTACCCGATTCACGGATAATCGCCTGTGCGGTTTTGTGGCTCGGAAAACGGATTGCAACCGTGTCAAGTCCTGCCGAAACTTCATTCGGAATAACATCCGACTTTTTCATAATCATTGTGAGCGGTCCCGGCCAGAACGCATCGGCAAGTTTTTTTGCCGTGTCGGGGATTTTCGTCACAAGGTTAAGTCTTTCAATATCGAAAAAATCGCAGATGTGGACAATCAGCGGATTATCCCCGGGTCTGCCCTTTGCTTTAAAAATCTTCTTTACGGCCTCAGGGTTGAGTGCGTCAGCCGCAAGTCCGTAAACTGTTTCGGTCGGGATTCCTACAACACCGCCGTTTTTAAGCAGCTCTGCGGCGGTTTTTATATCTTCCTCTGTATTTTTTAACAACAATGTTTTCACAATTATCACCGGATTATTTTTCCATACTTTCTTTGAGCTTTTCGGCTCTGTCAGCGGCAACAAGTGCGTCAATCACTTCGTCAAGGTTGCCGTTGAGAATTTCTTCAAGCTTGTAGAGAGTAAGACCGATTCTGTGGTCGGTTACTCTGCCCTGCGGATAGTTATATGTGCGGATTCGCTCACTGCGGTCGCCCGTACCTACCTGCATTTTTCTGTTTTCGGCAATTTCACTCGCCTGTTTGTCCTGTTTTTCCTTGAGAAGTCGGCTTTTGAGAACTTTAAGAGCTTTGTCCTTGTTCTTGTACTGACTTCTCTCGTCCTGACACTCAACTACCATACCTGTGGGCAAGTGAGTGATTCGGATTGCGGAACTTGTTTTGTTGATATGCTGACCGCCTGCGCCGCTTGAACGGAAGGTGTCAATTTTGAGGTCATTCGGATCAATTTCAAGCTCAACATCTTCTGCCTCGGGCAAAACCGCAACGGTTGTTGTCGATGTGTGAACTCTGCCCTGACTTTCGGTTTCGGGTACTCGCTGAACACGGTGAACACCGCTTTCGTACTTAAAGCGTGAGTATGCACCCTCGCCCTCAATCATAAAGGAAATTTCCTTGTAACCGCCGATTTCGGTTTCATTGGCATTGATAATCTCAATTTTAAAGCCCTTTTTTTCGGCATACATCGAATACATTCTGAACAGAACCGCACTGAACAGAGCCGACTCCTCGCCGCCTGCGCCGCCACGGATTTCAACGATAACATTTCGTTCATCGTTCGGATCCTTCGGCAAAAGCAGAATTTTCAAATCTTCCGCAAGACTTTTGATATTATTCTTAGCCTCGTCAAGCTCGATCTGAGCAAGCTCTTTAAGCTCTTTGTCGCTTGTTTCCTCAAGAATTTCAAGGCTGTCTTTTTCAGTCTGAACAGCCTCTTTGTATTTACGGTAGGTCAAAACGATTTCCTCAATCGACTTGATTTCCTTCATAATTTTCTGATATTCCTCGGGATTGCCCGCTACTGACGGCTGGTAGAGCCTTTCGGAAAGCTCGGAGTACCTTTTGTCAAATATTTCGATTTTTTCAAACATATATATCTTACTCCGTCAAAATTTTTTTAATATTTTTTTCAATCTTTGCACGGGGCGCCATAACCTCTCTGCCGCATTTTTCGCATTTTATCTTAAAATCCATTCCCACACGCAGAATTTCAAAGGTTTTGCAACCGCATGGGTGCTGTTTTTTCATCTCAACTCTGTCGCCAACGCTGATATCCACAAAAAATCACCCTCCTGCAAATTTTTTACATTTTTCTCATTTTGAATTTCTATGATTATTTACATCACTTTAGAGATGCAAATAATCTGCACTTAGATTATACAACAGAGATTTAAAAATATCAACCAATGCCGATAATTGTGAGAAGTCCCGTGTATTCAAGCGAAAGGGCAACGGGAATTGAAATCAGCAGAGAAAATGCACTCTGTTTTACATCTTTGAACAAAATTCCTATGCTTGCAAGCCAAAGTATAAATTCGGGGAAGTACAGAATTCTGAAATCGGCAAAGTTGAGATTAAATGCAAAGCAACAAAATATTGCTATAAGTACGGAAGAAATTCCGATTGCAAGCGCACCCCGTCCCCTTGCATACCAAATCAGAAATGCCAAAAACGGCGATACAACAGCAAGAATCAGCCACCTCATAAGGTACGGAATATCGGGATAAAAGCCTGCAAAAACACTTGTCCACACATAGTACCCTATTAACATTCCCACAAAAAACGCAAAAACATTAATTCCTGCTTTTAAGGGGGATTTGCTGAATACGGCAAGGCACACGGCAATAAAAATCCACGGTGCTGTTCTGCCCAAAAAGTTTGACAAATCAAGCCAATCGAGAAAACTCGGCAGTCTGTTCAAATCAAGAAACTTTGCGACAATTCCCATGCCGCCGCCAAAAAGCAGAGCAAAGAATGTTGTCATAATTTGTTTCGGTACGGACATTTTGCCCGATACCTTTCGGGTTTTATTCAAAATTTTTAACATAAAATCCTCGTTTCATCTACATCAAAAGGACTTCTCAAAAAAGAAGTCCTCTTTAATCTTAATTATTCCGCACTGTTTTGCTCACCGAAAACCTTTAAAATTTCGTCTTTGTGAGCCATAATCGCATCGTAGCCCTCCTGAATGGTTTCGTCAACGCTGTCCATTGAGAAAAGCTGTGTGTTTTCGTTCTTGATATCAATTGCAAGGTCAGCCATTTTCTTTGACTCTCTTGTGCCATCAATTGAATAAACATCAAGCGCACGCCAAATAACCTTAATAAGACCGCCAAGACCTGCGTCGGGATTGTAGGTCATAATATCAAAGCCGATTGCAAGAACCTTGCCGACGCCCATATCACGCAGAATTTTTACGGGCAAATTGTCCTTTGAACCGCCGTCAATAAAGTTGTACTTGTCATAAGGACAGGTTGTGTAAATTGCAGGGAACGACATACTTGCACGAACAGCAGTTTCAAGCGGAGCACCTGTTATGTAGTGAATATGCTCGTTTTCAAGATTTTCTTCCTTGGTTGTAAAAATACACTCATCGGTTGTAAGCGTGTCAACCGTACAGATTGAAAGGTTAATCGGAAGATTTTCAAAGCCTGTTATTCCTTTTTCATTCATAATGTCACGGATAACATCTTCAATCAGTTCACCCGACTTGATGCCGTCTTTCTGAATCTTTTTATTTAGAATAAGCTGTGCAAGAGATTTGAAAATAAGGCCGTTGTCGATTTCGGCAAGAGTTTTCCAATGCTTTTTTGCAACTCTTTTCATTTCATCGGAATCACAGCCCATTGCAACGATTGCCGCCATTGCCGCACCCGAGCTTGTACCCGAAACATACTGCGGATGGATTCCGAGTTCATAAAGAGCCTGAACAGCACCGATGTGAGCAATACCTTGAAGTCCGCCGCCCGAAAATGCTACACCGATAGAATTTTTGCGATCGATTTTATCCGAATTCATTTTAAACACCTCTGTTAATAAAAACGATAAACATTGCAATACGACTCGGTTTCAACAAAATAGTCGTACCAGTTGTAGAAATCTTCAAAGCTGTAATCAGCCTGAATAAGCTCATAATTCTTAAATTTTGTGTTTTCAGTTATGTATTTAAGCACATCATCTTTGTCTGCAAGGCGGGAAACATAAACCGTTACCTCGTCAAGTGACGCAAGCTTTTTGTCCGTTTTGAGTTTTTCCATGCTGTCGGTTTCCTGCTTATTTGTGTCGCCGTTAAACATAAATGCCTCGGCAAGCGAAGAAACCTTTCCGTTGGTGATAACTCCCCGTTTTTCGGCAAATTCTTCAAGCTCATCACCGAGAGTCGGAGAGAACTTTGAACTCTGAACAATCATTGTGCTGTCGTAGTTCATAAACTTGTCAATACACTTGTTCCATTCAAGCATTGCAGTTCCGACAAAAATGCAGTTGTCTGTCTTTGGCTCATAGAGATTTGTTTTGCCGTATGTGTAATAGGGCTTAACCGTAACAAACGCTGTGACTGACGCAAGCAAAATACATACAGGCACGGCAAGGCGTATCTTCTGATTTTTGAAAAGTGTGAAAATTCTGATGAACGAGAATGCAAAAAGCATCGCAATCAGCGGAAGTGACGCCATAACATAGCGGTCGCTGTTAAACGGTGAAACAAGTGAAATGCCGATGAAATAGCAAACTGCCGGAACTACGGCAAACATCGCCTTTTTAGGAATTTTTACCTTTTTCACAAAACGGAAATAAATTCCGAATCCGATAACTGCGGCTGTGCAAAGTCCGAGCAACCAAACCTGATTGATGAACATATCCTTTGCAAGAATCTGAACATAGGTGCAAAGCTTGTAGAAAACATAGGTTACAACCGTAATCATATCAAGCGCCGACATATCAAGCGAACTGAGTCCGCGGTTGCCGCCGAGTACATTCGAAATTATGTACGGATAAATGCAGAGTGCAAGTCCTGCCCCCACAACAGCCGCAATAATGTACTTAATAAGGTCTTTACCGCACTTTTCCTTGATTTTGAACACAAGGAAAACAAGCCCCGTAAGTCCTGCAAAGAGGATGAAATAATACTGGGTAAGCACACCGCAAAGCACTGTAACTGCAAGCAGAATGCAGTCCTTTATGCCGACGGTGTTCTTTTTTTCATAGAGCTTTATGCTCATATAAACGAACGCAAGCACCCAGAAGGTAAGCGTTGCGTACATTCTGAGATAAATTGTCGTGGTAATACACGCAATACTCAGAGCATATGCCCCCGCACCGATCAAGGCATAAAGATTGTTGCCCGTGATTTTCCGTCCGATTTTATAAAGCATAATCAAAATGCCTGCCATGGCAAGCATATTTATTGAATAGGCAAGCCATTTTGAGAACACGCCCGGAAAGAACGAACAGACCGTGTGAACAAGTGCGTAATAGAGAGGCGGATGCGACGCATCTATAATCTGATTTTCATATACCTGAGCATAGTCGAATTTGTCATCGGGCGACACGGCAAGATACTCGTTGAAATCCTCGGGACTGTTCCAACCGCCGTCAACATTAAGCTGTTTTGAGGAATTTGCAAGGTTATAGGTCAGAAGCTCGTCCTCATGAAAGCCCTGTTTTGAAAACATATAAACCGTGCTTATGACAAGGCTCACCGCAATAATAACCGCAAGAATTATTCTTGCCTTTTTGTTGTCGATTTTCATATAAAATTCTCCGTAATAATCAAAATTAAAATCAGCCGACAATTTTGTGCCGTTCAAACGGCAATTTTCGGCATTCCGCATTTAAATGATTATACCACAAATACGGTCACAATAACAATAGACTTTACAAAAATTTTGTATGTAATGCGTTTTCGGGCAAACAAAAATGCCGACAGAAAAATCCGTCGGCACAAATGATTTGTAATATTTTGATTATTTTTTAGCTGTTGTTTTCTTTTCGGCAGGCTTTTCAGCTTTTACGGTTTTGCTTTCAGCCTTTACGGCAGTTTCGGTTTTCTCGACTTTTTCAGTCTTTTCGACCTTAACTGCTTTTTCTGCTTTTTCTGTTTTTTCAGCTTTTTTCTCAACCTCAGCAGGAGCAGGAGTTTCCTCCTTAACTGCTTTTACTGCCTTTTTAACGGGCTTTTCGGGAGCGGGTTCGGCTTTCTTTTCAACCTTTTCAGCGGTTGCTTCTGCCTTTGCAGACTTTGCCTCAACCTTTACTTTTTCTGCCTTATCCTCCTTTTTCGGAGCAGCCTTTGCCGATTTCTTTGCCTTTTCGGCTTTAAGCTTTGCAAGAGCGGCGTCCTTCTTTGCCGTAGTCTTTTTCTTTACGGGAAGAGCCAGCTTCTTTTTAAGCTTGAAATACATAACAGCAAGCGGCGGAACTGTGATTTCCATTGAATAGTTAAGCTCGTGGTCTTTCTTCTTTTTAGCCTTGAGCTCGCCCTCGTTTCTGATTCCGCAACCGCCGAATTCTTCAGCCTCGGAGTTGAACACTTCTTCGTATATGCCGTATTCGGGCACACCGACAACATAGTTATCGTGCTGAACAGGCTGGAAGTTACATACGCAGATGATTTCACTGCCGTCATAAGCAATTCTGCGGAACGAAATGATGCTGTTCTTGTAGTCATCAAGTGCAATCCACTGGAAACCGTCCCAATCATAGTCGTTCTCATGCATGGCAGGAACATCACGATAGAACTTGTTTGCCTCAGCAAAGAAAAGGTTAAGCTGACGGTGCTTTTCAAATGAAAGAAGGTTCCATTCAAGCTCCTCGTTCGCATTCCACTCGTCAAACTGACCGATTTCACTGCCCATGAACATAAGCTTCTTACCCGGGTGAGCCATCATATACGCTATGAAACCTCTCACACCGCTGAACTTCATGTCATAGTCGCCGGGCATTTTATTGATGAGAGAACCCTTGCCGTAAACAACTTCATCATGAGAAATCGGGAGCATAAAGTTCTCGGAAAAAGCATAAACCATGCTGAATGTAAGGGTGTCGTGGTGATAATTTCTCCACAACGGATCAAGTGAGATGTACGAAAGCATATCGTTCATCCAACCCATATTCCACTTGTAGTCAAAGCCGAGTCCCATATCCTTAATCGGATAGCGTGTAACATTCGGCCATGCCGTACTTTCTTCGGCAATCATCATAGCCTCGGGGTGGAACATATGTACAACCGTGTTGAGCTTCTGCAGGAAATCAACGGCAACAAGGTTTTCTCTTCCGCCGTATGCGTTTGCAATCCACTCGCCGTCTTTTCTGTTGTAGTCAAGATAAAGCATTGATGCAACGGCGTCAACACGGATACCGTCAACATGATACTTGTCAAGCCAGAACATTGCAGATGAAAGGAGGAAGCTTGTTACCTCATATCTGCCGTAATTAAAGATATATGTACCCCATTCCTTGTGTTCACCGATACGGGGATCTTCATATTCATAACAGCCTGTACCGTCAAATCTGCCAAGACCGTGTGCGTCCTTCGGGAAGTGGGCAGGAACCCAGTCAAGGATAACGCCGATACCCTCTTCATGACATCTGTCCACAAAATACATAAGGTCTTTCGGCTCACCGTAACGGGATGTTGCGGCAAAGTAGCCTGTAACCTGATATCCCCAGCTGCCGTCAAACGGATATTCTGTAAGAGGCATAAACTCAATGTGAGTGTAGCCCATATTCTTAACATAAGGAATAAGCTCATCAGCAAGCTTGCGATAGCTGAAAACATTGCCGTCCTCATACTTACGCCAAGAGCCTGCGTTTACCTCGTAAACATTGACAGGCATACTCTTGTGCGGATGCTCTTTTTTGTAGTCATACCACTTTTCATCATGCCACTCATAGCCGTCAATCTCGTAAACACGGGATGCGTTGTCGGGACGAGTCTGGCAATGAAAAGCATAAGGATCGGTTTTGAGCCTTCTCTCATGCCACGGAGTTTCAACACAATATTTATAGCAGGCAAACTCGGGAATTCCCTCAATAAACAACTCCCAGACGCCGCCGTCCGAGATTTTGTACATAAAGTTTGCGTCATTGTTCCAGTCGTTAAAATCACCGACCACCGAAACGGACAATGCGTTCGGTGCCCATACTCTGAAAACAACGCCCTGACGGCCGTCCCAGTTCACAAAGTGTGAGCCTAAAAATTCATAAGCACGAACAGATTCGCCCTGTAAAAACTGATCAAGCGGCGCTCTTTCGTCATTAATTTTAAAAGCCATAGTAACCCTCTTTTCTGCGATTGTAGGCAGTTCTTCAATAAGACAAGTATAGTATAATATATTTTCACCAAATATACAAGTGGTAAAAACGATTTTTATGTAAATAATTTTGTCGGTTTGCCTGAAATATTGTCAGTTGCTGTGAAAATCGTTCCAAAAAATAGTCAGGGAATGCGTGTTTCAGCGGTAATTTTTATTTTTGACACACTTATCCCATACTGTTATAATATACAATAACGAAGGCAAAAACAAGCGACAATTACGCTACTTTCGTTGGAAAACCGACTAATTTTAAAATCAGGTGATTATCTTTGGACATAAGAGTTATGAAAAGCAAGAAAAGTATTTTTGACGCATTTGTAAATCTGCGTTCAAAAAAAGAACTGCGCAAAATTACCGTTAAGGAGCTTTGTGAAAAAGCACTCATCAATAAATCTACCTTCTACACATATTATGAAGATATGTTCGACCTTTCGGACAAAATTGAGAGCGAGGTAGTTGACGGCATTGTAAGTACCATAAGCAATCCGCAGATGATGATTGACGAGCCCGTAAAATTTTATCGCAATCTTCTGGGTGCAATGACCGAAAACAAGGCACTGACAAACACGGTTTTTTCCGGTTCACAACATCCCAATCTTATAGTAAAGCTTTCAAAATCATTGAAAAATATGATTTTCGAGAACTGCCCGGAATATATAAACGATAAGAAATTCTGCACACTTCTTGACTACGCAATCTACGGCGGATACTATGCCTTTGTTGAAAATCAGGAGAACACAAACGATTATTCGGATGAACTTATTGAATCGGTTTCAGTGATTTCCGAGCATATGACAAAACTCATAAAAGCAAGCATTCCAACCCTTAAGAGCAATAATACATAAAAATACTTTTTGCATATTTTTCAAGCTGTATTATTCATTAATTTGTGCAAAGTGCGATTTTTGTCGAACTTTTGCCGAACTTCAAAATATTTATTTAAAATCGCTGTCGATTGTGATAGAATATATTCGGTTTTATAAGAGAGAAAGGAGAGTCGGTCAGACTGCCGTTTAGGAGGCGTTTGAAGTCTGTCCGAAAAAGAAGTTATGGAAATTAACACACTTGATATTCTGAAGAATCTTGCCATAATCCTTGTTGCGGCAAAGCTTCTCGGTATTGTTGCCAGAAAGCTCGGCGCACCGCAGGTTGTGGGTGAGATTATTGCAGGTCTTATCGTAGGACCTTGTATGCTTAATTTTGTTTCGTATGACGGGTTCATCTCAGGTATGGCTGAAATCGGCGTTATTTTGCTGATGTTCTCGGCAGGTCTGGGAACGGATCTTAAAGAGCTTATCAAAACAGGACCCGTTGCCCTGCTTGTTGCGTTTGCCGGTGTAATCGTTTCAGTTCTCGGCGGTGCGGCTGTTTACCTTGGATTCGGCTTTGGTGACGGCGACCTTGCGATGCTTGAGGCTGTATTTATGGGAACAATCCTTGCGGCAACCTCGGTTAGTATTACTGTTCAGGCTCTTAAAGAAATGGGACACCTGAAAGGAAGGGTTGCAACAACAATTCTTTCAGCCGCAATTATAGACGATGTTATCGGCATCGTACTTCTCACCGTTGTAATCGGTTTCAAAAGCCCCGATGTTCAGCCTGCGTCCGTTTGCATCAACATTGTACTTTTCTTTGTTCTTGCATTTATACTCGGCTTTGCACTTTATTTTCTCTTCAAGTGGCTCGACAAGCTCTGGCCGCACTCAAGAAGAATTCCGATTTTCGGACTTGTTCTCTGCTTTGCGTGTGCATATTGTGCGGAAGAATTTTTCGGAATTGCAGACATCACAGGCGCATATGTTGCAGGTATTATCCTCTGTAACATCAAGGATTCACAGTACATCGAAAGAAAGATGGATGTCAGCTCGTACATGATTTTCGGACCTGTATTCTTTGCAAGTATCGGACTTCAGACAAGCTTTAACGATTTCAATCTTTCAATGCTCTGGTTCTCAATTGCACTCGTTGCAGTTGCACTTTTGACAAAGGTTATCGGCTGCGGCGGTACGGCAAAGCTTTGCAAATTCAATATGCCTGACTCTCTCAAAATCGGCGTAGGTATGATGAACCGTGGTGAGGTCGGTCTTATCGTTGCCAAGAAGGGACTTGACACAGGTCTTATGGCACCGCAGTTTTTTGCTCCTATTATTATTCTCATCATCGTTTCATCGCTTGCAACACCTATTCTTCTCAAGGTAGTTTACAAGAAATGGCCGGGTAAAGAAAATGAGGAGGCAGACAACCGTTCGGAAAAGCTTGCCGAAAACGAAAAGTATCTTACTCAGGAAGTTGTCGGTGCAACCTATAACATAACAGAAGATAATTTCAAAGATAAAAGCAAAGACGAATAATTTAATACAATAACCTAAAAGGACAAATGACAGTCATCAAGTCATTTGTCCTTATTCTTATTTATGCGGTTTTATTAATTTTTCTCAAACAGTATTCCTTTAGAATAAATTTTGTTTGTGTTTTGATACATATAATCAAAAAGAATATCAAACACTTCTTTGTTTTTGTTATCAATCAAAGCGTATTCGGTAATTGAATTATCTTTGATAAAAGCAATGACCAATGTATCGTCAATACCTGTAACCGACAGTTTTTCGGCATTTTTGATTTTTAGATTTTCGACAGCTGTTTTCACATCATATGACGAATCAATAATCACATTATCCCAACTGTCTGCATATGAATCAAGCGAAATTCCCTTTTCGGTATTCTGAATTTTGCTTATTTCAGTTGCAATACTGTCGTTCGGCTTGAATTCGCTCTGCGAACAACCTACTGCAAACAGACACACAATAATTAACGAAATTGTCAATGCCAAACTTTTTCTCATTTTTCCTCCTTAATTTTTAGATGAAGAATTTGTTTTTATAAGTCAATATTAGAAATTGTTTTGGTCATTAAAAATCTTCTGCACAGGGCAAAAAAGCCTTGTCAAATTCACTTTTCGGCAAAATCCACAGCTTGATGTACATTGCAATCGGTGATGCAGGAGGCAGAACTTTTATATTAAGCCCGTCAAATTTCAGCTTGCTTTCGTAATAAAAGCCCTTGCACGCACCCGTCAAAAATACGGGAATATTCATTTCTTTTGCTTTTTGACAAAAGTCGTTCAAAGCCTTACCGTCTGTATTCAGCGTACCCGAATGGAATCCCTCAAGTAAAACGGCTTTTACATTTTCCGTAATTTCAGGATACTGCATACCGACCGTTGCGGAAATTTTCAGCACATTGCTGTTATCCGAAAGTCGGACGCTTTCATCAAAAGCAAACTCGCTTTTTAATGCCTTGTAACTGGTATTCTTCACAAAAATTCCGTTCTGAATTTTACCGTAGCTCTCGTCAAAAATACTGTGCAGTTCGTCGCTGTATGCCGAATGTGCAAGCAGTCTTGACGCTCTGTGAATTGTCACGGGCAAGTCAGCGTTTTTATACGAAACAAAAACACCGTTTCCGCTGCCTGATTTTATAAAGTCAATCGCACCGACGAAATTTTCAAAGCCGTTTGAACGGCTGTCATCAAGCGGATAATTTGCCGAAACAAGCACAACCGGCACATTTAATCCGTCAAAAATATAAGCAAGAAATGCAGATGTATATTGCAAAGTGTCCGTTCCGTGAGTTACAACAATGCCGTCATAGCTGTTCAAATAATAGCTTTGCAGACAGTCGGCAAGCCGGTTCATGTGACAGCCCTCAAGATTTTCGCTGAGGACGGTATAAGGCTCAGCCGTGTCAAAATCAACATCGCCGTACCTGTCAAGATACATCTGCGTGAGCATATATTTCTGCTCATTGTCGGGCGAAAGCACCTCGCCCTTACGCACACAGCCGATTGTACCGCCCGTAAAAACAACAAGAATTTTCATATACTCACCTCTTTCATATTCTGTCCTTAAACAATTATAAATAAACTATTTATTTTCCTTGCCCGTGATTTTTTCGATTGTGATTTCATAAACGCCTGTCATACTGCCCGATTTCTCTATGCACCTTTTTCCGCTTTCGATAAATTCGGGAGCATATTTTTCAACAATCAGTTCAAGACCTCTGTTCTTGTTTTTTACCGATTTTGCAATCGTACCGAACACAACCGCACTTTCGTATTTTGAAGTCAGTTTTGCACCGTCAATTCTGTTGTTTTGAACCGTGCAAAACGAAACCTTGTTGCTGTATTCAACATTTTTCAGTTTCAAGCCCGAATTCGGAGCGCAATGGAAATAAATTTTGTTGCCCTCAACGGCAAAATTTACAGGCACACCGTAGGGATAGCCGTCCTCGCCGATTGTTGACAAAATGCCGTATTCACCGTTTTTAAGGATTTCATAGGCTCTTTCTTCGGTAGTTTCCCTGTCTTTTCTACGCATCTTTTCGTTCATTATTCAACTCCGATATCGTTCATAACCATGCCCGTAATCATCTTCGGATAGAAATATGTTGACTTCTGCGGCATCTTTTCACCGGCGGCGGCAACATCACGGATTTCGGTTACTCTTGTCGGATTAAGCACAAACGAGCATTGGAACTTGCCGTTGTCAACGCCCTCAACAGCCTCAGAGAAGAATTTGGTGTATGTAAGGTTAATCTGATTTGCCATATTTTCCTTATCAATGCCGAAAATTCTTTCAAGCACAAGTGAATGGAGAACGGTAACATCAAGCTGTCTTGACGGTTCGCTTAATTCGGGAAGAAGCTTGTCCATAATGTCAAGATTTTTCAGCACAAGCCTGTACCATTTTCCGTTTCCGACATAGAATCCGAATGCCTTTTTGCCCTCGTCATAGAGCTTTGCAAGCTCGCTTTCCATATTGTCCGTGCCGTTCATTTCGGTAACATCAAAATATTCCCTGCAACCGTCAAGAACTTTTTCAACATTAAAGTCCGGCAAATCACGCACAAGGCGGTGTGTCGGGAATACAACAAGTCCCGGATGCTCCATGTCAACAAGGTAAATCATCTGATAATCGCAGGGATCGCCAACCTTTGAAAGACCGTTTTCACGGCAGTAGTTTCGATAGTTTAAAGCGGTTTCATAGCGGTGGTGACCGTCTGCAATATAGAGCTTTCTGTCGGCAAAATCTGCACAAAGCTTTGCGATTACATTTTCATCCGTAACAATCCAAAGTCTGTGAGTAACACCCTCACCGTCGGTAAATTCAAGCTTTGGTGCATCCTTTGACTCATTGTCAATTGTTGCAAGAGTTGTATGCTCGCTGTCCATATAAAGGGCATAAATCTGACTGAAATTGCAGTTTGTTGCCTTCATAAGATTAAGTCTGTCCTCTTTGGCCTTTGAAAGAGTGAACTCGTGCGGAAGAATGATTCCCTTTTCAAACTCTTCAAGATGAACACGGGCGATGATACCCTTGATGCTCTTGCGTTCGCCGTAAGCCGTGAATTCTTCCTCATAAACATAGATTGCAGGCCTGTCCTCGCTCACAAGAACACCCTTGTTCCGCCACATATCAAGGATTTCTCTTGCTGTCTGATACGGGTTTTCGCCCTCTTTCGGAAGCTCAAGCCGAATGATATTATACTCGTTTTCGCTGATATAACCGAGTCTTTGTTCCTCGCTTATGATGTCATAAGGCGGACAGCAAAGCTGAGAAATTTCGCCTGCTTTTTCCGTGTTGTAACGCATTCCTCTGAACGCTTTTATTTCTGCCATATTAAAAACCTCCAAATTGTTTTTCGGTCAAGTGTATCTTCACCGTCCGTATAAGGCAATTATAACACAAGCAGTTGATTTGAACAAGTGAAAAGTAAGTTTATTTGAATTTACTGTGCAAAACCACAAGGAATATTAGGGCATAAAAATCATTGACAATCAAAGGAAAGTTTGATATAATATTTTTTGCGTAAGCTGATTACGATATTTGACATTGCATAAACTATTTGTCAAATGAAAACAGAATACGCGCCAATAGCTCAGTTGGTTAGAGCTACCGGCTCATAACCGGTCGGTCCGGGGTTCGAGTCCCTGTTGGCGCACCAAAAAAGAAAGTACTCAAACGGGTACTTTCTTTTTATTTTACCGTTATGCGTGAGCAGGGACTCGAAGGCGAGCGTTAAGAAAACAGTCCGGCGGACTGTTTTTAGCGAGAGCGTTGATGAATTTTTAGCTTTGAACAAGCCGCAACCAGCGAGGTAGAATAACTTAGATAGATAAAACACCTGTTGGCGCACCAAAAAAGAAAGTACTCAAACGGGTACTTTCTTTTTATTTTACCGTTATGCGTGAGCAGGGACTCGAAGGCGAGCGTTAAGAAAACAGTCCGGCGGACTGTTTTTAGCGAGAGCGTTGATGAATTTTTAGCTTTGAACAAGCCGCAACCAGCGAGGTAGAATAACTTAGATAGATAAAACACCTGTTGGCGCACCAAAAAAGAAAGTACTCAAACGGGTACTTTCTTTTTTTGTTTTTACTCTATCTTTTTCCAACAATACTTTTTCATAAAATCTGCAATTACGGTTATATCTTCACCCTCATAGTATTTTACAAGCAGTCTTTTAAATTCAGGCACTTCCTTTTCAGGAATCACCAGAAATCCGCCACCGTGTGAAATAAGATAGTGATTTGCAAAAATTACAGAGGCACGCTTGTTACCGTCAAGAAATATTTGTGTTTTCATACAATAAAGGCACAACTTAATTGCCGTATTGATAACTTCATCACTTTCTTCTATAATTTCACGGATTTTTTCTTTTACATCCAACTCATTAGGCAACGGTGGAACATATGAAGAACCTCCGATAGTAACCGGAACTCCTCTAATTCTTCCGCCTTCCGCAAAAAATCCTTCATTAACAACTCTTGCTATATGGCTGAGCATATAGTAGTCGGAACGACTTGCTATTACATCACGATCCAAAATAAATTCCCATGCGTGTTTTAAATTCAAAATTTTCTGAACATCTGTTGCAGTCACACCGGAAATTTTACCGTTATCTATGATTTCTTCAGTTTGTGGGAATGATGTAGCAACACCCTCAAGGACAGCCTGATCATATATATTCATTTTCATATTTGCACGGGCAAACGCAATATTGTTTATAACATCAGAAGAAAGTTCATCTTCTGAATATCCCGCATTTGCAAGTTGTTTATCTATACTGCGAAGTTCTTTCCTGATTTCACGGGCTTCTCTGGCATTGCGGAGGAGCAAATTATATAATTCTTCCGTATATGCACCTACATAAGTTGATGTCTGTTTTCCTGCAACACGCTTTCTCACATAAAGATATTTTTCATTACCTCGTTCCTTAATTTCGGGAGTTCCGTCATACGGCATTAAATTTAACCTTGCATTAAGGTCAGCACGGCTTCTTAGTAACTCTTGTATTTCATTGTATTTTGCGGCCATTATAATTCTCCTTTGAGGTACATTCTCTTGTAAAAGTATAGTACAATTCTCCCCAACAGTCAATGCACCTTGGGGAACATTTTTGCATTTTAAAGCCTAATTCGTTCCCCAATAATAAATTTCAAACATATTATATCCTACTCAAGTTCTTTTATGAAATCCATTAACACCAACAAATTCCAAAACACCCCTTATCTCACACGCTGATAAGGGGTGTTTTTATTACTCTTTTTGAATTCGAGATACTTTATATAGTTAAGCACATCGCCACATTCCTCTTTTGTAAATGACTGCGGAAGAGAAACAGAGCGAATGTTGCGGTTAAACGAGAGCGGTTCGTCAATCAAACCGATGAGATAGTCAACCGACACATCAAAAAGTTTTGCAATGATTATTTTTGAATTATCATCGGGATCACTGCGGTTACATTCGTACGATGATATTGTGTAGTGCGACACACCCAAAAGCTCTGCAAGCTGTGCCTGCGACACACCGTGGTCTTTGCGAAGTTCCTGTAAGCGTTCACCAATCATAATATCACCTCATATATTTAATAACTTAATTATAAGCATTTTGCGAATTTTTGTTTAAAATTATGAGAAATTTTAGATTTTTAATTGACAAGTGTGAAAATCCGCATTATAATTCTCATATAAGCTGTGAATTTTCACAGTAATTTTAAGGAGGAATTATTTATGTATTGTCAAAAATGCGGCAAACAAATTGCTGACGGAAGTGTATTTTGTCAGCACTGCGGCGCACAAATAGGAAATGTTGTATCAGATAATTTTTCTAATCAAAATGCAAATCAAAATTATAATGTACAGCATACCGAAAAGCATGAAGAACCAATAAAAAACAAAGAAGAATTTATTGCCGATTTCCGCGCAAAGCACCCTGAACGAATGGTATATATAGTTATATTTATTATTCTAGAAATTGTTTCAACAATCGTATTTATAATGAATGTATCATCTTATATAGATCATCACCGTGATGAAAATCTCACAGGTATGATGATTGCGGCATTTCTCGAAATAATTGCAATAATTTTTGCATGTGCAATTCAAAAAGTAAACGCATCGGCAAATAAAGCATTTGACAGTTATATTACAAAAGAAAGCCGCAAAAAAACGAATGTAAGTACAAAATGGCTGTGTCCGAAATGCGGAAATTCAAATCCTGCCAACATAAGATACTGCTCAAACTGTAGTTGTCAAAAGCCGAATTTTGAACCGATTTCAGCTCAAACCGATGTTTGGCAATGTCCAAAGTGTGGAAAGATAAATCAAAATTATGTCGGAACATGCGGTTGCGGCACAAGAAAGCCATAAAGCAACAGGCTGTACAGATTGCGTACAGCCTGTTTTTGTGTGGATATTAAAATGTAGCGGCGAACCGTGTTCTCCCCTTCGTGTGCGTTGCACACGATTGCACGCATTGCGTGCAAAATTGAATACACAGTTTATGTTATATCAAAACATATTATATAAGCATAAATATTCATCAAGCGGGCATCCAATGAACGCCCCTACTGTTTATACAAACAGTAACAATGCTACGCTCGGGCATAAATGTTTTTTAACATTACAAACTATCTACACGAATTGGGAACGGCGGCTCGCCGTGCGGGCGTCCGACTGACTCCGCAATATTTTCCGTTTTTCAATTTTTAACTTAATTTGAATCAATGTCCGTTCTCCGTAATTCTGATTGCAACGGCGGTGACATCGTCCTCACGGTCGGCCTTACGGTGCTTTACCGCCTCGTCAACAACAGCCTTTGCAAGATCCTGGGTACTGCCCTCATTCCATGTGCGAATAAGCTTTTCGAGCCATTTGTCATCGCCCGTAATTACACCGTCTGATACCATAACAATCATATCCCCCGTTGTCAGATTTACCGTGTCGGTTGAAAATTTTATACCGTTTAGAATTCCTGCAGGGAGCGACGGCATTTCACGAACCGTTACCCTGCCGTTTTTCTTTACAAATGTTACGGGTGCGCCTGCTTTTTTAAAAGTGGTTTTGCCGGTGTAGAGGTCAATACTTGTGACATCAACCGTTGAAAGCGATTCATCCTCACTTTTCACCATGAGTGCGGAGTTCACAATCTGCAAACAGCTGTCGGCTGAAAGTCCCGCCCTTAGCAGTCTTGTCATAACAGACGCCGCCATATTGCCGTCAACGGCAGCTCTGCCGCCCGTACCCATACCGTCACACACGAGCGCATATGTTTTGCCGAAACCGTCATTGAAATAATTTATGCAGTCACCGCAGAGCTTACCGTTGTCGGCGGTGTGCTGGTCGCTTCCGATTTCAACATCAAACACGGGCATTTCGCACATTGCAATACGGATTCTGTTACCCTCACGGCTGATTGTCGGAAGGTCAAATCTTCTTCCGCAACAGCGTGAAATCTCTCGCATAACCTCGCCCTTAGATAGCTTTTCGGACTTATTCGAGAGCGTAAGCTCCACGCTCATTCTTCCGCCGTTTGAAACAAGGCAGATGCACTCCTCAACAATTGCACCGAGGCTTGTGAGGGCGCTGATTATCCGTTGTGCAGATTCGTTATCGCACCGCATTGTGTTGCGAAATTCATCAGCCAAATCGTGGAGAATATCGCCGATTCCGGAAAACTGCCCTGCAACAACGCTCCGCACATCGGTAATCCTTTGTTGTGCCTCAAGCGCCGACTGATATTCACGGTAGTTTGCGTTCATTGAACGGGCAATTTCGCCTTTTTTACAGCAGTTTTTTACGAAAGATTTTTCAACATCTCTTTCACCTATTGTGCCGTTCGATTCAAGATACTCTTCAAGCCTTGCAAAATCGTCACGGGTGACACCGCCCTTGTGTTCATAGCAGTACATTTTCAGTCCGCAGGTTTCGCAGACTTCATTTCTTGTACCCTCACAAACAGCGTCAAATGTGGGCGAATAGAGCTTTTTCATCTTTTCGGAAACCTTTGAAACATCGTTTTTCACATTGCTGACTGCCTTTGAGGCAAAGTCGAGTCTCATAACAATATTTTTTCGCAGAGCCTCTCCGAGCGATGTATTTTTGTCGCTTGAAAACACGGGCGAAATCACATTGCCGACCTCTTTCGGAAGAACCATAAACACCGCACTTGCGGCAAGGCTTTCAACAAGCACACCCGACGGTGTTCCGAACTGCGAACCGAATGCAAGGCACATCACACCGTTGGAGATTACAAAGGCAATCGCACAGCCCAATTTTCCGAGCTGTGAAAAAAGCCCCGCCATAAGTCCTCCGAATGCAAAACCGCCGCAGATGTAGCCGTTCTCCCTTGACGCAATGCTGAAAATCGCCCCTGTTGAAATTCCGCTGATTGCACCGCCCGTAACCGAGCCGTAGCGTGAACAGAGCAAAATGACGAGCATTGCAATAATTCTGCCGAGCGAGATATTCTGCCACGCAATACTGCCGAAAGCCAGAATCAGGATACACCCCGACATAACCACGCTTGCGGTTTCCTGTTGCGAAAAAACTTCAAAACTTCTGTTGTCGCCTGCAAGGTGCAGTGCCGTGCTGATAAAATATGCCGCCGCACCTGCAATTACCGCCTCGGTTACGCAATCGGCAAAGGTTGTCAGCGTGCTTGTGCTTACGAAAAGCAACGAAACACCCGTTGCAAAAATCGGAACAAATGCCACAAGCGGAGCAAAAACCTTGCTTTTTGTAACCTTGTCAAGATCGCCGAGCAGCCACCGCAGACCGCCTATTGCCGCCACAACGGCAAGGTAGCGAAAGCTGTCCGAGGGTTTGAGCAGGACATAGCCGAATGCCGTGCCTAAGAGAGATGACAAAAGATACTTTCTCGGAACTGCCGCCGCAAATGACGCCCCGAACGGTGCAAGGCTTCCGAGAACCGCTCCCCGTGACACCAAAATTCCGCAGAGCAGACAACCTGCGTTTGTGAGCATTTTTCGCATAAAATCGCCCTGAACAGCGTCCTGTCTGCGAGCCAAAGTAGTTTTTGCTTCCATAAAAATCAACATCCCTTTAATGATTTACTTCTTTTTGTATTTTTATTATAGGATATTATGGGTAACAGTTTTGTCTTTTTGTGAATGAGAATTTTTATATTCTTTTGTAGAAACAAAGCTTTGGAAAAACTTAATAAAGTAATTACGCAAAAGATTGTTCAACATTAAAAAAAGCCGTTGTTAAAATTCCGATTTTGCATTATAATGGAGTAAACCAAAGTGAAAGGACAAACAAAATGATTATAATGTCAGTTGACCTCGGAAAAGCACGCACAGGCATTGCCGTATGCGACAAAACCGAGTTTTTAGCGTCGCCATATACGGTTATTTTTGAAAAGTCGCCGAAACAGTTGCTTGAAAAGGTGTCAAATACAGCCAAAGAAACAAAAGCCGAGCTTATTGTTGTGGGGCTTCCGAAAAATATGGACGGCAGTGAGGGCGAAAGCGCACAGAATGCCAGAGCGTTTGCCGAAAATCTGAGCAATGAAACAGGCATTGAGTGTGTTATGCAGGATGAGCGCGGAACAACAATTACGGCTCACAATTTTCTCAACACCACAAATACAAGAGGAAAAAAGCGTAAAAATGTCGTTGACGAGGTTGCAGCCACAATAATTCTTCAGGATTATCTTGACAAAAGAAAATCGGGCTTAAACAAATAAAATCATAAAAGATTTACCCTTCCGATGATTTCGGAGGGTTATTTAATGTACATTTTGAGAATTTTGTTGATTATTGTAATTATTTATGGTAAAATTTTTTCGGAGATTTAATCTCTGATTTTACTTGAGAGAGGGATTCTATGTTTTGTCCGAATTGCGGAAATCAATGTCCTGACGGCACAAAATTCTGTCAGTCATGCGGTACACCGCTCACAAACAATCAACAGCAAAACACTCAGCCTGATTTTAACAATCAGCAGGCTAATTATCAGCAACCTAATTATCAGCAGCCTAATCAGCAATATCAACAGCCAAATTACAACCAATATCAGCAACCGAATCAGTATCGGCAACCGATGTACAATCAACCGTATCAGCAGTACCCACAGTATCCCGATAAGTTTAACGGACATCAGATGGGTTGGTACAAATTTCTGATTTACTTTGCACTTTTTGCAGGTGCGTTTTGTAATGCATGCTATGCTATTTTGTACATGACAGGCAGTATTTACGAAACCGAGCAAATTGATCCGCTTACCGTATATCCACTTTATCCGGGTGTAAAAGCGGTTGACATCGTGTATGGCATATTGCTTCTTGTACTTGCCGTTTTTATGATCGTAACCCGTTTTCAGCTTTCAGGATTGAAAAAGAACGGTCCGAAAATGGTTGTTGCACTTTACGGTCTTAATATTGCTATTGCGATTATTTATGCCATTTTAATTTCATGCACAACAGATTACATGGCATTCGATGCGTCAACAGTCGGTCAGTGCGTTTTACCGATTGTTATGATAATTGTCAACAAGGTTTATTTTGACAGAAGAAAAGATATTTTCGTGAATTAAATTATGTTGAGAATTTTATAACCTAAAATTCAAGCACGCCGCAGTTTTTCTCACTTGAAACTGCGGCGTGCTTTTAAGTTAAATGCTTTAGTACTTTTAAGTACTATAAAATCATTGTATCACCCATTTATGATAAAGTCAATAGTACCGATAGATACTATACAAGGTGATAATATGTATTTTAAAAGACTGCGTGATTTGCGAGAAGATCATGATATGAAACAAAGTGAAATTGCCGAATATTTAGGAATTCAGCAGACGGTCTATTCACGCTACGAAAGAGGATTTCAGTCAATTCCTGTTGAGCATTTAATTAAACTGGCTGATTTGTACAAAGTTTCCACAGATTACATTCTCGGCAGAAAATAGTTACAAATTAAAAATTAAAGTCGGGCAGCAGATTTTCAATGCAAAATTTCTGTTTCCCGACTTTTTTATTTGTGATACGGCGAGCCGCCGCACCCAATTCGTGTAGACAGCTTTAATTAAATGTAAAATTGAAAATTGAAAATGGAAAATTAATGTCGGGAAGACAGTTTGTAATGTAAAAAAACATATCATGCCCGAGCGTAGCATTGTAATTGCTTTCGCAATCCAGTAGGGGCGTTCATTTGACGCCCGCACGGGATAGCAGAAAATTTATGATAAAAATAAACCGTATAAATGAGATACAGTTACCGAAATAATGTAGGGTAGAACCGTGTTCTCCCGTCCGTGTGCAACGCACACGATTGCACGCATTGCGTGCAAAACTGAACACACAATTTTCATCACATCAAAAATTATGTGAATAAGCAAACAGTATCATCAATGCGGGCGTCCGATGAACGCCCCTACAAACAACAACTTTCATATAAATAAAAAAAACGGTCGTGTAACAATGTTTTGCATTTTGCAAACTGTCTTTACGAACGAAAAAAAAACACGGTATGCACCATTTGGCACATACCGTGGTTTTTTTATACATTATATGTTTTCAGTTAAATCAGAAGTCCATAATTTCATCGTCTTCAAGAGCAACGATAACATCATCTGTTTCGTCATTCTCAACGATTTCTGCCTCAGAATTACTCTCAAGCTGAACATCTGCATATCTCTGCATACCTGTACCTGCAGGGATAATCTTACCGAGGATAACATTCTCTTTAAGACCAACGAGCGGATCAACCTTACCCTTGATAGCGGCATCTGTAAGAACTCTTGTTGTTTCCTGGAATGATGCGGCTGAAAGGAAGCTGTCTGTAGCAAGAGCGGCCTTTGTGATACCGAGGAGGAGCTGAGTGAATGTTGCCTCACGAAGACCTTCTTCGCCGTTGGCAATACGCTTTTTAATCTGCTCATTCTCGTAAAGAACTTCGTTCTTGTCGTAGGTCTGACCTGACATAAAGCCTGTGTCGCCTGCGTCCTCAACCTTAACCTTACGCATCATCTGACGAACGATAACCTCAATGTGCTTATCGTTGATTTCAACACCCTGTAAACGGTAGGTACTCTGTACTTCCGAAATAAGGTAGTTCATGACTGCCTCGGGTCCGAGAATATCGAGTATATCGTGCGGATTAACAGCACCGTCGGTAATCTTGTCACCCTTTTTGATGTGGTCACCGTCAAATACCTTTACACGGAAACCGAAAGGAATGAGGTAAGCTCTTTCTTCGCCTGTTTCCTTGTTAAAGATAACAGCGTGCTTTGCGTTTTTGATTTCTTCAAAACGAACATCACCGTCGATTTCACTGATGATTGCAAGGCTCTTTGGTTTACGAGCCTCGAAAAGCTCTTCAACTCTCGGAAGACCCTGTGTGATATCTTCGGCAGATGCAACACCGCCGGTATGGAATGTTCTCATTGTAAGCTGTGTACCCGGCTCACCGATTGACTGAGCGGCAATAATACCGACAGCCTCACCGACAGTAACAGGCTGACGGTTGGCAAGGTTAGAACCGTAGCACTTACGGCAAGCGCCGTGCTTTGCACGACATTCAAGTACCGAACGAATCTTGATGTGGTCAACACCCGAATTAACGATGATGTCAGCCTCTTTGTCGCCCATCATAACATCCTTTGAAACAAGAACATTACCGTTAGAATCGCAGAAGTCGTCAAGGAGATATCTTCCGATAAGACGCTCGTGGAGTCCCTCGATAACATTCGATTCGCCTGCTTTGATGTCAAAGATTTCAAGACCTTCTGTAGTACCGCAGTCCTCTTCACGGATAATAACTTCCTGTGATACATCAACAAGACGGCGGGTAAGGTAACCTGAGTCGGCTGTACGAAGAGCTGTATCGGCAAGACCTTTACGAGCACCACGAGATGAAATAAAGTACTCCAAGATGTTAAGGCCTTCACGGTAGTTAGCTCTGATAGGAATTTCGATTGTTTTACCTGATGTATTGGCGATAAGACCACGCATACCTGCAAGCTGTCTGATCTGGCTCATACTACCACGGGCACCTGAGTCAGCCATCATGAAGATTGGGTTGTAGCGGTCAAGGTTTTTCTGGAGGGCGTCGGTTACATCGTTAGTAGCCTTTTCCCAGATACGAAGAACTTCTTCGTAACGCTCCTCGTTTGAACGAAGACCCATCATAAACTCATCACGAATAACATCTACTTCCTTCTCTGCCTCGGCAATAATCGCCTTCTTCTGAGGAGGAATAACTGCGTCACAAACGGCAACGGTAATAGCACCCTTTGTAGAATACTTATAGCCCTGTGCCTTAATGTGGTCAAGAACAACGCTTGTTCTTACCGGACCGTGAATTTTAATACATTTATCGATAATCTTCTTAAGACCCGATTTACCAACGAGGAAGTCAACCTCAAACTTGAATCTGTTTTCGGGGATACTTCTGTCGATAAAGCCGAGATCCTGAGGAATAGGATTGTTAAAGATAATCTTACCGATTGTTGTGTCTACAATACCGGATTCGATTTTTCCGTCAATTTCAAGCTCACGGCGAACCTTGATTTTTGAGTGAAGCTCAATGACGCCTGTCTGATAAGCCATCATAACCTCATCAACATCACGGAATACCTTTCCTTCGCCTCTCTCACCGTCCTTATCAAGTGTAAGGTAGTAAGAACCGAGGATCATATCCTGTGTAGGAACTGTAACAGGCTGACCGTCGGAAGGCTTGAGAAGGTTGCCTGCTGCGAGCATAAGGAATCTTGCTTCTGCCTGTGCCTCTGCCGAAAGAGGTACATGGACAGCCATCTGGTCGCCGTCAAAGTCAGCGTTGTATGCTGTACAAGCGAGCGGATGAAGTTTAAGAGCACGACCTTCAACAAGAACAGGCTCAAATGCCTGAATACCAAGACGGTGAAGTGTTGGAGCACGGTTGAGGAGAACGGGGTGTCCCTTGATTACAACTTCAAGTGCGTCCCAAACATTGTCCTTTGCACGCTCAACAGCTTTTCTTGCTGATTTGATATTCTGCTCTGCTTTAGTTTCAACAAGGCGTTTCATAACGAACGGCTTGAAGAGTTCAAGTGCCATTTCCTTTGGAAGACCGCACTGATACATTTTGAGTTCAGGTCCTACAACGATAACCGAACGGCCTGAGTAGTCAACACGCTTACCGAGAAGGTTCTGACGGAAACGACCCTGCTTACCTTTAAGCATATCCGAAAGTGACTTGAGGGCACGGTTGTTAGGTCCTGTAACCGGTCTGCCTCGTCTGCCGTTGTCGATGAGTGCGTCAACGGATTCCTGAAGCATTCTCTTCTCGTTGCGGATGATGATTTCAGGTGCGTTAAGCTCAAGGAGCTTTTTAAGTCTGTTGTTACGGTTGATAACTCGGCGATAGAGGTCGTTAAGGTCACTTGTTGCAAAACGACCGCCGTCAAGCTGAACCATAGGACGGATATCCGGCGGAATTACCGGAACAACATCGAGAATCATCCACTCGGGACGGTTGCCCGACATTCTGAAGCTTTCAACAACATCAAGTCTTTTAAGGAGTCTAACTCTCTTCTGACCCGATGCAGTTTCGAGTTCTTCTTTAAGTGAAGCGGAAAGAGCATCAAGGTCAATCTCGGCAAGGAGCTTTTTGATTGCCTCGGCACCCATACCTGCTTCAAAGTCGTTTTCATACTTCTCACGCATATCATTGTACTCACCCTCGGTAAGGCACTGATACTTTGCAAGGTCACGGCAGTCGCCGGGATCCGTTACGATGTACTGTGAGAAATAGAGTACATTCTCCAAAAGCTTGGGAGAAATATCAAGCATAAGGGCAATTCTTGAAGGAATTCCCTTGAAATACCAAATGTGCGACACGGGAGCGGCAAGCTCAATGTGTCCCATACGCTCTCTTCTGACCTTTGAACGGGTTACTTCAACACCGCAGCGGTCACAGATTTTACCCTTAAAACGGATTCTCTTGTATTTACCGCAGTGACATTCCCAGTCCTTTGTCGGTCCGAAAATGCGTTCGCAGAACAAGCCGTCTCTTTCAGGCTTGAGAGTACGATAGTTAATTGTCTCGGGCTTTTTAACTTCGCCGTAAGACCATTCTCTCATCTGCTCAGGAGAAGCAAGTCCGATTTTAATTGAGTCAAAAACATTATTATCTATCATTGCATTTCCTCCTTACATATCGTCACTGCCAAAGTCATCGCTGAAATCATCCGATGTGTAGCTGTCCTCTTCAACATCGGCAAGTGAATCGTCAAACATATTGCCTTCTTCGCCGCCCTCGTCAAGAGTGTAGCCGTCCATTGATGTCATTACATGGTCTTCTTCAAATTCCGGATTTGTTGCATCAACAATATCCTCGTCCTCATCGAACTTCTGCTTAATGTCAATCTCTTCACCGTCAGAGTTAAGAACACGAACATCAAGTGAAAGTGACTGGAGTTCCTTAATAAGAACTCTGAATGACTCAGGAATACCCGGAGCAGGAATATTCTGACCTTTAACGATAGCCTCGTAGGTCTTAACACGGCCGACAACATCGTCCGACTTAACTGTAAGAATTTCCTGAAGTGTATAAGCAGCGCCGTAAGCCTCAAGTGCCCAAACTTCCATCTCACCGAAACGCTGACCGCCGAACTGGGCTTTACCGCCGAGTGGCTGCTGTGTAACGAGAGAGTAAGGACCTGTGCTTCTTGCGTGGATTTTTTCATCAACGAGGTGATGAAGCTTGAGGTAGTACATATAACCTACTGTTACAGGGTTATCGAAACGCTCGCCTGTACGGCCGTCAATAAGCCATGTCTTACCGTCCTCGCTGTAACCTGCGTCTTTAAGACACTGGAAAATGTCCTGCTCATGAGCACCGTCAAATACAGGAGTCATAATCTTCCAGCCAAGTGCCTTTGCGGCATAGCCGAGGTGAACCTCAAGAACCTGACCGATGTTCATACGAGAAGGTACGCCCAACGGGTTAAGTACGATGTCAAGCGGAGTACCGTCAGGAAGGAACGGCATATCTTCCATTGGGAGAATTCTTGAAATAACACCCTTGTTACCGTGACGACCTGCCATCTTATCGCCTACGCTGATTTTTCTCTTGAGTGCAAGGTAAACTCTTACAACCTTGTTTACACCGGGCTGGAGTTCGTTTCTGCTGTCTGCACGGGTAAACACCTTAACATCAACAACAGTACCGCATTCACCGTGAGGCACACGGAGAGATGTATCTCTGACTTCTCTTGCCTTTTCACCGAAGATTGCACGAAGGAGTCTTTCCTCGGCTGTAAGCTCTGTTTCACCCTTTGGAGTTACTTTACCGACAAGGATATCGCCTGCTTTAACCTCAGAACCGATCTGAATGATACCGTCCTCGTCAAGATATTTGAGAACATCCTCACCTACATTCGGGATATCTCTTGTAATCTCTTCGGGTCCGAGCTTTGTATCTCTTGCCTCTGTGTCATATTCTTCAATGTGAATTGATGTATAAACATCATCACGAACGATTTTTTCGTTGATAAGAACAGCATCCTCGTAGTTGTAGCCTTCCCATGTCATAAAGCCGATGAGAGCGTTCTTACCGAGAGCGACTTCACCGTTTTCGGTAGCGGGACCGTCTGCGAGAACTTCACCCTTCTTAACTCTCTGTCCTCTTGACACGATAGGACGCTGGTTGATACATGTACCCTGGTTAGAGCGGAGGAACTTGATAACCTCAAAGTCCTGAACTCTGCCCGAGTCATACTGTACACGAATGTTACGGGCGTCAACGCTCATAACGATACCGTCTTCCTCAGCGAGGATACAAACGCCTGAGTCTGTACCTGCCTTGTACTCCATACCTGTACCAACGATAGGAGCCTCACTGCGGAGGAGCGGAACTGCCTGACGCTGCATGTTCGCACCCATGAGAGCACGGTTTGCGTCATCGTTTTCAAGGAACGGAATCATAGCCGTAGCAACAGATACAACCATCTTAGGAGATACATCCATGAAGTCGAATCTGTCGGGAGAATACTCTACGAATTCGTCACGGTAACGACCTACGACTCTTGAATGAACAAATCTGCCGTTTTCATCAAGCGGTTCGTTAGCCTGTGCAACAGCGTAGTTATCCTCAACATCGGCTGTCATATAAACAACCTCGTCGGTTACAACGCCTGTTTCCTTGTCAATTTTACGATAAGGAGCTTCGATAAAGCCGTACTTGTTGATACGGGCAAATGAAGCAAGATATGAGATAAGACCGATGTTAGGACCTTCAGGAGTTTCAATAGGACACATTCGGCCATAGTGTGTGTAGTGTACGTCACGAACCTCAAATCCTGCACGATCTCTTGAAAGACCGCCCGGACCGAGGGCTGAAAGACGACGCTTGTGGGTAAGCTCTGCAAGTGGGTTACCCTGATCCATGAACTGTGAAAGCGGTGAAGAACCGAAGAATTCTTTAATTGCCGCTGTTACGGGACGGATATTGATGAGTGAGTTAGGCGAAAGCGACTCCATATCCTGTGACTGGGTTGTCATTCTCTCTCTTACAACTCTCTCAAGACGGGAGAAACCGATTCTGAACTGGTTCTGAAGAAGTTCGCCTACGCAGCGGATTCTTCTGTTGCCGAGGTGGTCGATATCATCTGTGTTACCGACACCGTGAGCAACACAGTTAAGGTAGTTGATTGTTGCAAAGATATCGTCAACCGTGATGTGGTTAGGAACAAGCTCATCTGCACGGCTTCTGAGCATTTCCTTGAGGTCATCCTCATTCTCGCAGGAATCAAGAATTTCGCAAAGAACATCAAAACGAACATGTTCTTTGATGTCGCACTCTGCTTCTGCGTCAAAATCAACATAGCAAGCGATGTCAACCATACCATTTGAAATAACCTTAACGATTGTTTCATCGGCAGCCTTTACATAGGCAATCTTAACACCTGCGTTTTCGATTTCAAAAGCCTTTTCCTTTGTGATTTTTTCATCACGAAGAGCCATAACCTCGCCTGTGCGTGGGTTGGCAATCGGCTCTGCAAGAACCTGACCTTCAAGACGGTTTGCAATACCGAGCTTTTTGTTGTATTTATATCTGCCTACTCTTGACATATCATAACGACCGGGGTCAAAGAACAGGTTGTTTATGTGTGTCTGCGCACTGTCAACTGTCGGAGGCTCAGACGGACGGAGCTTTTTGTAAACCTCGATAAGACCTTCTTCAACATTTGAAGCGGCATCCTTTTCGATAGTAGCTCTCATTCTTTCATCGTCGCCGAAATAGTCGAGAATTTCGGCATCCGAGCCAAGACCGAGTGCTCTGATGAATGATGTAACGGGAAGCTTACGGTTCTTATCAATACGAACATAAAAAACATCGTTTACATCGGTTTCATACTCAAGCCATGCACCACGATTCGGGATAACTGTTGTTGAATACAGTTCCTTACCGGTTTTATCGTGATCCATTTTATAGTAAACGCCCGGGCTTCTTACAAGCTGTGAAACGATAACACGCTCAGCACCGTTGATAACGAATGTGCCGCTTGCGGTCATCAGCGGGAAATCGCCCATAAATACATTGCTCTCTTTGATTTCACCCGTTGACTTGTTCAAAAGTCTTGCGGTTACTCTGAGAGCAGCTGAATATGTTGCATCACGAACCTTACACTCAATTACGCTGTAGTTCGGGTGATCAACATCAAGTGTGTAGTCGATAAAATCGAGAACAAGGTTGTCCTGATAATCGGTAATGCCCGAAACATCTTTAAATACTTCTTTAAGACCTTCGTCAAGCAACCATTTGTATGACGCTTTCTGAATGTCGATAAGATTAGGCATATCAATTACTTCATCGATTTTACCAAAACTCATTCTTTCGGTGTTGCCAAGCTTTACGGGTTTGACATTAACCATAGGCGTATCACTCCTTAAAAAATCTATGAAACGGGGCAAGCGGTACTGAAAATCTGCTCATAAAAAGCTCTTGACACAAAAGGATTTTTGTGATAATATCCCCTTGTCGGATAAAGTTTTTTGCAGATTTTCCCGACCTCTTCGGTACATATCCCCATTATGGTACATTTTATTATTCTATATTGAAATAATCAATAAGTCAAGAGAATTTTCGGATTTTTTTCGGATTTTACTGACTTTTTTATATTTTTACAGGTTTTATTTCCCGAAAAGAATTATTTTTCTTTTCGGGCTATTTTTTACATCCCAATGCAACACCCGACACGGTGTATGGTTTTACAAGTAGGGGCGTTCATCGGACGCCCGCAAGTAACAGAACATACATTATGATAAATACAAAGTGTATAGATGTCGCAAAGTCATTGTTCAACTGTAGCGGCGATCAGTGATCGCCAATTGATTTGTGTGCAAACACAAATCAAGCAAAACCAATTTTTTTGGTAAATAGCAAATATAAATTTCATATAACAAACGATTTGTATTAAGTCGAACCGATTTTACAATCGTTTCGATTGGCGAACACTGTTCGCCGCTACAGTATAACAATTGCTTTGTGGGATTTATCAAATTCGTTTTAACATATATTTTCTACCATTACCTGCGGGCGTCCAATGAACGCCCCTACATTTAAACAACAGCTTTTACACAAACAAAAACAGTCGGGAAGACATTGCTTTGCATTTTGCAAACTGTCTTCCCGACATTCATTTTCAATTTTCAATTTTTAATTTTTAATTACTTGCCCTTCCCCATATCATCATATCTGTCCAGAAACGAAACTTTATTATCGCCCTGTTTATATGAAATAATCGTATCGAGGTTGACATTTTCAACGCTGTGGAAAATGTTGCTTTCAATCTGGGGATTGATTTTCTTCAGATTTGCTATAAGCTGTTTGATTTCCTGTCGTTTTGAGCCTGTGTTGCTGTTCGGAGAACAGGTTGTGCAGGTGTCCGTAAAACGGCACGCACATTGAATGAAATTCAGCTTGTTGTAATCTCGCCAATGCTTGATTTCAGCCTCACGAACGAGGTAGAGAGGGCGGATAAGTTCCATTCCCTCATAGTTTGTGCTGTGGAGCTTCGGCATCATCGTCTGAACCTGACCGCCGTAGAGCATACCCATAAGAATAGTTTCTATAACATCGTCATAGTGATGACCGAGTGCGATTTTGTTACAGCCGAGCTGCTTTGCCTTTTTGTAGAGATAACCTCTCCTCATTCTTGCGCAAAGGTAGCAGGGATATTTGTCAACATTGTAAACAGAATTAAAAATATCTGTTTCAAAAACAGTTATCGGAATGTTCAGCCTACGGGCGTTGCTCTCGATTACATCACGATTTTCAACGCTGTAGCCCGGGTCCATTACAAGAAAAACAAGCTCAAACGGAAATTTATTGTGTCTTTTCAACTCCTGAAAAAGCTTTGCCATCAGCATTGAATCCTTGCCCCCCGAAATGCAGACGGCAATTTTATCGTTCGGCTCAACAAGCTTGTATTCAATTATCGCCGCAGTAAATCTGCTCCAAATCGTCTTGCTGAACTTTTTGCGGATGCTCTTTTCAACATCGGTTGCATAGTCCTCATTCTCGAATTGACTTCTCAACCAACTGTAATAACCGCCCTCAAGATTCACGGCATTGAATCCGTCATCACGCAGATTTTCTGCAAGCTCATCACTTATCTGACCGCTTTTACAACAGAGGACAACAAGCTTGTCTTTTGGCAAAAGTGAATTATCCTCTTTGATTTTTGCAAGCGGAATATTCTTTGCACCGCCAATGTGACCGTATTCAAACGAAATTTCATCTCGGATATCGACAAGAGTATATTCCTCGTCAAGCTTCCTCACCTGTTCTATTGTAATCTGATTGTTTTCCGATTTAAACATTCATAACCCTTCAATCTCTGTTTTTGCTGTTTTTTATTGCAACAATTGTTATATCGTCAAATTGCTCCGCATTTTCGGTAAAGTCCGTCAAAGCGTCATAAACTCCGTCACACACACCTTTTGCAGTCTGTTCGGCATTTTGACAGGCAGACACAAGTCTTTCGTTGCCAAAAAATTCATTATCCGCATTTGTTGCCTCATTCACACCGTCGGTGTAAAGGCAAATTATATCGCCGTTTCCAAATTCAGCGCTGTTCACAACATATCTTGCATCATCAAACACACCGAGCATTATACACGGCTTACATTCTAAAAATTCAGCCTTGCCGTTGCTCACCGTAACAGGCTTGTTATGACCTGCATTTATATACAAAAAGCTGTCGCTGTTTTTGTCAAAAATTACGGCGAATGCAGTTACAAACATTCCCTCGGGATTTGACGAACAGAGCTCCCTGTTGATTTTCTCAAATGCCCTGTCGGGTTCTGCATTTTCGGTCATTTTTTCGTGGATAAGAGTTTTTGCAAAAGCCATAAACATTGCCGCCGCAACGCCCTTGCCCGACACATCGCCGACTACTGCACATATTCTGCCGTCAGGCAATGCAAAGCAATCGTAAAAATCGCCGCCTACCTGTCTTGCAGACTCCATTCTTGCCGAAACATCAAAACAATCGGCAAAGACAACATTCTTTTCTCTCTCAATTATTCCGTACTGAATCCGCCTTGCAACCTCAAGCTCGGTTTCATTCTTAGCCTTTTCACTCGCAAGGGCGGAATTTTTTTCAACATAAGTTTCTACATCATGAGCCATATCGTTGAAATAATCAGCCAAAAGCTGAATTTCATCGTCAGAGCCGAGTTTTATCGGCACAAACGCTTTCTTTGTATTTGTGCCGTCAGCCTTGTCGGAAAAGTATCCTCGAATTTTTTCAAAAATCAAAAGTATCGGATTATACATCTTTTTTCTGACAAACCGCATTACAAGCAAGAATACAATTGCCAGCACAACAAACAACGCAAGAACTCGCATTGCAGTATAGAAAATGATTTCCGTATAAATCTGCGTCAGCGAATAGTCCGCACCGATTAATGCAACAGGCTTGCCGTCCTTGCCTTGAATCGCTGAAAATGCCGTGTAAAAACTGCCGAAGCTGTCGTTCTGATATTCGTAAGCCGTGACAAGGTCAGGATTTTCCCACGCCTCTTTTTCAGCATCCCACAAGCCGTGGTCAATCTCTGCACCTGCACTTCTCACATTTAAAACATTCTCTTTTTCGCTGTCATCATCGGCAACAGTCATAACATATGTAACCTTGTTTTCGTCAAAATCCGGAATGTAAATGTACATATATTCAAGGTGATTCGTCTGACAAATCCACCTCAAGGTCTTAACGGCTTTCCGATATTCTTCGGAATCGGGATTATCAAGCAATGCGTTTATATCGCAGCGTTCAAAAGTTTCTGTTGCAACCTTTGACGCACTTTCGGTCAGCTGTCGTGTAAACCGCCTTGTGCGCTGAATGTTTTCAATGCAATTGAGCGTACCCGAAACAATCACCGCCAAAATAAACAGCACAAGTATGTGAAAGAAAAGCCTTTTGAAAATCGACTTTTTGACTTTTATTTTGCCGATTGGTTTTTCGGATTTTTTCATTAACAGTCACCGCTTTCTTTCCACACACTTTTCATCTTGTATTTTAACACGAATATGCAATAAATGTCCACATTTTTATTCGTACGGTATGTCACCGTTCCCCGTTCGTGTCGTAGGGGCGTGATATTTATAAAATTTGTTTTGGCATACAATTTCTGCCTTTACCTACGGTCGCAAGGCTACCCCTACAAGTATACATTTACTTTCATATAAAGCAATATAAAGCAAAAATTGCATCAATGCCGTATTCGGGCATCTGATGCAATTCATTTATCCGGGTATCTTCTCGAATAGATTGCGGTGGCACACCGCCGACCACAATTTTCCATTTTCAATTAAGCAAAAACAGCCGACTGCTTTGCAATCGACTGTTTAATAATCGGATTATATATCAATTACCATCTTGCGTCAAGTTCGGCTTTGGTGGCTCTTTTTTTCTTTCTTGCAACATATCTTGAATATCTTGAAAGCTTTCTGTCACGAAGGAAGAATACAAAAGCGATTGCGCCGAGGATAACTGCAACAAGCACAAACCAAAGACCTACATTTGCGGATCTCTGAACTGCGGCAACAAGAGTCGGTGTGCTTGCGGCATTTGACTTTGCAAGAGCCTTGTCGGCAGATTTTACGGACTGAACAGCAACGCTTGACGCTGTGTCCGAGTAGTTCTGATTCTTTTCGTTTGAAAGAATGAACTGCGACGCACCTGTTGAAGAAGGCATCTCAATCGGAGCGGCTGAAACCGCCGGAGAAACCTCACCGCTTACAACCTCTGTTTTGGGATTTGCAACTGCGTTGTCGCTGAACAGTGCGTTGTATGTTTTCTCATCAACAATACCTGTTGAATCGAGTGAATTCTGATTCTGGAAATTTGCAACGGCCTGCGCTGTATATTCACCGTAGTAGCCTGTTGCATCCATTGCAAAGTAGCCGAGTTTTATAAGCTGCTGCTGAATTGCAGTTACTTTATCGTTTTCGTCACCGTCCTGATACTGAACTGCCTCTGTTACAGGCTCTGTTGTTGCCTCTGTGGGAGCAGTTGTTTCTTCTTCGGGCTTGTCCTCAGTCTTTGGTGTTGTATCGGCTTTTGGAGCTTCGGGAGCATTCTCCGAATAAAGTGTATTTCTCGAATCGCCTGCAATACCGTCAACTGTAAGACCTGCGGCTTTCTGGAATGCCTTATAAGCCTCTTCTGTTGCGTCACCGAAGTAACCGTCAACTGCACCGTCATAATAGCCGAGGTCAGCAAGTCTTTGCTGAATCTTCTTTACCTCAGCACCCGATGAACCGTTCTTGTAAACACTCGGTGTGTTGCTTGAAGATGATGAGCTGCCTGATGAACTTGAAGAACCTGACGAGCCTGATGAGCTTGAACCCGATGAACTGCTTGAAGAAGTGTTTGAAGGAGTCTTGCTCGATCTGCCCTGTGAGTCAAAGTAATATGTAGTACCGTCAATTGTTCTTGAAGTATTTACAATGTACTCGCCGTTTTCGTAGTAGTAGTAGTTGCCGTTAAAGCTTTCCCAACCGTTTGTTACATATGAAACTGCGGCAAGCTTGAACCAGTATGTCCAATTGTTATAACCGCCGATTGCCTCATAGCAAACACCGTATTCATCACCTCTTGCGTCAACCTCCATACCGTTGCCGACATAGACACCGACATGACCGGGACGCCAAAGTCCAAGACCGTGAACATTAGGAATGCCTGCGCTTACCGAACCTGTTTCGGTAGCTGTTTCAAGCTGTGGATTACCGCATCTTTCGCCGCCGGCATATGAATAGATAAGACCTGAACAGTCAACTGCTCCGGGGGTTGAACCGCCGTAAACATATGACCATCCGCTGTTATAGGCATTGAGTGCCCATTCTGCAAGACCTGCACCCGTGCCTTTTGCACCGGCAGAAAATGAAGAACCGAATACGCATACACTTGAAAGTGTGAGAACACTCAGAATGATTGCAGTAATCTTTTTTATTCTCTGCATCGTTAATTACCTCCATTTTTATCAGAGAGTCAAAGCCCTTACAGAAAAATAACGACCGACTCAAAGTACAGTCCGTTTTAATCTGTACGGAAGATTTGACCGAAAAATTGTTACCAAATCTGACAGTAAATTACAAATCAGGTTACACCTTGATAACAACATTGTAACCATTATAACATCACCCTTTTAAAAAATCAACCCCAAAGCTCGTATTTTTTGCTAATTCAGAAAATTTGATGCAGTTTCACTCACAAAATCTTCATTTCAAGCACCAAAATAAAGCGAATTATTACAAAATTTGTAACCTTTTGTAATATTTACAGCGTACCGTCAACATAAATTTCGCATCAAAAAAGCAGCTCCCGCACCAAGCATTTGGAGCGGGAGCTGCTTTTATTCGGTTTCCGTAATACAATTATGAAAAAAACAGAGGAGAGAAAATTTCAAAATGAAATTTTGCTGAGTAAAATATGAATTAAAAATACATTTATACGGCATTACTGGTATTCGCAAACACTTGCCCATTTGAGAAGGAACTCTCTCTCTTCGGGTTTGCCCTTAACAGACTGTGATGCGGCTACAATCGGAAGCCAGCGGTCAACATATTGACGGGCTGTGTCGGTCTTTGTGCAGTAAAGCTTCATATACTTTTCTGCAAGCTCTTCCTGATGATTCAAACGGAACAAGAGGTAAGTTCTTGCGGCATCGGCTGAACCGTTACCCTGTGTTGCGTGTGACCAGTCAATAACATACGGTGTACCCGACTCGTCAATAATAATATTACTCGGGTTGAAATCGCCGTGACAAACCTTTGTGTGGTTCGGCATACCGTTAAGACGGGTTTCAAGCTCATATCTTGTTGTTGCATCAAGGTCGGTTTCGCTGATTTTGCGTTTCATCTTATCCTTGAGTTTGTTAAGCAACGGTGCTTTTTGGCTGAGGATTTTAACCTGAATGTCAACAAAGAGATTGAGGTATTCGTCCTCTTTTTCGGGATGCTCTGCCATAAGCTCCGCAAGAGTTTTGCCCTCGATGAAGGTGGAGATGATTGCCCATTTTCCGTCAATCTTTGTAACCTCTTCAATTTTCGGAATATTGAGTCCTGTTTCCTCAACTCTCGCCTGATTAAGAGCCTCGTTAAGAATATCTGATTTCGGATAACACTCGTCAAAAACCTTGGCTGCAAGCGCACCGTCTTTATAAACTACCTTGTTCTCTCTTTTTGCAAGAACTGTATCTAATTTCATAATAAAGCCCCTTTCGCTTTAAAATATTAAAAATTCATCAAGCAATCTTTCATTGCTTCGGTTATATTATACAACAATTCCAGGGGTTAGTACAGTGTAAAAATAACAAAATAATTTTAATTTTCTTTGTGCATTTAGCAAATACAAATAAAATATTTTTTACCTTTCAAACAAAAAGAGCAAGATATTTTATGCGAAGTGCATAAAAATTTGTTAAACTTTTAACTAAATATTTGTGAAATTTTTAACATTCTTTTGTGCATTGTGCATAATTGTTTGTAATATTAAAAGCACATTACGCCCAAGAGGAAGTTTATTTAAATTGAAAGTTGAAAATGGAAAATGGAAAATTGCGGTCGGGCAGACAGTCTGTAATGTAAAAAAACATATTATGCCCGAGCGTAGCATTGCAATTGTTCGCACAATCCTGTAGGGGAGTTCATTGGACGCCCGCACGGCGAGCCGCCGTACCCAATTCGTGCAGATAGTTTGTAAATATCCAAAAACATATTATGCTCGAGCGGAAGTTTATTTAAAGTGAAAATGGAAAATGGAAAATTGCGGTATTATCCATATACAACAAAACACCCTGCCACGGGGGCAGGGTGTTTTATAATTATGCATTACGAGATAGATTAAACAGTCTCGCTGTTGTTGCCATAGTAAGCATTGAGGTACATCTGCTTGATTTCCTTGAAGAGCGGATATCTTGGGTTTGCACCTGTGCACTGGTCATCAAATGCCTGCTCTGTCATAGCGTCAAGACGGTTGAGGAAGTCCTCTTCGTCCGGAACATAATCCTTGATAGAGCTCTTGATGCCAACTCTTGCCTTGAGGTCGTTAACAGCCTTGATAAGGTTTTCAACGCTCTCTGTATCATTCTTGCCGCCGAGGCCGAGGTAACGAGCTACTTCAGCATAACGAGCGAGTGTGTGCGGGTGATCATACTGTGGGAATGTACCCATCTTAGCAGGAACTTCTGCTGAGTTGAATCTGATTACCTGCTCAAGCATAAGTGCGTTAGCAATACCGTGCGGTACATGATGGAAAGCACCGAGCTTATGAGCCATTGAGTGACAAACACCGAGGAATGCGTTAGCGAATGCCATACCTGCCATTGTAGCAGCGTGAGCAACCTTCTCACGAGCAACAGGCTCGTTCATACCGTTGTCATAGCAAGCAGGGAGATACTCGAAGATAAGCTTGAGTGAACGGAGTGCAAGACCGTCTGTGAAATCTGTAGCCATCATTGAAGCATAAGCCTCAAGTGCGTGAGAAACAGCGTCGATACCTGATGCAGCTGTAAGTCCCTTAGGACCGCTCATCATGTTGTTAGCATCAACGATTGCCATTTTAGGCATAAGCTGATAGTCAGCAAGCGGATACTTAACGCCTGTATTCTGGTCTGTGATAACTGCGAAAGGAGTAACCTCAGAACCTGTACCTGATGATGTTGGGATAGCAATGAAGTATGCCTTCTCACCCATCTTCGGGAATGTGTAAACTCTCTTACGGATATCGCAGAAACGCATAGCCATATCCTGGAAGTCAACTTCCGGATGCTCATAGAGAACCCACATAATCTTGCCGGCATCCATTGCTGAACCGCCGCCGAGTGCGATAATGCAGTCAGGCTCAAACTTACGCATAGCCTCTGCACCCTTCTGAGCTGAAATAAGTGATGGGTCAGGCTCAACATCTGCGAATGTTGTATATGTGATGCCCATTTCATCGAGCTTGTCTGTGATTGGCTTTGTGTAGCCATTCTTGTAAAGGAATGAGTCGGTAACAATGAATGCTCTCTTCTTACCCATTACATCCTTGAGTTCCTGAAGAGCTACAGGCATACAGCCCTTCTTGATATAAACCTTTTCAGGTGCTCTGAACCAAAGCATATTTTCTCTCCTCTCGGCAACTGTCTTAATATTGATAAGGTGCTTGCAACCAACATTCTCAGAAACAGAGTTGCCGCCCCATGAACCACAGCCGAGTGTGAGTGAAGGAGTAAGCTTGAAGTTGTAAAGGTCACCGATACCACCCTGTGAAGAAGGTGTGTTAACAAGGATACGGCAAGTTTTCATTCTTGATGCGAACTCGTCAATCTTTGCTCTTTCGTTTACAGCGTCAACATAAAGTGAAGATGTGTGACCGTAACCGCCGTCAGCAATAAGCTGCTCAGCCTTTGCAATAGCATCTTCAAAATCTTCAGCCTTGTACATAGCGAGTACAGGAGAAAGCTTCTCGTGAGCAAACTCTTCGCTGATGTCAACTGATTCTACCTCACCGATAAGAACCTTTGTTTCCTCAGGAATTGTTACACCTGCAAGAGCTGCGATTGTAACAGGCTTCTGACCAACAATCTTAGCGTTAAGAGCGCCGTTGATGATGATAGTCTTTCTAACCTTCTCTGTCTCTTCCTCGTTAAGGAAGTAGCAGCCACGAGCCTTGAATTCCTTCTTAACCTTGCTGTAAATCTTCTTTTCAACGATAACAGACTGCTCTGAAGCACAGATCATACCGTTATCAAATGTCTTTGAGTGGATAATTGAGTTAACTGCGAGTAAAATGTCAGCTGTTTCATCAATGATAGCAGGTGTGTTACCGGCGCCAACACCGAGTGCAGGCTTACCTGATGAATAAGCAGCCTTAACCATGCCGGGGCCGCCTGTTGCGAGGATGCAGTCAGCTTCCTGCATAAGTGTGTTTGTGAGTTCGAGTGAAGGAATATCAATCCAGCCGATGATACCCTCCGGAGCGCCTGCCTTAACAGCAGCTTCAAGAACAACCTTGGCAGCCTCAATTGTGCTCTTCTTAGCACGGGGATGCGGGCTGATGATGATACCGTTTCTTGTTTTAAGACAAACGAGTGTCTTGAAGATAGCGGTTGAAGTTGGGTTTGTTGTAGGAATAACGGCAGCGATTACACCGATTGGCTCAGCAATCTTCTTAATGCCGTAAGCCTTGTCTTCCTCAAGAACGCCGCAAGTCTTAACATTTCTGTAAGCATTGTAAATATACTCAGATGCGAAGTGGTTCTTGATAACCTTATCTTCTGCAACGCCCATGCCTGTTTCTTCAACAGCCATCTTAGCGAGCGGAATTCTCATCTGGTTAGCAGCAGTAGCGGCAGCAAGAAAAATCTTGTCAACCTGCTCCTGTGTGTAGGTAGCAAAAATTTTCTGAGCTTCTCTTACTCTTGCAAGGGCAGCTTCAAAGCTTTCTGCGTTATCTACGATAGGATACTCTTTTGTACTCATTTAATCTACCTCTTATCTTGCATAATTATATTAGATTCAGCAAAGCTGAAAATGATATCAAATTAATTTGCCTCAATTACTCGGCTTTCTCGGCAGCCTTACCGCTTGCCTTTGTTGCCTTTGTTGCCTTTGTTGAAGAACTGCCTAAGTCAGCCTTGAATTTAAGGTTGTTTTTCTTAGCATAGTTCTGGGCATATGAACCGCTTGCTCCGTGGATTGTAACTTCCTTACTGCATTCAGCGAATACATTGTCGGGAATACTTGTGATACAAGCCGGAATTGTAATGTCTGTAAGCTCACGCGACTGATAAAAAGCATATTCATCAATCTTTGTAAGTTTACCGCTGTCGGGAAGAACAACATTGTTAAGTGCCGCACCCGAAAAAGCTCTCGGTCCGATTTCTTTGAGTGTACTCGGAAGCTTGATTTCTCTTAACTCAGAGCAGTTAAAGAACACGCTGTTGTTAAGGATTTCAAGACCTTCGGAAAGATTTACCTTTGTGAGGCTGTGACAGCTTGAAAAGGCATAATCTTCAATCTGCTTGATACTTGACGGAATTGTTACTTCCGTAATTTTGGAGTCATTGAACACGCTTGCACCGATTACGGTAACTTTGTAGTTCTTGTAGCTTTCGGGAATTTCAATAACCGTGTCAGAACCTGTGTACTTTGTAATCATAAGTTCTTCCTTATTGATAATGAAAAATCCGAAATCTCCGTTTGTAAGGTCAGGCTCTGTCGGCTCAACCTTGTAGCCGGGCTTACTGCTGTTTGATGTGTTGTCGTCACAACCGCATCCTGAGAGTCCGACCGCTGCTGATGCGCACATTGTGCACGCCATCAGAAAGCAAAGAATTCTTTTCATTTTTCTGGATCCTTTCAATCGTTGTTTCAGAATTTAGCTAATTCTCGATTGATTCTATTTTATCATCTTTGTTAAATATTTGTCAATGTTTTTTTGACCATTTTTCTACTTTTATCGGGTTCAATAATAATTACAAAAAGATTACACACTTATTGTTGCACTTCTCACAAAAAAGATAAAAATCCCGTAAAATCCGCTGTTTTTTGCGGTAAAAAATGTAAGAAAAATCCTCAGAAACTGCCGTTTTCGGCATATCATTGACGAATCAATCGACCAATGTCATATTTTCACAATAGGCGTCGTAAAATCAAGACCGCTCCTTTTTGGAATTTCATACGCAAGTGCCGAAATATCGTAGGCTAAAATGTCCTTTTCAAGCAATGCCTTTGTGTTGCCGCCTGTTCTGATACCGTTGCTTGCTGAGGTGACAATATTCAGCCGGCAATCCTTGAGCAATTCCGCACCCTCGTTTGTAAAACCTAAAACACGGACATACTCAATCGGGATTTGCGTATGAGCTTTTTCAATTCCGAGCAATGCACAGGCGAGTATTCTCCGTATGCGTGCATGAGTGTAGCGCTTTGTCTTTACAAGGTCGGCAATTTCTGATGAGGTACTGCAACGCACTGCCGCATCGGCAATTCTGTTTTCAAGCCCCTCACCCACATCGGGCAGTTTTGCAATGTCCTCTCTTGTCATAGTACGCAGGCGGTACAGTAACGGTCTGTCAAGATTTTCGGGAAATGTGATTTCATCGGGAATGTACGGAGCGTACTTCTTCGCATTTTCACCGTTACGCAACATTTCTCTTATGTGTGACGCAGACGCAAAGCCCTCGCCCGCAATTCGGCTGTCGTGTGCAACACCTGTTCTTGCAACCGAGAACGGCTCAACACCCGTACCGTTCAATGCCTTTATATACTCAACGCCAAGAATATTGTTCGGTTCGCAAAGTACGGACGAAATCTCATCTCCGAAAACCGTTTTGACGGCATTTTCAAGTTCACGGGGGTAGTATCCGCCGTTTTTCATTCCGTCACGCACAAGAGCCTGTACCCTTTCATCACAAACAGCGTTTGCGGATTTTTTGAGCAATTCGCAGTCACCGCTTTCACTGCCGAAAGCAAGATGATTTGTGCAGTCAAAAGCCGACGCAATCGCAACACCTGCCTTTGCAAAGCCCTCAGCCCCCGAAAGTGAGAACACAACGGGCAGTTCAAGCACCAAATCCGCACCGTTTTCAAGGGCAGATTTTGCACGGACAAATTTGTCGCACACGGCAACCTCACCACGCTGGGTAAAGCTGCCGCTCATAATTGCTATGACCGGCTCTTTAAGCACATTTTTTGCACTTTCGAGCAAATATTTATGACCGTTGTGAAACGGATTGAATTCGCAGATGACAGCTGTTGCCATAACTATTCCTCCGAAGCCTTTATTTCGCATACATATTGTAAAAAACACTTGAAAACATACATAATTTGGAGTATCATATGTATGTGTGACCTGTCAATTTTGAAAAGTCTTTTTCTGATTTACATTATAGTATAAAATATGACGACAGGCAAATATATTTCTTATATTTTAAACTGAAAACAACTACCAAAGGGGACGATTGTAATGAAAATTCTCGTAATCAACGCAGGCAGTTCCTCGCTCAAGTACCAGCTTATTGATACTGACAACGAGGCAGTTCTCGCAAAGGGTAACTGTGAAAGAATCGGTCAGAACGGTGCTTTCATTGGTTTTAAAACACCCGACGGCAAAAAAATCAACCGCAAAACACAGATGCTTAATCACACTCAGGCTTTTGAGGCTGTTAAAAATGCACTCATAGATCCCGAATACGGTGCAATCAGCGATTTGTCCGAGGTTTCCGCCGTAGGTCACAGAGTTGTGCAGGGCGGTGCGTACTTTGACAAGTCGGTGCTTGTAAATAACTCGGTAATCAACAAAATCAGAGAGCTTGCTCCTCTTGCTCCTCTTCACAACCTTGCACACCTTCAGGGCATCGAGGCCTGCACAAGAGTTTTCGGTCCGAAAGTTCCGCAGGTTGCGGTTTTTGATACTGCTTTTCACCAGACAATGCCCGAAAAAGCATTTATGTATGCAGTACCTTACAAGTATTATGAAAAGTTCGGTGTAAGAAAGTACGGCTTTCACGGCACATCTCACCGTTATGTTTCCGAAAAAATGGCTGACCTTATGGGCAGAAAAAAGGAAGAGCTCAAGCTTATTACCTGTCACATCGGCAACGGTTCTTCAATCACAGCCGTAAAGGGCGGTAAGGTTATCGACACTACAATGGGACTTACTCCTCTCGGCGGTTTTATGATGGGTACCCGTTCAGGTTCACTTGATCCGTCTGTTATCACATTTATCGCTGAAAAAGAGCATCTCACTCCCGAGGAGATGTCAAAGATTCTCAACAAGGAATCGGGTCTTTTGGGCATTTCAGGCGTTTCGTCTGACGACCGTGATGTTTGTGCAGCCGAGGCAGACGGCAATATGAGAGCTCACCTTGCCCACGAAATGCTTTACTACCAGATTGCAAAGTACATCGGCAGCTATTATGTAGCGCTCGGCGGTTGTGACGGCATCGTATTCACGGCAGGTATCGGTGAAAACCAGCCTATGCTCCGTGAAAAGGTTTGCGACTATCTTGAATGCCTTGGCGTTAAGTTGGATAAGGAATTCAACAAGCAGGCCACATGCGGTGTTACAGGCACACTCTCAACTCCTGATTCGGCAATCAGAGTTGAACTCATTGCAACCGACGAAGAAATGGTTATTGCAAGGGATACAAGAGCCATTGTTGAGGCACTTTAATTGAAATAAATATGCCACGCAGTAAATATTACATAAGAAAACAGGTTGTCATATGACAGCCTGTTTTTTGTTTATTGATTATTGTACAATACGGCGAGTCGCCGTTCCCAGTTCGTAAAGGCAGTTTGTAATATAAAAACGAGTGTAACATTGTAGTCGTTCGTACAATCCCGTAGAGGCGGATATCATCCGCCCGCACGGCTACCCCTACTGCAAAACTACGAATCCGCAACTGTTCCGTCCGTCACGGTGTCGCTTGTGTCCCTGAATAAAAGTGTAATGCACCAGATTGCGGAAAGTCCGACAAGGATATAAACAATACGGCTTATGATTCCTGTCTGTCCGCCGCAAATCCACGCAACAAGATCAAACTGAAAAATGCCGACACTTCCCCAGTTGAGTCCGCCGATAATAAGAAGCGTCAATGCTATTTTATCAAGCATTCAAAGTCCTCCTTTGTATTTGCTGAAAATAGTATTGACGCAATTTTTCGTTTTATTCAAATTAAATCAGAATTTAATTAACAATGCAAGGAGCAAAATCAGCACTCCGAGGAAAATTACCGCACCGCCGATCATTCTTGTGATTTTTACGGCTTTCTGAATTTTGAATTTTGAAATCATATTTTCCGTAGGAAACGGAAGAATAATGAGCATAATTCCGAGAATTACACAGCTTGCAAGTGCGACGGTAAGACCGACCTCTCTTGCAAACGAGAGCATAAAAAGTCCGATTGGAATTCCGAACACACAAATCATATTGATTACCGCAAACAGCTTGCCGAAACGCTCGCCCTTTTCGTAAAATTTATTTGCTTTAATATGACACTCATCATCACAATACTGGTCAAAATACGATATCTGTTTTCCGCAGAATTCACATTTTTTCATGGACACACCTCGTTGTTTCATTTAAAATCGTTCACGGAATATTTTAACACACAAATTGACATATTTCAACTTGAATAAATGTACATTTTCGGGTATATGCTTTGTTGAAAAAATTTTTGCAATGTGGTATGCTGAAAAGAGGTGATTTTATGGAGAGCTTTTTCGTTGCGCTTAATGCGGTTCTGCCGATGTTCATAATGCTTTTCATCGGTTTTCTTGTGAGAAAATTAAAAATTTTGCAGGACAGCTTTCTGCCTCAGCTTAACAAAATTGTTTTCAATGTATTTTTTCCGTTTCTGATGTTCAATAACATCTACGGCTCGGATTTTTCAAGCGTTTTCAGCCCGAAGCTGCTTGCCTTTGCGGTTATTGGCGTGTTCACGATTTACTTTTTGTCAATCGGGTTTACACTCCTTGTTGAAAAGTCAAATTACAGCCGTGGTGCGATGACTCAGGCGATTTACCGCAGTAATTTTGTCCTTATGGGACTTCCGATTGCGGCGAATATTTTCGGCAAGGATAAGCTTGGCATGACAGCCGTGCTTGTTGCCGTTGTTGTTCCGATTTACAATATGCTTGCCGTTATCACGCTTGAAATTTTCAGAGGGCAAAAGATAAATGTGCTGAAAATTTTAAAAGGCATTGCCAAAAATCCGCTGATTATCGGCTCTGCACTCGGACTTTTGTCTGTTGCGTTCAATATAAGCCTTCCGGAAACAATTGACAAAACGGTTTCGGATATTGCGGCGGTTGCAACTCCGCTTGCGCTGATTGTACTCGGTGCGTCTGTCACATTCGACAGCATAAAAAGCTGTTCACGCAACCTCATAATCTGCATAATCGCAAGACTTGTTGTTGTGCCGGCACTTTGTCTGGGTACGGCGGCGCTTATAGGAATCAGAGGTGTTGACTTTGTGTCGCTTATCGGACTTTTTGCATCGCCGTGTGCGGTTTCGTCATTCACAATGGCTCAGCAAATGGACAGTGACTTCAAACTTGCAGGTGCGGCGGTTGTGTTCACTTCGGTTTTAGCGTGTTTCACGATGTTTTTGTGGATTTTCTTCTTCAGACAGGCAGGTTTCTTTTGATAATCTGCATAAATTTCAGACACATGATTTATTCAATGTGTAAAGTTAAACGATATTATTACTATCAATAACAAAAAATAGTATAACAGTCTTGACTTTTATTACTGTTAGTGTTAAAATACTCGCATAAGGTAACGGTTTGCAGGAAATGACTTGAAATACTGCAAAGTTAAACTGTTACTTTATTAAACAGCTATTTCCTTCTTTTTTTATTATTTTGTGGGCATAAGAAAACGGAGTGCGTAATGCACTCCGTTTTCTTTTATACGAATTTTCTGAATATAACAAAATAATTGCAACACCGTAGCATCCGCCCATACATTTAAACGCAACTTCTATATATACAAAAACAGTCGGGCGACAATGATTTGCATTTTGCAAACTGTCTGCCCGACCGCAATTTTCCATTTTCAATTTTCAATTTTACATTTAATTAAACCTTCCGCTCGGGCATAATATGCTTTTAATATTACATACTATCTTCCCGAACCGGGTGCAGCGACACGCTGCCGATCAATCTGTTTTTTGATTTTGTCAAAGGTTACACCGTATTTTTCGGCAATGTCTTTGGCATAGCTTACACCTTGAGGCGGAGCGATGAAAACCTTGAACGAACGCTGTCCGTTTTCGACACCTGTTACCAGACTTTCAATCTTGCTGTCGCCCTTTACGGTTGTGTTCACCTCGTCAAGATTGCGAGCCAAATCGTGCATATGGGTATTAAAAATCGCCCTTGTGCCGAGATATCGCATTGATTTGACAACATCACGGGCAATGTACAAGCCCTCGGCAACATTGGTTGTTGCAAGGCTTTCGTTGAGCAAAAGCAGGCTGTAACGGCTTGCCGAGGAGAAAATTTCGGCAAGTCTTTTGCTTTCTTCACCGAGTCTGCCGAGGTCAACGGTATCGTTTTCATCGGCAGGAAAATGCGTAAAAATGCTGTCGCACGGGCTGAATTTCATCTGCGTTGCAGGAACATATATTCCGTTCTGAGCAAGCAGAAACGCAAGTCCGACCGCCTGAGTAATCGTGGTTTTACCGCCACGGTTCGGACCTGTCAGAATGTAAATTCGCCTGTCATCGTTAAAATCAATATCGTTTGTGACAATATTCAAATTCTCACCGTTTGCCGATTTTATGCCGAGTTTGAGGTTGTAAACATCTCTAAGACAGCAGTTTCTGTCCCCTTTCGGCAAAACTTCTGCCTTGCACAGCGGAAGATTTTTCTTTTTCATCTTATCACAAAGCTCTGCAAAACGAATATAGAAAATGATTTCGGGCATAAGCGAAACGAACGAGTAGCCGTTGACATTGACATATCTGTTGAGCATTGATTTTATGTCATTTACGGTTCTGCGGAGGATATCGGTCACAACATTTTTGAGTGCGTCAGACATAGGATCTGCGCCGGTCAGCGAGCTGTTCATGGTGCGGTTTACATCCTGCTGAGCACCCACAACAAACTGTCCCAGCCCGAACTGCGAGGTTGACGGATTGGACGGATGAAAGCTTAAAAATTCCGAAACATCGTTGCCGTGGTGCAGTTCGCTGTCACGGTTTGTAAACTTCATAAATCTTTTGAGAATACCGCTGTCGGTAAATTCTTTGTCATTGAGTGAGATTACACCCACACTCTTTGGGCGGAGCAAATCATCAAGATTCACACCGAGTGTAATGCTCTTGAGCTTTTGAGCCTTTGCAAGCGTATCTATTATATCCTTTTTTAGTTCGGGAAAACCGCTGTCATTGTAAATTGACTGAACGTTTTTCTTGAGCTCAAGCAGACCCTGCGACCTTACTTCAATTGTTTCAAGCGTGTTTTTTATTCTTGTAATGCAATCGACATAGCCGTCCATTTCACGAAGTCGGTTTACAAGCTGCCACAGGGAAGATGCCTCGGTATCCTTTTGAAAACGCTCAATTTCACGCAAATCGTTCAGCTTTGCAAGAAGTGCGGATAGATCATCACGAAGTTTCGGAAAACGAAGAAAGTCCTCAAAAACATCGCAACGATATTTTATAACTTCCTCGTCATCAGTAATATTTATCAGCAGTTGCTTTATGCTGTTGCGTTCATACTGCTCTTTTGTGAGAGCGTCACATATATAATCAACCGACAAATCATTCAGCGCCTCTTTGTTGAGAGTTCTGTAGGATGCATTTGAATTTGTCGGGTGTAATAAGCTGAATTTTTCCATAATTCACCGCCGAAAAAATTTGCCGTATAACGGCTTTAATTGAATGATAGCACAAAAAATTTTTGTTTTCAACCGAGAAATCGAAAATTTGCACTTTGGCTGATTGTGTGATATCATAGCTTTGGAGCAGATTGCTCTCAAAACCAAAATAACGGTCGGGAGGATTGACTTATGGATAAAAAGATGCTTGACAGAATTAACGAGCTTGCAAAAAAGAAAAAGGAACATGGACTTACCGAGGCTGAGCAAAAAGAACAGAAAGAGCTGTACAAAATTTATCTTGGCGAAATCCGCACACAGTTCAACGCAACACTTGACAATGTAAGTGTTGAGGAAAAGGACGGCACTGTAAAACCGTTCAAAGAGGCATACAAAAAGCCGTATGACAAAAACTGATTTTGACATTCAGACAGAAGTCATGCGAAAATTTAATTACACAGTCAAACAAAAAAGCAGTTCCGATTTTGGAACTGCTTTTGTTTTTTAAAGTTATCTGATTACTTGTATCTTCTTCCGCCCTTTTGGTTGTTCTTTGGAAGCTGAATTTCGGCAGTATCGTACTTACTGCGTCTTTCGGACTTTCTGCCTGAAGATGAGTAATCATCGGCATAATCATCGTTACTGCCGTAACGCTGTGGTTGTGCAGATTTGCCCTTTGGAGCGTTACTTCTGCCACCGACTGTGACTCTCTTCTTTCTGTTGAGAACAGTTGAAATTACAAAGTACGCAATGCCTGCAACACCGAGTGAGAGTAAAACGAGTGAAACATAGAACATCCAATGACCGTTGTCACCCTTGCTGTTATTGTTCTTGATGAAGTTAAAGTCATCACCGTCAGAACCCGATGTGTCGGTATTTTTAAGATTTTTTGCGATATCCGACCAGTCGTTGCTTGAAAGAGTTTTTTCGTCAATGTTATCGTCAGACTTGATGAGCGACGCTGACGGAGCAGTATTTGACGGAGCAACATAGGACTGACCGCCGCCTACATATGACGGCTCAGAGTAGTAGTAAGTCTGACTGCTGCTGTAATTATTGTCATAACTGTTATTGTTGTAGTCATAGCTGCTGTCATAGTTATAGTTGTTGTCATATGACGAATCACTTGACGAATAGCCGGGGTCTACATATGATGAGCTGTTTGACGAGTCCGGATACACAGGATCGGGCTGCGGCTCAGGCTCCGGCTCAGGTGAGGGTTCCGGTTCGGGCTCGGGCTCCGGCTCTACGGGATCAACAATAACGCTTGAATCTCCGCCGGGATCAACCTCCTCACCGACTGCCGATACGGAAAAGCTCACAGCAGAAATGCTCAAAAGTACCGTCAGAAAAATTGCGCAAAGCTTTGAATGTTTTTTCATAAAAGCCCCTTTCTTCAGAATAATCTGAAAATGCGTCTGTTGTATGTCCGATATCAATTACTTTGAGCTTTTTTTATCGGATGCCGATGTTGTTGACGCCGCTGTTGTAGGCTCAACCGCAACGAAGAAGAGTTCGGGCTTATACTTGTCAATAACCGAAGTGTTTTCTTCATACTTGAGTTTCTCTGCAAGGCTGTCAATGTACTTTGAAAATTCGTCTGACTTCATTGATGCAAGAACACTTGCTCTGTTTGATTCGTTGCCGATATAGCTGTCAACATCCTTGTTGATGTCTTTCTTATAAACGAGATAGTAGATTGCGCTGTCACCGCTGCCAACCTTGAGAGTTTCAGCCTTGCCTGTTTTAAGCTTGCCGATAGCCTCTTTAAGCTCGTCACCGATTGAGCTCTTGTCGAGAACTTCTACATTTGAAACAGAAGAATCTGTTCCCGAACCGCTTGACTTCTTGTATGATGCAATAACATCATCAAAAGAACCGCCCTTGTTAAGGTCATTCTTGTAGCCATTAAGCTGATCCTCAACCTTCTTGATTTCATTGTCGCTCATTGCAACATTCTTTGATGAACCTGCCTCATCTTTTGTTGATGTATAAAGGTTCACGGGAAGATATGAGTAGTCCGTATAGTTTTCCTTGAAATACTTTGTAAGGTCAGCGTCGGAAACTTCCTTTGAACCGCCCTTGCCGTAAACTGCTTTGAAGAGAGCCTCATACTTTGTGTTGTAGAGAGTTGTGCAGTATGCAAAGCTGTCGAGTGAAACGCCGTACTTTTCATACTGCTTCTTCATCGGCATTACATAACCCTGTGACGCATACGGGCCGACATTCCAGTATGATTCAGCCTGACTTGTTGCGGAGTCAAGAGTTGCCTGACCGATGTTTACATTTTCCTTTTTAAGCTGTTCGTCAACTACGAGGTAGCTGAGGCACATTTTCTTAGCCTGATCTTTAATCCACTCTCTTGCAACCTGCTCGTTGCCGTCATCGTCCTTGATTTTTTCATCAAGCCACTTGTCAGATGTCGAATCATAATCATCAAGCTTTTTAGCAAATGACTCAGCCTGACTGTAAGCTGCATTGAGTGAGTAGATATAAACGCCGATGGCAAGCTCGTTGTCGCTTGTCTTATACGACCATTCTTTGTTGATTGTTGTGGGTGTACAACCTGCAATTGCAAAAACCGAAAACATCATAACAATTGCAAGTAAAAATGAACCAACCTTGATATTAGGCTTCATAGTTTTTTACCGTCCTTCTGAAAAATTAAATGCAAAGTGTCCTGCAAACACACTTTCGCAGGATAATGTACCTTACGATTATACACAAAAAAATCGTCATTGTCTACATTTTTATAAAATTTTGTTGAGAATTTCCACCGAAAAACAGCATTTTTGTACTTTCGGGAGGTTTTTTCTTAACAAATTACGGCTTCATACCGTTAAATTACTGCACACCGAAAATTTTGGTGAGGATTTCAAGCGGAGCGGAGCTGTTTTTGCACTCAACTGCAACGCACGGTTTTGCTCCGGCAACAAGCTTTGCCTTTCCGCCCAAAGCAATGAGCAAGTCGGCAACCTGTGGCGACTTGAGTTCGTTTACAAAGAGCATGAGCGTTGTGCCGTTCTGTCTGATTTCGTAAATACCCATTGAGTAAGCCTTGTTACGCACAAGGGCAATGTCGATAAGTCCGAGAACCGAGTTCGGAATCTTGCCGAATCTGTCCTGCAGCTCGTCAATAACATCGTCTGCGTCCTCGTTACTGCGGATATCGGCAATTCTGCGGTAAACATCAAGACGAAGTGTAAGACTTTCAACATAGCTTTCGGGAATATGAGCGTCAACCGAAATATCAATAAGACAGTCGAGGTCTTTTGTGACATTCTGCTCGCCCTTTTCCTCGCTTACTGCCTCATCAAGAAGCTTGAGGTACATATCGTAACCGACCGATTCCATATGCCCGTGCTGCTGTGCGCCCATAATATTGCCCGCACCACGCAGTTCAAGGTCACGCATTGCAATGCGGAAGCCGCTGCCGAATTCTGTAAATTCCCTGATTGCGGCAAGCCTTTTCTGCTGAATCTCCGTGAGAACCTTGTTCCGTCTGAAGGTAAAGTAGGCATATGCCCTTCGTGAACTTCTGCCCACACGGCCTCTGAGCTGATGCAACTGCGAAAGTCCCATACAGTCGGCATTTTCTATAATAAGGGTGTTGGCATTCGGCAAATCGACACCCGTTTCGATAATTGTCGTGCAGACAAGCACATCAATCTCCTGTTCAAGCATCTGTCGCCAAACTTCGCTGAGTTCGCCCTCTTTCATTTTGCCGTGACCGATTGCGATTTTTGCCTCGGGAACAGCCTCCTGAATTTTTGCGGCACATGAAGAAATTGTTTCAACATTGTTGTGAAGATAGAACACCTGACCGCCACGGCGGAGTTCACGGCGGATTGCCTCGTTGATAACCGCATCATCGTGTTCAAGCACATAGGTCTGAACAGGCTGACGGTTTGTCGGCGCTTCTTCGATAACGCTCATATCACGCAGACCGCTCATTGCCATATTGAGGGTTCTCGGAATAGGAGTAGCCGAGAGCGTAAGCACATCGACATTTTTGCACAGTTCCTTGAACCTCTCCTTTTGGGCAACACCGAAACGCTGTTCCTCATCTATGATTGCAAGTCCGAGGTCACGGAATTCAACATCCTTCTGCACAAGTCTGTGAGTTCCGACAATCATATCAATTTCTCCTCGCTTTAGCTTTTGGAGAATTTCTTTCTGCTGTTTTGCTGTACGGAATCTTGAAAGCAGTTCCACACGAACGGGATAGCCCTCAAAACGCTTGATTACCGTCTGATAATGCTGCCATGCGAGAATTGTTGTGGGGCAAAGCAACGCGCATTGCTTTGAATCTGCAATACACTTAAAAGCGGCACGGAGTGCAACCTCTGTTTTGCCGAATCCGACATCACCGCAGAGAAGTCTGTCCATCGGCGACGAACGCATCATATCATGCTTGATTTCCTCACAACAACGCAGCTGGTCGGGAGTTTCGTCATATTCAAAGCTGAGTTCAAAATCTCTCTGCCACTCGTTATCTGCCGAAAAGGCATAGCCCTTGGCTTTCATACGCTGTGAGTAAAGCTCAATAAGTTCCTTGGCAATGTCCTTGACAGAGGTTTTAACCCTTGCCTTTGCCTTTTGCCAGTCGCCCGAACCGAGTCGGTTTAGCTTAACCCTTGAATCCTCTTTCGGGCCTATATATTTTGCAACCATATCAAGCTGTGTGACAGGCACATAAAGCACATCGCCCTTTGCGTAGTCAATCTTGATATAGTCCTTTATAACTCCGTGAGTGTCAATTTTTCTTATACCGCCGAACACACCGATACCGTGAACATTGTGTACAACATAATCACCTGGGGCAAGCTCTGAAAGGCTGTAAATTTCCTGTCCCGTCTTTTTCTTCTTCTTTTTGGACTTTTCGGGACGGTACGAAACCTGACTGTAGGTTATTGCAAAAAACTTTTGTGACGGATACTCAAAGCCCGCACTCAATGCACCCTGCATAACAAGCAGTTCGCCCTTTGAAATCTTATCCGCACCCTCGCTGTAAACAGCGTTTATGCCGTCTGCGTTAAAGGTGTCACAAAGATTTTTGGCGGCTCTTTCTGTTCCTGCAAAGATAACGCCCTTGCTTTCGGGGGTAAAAAGTCCGTCAACATCTTCTTTCAGCTGTTTATACGAACCGCCCCATGCCGAGAGCTGTTTTGTTGAAAAGCTGATGATTTCCGACAGCTTGATAGGCATACTTCCGTGAACAAAGTTTTCAAGCACGATTGTTCCGTGACTTTGCAAAAACTCGGTACATTCGTTGAATGTGAGCGCAAAGCGGTCAAAACCTCTGCAAAGAGTTCCGTCCTCAAAGCCCTGCATAAGGGTTTCATTGCTGATAAAGTCCATTGACTTTCCCCGTTCCTGAATTGCAGTAAATTCGGACGCAAAAACGAGGGTGTTTCTGTCGAGATAATCAAAAAGCGACTCGGGTTTATCGTAAATCTGATTGATAAATTTGTCCGCATTGGCAATCATTGCACCGCTGCGGATAAGCTCTGCCTCTGAAAAAAGTTTTTCCTTGGCTTTGGCGCTGTTCTTGGAACGGAGGAGCTTTGCCTTGTGTTCAATTTTATCTGCAAGGGCGGCTCTGTCCTCAATTACGATTTCGGTTGAGGGCGAAAGCGTAATTTTGTCAGCCTTTTTGAATCTTCTCTGTGTTTCAATGTCAAAATAGCTGAGGTCGGTAATTTCATCGCCCCAAAATTCACACCTCACGGGATAGTCGCTGTCGGGCATAAAGAAGTCGAGAATACCACCTCTCAGTGAAAACTGACCGCTGCCCTCTACCGCATCAAAGCGTTCGTAGCCGAGCAGAGTAAGCGCCTTTGTCGCCTTTTCAAGCGAGAGCTCCCTGCCCTCTTCAAATTCAATAACCGACTGTTCAAGCACATTTCTCGGAACGGTGAGCTGTGCCGCCGCATCAACACACGCAATTGCAACATCACATTCATGATTGATAAGCTTGAGCAAAACTTTAAGTCTTGCGTGCTCGTACTCGTGCGAACGGCTCTGAAAGTCGAGAAAGTTGAAGTCACGCACGGGATAAACATAGGCACGAAGTCCCATGCACGAAAGGTCGTTGCACAGAGTTTGCGCCTCTTTTTCATCGGAGGCAAGACAAAATGCCGTGACGCCCTTGAGGCGGCACAGCGCATAGATGATATTTGATTTGTTGATTGTTGAAAGTCCCGAAGCACAGACCGTTCTGCCCGGCTTGACATTCTTTTCAAGCGTTTTGAAAACGGGCGAGTCTTTCAGAACATCAACAAGAAAGTTGAGATTATTCATTTTTTTGTCCCTTTTCAGTTGAACAAATTCATAGCACGGTCGGTTTTGCCGTCAATAATCAGCTCGATTGCTTTTTCGGCATTGTCAAAAATTTCATCGAGCTTTTTCATTTCATCGGGAGTGAACTTTGAAAGCACCCAGTCGGCAAGGTCCCAGTCGGGATTTGGCTTTGCGCCTATGCCAACCTTGATGCGGGGGAATTTATCGCTTCCGCTGAGATAGATTATACTGCGCATTCCCCTTTGACCGCCGTCACTGCCCTTTGAACGGATACGCATTTTTCCGACATCAAGCGAAATGTCATCAAAAATTACAATGACATTTTCGGGTGGGATTTTGTAGAAGTTCATCGCCTCAACAACTGCCTGACCGCTGTTGTTCATATATGTTGTGGGTTTCATCAGCATAACTTTTGCGCCGTTTACAGTGCAAGTGCCGATAAAGCTTTTGTATTTTATTTTGTTCACATCACAACCGAGCTTGTCGGCAATGCGGTCAATCGCAAGCCAGCCTGCGTTGTGACGAGTGTTTTCGTATTTTCTGTCGGGATTTCCGAGTCCCACTACAATGTACTCGATTGAACCCGTTGATTTGTTTTTTCCGAACATATCCGTTTTCCTCTTATTTATATTATATGTATTCTGAAATTTAAATTAACCTTTTCCAAAGCTTACAACAACCCAGTCATCGTTGCCGAGATGATAAGGATTTCCGCAATACGGGCAGTTGCGTTCTCTTGTTGCGTCAAAGCTTGCACCGCAGCTTTTACAGGTTACTTTTTTCATTGTGAAAACTCCGTCATCCATGGCGTTCACACTTCTGCAAACGGTAAGTCTGAACTTTTCGTTTTTAACCCTAAATGAAGAATTTTTGTTTTTCACGGTCGTTGCGTAAACGGTCATATCAACATAGCAACAGCCGTTTGTGACATTGAATGAATTAAGCTTTGACACTCCTCTGTACTTGATGTCAACAATATCTCCGAAAGGATTTTTCGTCGGATTGCCCTCATAGACTGCGAGGTTTGTGTAATCATCGCTGAAAATCATAATCTTGAGCAAAGCAAGCACCTTGCCGATAAAGTATTCATATGAGAAGTTGGGATTAACCTCTTTCATAAGCCACGGAAGTCTTTTCTGACAATTGAAGTGCGGACCTATCATAGGAATGCTCTTTGCCGCACCGACAAAAAGTCCGAAAAGCGTTTTTAATGCCCATGCAAGGTACCCCGCCAAAAGTCCGCCGAGCAGTACGGGGATTGCTCTTATGCCGATTTCATAGACCATATTTGCGGTTGCGGGATCAAAAGCTCCGTCCTTTACAACCACCCATACCGTAAATGCCGCAACGGCGGCAATTCCGCCGAGAAGGTACGGAGCAAGCACCTTTTTTGTTGACTTGTTCGCAAGCGAATAGGTTTTTACAAAGTAGAAGTTTGTAACCTTCGGGAACAAATCGTCCATAATAAAGCGAGTTTTGCAGTTTTTACAACCGTTGAGAAGCTCTCTTACGCTGCTTACCGCACCGCAGTTCGGACACGAACACGCAGCCTCGGAATTTTGGTTTTCGAGCCTTGTAATCATTGTGTAGAAGAAAAATCTGTCCTTGATTTTTTTCTTTTTCTTTCCGTCTTTAAAGTATTTCTCCGTGACCTCATAAGTCTTTGTCGCAATGTTACTCTTACATTCGCCCATATCGTAGGCAGTACAAGCATTTACCGGGGTTTCATCCTTCACCGTTTCCTTATCGGTAAAAGCGGTCTGAATCTTTACACCCTTTTCGTCAAGTCTTTTCTTCTGTAGGTCAAGCGCAAAGTCGAGGTCGATTGACGCAATATCCGGATTTTTGCCCTCATTGCACCACAATTCGTACTCATCGACAAAGCAGTTCATTATTTTGTTATCTGAATCGGAGCCGTAAACTATACCAAACAAAATTAAATCACCCTCACATATTGTACCGTTTTATTCCTGAAAAATTTGCAGTAAAACAGCGAAATGGCGGGTTAGTTAAAACCCGCCTGTTTAATTACATAATTAAATTGTTCGCCTATCAACCGAAAGCGGCTGTGAACGGCTTGTCGTTGTAGATTCTTGCGATAGCCTCTGCAAATGTAGGAGCAACAGGAAGAATTGTGAACTTGTCAATCATCTTTTCCTTCGGAACAGGAATTGTGTCAAGAAGAACAACTTCTTTGATAGCACTGTTCTGGATTCTCTCGATTGCAGGACCTGAAAGAACTGCGTGAGTAGCACAAGCGTAAACCTCTGTTGCACCGCCCTTTTCAACAATAGCGTTAGCGGCATTGCAGAGAGTACCTGCTGTGTCGATCATATCGTCAACAAGGATAACCTTCTTACCCTTTGCGTCACCGATGATGTTCATAACTTCACAAACATTAGCCTTTGGTCTTCTCTTGTCGATAATAGCAAGACCTGTGCCGATTTTTGAAGCGAAGTTTCTTGAACGGGTTACAGAACCGAGGTCAGGAGAAACAACGATATAATCATCATTTTTGCCGCCGATTTTCTCTCTCATATGGTTTGCGAGAAGTGATGCTCCCTGAAGGTGGTCAACAGGAATGTTGAAGAAGCCCTGAATCTGATTTGCGTGAAGATCCATTGTAAGCACACGGTCAGCACCTGCACAGGTGATGATGTCTGCACAAAGCTTAGCCGAGATCGGATCTCTTGCCTTAGCTTTTCTGTCCTGTCTTGCATAGCCGAAGTATGGCATAACAACTGTGATTCTTGCAGCAGATGCACGCTTCATGGCATCAATCATTATGAGCATTTCCATAAGATTGTCGTTGACGGGAGCACAGGTTGACTGAACAATAAAGCAGTCGCTGCCACGAACAGATTCGTGAAGAGAAACAGAGATTTCGCCGTCTGAGAACTGTGTACAGTCACTCTTACCAAGCGGCAGACCAAGACAGCCTGCAATTCCCTGAGCTACATCAACATTTGAACTGCCGGTGAAAATTTTAATGTCCTTACCGTGAAAATTCATTGCAATAACTCCTTTGAATTTTAATGTGTGTAGTATATGTTTACCAATGATTAACCGAACAATTAACAGCAGTAACCCTTTGCCCTTGCAATTTCGTTAAGCTGTTCAAGCTGAGCCGGATCATTTGCGCCCAAAACAGTGTCGCTGCACTGAGCCGTGAATGCTCCGACCTTTCTTCCGTCCTCAAGCAAAAGCTTGATTGCATCGGGAAGATAATATTCCTTTGCGCTGTTATCCGACTTGATTCTGTCGAGAACCGAAAGAAGAAGCTGACAATCAAACCAGAAACCGCCCGAGTTTACTTCATTTATTTTGAGAGTTTCCTCATCAGCGTCTTTCTGCTCAACAATTGCACGCAGATTTCCGTTTTCGTCACGGACAATTCTGCCGTAACCTGTCGGATCGTCAACCTTTGCGGAAATAACCGTTGCAGCACAATCGTTCTCGATGTGAGCCTTTAAAGAATCCTCAATAGTCTTGCTGTCCATAAACGGAGCGTCGCCGTTGAGAATAACAACATTGCCGCTGTGCTTTTTAAGGAAATCCTTTGCCATCATCACAGCGTGACCTGTTCCGAGTCTTTCAGCCTGAAACACGCTTTCAACGGAAAAATCGAGGGTTGAAAGATACTCTTCGACACACTCTTTTTTAAAGCCCTTGACAACACAGATGTCGTCAATACCGGCTTTCCTTAAAGCCGACATAACCCAGCAGAGCATCGGTCTGCCGAGCACCTCCGACAATGTTTTCGGTTTGTCGGATTTCATTCTTTTGCCCTCGCCGCCTGCGAGGATAACGGCACAATTCTTCATTTTTTCTCCTTTTATCTGTGACAAAACAACAAAGATGCAGACAGTCCTGTCACAAGGCACTCGTTCATACCATAATATTATCTCACAAAAATCACAAATTTCAAGAGAAAATTACAAAAATCGCGCAAAAAAAGGCATTTTAAACGATTTATACAATATTGACAAAAATAAAACCCGTTTTTTATAAGAAAAAAGTTTGAAAAAAATATAGCTATTTTGACCAAAGTTTGTTATAATATTCGATAGGCTTATACAAGCAGGCAGGTTTTACCAAGGGGTAAGTCTGCCACAGCCGTATATCTTAATTTATTTTTAGGAGGATTACCAGTTATGGCAAACAAATGGGTTTACCTTTTTACAGAAGGTAATGCTAACATGCGTGAGCTCCTCGGCGGTAAGGGTGCCAACCTTGCAGAAATGACAGGTCTTGGACTTCCTGTACCACAGGGCTTCACAATTACAACAGAAGCTTGTACTCAGTATTATGAGGACGGCAGAGAAATCAACGCTGAAATTCAGGGTCAGATCAACGAGTACATCGTAAAGATGGAAGAGATCACAGGCAAGAAGTTCGGCGACAAGGAGAACCCCCTCCTCGTTTCAGTTCGTTCAGGTGCTCGTGCTTCAATGCCGGGTATGATGGATACAATCCTTAACCTCGGTCTTAACGAAGATGTTGTTGAAGTTATCGCTAAGAAGTCAAACAACCCTCGTTGGGCTTGGGACTGCTACAGAAGATTCATTCAGATGTATTCTGACGTAGTTATGGAAGTTGGTAAGAAATATTTTGAAGAGCTCATCGACAAGATGAAGGCTGAGAGAGGCGTTACTTATGATGTAGAGCTTACAGCTGACGATCTTAAGGAGCTTGCAGGCCAGTTTAAGGCTGAATACAAAGAGAAAATCGGTCAGGACTTCCCTGACGATCCTAAGGAACAGCTCATGGGCGCAGTTAAGGCTGTATTCCGTTCATGGGACAACCCTCGTGCAAACGTTTACCGTCGTGACAACGATATCCCTTATTCATGGGGTACTGCCGTTAACGTACAGTCAATGGCATTCGGTAACATGGGCGACGATTGCGGTACAGGTGTTGCATTTACAAGAGATCCTGCTACAGGTGAGAAGAAGCTCATGGGTGAGTTCCTCATCAACGCACAGGGCGAAGACGTAGTTGCAGGTGTTCGTACTCCTATGCCAATCGCTAAGATGGCTGAAGAGTTCCCGGAAGCTTTCGAGCAGTTCCAGAATGTTTGTCAGACACTCGAAAACCACTACAGAGATATGCAGGACATGGAGTTCACTGTTGAAAACAAGAAGCTCTATATGCTCCAGACAAGAAACGGTAAGAGAACAGCTCAGGCTGCTCTTAAAATTGCTTGTGACCTCGTTGACGAGGGCATGAGAACAGAAGAAGAAGCTGTTGCAATGATCGATCCTCGTAACCTTGACACACTTCTTCACCCACAGTTCGATGCTGCTGCTCTTAAGGCTGCTACACCAATCGGTAAGGGCCTCGGCGCTTCTCCTGGTGCTGCTTGCGGTAAGATCGTATTCACAGCCGAAGATGCTGAAAACTGGAACGCTAAAGGCGAAAAGGTTGTTCTCGTTCGTCTTGAAACTTCACCTGAGGACATCACAGGTATGAAGGCTTCACAGGGTATCCTCACAGTTCGTGGCGGTATGACATCACACGCTGCCGTTGTTGCTCGTGGTATGGGTACATGCTGTGTATCAGGTTGCGGCGACATCGCAATGGACGAAGCTAACAAGAAGTTCACACTCGCAGGCAAGGAATTCCACGAGGGTGACTACATTTCAATCGACGGTTCTACAGGTAACATCTACGACGGCGTTATCCCAACAGTTGACGCTACAATCGCAGGTGAGTTCGGCAGAATCATGGCTTGGGCTGACAAGTACAGAACTCTTAAGGTTAGAACAAACGCTGATACACCTGCTGACGCTAAGAAGGCTCGTGAGCTCGGTGCTGAAGGTATCGGTCTTTGCCGTACAGAGCATATGTTCTTTGAAGAGGACAGAATCGCTGCATTCAGAGAGATGATCTGCTCAGATACAGTTGAAGAAAGAGAAGCTGCTCTTGACAAGATTCTTCCTTATCAGCAGGGCGACTTTGAGGCTCTTTATGAGGCACTCGAAGGCAATCCTGTAACAATCAGATTCCTTGATCCGCCGCTTCACGAGTTCGTTCCTACAGAGGAAGCTGACATTGAGAAGCTCGCAGCTGCTCAGGGTAAGAGCGTTGAAGACATTAAGACAATCATCGCTTCACTCCACGAGTTCAACCCAATGATGGGTCACCGTGGCTGCCGTCTTGCAGTAACATATCCTGAAATTGCAAAGATGCAGACAAAGGCAGTTATCCGTGCTGCTATCAATGTTCAGAAGGCACACGCAGACTGGACAGTTGAGCCTGAAATCATGATTCCGCTCGTATGCGATGTTAAGGAACTCAAGTTTGTTAAGAAGGTTGTTGTTGAAACAGCTGACGCTGAAATCGCTGCTGCAGGCATCGACCTCAAGTACGAAGTTGGTACAATGATCGAAATCCCAAGAGCTGCTCTTACAGCTGATGAGATTGCTACGGAAGCTGACTTCTTCTGCTTCGGTACTAACGACCTTACACAGATGACATACGGCTTCTCAAGAGATGACGCAGGTAAGTTCCTCAACGCTTACTATGATGCTAAGATCTTCGAGAACGATCCGTTTGCTAAGCTTGACCAGACAGGCGTTGGCAAGCTCATGGAAACAGCTATCAAACTCGGTAAGCCTGTAAACAACAAGCTCCATGTTGGTATCTGCGGTGAGCACGGCGGCGATCCTTCTTCTGTTGAGTTCTGCCACAAGATCGGTCTTGACTATGTATCATGTTCACCGTTCCGTGTTCCGATTGCTCGTCTTGCTGCTGCTCAGGCTGCTATCGCAAACAAGTAATCCACACAGGATGTATTGACAGGTAACTTAATACAAGTTTATTCCTGATATAAAATCAGAGGGTGTTCCGATTGGAACACCCTCTTTTTGATGTGCTATGTAAAACAAATTTATATTTTGTTGTTTTTGAAAATATAATAATGATTTTCAAAGGAGACAAATGTATGGGAAATAACATTATATCTAAGGTACTTAAATTTGTGGGTATAGGCGTAATTATAGTAGGAATTGCGGCTTCACTGATATCAGGCGGTTCTGTCAACACTTTTTCGTACGAATAAATGTATGTGCAAGTCACATTTTTTACAACGAATAACAACATCTACGCAAAAAATGACAAGCTGAGATTTTTCAACTTGTCATTTTTATTTTTGGTCATGGTTATTTAATTATTTGAATGGTTTTGCAAAGCTGCAAAATTTATTAACATAGCTTGATTAAAATTTTAATCAGGATTTTATGCATTTACATAAGAAATTATCACATTAAGATGTAACGGAAAATCTGCATTCACACGCTTTTCTATGAGCTTCTTCTCTGCGTCTGTTTTTATATCCGAAATTTTAATGTCCACACGGTTTCTTGTGGGAGCTTCAGCAATTGTAAAATTTTCCACACCGTAACCTCTTACAATTCTTTTGAAATCGTCGGGAGTACATTTTCCGCCAACCTTCTGCTCAGATATTTTAAGCATTTCCCTTCGTTTTTCAAGCGGATAATCGGCATTGATTTTACCGACAAATCTTTCCCTTTCGGTAATTCCGCAGTTTTCCGCTGTGTCAATAAACAACTCCCGTTCCATAGCTTCAAGCATATCAAATTCCGTGTTCAAACCCTCTGCATATGCCAAAAGTTCCGCTCTGATATTTGATTTTGCCGTAACTTTGTAAAGCCCCGTACTTTCTAATTTGGTTTTCATCGAATCAAAGCTGTTCATCACTTCACCCCAATCGTAACTGTACCAACAGTAAAACATTGCGACTTTGCCACCGTCACATCCTGCATATCCGTGTTCCAGTTGTAGTTGGTTATACAACCCGTGTCAATCAGTCTTGCACCGAGTTCCGACAATCTGAATGTTCCGCCGATAGGGATTGAATTTACATATTCTGCAAAGGCATTTTTGAGCAACTCCTTGACTTCATTGGAAGAATATCCGTCCTCCGCATAGGCAACAACGCTCATATTGCAGGCGGTACGCTGGGCATTCGCCACAACAACATCAACATTAAGCTCTCTCTGCTTTTCCAAAAGAGCCTGAACCCTTGCAATAACATTCGTACCCAATGATGCATCCACACCCGTAACATAGACATTAACCGTACCTACGCCCCTCGCTTTGCCAACGGCACTCGCCTTTGCAACACCGTCAACCGTGAGTGCAAGCTGTTCGTAATATGCCGCATTCGTGCCGTTGGAGGTGTTTATATATGTATCTCTTATGCGTTTGCGAAGTTCATCGTCCGTTTCGGCATCGCAACCGCCCGTAAATTTCTCACGGTTTGTAACCGTTTCAATCTCTGTCGGCACACTCACGGGAACGACCGCACAACCAAGCCCGATATTACCGTTACTTCCCGCCTGTTCAGCCTCGGCATAAACACTCACAAGCGTGTTGCCGGCACTGATTTCTTCATCCTCGGTCGTAACAAATCGTATCGGCACAAGGTCGGCAGTAGCCACAACGCACCCCTTTGGAATTATAATATCGTGACTGCACGGCTGAGAAATATTGAAGGTAATTTCGCCCGTTGACTTCATCGCCTTTTTGCGTTCAATACCTCTCTGCGATGCGAGTTTATCAAGGCATTCACCGCTTGCGCTCACTGCAAACATCTGTCTTTTCCACCATTCAAGATTCGTCTGCAGCTTGAAAATCTCGCCTGCAAGCACCTTGAGCCTGATTGCAATGTCGCTCACCTCGTTAAAGCTGTCACCCGTTTCATGCTCATAGGCATTCTTCATTCTGCCGTAAATTTCATCATAGGTTTCCATTTATCTGCACCTCCCTTGTAATATCGTCAACCGTAAGGTCAATCGTAATCTTTCTGCCAACCGACTTAACGCTTGCGTATGTATTTTTCATTTTTGCAAGCGATTCATTGGCAAGCAGTTCAGTCTGCTTTGCCGAGAGTGTTTTGTCCTGCAAAAGCACCTCTGAACCGAAATTTCTGTCATAGACAAATCCACCGAGTTTTGCCGAAATGCAAAGCACAGCCTGTTGGAATTTTGCGTCATTCCCCTCAAGCAATACCGTATTGCCCGAAGAGCCGATAACGATATCACCGTTTTTAATCATCGTATCCCTCATGCTACACCGCCTTGCCGTTGATAAGAACCCTGCCGTCATTTTTCAGCACAATACTCGCTCCGCCCTTTGACGAGAGCATAACCTCGCCCTCATCAAGTTCAACATTTTTTGCAAGCACGCCAAGGCTCACTTCACCGTTAGCAAGCGGCAAAACAACCGCCGACTCTCCCACGGGAACAACGCTTGCATAGCCATACGGCACGCAACATTTTATCCCCCTGTGTTCTTCCGAGGAATCCACCGAAACCGTGTTTCCCGAACTTTTCACACCGCCCTTTTCGGCTTTCGGGGCGGTAATCGAATTTTTAGTTATGTAATTCATCAGCCACATCGCCGTTCTCCTTTCCAAGCACAACCGTTGTGCTTTCACCGTTTTTCCCAAGTGAATATTTAATGCTTTTCACAATCAAGCCCTCTCTTTTTCCGATGAGAGAGTCATCAATCACAGCCCTTCTGCCGACAACTCCGCACAGACATTCTGCACATTCAAGCATTATTTCAAAGCTCTGCCTATTGCCGTTTTCAATCATTCTGTCGGCTGTTTTTACCGCATTGTTGTCGAGAAAAGCGTTTACATATCTCACCCTTTTAATCCTGTCGGCAACGCATTTGTTGCTTATAACGCTCTTGTAACCGCCGTATTCCTCGGTGCGTAGTTTGATTTGCGAAATCACCTTACACGGCTTTATGTACTCACGGAGAGATGTATAACCTACTCCGTTTCTGCCGAACACAATCGGCTTTGCACCGCCGTAGGTTCCGCACATCAAGGCAAATCCCGCACCCGTAATTCTCGGACTTTTGCCGTATCTGCCGTTACAGAATTTTTCAAGCACCTGCCACTCGGTCATGCCTTTTTCAATTTTGATTGTGCCCATAAACGGATGTTCGTCACCGTCATATCCGACAATTCCGAAGGGCTTTAAATGCCTTTCAAAAATGAACTTTGCCGCTGGGTTCACATATGTAACAGGCTCTGCCTCATTGTCGAGAAGCCTTCCGGCAAGACTTCTTGCACTCAGCCTTACAATCGCACCGTCGGTTCTCACAATGCTGACAATCTCGTCAGCCTGTCCCACAAACACAAGCGACTTGCCGTCATAAGCCTCAAGCATATCGGCATTTCCGAACTTCCCGTCATACGGAACAGTCATCACAAGTTCATCGGCAGGCACATCGACATCTGCCGAAATTTCTGCCGTAAGAACATTTTTAATTTCACACCTTTTGCCGTTTTTATCAGTAAAAAAGTAAGTCAGCACAGCTTAACCCTCCTCGTTCCGAGGTTTTCATCGGGAAACTTAACATCGGGATTCAGCCGCACAAGCTCGTCAATTTTCACTCCTGTTTTGTATGCAATGTCCCACAGGGTTTGTCCGTTTTCACAGTCAAAATATGTAATTACCGTTTTCTGCTTTTTTTCCATAACCTCACGGAACACAAAGCTGTATTCAAGCACATTCGGCTTTGGCTCGCCCTTTATTTCAAGCTTTTCAAACACAGCATAAATGCTCGGCAGATTCGGCACGGAAAGCACTTCTTTTCCGCTGTTTCTGAACACCTCAAACAGACTTTCAAACTGTTCTGCACAATTCTCGCCGTACAGCTGTCCCGAACCGCTGATTTTCATATTCTTCCGCCCCATATCCTGAACGGAAGCTTCGCCGAACGGACTTTTCATTTCCGCAACGCTCTTGTCACATTCAAAGCTGATATTCTGCGGATTGTGATGCCACACATATTCACCGAATTTCATCGGCACCTGTTTCATCGGCTTTTCGCCTCCTCTTCTTCGTCAAGTCTGCGACTGTAACGACGGCTTTCCCTTTCAAGGAATTCACCGAACATTTCGGTATCTTTACCGCCGTTCTCAGACTCCGCAAGCCTGTAAAGTTCGTCTGAATTTTTATCATTCATATAATTTTCCTCTCGTCGGCACTGATTTTCACGGTTGCAAGAATACTTCCGCTGCCCTGAGTAACGCTTGAAAATTCAAGCACTTTACAATCCGTGTAAATGATTTTCTTCTTTGCAAGGTCAAGTTCAAGACTCTTAAAGCTGTCACGCCCCAAAAACGGAGTTTCATTCGTAATCTTCATCACAAAGGTAAGTTCCCATTCATTTGAAACAATCCTTTCAACAGGCTTGTCATTGAAAAATTCCTTGATTTCCGTGAAGGAGTTCTTTCTTGTACAGGTTGCCCTTTCAACGCCGCCGAGAATTTTTCCCTCACATTTCAACACAGCATTTCCGCAATTTTCAAATTCAAAGCCGTCCATTTAAACCTCCTCGCAAAGACAGAATTCCATATTAAAACTCACCGTTCTGTAAATTGCGTTCATATCGGGATCAAATTCAATTGACGCCGCCTCGCTGTGGGTAATCGTCTTTTCCGCATCGGCAGTTTTAAGTCCGAGGAGAATTTCGCTTACCACCTCCGAAAGACCGCTTCCGTTCTCGGTTGCAGGAGCATACACCCTGATTTCAACTCCGGCGTTGTAGCTTTCACCCTTGATAGACGGCGAAAGGTATCCGCCGATATAGCTTTTCTCCGTTGACATATCTCTCACCGACACAACGGCAATCATTCCGTTCACGGGTGACGGTGCTTCATCAGAGCCGTATTCTCTTATAAATCTGACATTTTTCAAAGCCTCATTTACCTTTAATCCTGCAATAATACGGTCAACCTGTTTCTCAATTCGATTCAAAATCATCCCTCGTTTCTTCTCTGTATGCACACAGAACAGCCCTTACATAAATCGGATTGTCCTTCACATAATATTTTTCGCACCTTTTAACAGTATATTTACCGTTTTTACTTTCTATTACGCTTTTTTCCGAATCAAGCAGAACATCAGGCGGTGCAATAAATAAAAACAGCTTTGTTTTTCTCATTCCGAGTCTATGCCGTACATTGTCGGAGTTTTGATTATAGCTGTATCTCAAAGGTGAGATAAAAGCCTTTGTCCTAACCGATTTACCGCCGTTTTTAACGGTAACATCACAGCCGTATCTGTTTAATATTTTCCCGATAGACGGTGAAATATTCATCATATCACCCCAAGCAAAAATTTTTCTCTGCCGATAAGGTCCTGCGACTTGTCGGCATATTCCCTCCACAGCTTTTCGGCACGGCTTTCGCCGTCCGCAGATGATGAAATTTTCAAATCACCTGCGGAAAAAGAAGAAATGCTGTCATCATTGCAAAGGGAATACAACTTAAAAGCGTAAACGGCACACAGGTTTTCAAGTCTTAATTCGTCATCCTCCGAAAGATTTCCCTTCGTAACAATTGAATTAACATACACCACGGCATCGTCAATAATGCTCTTCCATTTGTATGCTTCCGCACCGTCAATACCGCTGTATAATGCAAAACGCTTTGTAATGTTTGCAATGTTCAAGGCAATCCCTCCTTAACAGCTCATCACCTTTGACGCCTCTGTAAAGATTTTTGAAAAACCGGCGGTACAGGTAACTGCGGCTCTTTCAAGCTGACGGTCAATAAGCTTGTCGTAATCTGTAACAACACCGCCTGCCTGAACCATTTCAAGCGCACAGTTTTTGTCAAGACCGATAATCTTACCGCCCTCAAGCTCGGGAGTGTGAAGAAGGCTTGCACCGAGAGGTGTAATCATTCTGCCCGTAGCCTGAAAATCAAGACCTGCGTTTGAATCCTGAAGCTGAGAAAGCGAAAGAATCTTCTGCATTTCGGGAGTTGACGCAAGAATTGTGTTGAGTTCATACGGGGCAAGCTCTGTCCAAAGCTTTAAAAGGTCCTCATATGTAACCTTGCCGCCTGTTGCAACATTAAGTGTGCCGGCGGGATTTTCATTGCCGTCACCGTTCACAAGCACATCAATAGCATCTTTAAGCTGTGCTCTTGCAATATATGCGCCAATCTGATTGAGTGTTACGGTAAAGAGGTCAAGACGCTGAAAGCGAAGCGCCTCATATGATGCAACAAGCATTCTGCCGCGCTTGTGAAGCTTAACAAGGTTTTCTCTTGTCTTAACCTCAGTCTGCGGAATCTTTGCACCCTCGCCGACGAGTTTAAGATTCTTGTCATCCTCACTCGGAACAGACGCAATACTGCGGTAATCCATACCCTCAATGTCTGTCACGGTTGCCACAAGATTTGGGAGAATATCCGCTCTCTCCATGCCCTGCATAACGGCTCTGCTCACATATTCGGGGAAAAGTGCCGCAGAGTTTGAACTTTGAAAAAACTTTTCAACACAGTCGCTGTTTCTGCCCTTAACCTTAATGTCAAAGCGTTTGAGCTGACGGGAAAATGCGTCAAGTCCCTCAAGTGCAGTACCTCTGTAATTTTCTGACGGATCAAGCTTTTCAAGTGCGCCCGAAATTCCGCCCTTTGTCTGATACATACCCTTTTCAATTGTAATATTTTCAAAATTTGCCATAATATCTTCCTCCCCTTATCAAAGAATAAATCCGACTGATGTGTCTGTTGAGTCAAGCACAAGGTACTCTCTGCCGGTTGTTGTAACCGACACGCCGCCGTCTGCCGTTGCAGAAAGCTTTTTGTAGCCGACGGCGATTTTCTTGTCGCTCTTAACCTTTACATAGCCCGAAAGCTGAACAACCGCATAACCGCCTCTCACGCTTACGCACACACCGCAAAAGTTTTCGCTTGCGTCACATTTTGCAACAGTGCCGTTGTCCTTCATCTTAACAGGCACGCCTGCCTCTGTAAGTGTTCCGTCTGCAATAAATGTTGCGGCATTTTCGCCGAAACCGTTAAAATTTACATTCATAAATAATACCTCCGTTAAATACTGAACTGACCGTTTTCCACGGTGTTATTTCTCTTGTCCTGCTTGCAGTAAAGCTGCGGAACAGGCTCAAAAGCTGCTTTCTTTTTCTTTTCAAATGCTGACTTAAATTCTCTGAGCTGTTCAATTGTCATGCTCTTTGCAACGCTCTCCATTGTTTCCCCAGAAATGTCAGGCTGAACAAAAGCGGCAAGTCCCACAACATCACGGGTAAGGCTTTCACGGTACAGCACACCGTCCTTAGCCGACTTTTTAAGCCCGTCAATATATTCGCACAGCTTTCTGCTGTCGCTCTCATCAAGTGCAAAAGCCTTTTTGTTTTCAATGGCTTTAAGAATTTTCTCCATATCATTTTCCTTTCCAAAAATTTTGTGACCTTTCGTAATGCCTGCCCTCTTTTGTGACGGCACGGCAACAAAGCTCCATTCGTATGCGTCATACGGATTCACAAGCTCACCGCAACAAAGCTTTGAGCCGTAAACCTCGCCCTTTTTGTGAGTACACATCGAGATGTCCTCACCGCACACATTGCACACAACCCTGCCAACGGCACAGCCAACGCTTACTTCCTTGATAATTCCGCTGTCAATCGCAAGGATAATATCACTGTTGCTCTCACAAACGGGAAGATATGCCCTTGCCTTGAGCCTGTAGTAATCGTCACCCAAAGTCGTTTTCTGACCGTCAATTTTCTCAACCTTACAGCTGAAAATTCTTGCCGTCTGATTTTTGGCACTCGGATTGTGGTCAATAATTCCTGTCTTGCCGACAAAAAGCTTTTCAAGCTCATAAAGCGAATCTGTTGTAAAGCGTTCGCCGTCACGGTCAACATCGTTGTCACACAGCACAACCGAAAACGCATACACCTCATTTTTTGCAAGATTTCGCCTTGTATAGCGGTTAATCAGTTCGAGTTCATCATCACCGACAGTCTGATTTTCACCGTCAACAACGCCCGAAACACCGCTTTTAATAAGTTTGTTATCCTTCATTCTGCACCTCCGCTCCAATCTGTCTTTCAATGTTCATCGCATTTGCATTGTTAAGTCTTGCCTGAGAAAGCTCAACCGCATCCTGAAGATTAATCTTGTCCCACTCAATCTTAAAGCTGTCGTTATAACCGCACATTTTAAGATGAGCCGACACAATTTTTGTAATCACGGGTTCAAGCACTGTGCGGTAGTAGGCAAGCTCGCTTGTGAGAATATCCGCCTGCTGTTCGCTCATTCTCTCCGTACTCGACCACGAAATACCGAGCAAAAACGGCGGAATACCAAGCTTTGCAATAATCTGCTCAAGAATATGCCTTACGGGAATGTCGCAGTCGGGCATATCGCTTTCAGCGCCGATAACTTTAATGCTGACATCGCCGACCGACACAAAATCACACACGCTGTCGCTTCTCATCGCCTTTTTCCACTCATCGGCAACCGCCTGTGCATTTTCTCTGCTCACAGCCGAACCGTTTGAATCGGGATTGAGAGTAACCGCAAAACGGATATCGCCAACCCTCTCCCAGTTTGTTTTTACCGACTCAAAAATTCTCAAAAGTATTGAGCTGACAAACGGCAGACCGCTGAGTATGGAAGTACCGCACACCGTACCCGGCTTGGGATTAAGCAGTGTTGCAAAAATCCTTTCGGGATGCTTAGGTTCTTCGGCTGTACCGTTGCCGAGTGTGTAAACCGCAAGCTTCAGCGGTGAAGAATCCGCTCTGATTTCAACATCGTCAAGACTTGCATTGTACAATGCGCAAATTCCTTCACCGCCACTATCGGGAACAATCTCACCGACCGCCTGTCCGTAGGTGAGAAGCGAATCAAGATAGCAAAGTACAAAACTTTCAAGTCCCGTCATTTCACCGTTTGTGCGGACATTTTTAACAAAGCTGTCGGCAATCTTCTGACTTTCAGCCGATGAAGTCACAATTTTGAATCCGCCGATAAGTCTGATAATTTTGCAGAGTGCCGCATCAATAATCGGCACAGACTCACGCAAAGTTGTGTACAGCTGCCTTTCCGTTCTTGTCTGAACGGCAAATCGTGAGAAAATCGGCGAATTATTTCTCGTTTCTCTCAAAACGGTCTGCACCGTCTTTATGCTCTCGGTCTTTTTATTTTTTCTGCCAAGCCTCAAGCTGTTTCCTCCTGTCTTTTGGTTGCAACGGCAAAGAATCCGTCACAACCGTAAATTTTCGTGGCGACAAAATATCTTATGTCGTCCATTGCATGGTCATTTTCCTTAACAGGTGCGTCACTGCGCCCCGAACCGTCCCAACGGTAAAGCGAAAATTCCCTTCTTGCGGCTCTGCAATTTTTGCAGATTCTGATTTTTTTGTCCTTCAAAGCCTGCGAAGTCTGCCTTATGCCGTTGATAACATTGTTTTCAGCCGACACAACCGTGTATTTTCCGTGTCTTCTTATAACCTCAATAAAGCTTGCGGCAGACGGATCGACAATCACACATTCGATTTTCCGCCTGTCAATCAGCTTTTCAAGTCCGTCATAATGCTCCTCGTCGGTCTTTTGAAAGCCCTGAGTGCGTGAGTTGAAGTAGTATTCGTCAACCCTGTACCACACACCGTTTTTTCTGCCCCACAAGCCGAATGATGCGGGGTTCACAGTACCGTAATCGCACGATACCGCCCAGATTTCAATGTCTGACGGAATATCGCAGTACATCCTTTCATTGTCCATAAACGGATAAACCGCACCGAAAACGGCTACCCATCTGCCTTTTACGAACCTCTCGTAAAACACACCCGAATACAGACTTTCATACCGCTTAATAACCTCGGGCTTCAAAGACGGATTGTCCTGCATTGTAAAGTGCAGATACAACGCATTTTTGTCACCGCACTTTTTAATCCACTCACGATAGAACCAATGCTCAGGAAATTCGGGATTGCAGTTAAACCAAAATCTTGAACCCGACACGGAACATCTCGCCAATGCCTGTTCAACGAACGACCTCGGCATCAACGCAACCTCGTCAAAAAGCACACCCGAAAGCGTCATGCCCTGAATGAGTGATGCGGATGACTCGTCCTTGCCTCCGAAAAGATAAAACCTGTTCATCACTCCGTTAACGCTCACGGTCAGAATATTCTGCGACAGCTTTTCTTCACACTTAAAACCGAGTGATTTCAAAATCGGAATCACGGGCGTAATCATATTTCGCCTTAAAGAACGGATTGTCTTTCCGCAAAGTGCAAAGTCCGAATTTGCAAAATCGTAAAAGCTCCACAAAATGAACGACAGCGACATACAAAAAGTCTTTCCGCTGCGCACAGCACCGTCACAGATGATTGCGTCCCTGTCACGAAAAACCGACTCCCTGTTCCACCACGAAAGCACGGTAAGCTGTTTTTTAGAAAAAGCTTTAATTTCCATTTTCCCTGTCATTCACCGCCCTTGCGCTGTTTGAAATGGCGTCAAAAAGCTGTTTTGCGCCTGTTTCATGCTCACCGCCGGCACCGAGTTTTTCAAGTGCCTTTAGCCTGTCAAAAAACTTGATTTCCATTGAACCGTCCTTCGGTCTTTTAATCTCCGACACAAGGAACAAATCCATTCCCTCAAGATCCTCCTTGCTCGGATCACTTTTGTAAAGCAAAGAAATTGCATCGCAAATGCTCCCGAAAGCCAACCGCTGATACCCTGCCGCCGCCATGTTGGCAAGGGATTTTTCTCTTAGCCGTGACAGCCGTTCAAGCTCGGCTGAAATTTCGGGACGGCAGATAAGCTCTTCCCCTTTCTGCTCACAATCCCCCGTGTAGCCTGCCTTTTCTGCGGCAAGCTCGGAATTTCCCGAACCGAGAAATAAACTGCAAAACTTCTTTTCCCTGCCTGTCAATTTTCTGATATCTCGTCACCTCCGTTTTCCGAGAGGCTTTATCAACGCCCCTCACTTATACCTGCAAAATTCAAAAAAATTGCATACTTTAATGCAATTTTCAAAAATATTTTTAAAAATAATTATTCACAACCAAAAATCAATAGTCAAAGACATCCGCCTGATTCCCCTCAGAAAGCCGTCTTTTCCAAATCAGATAATAAAAAAAACGTGTGTACTTTTTCTGTACACACGGTTTTGTGTTTTAGTCGGTATATTTACTTGAGCATTTTAAGAATTTCGTCCTTTTCACGATAGCCTACTGCCTTGTTGACAAGCTGACCGTTTTTGAACACCATAAGAGTCGGGATACTCGACACATTATACTGCATTGTAAGGTCGGGTTCTTCGTCAACATTAACCTTGCCGACAAGAATTTTGCCGTCATATTCGTCAGCGATTTCTTTCACAATCGGGGCAATCATCTTGCACGGACCGCACCATGTTGCCCAAAAGTCTACAAGCACGGGAATATCCGACTGCAAAACCTCCTGCTCAAAAGTTTCTTTGTAAAGCTCTATTTCCATAACAATCCTCCTGTTCGGTTATTTTAATCTTTAGATTTGTAGTAAAGCATACAATGACAAAAGCCCTCAAAATCGGGATCGGCAATCTGCTCCTTGAATTCCTTGCACATACACTTGTATTCCTCTGTACGCTGAATTCTGCACGGGCAGTAACCGCCTGTTCTCTTCAAGCCCTCTTTAACTGTCTTTACTGTTTCTTTGTCGGGATTAAGTGTTATTTTCATCTGCTCACCCCACAATTTTTACGGCGTTTGCCGTTAATCTCTTCCCTTAACTATACTATATATCGCAACCCTAAAATTGTCAAGCATGCGAGTGCCTCGCTCTCCGTTCGTGTAGACAGTTTAATATAACCAAAGTTACGACTCCCGAGATTTGCTTTGTACTAATATTGCACTATGCATGCGAGTGCCTCGCTCTCCATTCATGTAGACAGTTTGAAACAGTCAATACTGCTACTCCCGAGATTTGCTTTGTGCTAATCGCTCTCTGTTCGTGAAGATAGTTTTTCTGTAATGCAAAACATATTATGCCCGAGCGTAACATTGTCACCGTCTGCACCATTCAATGTAGCGGCGAACCGTGTTCGCCGCTACATATTACACACAACACCCATCACAGCAAAACATTTTTATAAAACAAACCCATTCATCAAGCTGGCGGATGATATCCGCCCCTACGGGTTTGTCGCATTTATATAATTTGTACCGCTACTTGCGAGTGTTCATCGGATCACCTACTGAATTGTGAAAACAGTAACTAAAATTATCTTTATTATTTGCCATATAAAAAACTCTGTTAAATTTTTCAAAAAATGCATTAAAATATACATTTTTTCGCCTTTTGAGCTTATAAGCGGAGGCGATTTTATGACTAACTTTTTTATGGTACCAAACGAGGTGTTTGACCTCAATCTAAAACCGCAACAGTTCGCTGTTTTATGCTACATACTCAAATGCTGTGACGAATCGAACACCTGTTATCCGTCCATACACACCATTGCAGAGGCGTGTGCTATCTCCGACAACACCGTTAGGGAAAGCATAAAATTCCTTTGCAAAAGAAAAATCATTACCAAGTCGGGCGGTTTCACGGTCGGCAAATACGGCAAGATTCAGTCATCGTCCTATCTGTTCTCGATCAACCCGAATTTTTATGACGAAGGTTTCGGCAGGGACAACCTTGTCGAATATTACAAAAACGAAAACTCTGACACCTCATAATCTGCAACGACACACTCTGCGAATATCACTTCATACCCCATGTAAAATACTGCACCCCCCTACTTCAAATATTACACCCATGGGGTTCAGAATTTGTACCTCCCCCCTTCAAAATTTGAACCCGTCCCCTTCAGAATTTGAAGCCTAATAATACCCATAGAAAAAGACTAATAGAAAAATACCCAAGGAACAATACCAAATGAATAACTGCAATGAGTGGAATCGAGAGCGAATACTGACGAATTGCATCCTTGTAATCGCAGAAATCTGTGTTATACTTAAGTTGAAAATAATTTGATGAGGTGATAGCATGGTAATAAGAGAGGTTCAGGACAGAGATTTCGTTCAGCTTGCGGAAATGAGATGGACACATGCTGTTGAGGACGACGAAACTTACGGTGAACACAACACCGACGGTGTAACAAAATCGGTATTTATCGAGGAGTTCGTTGCCTTTTTATACACAAACAAGGAATATAAAATCTTCGTTGCGGAAGATGAGAATGCGAAAATTCTTTCGGCAATGTTTGTATATCTTATTCCGACAATTCCCACCCCGAATGCAAAGCGTGAATTTATTGCGTATCTCACAAAGGTGTTCACGCTTGAAGAATATCGTGGCAAGGGTATCGGCACTCGACTGCTCGATTATGTAAAGAACTACCTTTCGTCAATCAACTGCGAACTTGTCTTTGCATGGCCAAGCGAAAATTCGGCAGAATGGTATAAATCCCATGGGTTTTCCGACACCAACGAAATTTTTGAGTGCCGATTATAACAATAAAAAATATAAGAGAACAATCGGGTAACAGATTTACTGAATGTAAACTTCTGCTACCCGATTGTTATTCTATACCGAGAACATCATGGAAATATTTAAGCGTGGAATATTTGTATTTTCCTTCAAAAGATTTTTTGTCAAGCATTTTTATGCTGACATAACACTTCGGATACACTTTTATTATAAGCATATTTTTTTAAAATATTACGAACAAATAAAATAACAATTAAAAAACGGCACCCCGATTTTACTCGGAGTGCCGTAATTAATTTTGATTACAGAATCAGAATCGTGTTGAGTGTGGAATATTCCGCATTATTTAGCGTAAGCAGAATCTCCGCCGATCTGACCGTCGATACCTGTAAATCCGCTTGCGCAGCATACATAAACTCTCATGTTAGCCTTAGCAAGTTCCGGAACTGTAAGTGTACCGTCAGTAACATACTTAACATCACCTGTAACAGCGTCAATATACTTGCCGTTAGGAATGTTCTTGAATGTTGCACCTGAAGAAATTGAAACGAGTGCAAGGCTGTCTGTGTTGTCGTCAGTATAACGGCGAACATAAGACATATCTCCACCTGTTACATATGTGTTTGATGCTGTGTACTGTCCCTTCTGGAGAGCGGGGATAGCACGACGAATAGCATTAACCTTTGAAAGGTGCTTACTGAGCGGGCTTGCAAGAGTGTCAGCAACAGTGCCTGATGCTGTGTACTCACTGAAGTCAGTAGCGTTTACAGTACCCTCAAGATAATCACCGAAGTATGCACGACCTGAGTTTTCAAGAGAAATAAGTGTACCCTTATCAATAAGCTCACCCTTCTTGAACTCAACTTCTGAACCATAGTATACGCAAGGAATACCGCGGAATGTGAACATAAGATCCATATTCTCTGCCCATGTCTGTGTACCGCCTGTGAAACGAGTTGTTTCATCCGGCTGTTCAGGAGCATAGTCGTGTGAATCAACATACATTACGCTGTATGTTGCATCATTGTAATACTGGTCGTTGTTAATAGCGAAGTTATAAGCGTTCTTAGCGCTACCGAACATTCTGTGCATCTGGAAGTCAATTGCATCCATGCCTGATGCCATAGAACGGTCGGAACCGTGATATGTAATACCGTCAAGGTAAGCGTTGTCGCTCTTTGGCTGTGTAGAATCCATATCACCGTTGTAATTATCTTCTTCAAGATAATGCTGAAGAACGAGGTTCATGTTGTCGTTGATGTCTGAAGCTGATGTGCCCCAGTTCCAGCTGTCTGCCCACTTAGAGTTAGACTCTTTCCATGTGTAGTATGGAGTTGACTCCTCGGCATGACCACGATACCAAACTGATGTGTATCTTGTGCAGATTTCGCCGAACATATAGAAGTTAGGCTTGCCTGCTGCCTTAGCAGCGTCCATAAGCTGGTCATTGAACATAATGTTGAGAGATACTCTCGGAATGTGACGAACGGTATCAACACGGAAGCCGTCAACGCCCATATCCATATACTTTGAATATGAATCTACAACATATTCTGCAACTGCAGGGTTCTCTGTGTTAAGGTCAACGCAGTCGCCTGCAATCTGGCTGAACTTTGTTGTCCAGTCATCATAGTTAGGACTCTGGAAATAGCCTGTATGATAGTAGTTGTTCGGGTTGTAAGTATCACTCTGTGAAATCTTATTCATAGAGAAGTCCTGCTCTGCAGGCTGAGGACCGGTTGAGTTACCGTTGTCGCCTGAGTAAGTAACATTCTTCATAAGATTAAGTCTCTGCTGATACTGAACACCCGGCTTCTGAGCCCAGTATTCCTCAGGTGACTTAAGGCCGTATGTATCAAGAAGATACTGTGTAGGAATCAATGACTCCTGAAGGTTGCCAAGGTCTTTAGTTGTATCCTTTGTGAAAAGATTACAGAAGTATGCTTCACCAAAGTTACCTGTGTGCTGAAGAACTACGTCCTGAATAATCTTCATGCCCTTCTGGTGAGCATCGTGAATAAGATCTTCGTATGTGTAGTCTGAGCTTTCATAACGAGCATCAACTGTTGACAAATCCATAGCATGATAGCCGTGGTAGTCATAGCCTGATCCGTTTGTAACAACAGGTGTTACCCAGATTGCGCTGAAGCCGAGAGCCTTGATGTAGTCGAGCTTGTCACCGAGACCTTTAAAGTCACCGCGCCATGCAGGGTCGTCATCACCGTTGCCGGCTGTGCCGTCATCCCAGCAATGAACATCGTTGCCTGTATCGCCGTTATAGAAACGCGTTGTCATAACAAAGTAGATTGTTTCTTCACGCATATCAACGCTGCCAACCGGATCCGGCTCGTCAGGGTTGTATTTTGACCATTTACCGTCTTCACAGTACCAGTCTGCGCTTGCAGCAGATTCAAGTTTTTTCTCCGAAGAATACTGCTTGCCGTCAGCGTCTGTAACAATGGCATTTACCTTTGTAACATCTGCTACATGGTAGTTATACCACTTGTCACCCTTTGTCATTTTCTCACCTGGGTAAGACTTTGACATGGCGCTGTTTGTGGGGAGCGAGTTCCACAAATATACATATGGCTGTGTACCGTCACTCATTCTTACATGAATTGTGATGCCTGTTTCTGTTGTATCCGCAGATACAGCGTCAGAGTCGGAACTCTGAGCTGCATTTACAGAAATTACTCCTGCGGTTACAACCATCATCACAGCAAGAACAAGTGCGCACAGCTTCTTTATTCTTGTCATAGGTATATCTCCAATCTTTTATTTACTTAATGTTTGGATTACTCAAGGTTTACAACGATTTTCTGAATGATTGTTGCATCCTTAACACTGATTGTACCGTCGCTGTCAAGGTCGCAAATCTTGAGGTCAAGTGTTTCGAGAGCCGGAACATCCGGAAGTCCTACAATTGACTTCTGAAGATATGTTGAGTCCATAACAGTTACATCGCCGTCATCGTCAACATCGCCACGGAGTCTTTCGGGAGCTGTTGTAGGCTGAACTGTTGTTGGCTGAGGAGTTGTAGGTTTAACAGTTGTTGGCTGTGGAGTTGTAGGCTTAACAGTTGTAGGCTGAACTGTTGTTGGCTGAGGAGCAGTTGTAGGAACAACAACTGTTGTAGGCTCAGTAACATCGTCTGCAGCTGTGTAAGTATAAGTCTTGTTTACTGTGCTGTTGTCAGAACCCTGTACATAAACATTAACCTTGTATTCACCCTTCATTGTAGGAACGAATGTGTAAATGTTGTTGAGTGTGTAGTAAGGTGTGTTCTGAGCACCGTTAGGATCAGTTACAACATACTTGTAGAAAAGAAGGTTAGTACCTGTCTTACCGCCGCCTGCCTTAACTGTTACAGTAGCAGTTGAGTTAACCTTGATAAGGTTAAGGTTTACAGGAGTAACGCTCTTGATGATTGGCTTAACAAGTGCTGAGTCGTCCTTAACTTCAAGAGTCATTGTACGGTTGTTTGTGTTGCCGTCTGCGTCCTTAAAGTCAAATGTAATTGTGTATTCACCTGCAACTGTAGGAGTCCATGTTACTGACTTAGCAGAAGAGAAGTCGGAAAGTGTTGATGTTCCGCCCTGTGCGTTAGTAACAGAGAACTTGTAGCTTACTGCTGCGCCGCTCTTATTGGCAGCAGTTGCAGAAAGCTGTACATCTGTACCTGTGTAGATGTTTGATGCAGGATCAGCAGTAAATTCCTTAACCTGGAGAGGGCTTGTATCATAAACAGACCATTGATTAGTCTTGTTGTTGTAGATATAGCCGTCCTTTGCAGTAAGGTTTCCTGTCTGTGACTGACCGCTGTTGCTGAAGATACAGCTGGCATATGTCTTTGATGCGGTGTACTGATATACATTGCCGCCGATGTTTGTCATCTTTACACCCGGCCATGAACCGTTGCTGTCAGAATTGCTGTTCCACATATAAGCAACAGGTGTTGCCCAACCTGCCTCGTTGTTGAGGTAAACAGTTGTGCCTTCACCGCTGGGAGTTGTTGCTGTTGTAGCAGTTGTTGCTGTTGTTGCGCTTGTAGGTCTCTGAGCAGTTGCGTCCTGTGAAGGAGCACCTGCATAATCCGACCATGTACCCTTTGAAAGGTCATAGATTTTACCGTGACCCGGGTATGTAAGGTCTTTTGTCTGATCTGAGCCGTTGTTGAAGATTACCATTGTATAATCCTTGTCAAGAGTGTAAGAATATACACCGTCCTCAACCTTTGTCATTGCTTTACCCGGCCAAGTTGCGTTGTTGCCGACACCGTCAGTCCACATATAGCAGTTAACGTTTGACCAGCCGTTGTTTACCCTAACGTAAACAGTATCGCCTGTTGCAGCAGAAGCACTGACTACACCGACGAATACGGTTGAAACCGCCAGCATAAGGCAAAGCACAAGGCACATGATTTTGTGTTGTCTTTTTACCATTTTGATTTCCTCCAGAATTATTTTTTTGTTGCACGTGTGAAGCTACTCAACACTACTCCACAATTACTCTTTAATTCTACATTATTGAACCGCTAATAATTTTCCTTTAAAGAATAATAAAATTTCTTGCGTCACAAATTATTCACATTCAAATTGTGCATAATAGACAATGAAACAATAATTAGCAAAAAAACAGGATAATAAAAGCAAATAGTCAGATGTTCGGTTAGCAACATCTGACTTTATTTGCAGTTTCATGTCAAAAAATCTTCATTTGATTACTTCTTTTTGATTTTGTCCCAATAGGCTTTGAACGCCTGCTCGTTTTTATTTCTGCCGTATTCGTAATACTTCTTGTCCTTTAGGGCATCGGGCAGATATTGCTGCTCAACATAATGATTCGGAAAATCGTGGGGATAAAGATAGAACTGTCCCTTGTTTGGATTGTCATCTCCGTCACAGTGCCTGTTCTGCAATTGTCTGGGTACAGGGCCCGAGTTACCCGTTCTTATGTCAGCCAAAGCTCTGTTTATACCCATATATGCCGAGTTGGATTTTGGGGCATTGCACACCATAACCACGGCATCAGCAAGCGGAATTCTCGCCTCGGGAAGTCCGACAGCCTGCGCTATATCAACGCATGCCTTTACAATCGGCAAAAGCTGCGGATACGCAAGTCCCACATCCTCGCTCGCACACACCATAAGTCTGCGACACGCACTCGGCAGATCGCCTGCCTCAAGCAGTCTTGCAAGATAGTGAAGTGCGGCATCGGGATCGCTTCCGCGCATACTCTTCTGATAAGCCGAAATAATATCGTAATGCTCATCGCCCTCACGGTCATATCTGACCGCACTTTTCTGCACAAGCTGTTCAACGGTTTCAAGTCTTACAACCTTTTTTCCGTCAATTTCATCTGTTGCAATCACGGAAAGCTCAACGGCATTCATAGCCTTGCGAACATCTCCTCCGCAACCCGATGCTATTTTCTTTGCACATTCTTCGGGCATTTCAATATCCGTACCGCTCTCCTCGGCAAGAAAATCACTTGCACGGTAAACCGCCTTTTCAACCTCATCCGGATCAACCGGCTTAAATTCAAAAACAGTCGAACGGCTCAGAATTGCGTTATATACATAAAAATACGGATTTTCGGTTGTTGACGCAATCAGCGTGATACTGCCGTTTTCAATGTATTCGAGCAAGGTCTGCTGTTGCTTTTTGTTAAAATACTGAATTTCGTCAAGATAGAGCAGAATTCCGTTAAGCCCCGAAAAAGTGTTAAGCTGTGCAACAATCTCCTTTATGTCGGCAGTTGAAGCCGTTGTGCCGTTAAGCTTTTTGAGGGTACGGTTTGTCTTTTTGGCAATATATGTGGCAAGCGTAGTTTTTCCAACCCCCGAAGGACCGTAGAAAATAAGATTCGGAATATCTCCGCTTTCAATAATTTTACGCAAAGGTCTGTCGGGTGCAATAAGATGCTTTTGTCCCACAATGTCATCAATTGTCTTTGGACGAATCCTGTCCGCAAGCGGTTTGTTCATAATTTTTCTCCCATGACTTCAAGTTGCGTATTTGATGTCAAGCCTCGTTGTTCTCGGCTCTTCTAATATAGTACATTTGTTCGGGTGATTTGTCAAGCAAAATAGCAGTAACTTTGTGATATTTATATAGTTTATTTCTATCATAATGTTTGTGTCTTTACTTGGCGGGCGGATAATATCCGCCCATACATTTAAACGCAACTTCAATATATACAAAAACAGTCGGGTGACAATGATTTGCATTTTGCAAACTGTCTGCCCGACCGCAATTTTCAATTTTCCATTTTCAACTTTTAATTTTAATTAATTCCCACAACTATTTTCTGAATTTTCGTGGCATCGGTAACCGTGATATCTCCGTCACCGTCACAATCGGCATTGCAAAGCTGTGTGTTGTCAAGCTGTTCAAGCTTAACTATATACTTCTGAACAATGGTTGCGTCCTTAACGGTAATATCTCCGTCAAGGTCAACATCGCCGTTCAAAATCTTATCATTTTTGAGCGCCACAGCTTTGATAACAAATGTACCGCCGAGCATATCATCTCTCTCGGTTTTGTACCAGTCGAGCAGTTCACATGTTGTGCCGTCATATTTAATGTAGCTGTTACCGTAAGATGAATCATTGAGGAATGTCATTTTCGTTGCACTTGTAAGCCATTCGCCGACACCAAACTGACTTGATTTCTCTGAATTTGTCTTGATTCTCACACCGACTGCACCTCTTCCGAGCGGTGCAACAAATCCGTTTGCATCAACAGACTGATAACCGCTGTATGCAACCTTGCCCGATGCAACAGACTTCCATTCGCTCTCATCATTTGAGGGAACACCGTCTCTTACGGGAATGTAGTAAATTTCATAATCCGCACCGTTGCTCTTTGTTTCAAAAAGCACCTTATCAAGTGTACGGCTGTTTTCGCCAAAATCAAAGCAATTGATGAATGTAATGTCGTTGCTGTCAACATAATCAAAGCTGTATGTAGCACCGTAGCGTTCATCCTGCAACAATGTCATATCGTCGGTAATCTCAGTCACCTCGTCAATTGTGAAATTCGGGGAATACTTATCGCCGAAAATGTACTTATCCTCATATGAAAGCCAGAAATAACCGCCCATTGTGTTGTTATCGCCCCAGCTGTTGCGCACAAGCCATGCTCCGTTGTTCTGTGGCAACACACCTGTTCCGTTAGAGAACCTGTACCTGCTGAGATTATCGTTCCAACCCACAATGCTGATTGTGTGGCCGACATAGTCGCCGTCATATGACTGCGGCATAAAGTAGGTTGTGCCTGCATTGTTAAAGCACTTGTTTGATGTGGCATATGACGCTGTCACCGAGCCGTTGTCGATGATTGCCTGCTTGATTTCGTTTGAATCGGCGCCGTCAAGATAACGCAGTTTTGTTGTGCCGTATTTAGTCTTGTCGGCTGTCATATCGTCGCCGTGAATATTTTTTGAAAAATCAATCTTACCGACATCGGCAATCTCTGCACCGCCCTGCCATGAGGTGAGATAGCCGGGATAAATATTTGTAAATCCGCCGTCACGGTATTTTCTCTGCCAGCCCTTGCCGTTTGTCTGGGTTGTGGAACTTGCGTTTGCGTGGTCATGTGACATCTCGGTAACGGGATAGCCAAGCTTCAAAAGCTTTGTTTCAAAGCCTTCTGTGCCTGCAACCGCCCAACAATCGTTATACTGCTGAGCCTTGATAGGTGTTACAAAGCCGAGATTTTTTGAGCTGAAATTACTCGGAAGTCCGTTTTCGTCAACAAGCGAATAGCCGATTGCGGAATATGCAGACGGAAAAGACGAATCCGAGGATTGTGCATTCTTTGTGACCGACTCAAAGCCGTCATCAATTTCAGCCGCATTTACGCTTGCAATGCCGACCGAAATCATACACACCGCAGAAACCGCTGCGGTAATTTTTTTAACAAATATTTTGTTCATAAAATCACCTGTATATAAGTAAAATTCTGTTCTATAATAACGCCATTATAGCAGAACATATTCACTTTGTAAATAGAATACATTCCGCAAAATTGCACAATAATAACAATATACAAACAAATTTGCGAAACGGGGGATTATTTTGCAGTTCAGAACCGACCTTGCAATTGAGGCAAGAGAAATTGCAGGAGAAAACACAGGCGGTATTGAATTCAAAAAATACAGTGAAAACGGTCTTGAAATTTCACGTCTGATTGTGAAGAACCAAAAGGCAAGGCAGGCACTCGGCAAGGAAATCGGCACATACATTACAATTGAGTTGCCGTCACTCACCGACAATTTTACCGAAACCGACAAACGGCTTGAAACCGTCGGCAATGAAATCAAACGGCTGTTGCCCGTAAACGGACTTGTGCTTGTGGCAGGACTCGGCAACATGGAAATCACTCCCGACTCACTCGGACCGAAAACAAGCCGGCGAGTGCTTGCCACCCGTCACATAGGCGGAGAAATTGCCCGTTCAACGGGACTTGACCGACTTCGCCCCGTTGCCGTAATGCAGACGGGAGTCACGGGACAGACGGGCATTGAAACGGGCGAATACATTCTCAGCATTGTACGGCGGATAAGACCGACAGCCGTTGTTGCAATTGATGCACTCGCCTCACGCAGAACCGAAAGGCTCGGCTGTACACTTCAGATAAGCGACACGGGAATCTCACCCGGTGCGGGGGTGGGCAACCACCGAACTAAAATCACAAAGGAAACAATCGGAGTGCCTGTTATTGCAATCGGAGTGCCGACCGTTGTTGACGCACAAACGCTTGCGGTTGACATTCTCGGCAATGACTGCAACCGAAAAACGGAGAAAATGCTCATGCCGCAGGGCAGACAGCTTGTAGTCATTCCGAGAGAAATTGACCTGCTCACGGAAAGAGCCTCAAGGCTCATAGCCTTTGCACTCAACGGAGCGTTGCAAAATGAATTTGATTTGCCCGACCTCATCTCGTTAATGTAAATCCACGCATATTTACTCATATTCACCAATGCCACGGCATATATTTATTGCAGAAACCGATAGCCAACATATGTACGGATTGCAGGTGATTTTGTGAAAAGTGAAGGAACATCAAAAAAGAAACTGAAAAAAGCCTTAAAAACAAGCACAGCCGTTGTACTGTTGACAACGGCTGTTTTAAGCGTTATATACAGACTGCCTCTCTGCTTTGAATCACAGAATCCTGCGGCACTTGCCGCTGCCGCTTTTACTCTCACAAACGGAGAATACAAGCTTGAAAATTCAAAGACGGAAAAGCCGACAGCTTCCGACCAAAAGCCCACAGAATCAGCCGACACAGAACCCACAGTCCCAAAAAATCACAAGCGTGACAAAAGCACCTATTACGATTCCTACGGCAACCATGACGGCGAGAACAAATACACGGTTGAGGAACGCACCATAGGCGATACGGGAACTCAGGTTGACAACTGCTTTGTCAAGAACAAAACGGGACTGTCGCTTGACTTTGACGGACTGCTCTCGGCAAAGCTGCCGTTTTCAATTGACAAGGGCATAAATTCACCGCAGGTTCTTATCTACCACACCCACACAAGCGAGGCATATCTTGACGAAGATGTTGACTTTTTTTATGACAGCTTTTATTCACGCACAAACAACAACGATTTCAATGTTGTGGCAGTCGGAGATGCACTCACCGAACAGCTCAACAAGCGTGGCATAAAGACGGTTCATGACACGACAATTCACGATGAATCCTACAACGGTTCGTATGACCGAAGTGTTGACACAGTGTATAAAAATCTTGAAAAATATCCCGATATCAAGGTTGTTATCGACCTGCACCGTGATGCAATCGGAACGGACGAAAACAAGGTTAAGCCCGTGTTTACATACAACGGCAAAAAGGGTGCGCAGATTATGATTCTTGCGGGTTGTGACACAGACGGTGAACGGGGTTTTGATTGCTGGGAGGAAAATTTAAACTTTGCCCTGAAAATTCAGGACAAAGCCGAAACCCTCTATCCCGATATGACCAGACCGCTGAATTTTGACTACTTTGCATACAATGAATATGTCTGCAACGGTTCGCTGTTAATAGAAGTCGGCACAGAATCAAATTCCATTGACGAGGCAACCTACTCGGGCAGTCTGTTAGGCAACGCAATTGCAGAAGTGCTGTTGCAACAGTAGGGGCGTTCATTGGACGCCCGCACGGCGAGCCGCTGTCCCCAATTCGTGTAGATAGTTTGTAAATGTCAAAAAACATATTATGCCCGAGCGTAGCATAGCTACCGTTCGCACAATCCAGTAGGGGCGTTCATTGGGCGCCCGCCTTGATGAAATTTTATGTTTAATAAAAATTTTTTGATGTAATGAAAGTTATGTATAATTTTGTAGCGGCGAACTGTGTTCGCCAATCGGTTTGCTTGAAAAACCAAACTGAACAAATGGACAATCACTTTTTGACATTCATAAAATTTGTTTTAACATATAATTTCTGCCATTACTTGGCGGGCGGCCAATGACCGCCCCTACTGATTTGCGACATTAATAAAACAAAGATTGCATCAGAACCTTTTTGCGGCATCTGATGCAATCTTTTTATCTAACTATCTTCTCGAAAGGACAGCGGTGGCACACCGCCGACCTTAATTTTCCATTTTCAACTTTCAATTTACTTACGATTTTTTCCACGCTGACGGGGCAAACAGCAACATCAACGGGAACAATTCGAGTCTGCCTGCTAACATATCGAAAATCAAAATAATTTTTGACAAAATACTGAATTCCGAATAGTTGCCGACAGGGCCAACCATTCCAAGACCCGGACCTGTGTTGTTGATATTTGCGGCAACAGCCGTGAAATTCGTCACAAAATCCGTCTGATCAAGCGAAAGCACAAGCCAGCTTAACGCAAAGATTCCGATGTACAGCACAAGGAAAATTGAAGTTGACCTCATAACGTTGTGGTCAATCGCCTTGCCGTCCATTTTAACGGTCTTAACATTTCTCGGATGAATGAGGAGTGAAAACTCCTTTCGTGTTTCCTTAAAGAGCAAAATAACTCTTGAAATCTTAAAACCGCCGCCCGTACTGCCTGCCATTGCACCGATAAATGTGATAATCATAATCACAGTTTTTGAAAATTCAGGCCAGTTATTGACATCCGTCAAACCAAAACCTGTTGTCGTGATAATTGACGAAACATAGAAAAAGCTTTGGTGAACCGCATCATATGCACTCGGATAAAGTGACCTGATGTTAAACGCAATCAAGGCTGTTGACAGCACGATAATTCCGAAATAAACCCACAGCTCCTGAATGCGGAAAGCCTGCTTAAACTTCTTCGCAAGAATGAGGATATACACGGAAAAGTTAATTCCGAACAGCATCATAAATACAGCAATAACGGTTTGCAGATAATTGCTGTATGAAGCGATACCTGCGTTGGTAACACCGAAACCGCCCGTACCTGCCGTTGCAAAGCTTATGTTAAGTGCGTCAAAAACAGGCATTTTGCCTACAATCAAAAATATAAATTCAAGTGCAGTCAAGCCGAAATAAATTCCGTAGAGCATCATTGCGTAATTTCTCATTTTCGGAACAGCCTTGCCCACAATCGGACCGGGGCTCTCGGCTTTCATAAGGAAAATATTCTGCTGACCGCCGAGCCTCGGGATAATCGCAAGCAAGAACACGATTACGCCCATACCGCCCAACCAATGGAGAAAGCTTCGCCACATAAGCATTCCGTGGCTCAATGCCTCAACATCGGTAAGTATAGTTGAACCTGTTGTTGTAAAGCCCGACACGGTTTCGTAAAAAGCGTCAATAAAACTCGGAATCTCACCGCTCAACCAGAACGGAAAACATCCTACAAAAGACATGAGAATCCAGCTTAACGCAGTAGCCGCAAAGCCTGCCTTCTGATAAAGCACGGGGTTTTTCGGCTTTTTTACTTTTACGGCAAGCAAGCCCAAAAGTGCCGACAAAGCACCTACTCCAAGAAAATAAAATCCCTCGTGTTCGCCGTATATAAATGAAGTAACGGTTGCAATCTGCATAGCCGCACCCTCGACAATAAGAACCCAGCCGAGGATATACACAATTAATCGTTTATTCATTATGCTCCCCTCAACGCTTTACAATATCTTCAAGCTTGCTAAGACCTTTTTGCATGGTAAGCACAATTACCGTGTCCTCAGGTTTAATCACATCCGTACCTTGCGGAAGAATAATTTTTCCGCCTCTGTTAATACAGATAATCTGAAGATTATTCTTCAGATTAAGGCTCATAATCGGAACATTCGTAACCCTTGATTCCGCATTAACCTTGAATTCAAGAGCCTCAACCTTGTCGTCGTTAAGGCGGTAAAGCGATTCAACATTGCTGTCGCCCGTATTCTGCATCGCTCTGATATATCTTGCAATATATTCGCCTGTAAGGCTCTTTGGATGAATAATACATTCAAAATTCTGATCATGCAAAAGCGGATCAAATGACGCATTATTTACCTTAGTAATCAATTTTGCCTTTGTAATGCCCTTTAGGTACATCGTTATGATAATATTTTCTTCGTCATAATCCATAAGAGCGGCAATGCCGTCAGCGTGTTCAACACCCTCCGAAAGCAACAGCGACTGATCCATGCAATCGCCCTGAATTATAACAGCCTCAGGCATAGCCTCCGAAAGAAAGTTGCAGCGTTCGGGATTTTTCTCGATAATTTTGACATTCGCACCGGATTTAATAAGCGTCTTTGCAAGGTAGAACGAAACCTTGCCACCGCCGAGAAGGATAACATCCTTACTTCTGCCGATTGCAATACTGATACGCTTAAAGAATTTTGCGGCAATTTCAGGCTTTGCAACAACAGAAATTCTGTCACCGCCGTTAATAACAAAATCACCGTTAGGAATGAACATCTCATCCCCTCTCTCAACCGTACAGATTCTCACCTTACCTCTGAGGTTGTCAACTCTGCTCAAAGCAGTTCCGACAATTGACGAATTCTGCGGTACAGTTACCTTGATAAGCTCAACAACGCCCTTTGAGAACGAATCAATTTCAAGCGCACCCGAAAATCTTAACAGACGACTGATTTCATTAGCGGCGGTCTGTTCGGGATTGATTGCCATAGAAAGACCGAGATGCTCTTTGATTCTGTAAAGGTCGTTTGTGTATTCGGGATTACGCACTCTTGCAATTGTGTGGGTAACGCCTGCCGCCTTAGCCATAAGACACGAATACAGATTGATTTCATCCCTTGCGGTTGCGGCAATAAGCAAATCGGCATACTCTGCGCCTGCCTCAATAAGCACATCATATGTTGCACCGTTTCCCTCTATGCCGAGAACATCAAGCGAATTTGCAAGTTTATCGACTGCACCGTGGTTAATATCGACTACGGATATTTCATGTCCCTCCAAATTAAGCTCCGACGCTATTGAAGAGCCAACCTTTCCGCATCCAACAATTATAATTCTCATAAATTTTCCTCTTAACCAATATTTAAAAACAAGGTGCGGACCACTGAAAAAATTCACCCGTCCGCATACCAAAGTCATAATACACCTATTTTATACTAAAATCAATACCAAAATAGAAAGAATCCGACTATATACCAATTTAAATTATTGTGCAAAACAGAAGAGCCGAGGTTCTGTACCCAAAAATAAAGACCGGCGAGGACTAAACCGTGTAAATCACGCAAGTGATTGGAACGGATTAGACGAGTGAGAGTTATTTTTGGAAACAGTACAGAACAACGAGGCTTGACATCACGAAGAGCCGAGGTTCTGTATAATTCCACAACCCGTTTTAGGGGATATTATCCGCCCGCATTGATATGAATTTATGTTTGCAAAAAATCATTTGATATTATCAATGTTATGTATTCATTTGTAGGGGCGAACCTCGTTCGCCCGCAAGTAATCGTACAAATTGTATGTTAATACAAATTTTAGAAATGTCACAAACCCGTAGGGGCGGATATCATCCGCCCGCTTGATGAATGTTTATGTTTATATAATATGTTTTGATATAACATAAACTGTGTATTCAATTTTGCACGCAATGCGTGCAATCGTGTGCAATGCACACGAACGGGAGAACACGGTTCTCCCCTACAAAATAGCAGTAACTTTGTAATATTTATATAGTTTATTTCTATCACAATGTTTGTGTCTTTACTTGCGGGCGGATAATATCCGCCCCTACAAATTAACAACACCTTCCATATATAAAAAACAGTCGGGAAGACAAATGTTTGCATTTTGCAAACTGTCTTCCCGACCTTCATTTTACATTTTCAATTTTACATTTTCAATTCAGAACAAAAATTACTTATTTTTGTTCTGGATGTATTCGTCAATAGCGGCTGCGGCTGTTTTGCCTGCACCCATTGCGAGGATAACCGTTGCAGCGCCTGTTACAGCGTCACCGCCTGCATATACGCCTTCACGGGATGTAAGACCGTTTTCGTCAGCGATGATACCGCCCCACTTCTGAGTGTCAAGTCCCTTTGTTGTAGCCTTGATAAGCGGGTTAGGTGATGTACCGATTGAAATAACAACAGCGTCAACATCAAGAACGAACTCACTGCCGGGGATTTCAACAGGTCTTCTTCTGCCGCTTGCGTCAGGCTCGCCGAGTTCCATTTTAATGCACTTCATACCCGTTACGAACTCATCTTCGTTGCCGAGAATTTCAACAGGGTTATTGAGGAGCTTGAAGATAATTCCCTCTTCCTTTGCATGCTCAACTTCTTCCTTACGGGCAGGAAGCTCTTCTTCGCTTCTTCTGTAAACAATATAAACCTCTTCAGCGCCAAGACGCTTTGCACAACGAGCGGCATCCATTGCAACATTACCGCCGCCGACAACTGCAACCTTCTTTGCGTGCATAATCGGAGTTGTGCTGTCGTCCTTATAAGCCTTCATAAGGTTTGTTCTTGTGAGGAACTCATTTGCCGAGTAAACACCGCAAAGGTTCTCACCGGGGATATTCATAAATCTCGGAAGACCTGCGCCCGAACCGATAAATACCGACTCAAAGCCGTAATCGTCCATAAGCTCGTCAATTGAGAGAACTCTGCCGATAACCATATTTGTTTCAACCTTAACACCGAGTTCTTTGAGTGTGTCAACTTCCTTCTGAACGATTGACTTTGGAAGTCTGAACTCAGGGATACCGTAAACGAGAACACCGCCTGCAAGGTGGAGAGCCTCAAATACTGTTACATCGTAACCCTTCTTTGCAAGGTCGCCTGCACAGGTAAGACCTGCAGGACCTGAACCGACGATAGCAACCTTGTGACCGTTTGACTCAGGCTTATTTACCTTAACATCTGTCTGAGCGTTGTGCCAGTCGGCAACAAATCTCTCAAGTCTGCCGATTCCGACAGGCTCAGTCTTGATGCCTCTTACGCACTTTGACTCACACTGTGACTCCTGCGGACAAACACGGCCGCAAACAGCAGGAAGTGAGCTTGACTGCGAAATTACATCATAAGCGCCTGCAAAGTTGCCCTGAGCAACCTCTTTGATAAAATCAGGGATTGCGATATGTACGGGACAACCGTTTACGCAAGGTCTGTGTTTACAGTTAAGGCAACGCTGTGCCTCCTCAATTGCAACCTCTTCTGTGTAGCCTGTTGCTACCTCAAGAAAGTTTTTATTTCTTACATTAGGATCCTGTGATGGCATAGGAGCCTTTTTTGGTGACATATTTGGCATGATTACTCAACCTCCTTCTTGAACAGATTACATGTTTCTTCGTGTGCATGACGCTCAAACGGCTTGTACATTGCGCCACGCTTCATAGCCTCGTCAAAATCAACCTTAAAGCCGTCAAAGTCGGGGCCGTCAACACAGGCAAACTTTGTCTGTCCGTCAACTGTAAGACGACAGCCGCCGCACATACCTGTGCCGTCAATCATAATCGGGTTCATGGAAACTGTTGTGGGAATATTGTAAGGCTTTGTTGTTTTAACAACAAACTTCATCATGATAAGCGGACCGATTGTAATAACGAGGTCATAGTCCTCGCCTGCCTTAATCATCTCTTCGAGAGGAGCTGTAACAACGCCCTTTTGACCGTATGAACCGTCATCTGTCATAAGAACGAACTTGTCTGAGCAAGCCTTGAATTCATCTTCAAGAATAACAAGATCCTTGTTTCTGAAACCGACAATTGAGTGAACCTCACAGCCGATTTCGTGGAGCTTTTCGGCAACCGGAAGTGCAATTGCACAGCCAACGCCGCCGCCTACAACGCAAACCTTTTTAAGACCGTCTGTATGTGTGGGAACACCGAGAGGGCCTACAAAATCGTGAATATAATCGCCTTCGTTAAGGTGATTGAGCTTTTCTGTTGTTGCACCGACAATCTGGAAGATAATACGAACTGTGCCGGCCTCTCTGTCATAGCCTGCAACCGTAAGCGGAATACGCTCACCGTTCTCGTCAACACGGAGAATGATGAACTGTCCCGGCTCTGCCTTTTTGGCAATAAGCGGAGCGTCAATTTCCATAAGTGTAACGGTTGGATTCAGAGATTTTTTCTTAACTATCTTATACATTCTCTTTTCCTTTCTGCGAGTGCCTCGCACCCAACTCGTGCAGACAGTCTTGCTTTTCAAAAACTTTTAATGCCCGAGCGTAACTCTGCAAGCACCTGTACATTCTGAAAAGCGAGTGCCTCGCACCCTATTCGTGCAGACAGTCTTGCTTTTCAAAAACTTTTAATGCCCGAGCGTAGCCTTGCAAGGATTTTATGCTAAAGCACAACTCGGCAAAATTTGACAGTTTTCAAAAAAAGAATCTCGCAATTGATATTTTCCTATAAAATAAAAATCGGAATATGCCTAATGTATTCCGAACACCTTGTCGAATTAATTTTAGCACAATTATATCTGCGTTTCAAGTGAATTTTGATGATTTTTACATATAATCCTTGCCATTTCACCAAACAAACAGCCGATTCTGCCGTTATTTTTTTCACAACCCCCCAAAAAGCACAATTCAATCAATTTTTTGAACCTAAGAATAATTTTTGCACATATGAAAATCCTAAAAAAAGAATACAAATGAAAGGGACGGTCATATGTCGGGAAACAAAAGAAAGGTTGTACTTGTGGGAACGGGAATGGTCGGAATGAGCTTTGCCTATGCGGCACTCAATCAAAATGTGTGCGATGAGCTTATTATGATTGACCTCAACGAAAAGCGTGCCGAGGGTGAGGCAATGGATTTGAACCACGGACTTGCATTTTCGCATTCAAGCATGAAAATCCGTTGCGGAGGTTACGGTGAATGTGCCGACGCCGACATTGTTGTAATCTGCGCAGGTGCAAATCAAAAGCCCACCGAAAGCAGGCTTCAGCTTTTGCAGAAAAACGCAGTTGTATTTTCTTCAATTGTGCCAAAGGTTGTGCAAAGCGGTTTTGAGGGAATTTTCCTTGTTGCGACAAATCCCGTTGACATTATGACACGGGTGACATATGAACTTTCTGGATTCAATGCGTCAAAAATCATCGGCACGGGAACTACCCTTGACACGGCACGGCTCAGATATCTTCTCGGCGAATATTTTGAGGTTGACCCACGCAACATTCACGCATATGTAATAGGCGAACACGGAGACAGCGAATTTGTTCCGTGGAGTCAGGCACTCCTTGCCGCCAAACCGCTAAAGGATGTCATGCGTGATAACCCAAAATCGTACTATATGGAGGAGCTTGAGCAGATAAGCGATGATGTGCGTTGTGCCGCTCACAAAATCATTGAGGCAAAGGGCGCAACCTATTACGGCATCGGTATGTCAATCGTCCGTATCGTCCGAGCAATTTTACAGGACGAAAACAGCGTTCTGACAGTATCGGTTCGTCTGCGTGGCGAATACGGCGGCAAGAAAGATGTGTTCATCGGCAACCCGTGCATAGTAAGCGCAAACGGTGCAAAACGCATTTTGGAACTTAAATTAACCGAACAGGAATTGCAAAAGTTAGATAACTCCTGCACAATTCTGAATGACAACTTTAAGAAATTGAAATTATAAATTAACGGCGAGCCGCCGTTCCCCGTTCGTGAAGACAGTATGATATTAAAAAGCCATATTATTCCCGAGCGTAACATTGCAATATATTGTACCATTCTGTGTAGGGGCGTTCATATAAAATAAAACAGTCGGGAAAACAAATGCTTGCATTTTGCAGACTGTCTTCCCGACCTTAATTTTCAATTTTACATTTTCAATTTGTAATCCATTAAAACGGCAAAAGCCCCAAATCTTCAAGCAAAATCTTGAGTCCAAGCAAAATCAGCACCGCACCGCCTAAAAATTCTGCCTTTGACTTATACTTTGCACCGAACACATTGCCTATTTTGATGCCGATAGCCGAAAGTATGAATGTTGTTGTGCCTATAATTGCGATTGCAGGTACGATATCGACATCAATACACGCAAACGAAACGCCTACCGCAAGGGCGTCAATACTTGTTGCAACGGCAAGGGGCAGCATTGTCTTGACCGAAAACGAATCGTCAAGCTGTTCTTCCTCACCGAAAGCCTCTCTTATCATATTTGCACCGATAAGTGCAAGTAGGATGAATGCAATCCAATGGTCAATGCTTGTGATGAGCCACTCAAACTGCTTTCCGAGAAGATAACCGATAAGCGGCATAAGTGCCTGAAATCCGCCAAACCACAATCCGACAGTAATTGCGTGTTTAGGTCTTAACTTACGCACGGAAAGCCCCTTGCAAATTGAAACCGCAAATGCATCCATAGACAAGCCGATGCCGAACAGCAGTAATTCCACAAAACTCATAATATTATCCTCCGTTATATTTTAGTCGGCGGTGAAAGGAAACAGAACACCGTTTGCCGACCGTTTTTAATCAAAGTGATATTCAGCTGTTTCAATCAGTTTGAAATGGCTCTTTTTAAACTCAATAATTCCTGCTTTTTTCAGTTCACCGAGTGCTCTTGAAAGTGACGCTCTGTCAACCGCAAGATAGTTTGCAAGCTCGTCACGGGAAAACGGCAAATCAACCTCACAGCTATGCTCACGCTTGCAATAGATTTGAAGAAGGTGCATAAATTTGCCCTTGATACTTCGCTTTGAAAGACAGGCAAGGTGTTCCGAAATCTGCAAAAACACCTGTCTTTGTGACGCAAGCATATTGACGAGGATTTTCTGCTGAATCGAAGCAAGCGAATCCTCGGTTATAAACATCGGCTCCGGCGGAATAAAAAGAATTTCGCAGTCCTCTCCTGCCATAATCTCAACAAGCGTGTTGTAGTAGTCAAACATTGCGTAAAGCGTTCCGCTTGACTCACCGCTGCGAATTGTTTTGAGCAGACTTTTGTTGCCGCTGTAGTCCACAGAATAAAGGTATGCAGTTCCCGAAAACACAAGTCCCGTCATATGGCTGAACTTGTTTTCAACCCTTGCCGTTCCGCCACGGTTCAGCGACAGATAGTACGGCTTTGCATATTGTATGAACATAAAAATCTCGTGATCCGTCAACCCCGAAAACAACAGCTGATCCCTCAGCTTTGGCAAATGATCACGAGTAAAAACTTCTACATATTTTCTCATTTTATATCACGGCGTGTTGCCGTCCCCCCCTTGTTCAAATTATTCAAATTAGATTATATCACAAAGCATTGCAATTGCAACCGTTTCCCCCTTGTGGCGGGAAATAAAAAAATTTTTTTAAATTATTTTCTGAAAATTGCATAAAACAATGCATTTTTTCGTGTTTTTGCCTCTTTAAGTGGAGGTGTAACAATGATTATCTATGACAAACGAAAACCAAAAAATTTTGACGGTGCAAACTGCGTAGGCATCACGGGTGAAAATCTTGCCGAAACACAGGAATTTTTAATTCGGGGAATGTGCGACATTACGGTTGACTACACCATTCATCTGCGTTTTGCCGACGGCAGTGTAAATTCGGTAATTCCCGACAGCACCGCAATTGATGAAACAGGCACAAAGCTTGTGTGGAAGGTCAGAAAAAACGACATTTTCATGCACGGCTATTTTGAACTTCAGCTTGAAGGCAGAGGCGAAAACGGCTATGTTTTCCAAACTCAGATCGTCACGCTTTATGCAGACGAGAGTATTCCGATTGAGGACAAAGAGTACCTTAATCCGAACTCAGAAACGCTGAAGCTTCGTGAAGAAACGAAAAATCTTCTTGACGAAACAAAGCTTTGCCGGACTGAAATTGACAAAACCAAAAAGCTAATTGAACAATCCGACATTACAAAAAAAGAGGACAACTCAAACAAGGTAAGTGATTCTTCTCAGATTACCGACTATACTCGAAATTATCCGAGTATCAAGTATCTTACCGATAACTACTGGGGTAGCGGCGACAGCTACTCGTCGGATGAGGTTGACATTCTGCTTAACGCAAAAGCTGACAACAAATCCCTTAACGAAAGATTGATCCGTATGGATATGAGCATCGGCTCAAAATACGATTCGTCAAATATCGAACTCGGTACAGCTACTCTTACTCCGTACTCTACTCAGATTGATAAAATAAAATCTGCAACTTGCCTTTATGAAAAAATTGGCGATATCGTTATTGTAAATGTCACCGTCATTATGAACGCAACATCTTTAGGCGGAACATCTGCAATAGCTTTGCTCAATATGCCTTTCTCAAACAAATCGGATGTGATTGTTCATGATATCGGCATAAGCAAAAACGGCGGAATGTTCAGAGGAAGTGTAAATAAATCGGCTTGGTTGCAGTTTACTCCGCTCAATAAACAGGCTTATAATTTCGTCGCTGATGAGCAGGTAAACTTTTCTTTGATTTACAAAATATAAAAATAACGGAGGTATGAAAAATGGAACTTAAAGAAAAAATCACACTCGATATGCTTACAAAGGACAGCGTGTCGGTACTCAGACAGCAGTTTTTGACCTTTAACGGTGAAGAAATGCAGGTGGGCGGAAACATCCGCAACGCATATATGAACGATGAATCAGGCAGAGAACAGATAAGAAAAGTCTTGTCTGATGAATACTACAATGCCGTCATGGCTGTATGGCAGTGAATGATTCAAATTGAAAATTGCGGTCAGCGGTGTGCCACCGCAGTCTATTCGAGAAGGCAGTCGGATAAAGAAATTGCATAAGATACCCGAGTAAGGTTCTGATGCAATCTTTGTTCATATCAAAAATTTGTCAGTAGCGGCGAACCGTGTTCGCCATAAATAAACAGTAAATTTCATATTAACAAAACAGTCGGGAAGACATTGCATTTTATTTTGCAAACTGTCTTCCCGACATTAATTTTCCATTTTCAATTTTCAATTTTACATTTAATAACTCTCGCTCGGGCATAATATGTTTTTTGATATTTACGAACTGTCTTCACGAACATAAAAAGTCGGCTCGCCGTTTACGGCTTTTCGCCTGTCAAAAATTCAATACTTCTCTCAATTGAATCCTTGGAGCTTCCCCAATCTTTGCCGTGGTTGCGGTAATCAAACATTGAGCAAAAATATGTGATATCTTCTTTAAGCGACAGCAGATATTTTTTTGTAAGACCTGCCGTTTCGGCATAGAACTGCGGTAAAAGCTTTGACGGCAGCTTGCTCTTTTGGGTTGCAACATTCATAATAAAATCGTAGTGTTTAAAGCAGATAAACGGCTGTTCGTTGTACAGCTTATAAAACTCCTCTCCCTTTGCCCACTCAACAAAAATCGTGTCGCAAAAATGGTGCATATCCCACTCGATTCTGTCGCATACATAACACGAATCAAGTCGCTTTTTAATGACTTCAAGCTGTTTCTTATCAGGCTTGCCCTTCAGCTTTTTCGGCATATCGTTATCAATAATTTCCTGAAGATGACTTTCAAGAATAAGCGCATTCGGCAGTTTTTGTCCTTTTTCAAACATCTGCGAAAAATGGCGGTGACAAAAGCCTTTTTTGTTGGTTTCAATCCTGATATTAGGCTCCATCATCGCATCGCCCGTAATGAATTTTACATACTGCTCCTCAAGCATACTCTCCATTCGGCAAAACGGACAACCGCATTTCGGCATAAATATATCGTTAATCGGAATTGTGCAGATAGTTTCTTTCACAATAATTCTCCTTTTGAGTTAATGTAGTGGTTATAACACACCGTTTTCATCATATCAAAACATATGTATTTAAACAAAATGTTTCATCAAGGCTTGCGTTCAATGAGTTCCTGTCTGAAATACAGTCGGGACTGAAATCTGTTTTACAAACAAACTATCTTCCCGACATTCATTTTCCATTTTCCATTTTCAATTTTAAATAAAGTATATCATAATTTTCCCGAATGTGATATACTTTATTAAGAAAATTTCGGCGGTGAAAATCATGGAATGTATTGAACTCAACAACAAAATCAAAATAACCGATGTGCATGACCTTGACCTTGCGCAGACTCTCGACTGCGGTCAGAGCTTTCGTTGGAAGTTGCAGGACGACGGTTCTTTTCACGGTGTTGCCTACGGCAAAAGCGTAACCGTCAGCCTTGACAAAACAGATATGTACATTGAAAATGCAACGGCTGACGACTTCAAAAACATCTGGTACAGCTACTTTGACTTTTCGCTTGATTACGGAAAAATCCGTGAAGAAATCAGCACAATACATCCCGTTCTGAACGAGGCGGCAAAGTACGCCCCGGGCATAAGGATTTTAAGACAAGAGCCTTTTGAGGCACTCTGCACATTCATCATTTCGCAGAACAACAATATAAAGCGAATCAAGGGTATTGTTGAGCGTTTGTGTGAGAACTTCGGCACACCGCTTGATGACGGAGAATTTGCGTTCCCGACAGCCGAAACACTTGCAAAACTTTCGCCCGATGACCTTGCACCGCTGAGGGCAGGATTTCGCAACCGTTACATTATTGATGCGGCACAAAAGGTTGCAAACGGCGAGGTGAATCTTGACAGCTGTTTCACGCTTGACTATGAAGATGCAAGGGCGGAGCTTATGAAAATTACGGGCGTCGGCAAAAAGGTTGCCGACTGCACACTTCTTTTCGGTATGCACAGAATTGAGGCTTTTCCGATTGATGTATGGATGAAACGGGCAATGGAAAAGCTGTTTCCGCATATGAACGGTGACGATTTCGGTCAGTACGCAGGCATCGCCCAGCAGTACATTTTTCACTACAGCCGAATGCACCCAGAACTGTTTTAACGGTGTACCACCGTGGGCAGTTCGTGCAGATAGTTTGTAATGTCAAAAACATATTATTCCCGAGCATAGCGTTGTAATTGTTTACGCAATTTCGTAGGCACACATATACTTCCATATAAAACAAAATGCATCAGAGCCTTATTCGGGCATCTGATGCATTTCTTTTATCTAACTATCTTCTCAAATTACGGGCGGTGGTACACTGCCAACATTAATTTTCCATTTTCAATTTTCAAATTTCAATTTGAATTATTTGGCTTTTTTCGCTGAACTGTCAAAAAGCAATACAAGAGTTGCGTTATCGGCTGTACCTGTTTCTTTAAGACCGTTGTTTTTCTGGAATTTCTTAACAGCCTCGGCTGTTACTTCGCCGTAGTAGCCTGTCACATTGTCCTTGTCGGCAATGTAACCGATGTTATAAAGGCGGAGCTGCATAGCTTTTACCGTGTCGTTTTCATCTTCCTGCTTGAGTGAAAGGTCTGATGTAATGGTAAGATTATACTTATCGGCAACCGACTTTGAATCGCTTGCAGTTGTTGCCTGAGTTGCGGTTGTTGCGTCAGTCTTTGACGCTGTCGCATCCTGAGCCTTTGTTGTGTCTGTTGCAGACTTTGGCTTGAGGTCGGGATACATAAAGTAAACCATTTTTTCAAGTGCTTCCAGAGCAGTATTGCCGGGTCTTGACATTTCTTCAAGCGAAACCTCAAGAATTTTGCCTGTCTTGACTGCGCCAAGACTTGCGAGTGTTGTATCACCCTTGATTTTATCAAGAGTAGCTTTGTCTGCATAGAAGATAAAATTCGGATTTGCAATCTTGAGAGTTGCAACATCAACATTGTTGTCGCTGATGTTTACTGCGGCATTAACCGCCCCCGTATAGCCGAGGAGCATATCGCCGTATGTTCCGCTTGTCATCATCTTGAGTTTGTCGTTTTCTGTATAGAGATAGCAAACCGTATCAAGAATGCCGGAATTTCTGTTATTAACCTGCTGTTTGTAGTTGTTCATCTTATCAAGCAATTCATTGTAGGTATCTTCACCCTTCTTTGCGCCCGTTTTTGTGCCGCCGCAAATTTTACCGATTGTCACATAGTTTGTTTCAACCTGCTTGGGAGTGTCACCGTGTGACATTGTGACAACCTGAATACCCTTGTCCTGAAGCTTCTTCTTTGCGTCCTCATTTATTGACTGACCTGCAAACACAAGGTTTGTGCCTGAATTGATAATTTTGTCGGTATCGGGATTTTCATAAGAACCGACGCTTGGGGCAACTGCGATTGACTGCTGGTCAACCTCATCACTTCTGCCCACAATATATCTGTCATAGCCTGTTGCTATGAGGATATCGGCTGTCGGCGCATCAAGAACGACAATGTTCTTTGGCTGACTTTCAATCGTGATGTTTGCCACCTTAACAGGATATTCTCCGTCAGAACAACCGCTGAAAAGCGTAACTGCCGAAAGCATTGTCACAACTGCAAGAGCAATTGAAATTATTTTTGTTTTCATAACTGACCTCCGATTAATCAGCAAAACAGCGATTCAACATACTGTCTTGCACATCTTGGCGAACGACCGCCTCTTGAAAGTGCAAACTGCTCAGCGCCGAGTGCAAGCTCTTCGTGAGTCATCTTGACGCCTCTCTGCTCTGCAAGAGAATATACAATTTCAAGAAAATCATTCTTTGAAGGAATTGTGTAGCAGACTGCAAGACCGAAACGGTCCGAAAGCGAAAGACTTTCCTGCATATTGTCACGAACATTGATATCATCAACAGTATGCGTTCTGTCGGAAATGCTTTCCTTAACAAGGTGTCTGCGATTTGATGTTGCATAAATCAACGCATTATCGGGACGAGCCGCAAGTCCGCCCTCAAGCACGGCTTTAAGGGTTGTATAGCTCTGATCCTGATGCTGGAACGAAAGATCATCAATAAATATAATGAATTTAAGCGGAAGAGCGGCAATCTTGTCAACAAGAAGCGGAAAGTCAATGAGCCTGTCCTTAGGCATTTCAACAATGCGGAGTCCGTCTTTTCGGAACTCGTTTGCAATCGCCTTGACTGTTGAACTTTTACCCGTACCCTTATCACCATAAAGCAGACAGTTGTTACAGCTCTTGCCCTGAATAAATGAAAGTGTGTTGTTTACAACCTGACTTCTCTGACGCTCATATCCCGTAAATGTATCCATATCAATCCTGTCCGGATGCTCAACAGGCTGAATGTCACCGTCACGCCAGATGAATGCCTTGTAACGGGCAAACATTCCGCAACCGTTTTCCTTATAATAAGCAGAAAGCTTGTCAAGTGAACCGTCAAATCCGTCAAAACACGGAGCGCACTTGCCTGTCTGCCACTTTGGAAGAATAGGAATAAGCTCCTTGATTTCATCGGCATAGGTATATGCCTCAAGCACTTCATCGGAAGTAAGTTTTGCGGCTGTTAAAATAGCGTCGCAGTCTGTCTTAACGGCAGAAACAACATTTTCGGGTAACTCTCCCTGTCTGCCGGCTGTTGCGGCACGGGCAAAACAGTTATCGTCAAAAAGAGCCGTTTCGCTGATTGCAAATGCGAACTTATCCGCACAGCCTCTTTCACAAAGCATTGAGCAAAGCTTGCCGTATGCGCCGAGAAATTCCTCAGGCTTTTTGTCGAGCGAAAGCAAAAGCTCATAAAAGGCTTTCGGAACGCTTCTGTTCATTATACCTCTGAATACAGAGAGTGATGACAAAAGCATTTTACACTTATTTACATTATTCATTCTAAACATCCCAATCTGTTCTAATCTATTTAATTGTACACATTTTTATCCGTTTAGTCAATAATTTACGGCAAACAACGGCATCCTATTTTTTACGCTTTAACAAGTCAAAATATGTATAATTTTTCACCGCATCAAGTATACATTGGGTTCAATGACGGTTAAAACGGCGATAAATCGGGATAAATACGGGCTTTTCAAGGTTTTAAAAGAATTTTTAAATTTTTTTAAAAAAAGTGTTGACATTTGGTGCAGCCCGTAGTATAATCAATACTGTTCTCAAGAGAGAAACAAAAGTTAATAAGTTGGTGTTGATGACGCTGAGGGTCCACCTGTTCCCATACCGAACACAGAAGTTAAGCTCAGTGGTGCCGAAAATACTTGGCTGGTGACGGCCCGGAAAAATAGGGAGATGCCAACACATAAAGTGTCCACCCAGTAGGGTGGGCGTTTTTTTATACTCTTTTTGCGGACAATTACGATGCATATACACTAATTGGAGTATCCTTATGTTTAATATAACCGAACTTTTAAAAGATGAAATATCTGTATGGGAACGACTGAAAAATTGCGGAAAGCCTGTTGTGCTTTACGGAATGGGTGACGGTGCGGACAAAGTTCTTGCCGCATTTGACCGATACGGAATCAAAGCGTCTGCCGTTATTGCAAGTGATGATTTTGTGCGTGGGCAGAAATTCCACGATTTCACGGTGAAGAAGCTTTCCGATGTTGAAACCGAATTTGGCGACATTATAATCGCCCTCTGCTTTGCAAGCCAGCTCCCCGATGTTATGGAACACATAACGAAAATTTCCGAAAAGCACGAAACGCTTGTCCCCTCTGTTCCTGTTTTTGGGAACAAACTTTTTGACAATGATTTTATTACCGAAAATAAAGAGCAAATTGAAAGCGCATACAGTCTGCTTGCCGATGACCTTTCAAAAAAGGTTTACGAAAACATTCTGAAATTCTACTACACAGGCAGAATTGACCTCCTCCCCCCTGTCACAACCGACAAGGACGAGGCTTTCGGCAATATTCTGAATCTCAGTAAAAACGAAAGCTATGTTGACCTCGGCGCATACAACGGCGACACGATTGACGAATTTCTGCACTACACAAACGGCAGTTATAAGCGTATAATCGCATTTGAACCTAACGCAAAGAATTTTGAAAAGCTGAAACTTCATTGCAAGGGCATGGCGAATGTGTCGCTTTGGCAACTCGGCTCATACAGTAAAAACACGGAGCTTATATTCAACAACAAGGCCGGCCGCAACAGCGCAATTTCCGACAAGGGCGTTGCAACAAAGGTTGCGACTGTTGATACGATTCTCTGCGGAATGGCGGCAGGCTACATTAAAGCCGATGTTGAGGGGGCGGATATGGAAACCCTTATCGGTATGCAGAAAACAATGGAAAACTGCAAACCAAAGCTGAATTTTTCGGCATACCACAGGTTTGAGGATATTTTCCGCCTTGCACTATACATTCACAGCGTGAATCCCGACTACAAAATCTTTCTCCGCCACCACCCATATATTCCGGCATGGGATACGAATTTATATTGTATATAATTTGCCGATGGCAAGTCGCCGTACGGGTTTTATACAAAACAAAAATGCATCAGACCTTTTTCGGGATCTGATGCATTTTTTAATAATTTCAGTTATGTCTTATTATTCGCTTACGAACAAGTGACGAACACCGCCAAATTATAATCTAAAATCAATGATTATTTTTTAGTTACTGTAAGTGCGCCTGTTGTCTTGTTGAAGCTGAATGTATATGTACCGCCTGTTGCGATAAGTGTTGCATTAGCTGTATAAGAGCTCTTGAGGTTCTTTGAACCGCTGTCAACAATCTTTGCACCGGTTGTGTATGCTGTACCGTAGTTATAAATCTTGAATGAGTATGTACCTTCATCAAGCTTTACTGTACCCTTTGCAACATTGCTTTCGCCGCCCTTGTCATCAAGAACGAGGTTGATGTCGCCAGATACATGAACATCATCAGCTTTTTCATCCTTTGCAGGAACATAACCTACAACGAGTTTCTTTGTTTTTGTGTTGAGTGTGAATGTGTATGTACCGCCTGTTGCGTTGAGTGTGAGGTAGCTTGAATACTTGCTGTTGAGTGTAAGTGAAGCTCCGTTTGTTGTGTCGTTGATTACCTTGTTGTAACCGTAAGCCACATTACCTGCAGAAAGCTTGAACTTGTATGTGCCTGCTGCAAGATATGTTGAACCAACTGCGACAGTCTTGCCTTTTACAGGTGAAAGAATTGTGTTGAGGTCACCGATGAGGTACTCATTCGGGAGGTTATTGTCATACTTAACAACGAGTGTGTTTGTCTTTGTGTTAACCTGGAATGTGTATGTACCGCCTGTTGCAACGAGTGTTGCGCTGCTCTTGAACTTCTTGTTGAATGTAAGACCCTTTGTTGCGTCTGTAAATGCCTTACCGTAACCGAGAAGTGTGCCGTAGTTATCAAGCTTGAATGTGTATGAACCCTTCTGAAGAGCGATTGTTCCGCCTACTTTATCTGTACCGATTGTTGTAAGCTTGAGCTTGATGTTGTCGCCGTATACATAGTAGCCGTCTGTAGGAACATCCGAAGGAGCAACTGTTGTCGGCTGTGTTGCCGGCTGTGTTGCTGTTGTTGGCTGTGTTGCCGGCTGTGTTGCTGTTGTTGGCTGTGTTACAGTTGTAGGCTGTGTTGCTGTTGTAGGCTGAGGAGCTGTTGTTGGCTCTTCGCGCTGAACGAGAACTGCCTTTGCAGTAAATGCAGCACCTGCTACTTTGTTAGCACTATTGTAAATATAATCGATGTCCTTCTTATCGCTTTCGAAGAGATCATCATATGTATTAGCCTCTGTACCTGTAAGATAATCAACATTGAGATTTACTGTTGTGTCACCGCTGCCTACAACATCAAATGTAAATGTGCAATAAACATTCTCTGACTTGAAGTTGAAAAGATTAAGGCTTGAGCAGTTGAAGAGAACCTGATTTGTAAGGCTTGTATTCCAAACGATGCTGCTCTGGAATACAGGGAAAACCTTATTCTTTGTATTTGTTGTTGTTGTTGATGCAAGCTTGAGAACCTTGCTGTCGTATGTAAGACTGCTCTGTGCATTAACGATCATGTGATCTGCCTTGAGAAGGTAAGTAACAACAACCTGCTCTGTCTGTGCATTGTAATCATACGAAACAGGATCTGCCACATTTGATGTAACATTGATCTTGTTGCCTGCACTTGTTTCTTCGCTTGTTTCGGCAGCACTTGCTGAGAAAGGCAGAGCTGTGAACATGCACAGCACCATCATTACCGCAAGAACCACAGAAAGCTTTTTCTGAATTTTTTTCATACTTGCTGCTCCTTTAATAAAATAAAATTACCGTTCGCCACAGTTTTGTGGCAATACTTCTAAGCTTCGGAAACTTAAACAGTACAAAATTTCCGAGAACAATTAAATTATAGCACATTTAAGTTGTTCGGGCAATGAATCTGTTATTCTTTCAGCGAAAATGTTTTAGCTAGAAATCTGTGCAAAATAACGGTGAAATTGTTGCTTTGTACAAAATTTCATACCTATTATTGTGTATATTGACTTTTTATCGCCCGTTTTTACACATATTAGCAACTACAATATGAGAATTTTCAGTATTTTGTGCTTATTTGTTTCACATAAAATAAAAATCCGAATTCGAGGAATATCGGATTCGGACTTACTTATTATCAGAATTTATCAGAATGATTTAAAAAGCTCAATTGCTTTTGCGGGATCTGCGGCTCTGAAAACGGCTGTTCCCGCAACGCACACATCAACGCCTGCCTCTGATGCCTGCTCAATGGTATCTCTGCCGATTCCGCCGTCAGCCTCAATAAGGATATTGTTCAGACCTCTGCGTTGGCATTCCCTCTTGATTTCCTTAACCTTCGGCATCATCTCGGGCATAAAGCTCTGTCCGCCAAAGCCCGGTTCAACCGTCATAACAAGTACAAGGTCAAGCTTTTCAAGATACGGAAATACTGTCCAGGCAGGAGTGTTTGGCTTTAGAACAAGTCCGGGTTTGATTCCTCTTGACTTGATTTTCGCAATTGTATCATCAATGTCAGAGTCGCATTCAACATGGAAGGTGATGATATCCGCACCTGCATCGGCAAAATCGTCAATATATTTAAGCGGATCGCTTATCATAAGGTGAACATCAAACGGGCGGTTTGAGAACTTTCTTACCGCCTTGATTACGGGAGCGCCAAAGGTTATGTTCGGAACAAAGTGACCGTCCATAACATCAAGATGCATCCAATCGGCGCCCGCCAGATCCATTCTTTCAATTTCTTCACCCATTTTTGAAAAGTCACAAGACAAAAGTGACGGAGCTATTTTCATATTTTACATCCTTTCCTACGGTTTTTGGACAGCCGGAGCAAAAACAGCGGCGGCGCCCCAGAACAACGCATAAATCAATACTTCAAGCGAACCCATAACCTGTACACCGGCATAAAGCGAAAGTGTTGATGCAACGAGCAATCCGAAAATTACGGCAATCAGCTGAATTATGATTGAAAGCGAAATATTGTGCTTGATTTTTACGCAGCCCGTAACTGCACGGGCAAGCGATGCGGCTTTGCCGTTTGTAATGAGATATGAACGGGAGGTTTCCTCAACCGTATCCTCAGCCTCCTTGAGAACATTTCCGAGTCCTGTCGGAAGCACCTTGATACTGCGGTAGAACAAATCGTAGAGTTTTGCAACAAGGTCATTTGTAACATTATAATCGGTTGTTCTGATGAGGAAGCTTATTCCGTTGGTTTCGGCTCTCTGCATTTCAGCCTTGAGCTGAGCATCGGGAGTGTATCTTGTAACAAACATTGCAACAAGTCTGCCTGCTCTTGACAGGTATGTGACCTGTCTGCCCTGAGAAGTATATTTCTCCTCATATTCCATATTCGGAACTTCCACGCTGTACTTTTCCATAAGCGTGCGTGAACCCACAAGGATTCTTTCGCTCTTAATCCATCCCACAAGTCCGATTTCATCCTCATAAAGAACGCTTTCAACCTCGGGAAGTGTTTCCTCGGTTTCTGCAACTACCGAATCAAAAGCATTTGCAATCGGATTCTGAGCCTCTTTAAGAATTGCAATTCCGCAGAGAAGAGATTCGTCAATGCTGTAATCCTCAAAGGTTTTGATGCCCTCAAGCGAGATTGACTCGGCAGGGAACAATTCATTTGCATCTATCATTATAGCCGTACTGTCGCAGAACTGCTTTACAGACGGATAACCCGAAAGCATTGAGCCGTAGGAGAGCAGAGTTTTGCAGAGCTTTCTCACGGGGGCATTAACAGAAAGAAGTGTTGCCACAGGCACAGACACCGCAGTGATAAGTGCAAATGCATTCAAAGCGTCTGCAAACGACAGCTTAACAACACCGTACATTACCGCAATGATTATTGATGCAATTGTTGTTATCGGGGCAAGCTTTGACGCCAAATCCTCGCTCGGATCGGGCGCATAAGATATTTTGAGAAAGTTTGACGGAAATTCGGTCTTATGCTGATAGGCAATTATCGGACGGTCGGCGGCAGTACCACTCATCATCTGCATTGCAACAGACTCGTTGTTGTAAATTTTTGACGCATATTTCTGTCCCTTTGACGAAACAAACTTAAAATTGTCCTTTACACGAAGAACCATATAAAGCTTTCCCACATTATTTGCAAAGAACGCAAGCATAGGAATTACCGTGTAGTAGTTCACATGAAATCCGTTCAAATCGCCAAGGCAGAAGAATGACACAATTATCTGAACCATTCCTGCCGCACCTGCAACGGCAACGGCTGTATCGGAATTACCTTTGATATGCACAAGCGGCGAAAGTCCGCTCATCATTGCCACACGGTTCAGCACAAGCGACGCCGCCATAAGAATAAACAGCAAAATTGCGTATGCCGCCGGTGCAAAAGGAACTGCCGAACATATTGCACTCGGAAAAATTCTCGTAACAATTGTGAGAACAACCACAACTGCGGCGATTATTCCCGACAACAGACTTCTCATAAAGAGCTTTCTTATATTATGATTCAGCTCATAGAGAATACTTTTTTCGTCCTCCTCGCCTGTATAATCCTCAACAGGCTTTGAATTTTCCTCTTTTACGGTATCGTTATCGTCGGATTCATCCTTTGAAAAGATTCCGACAAGAGCAGAAATAACCTTTTCGCCTATAGGGCGGTTATCCTTATGCTTTTCCTCGGTCGGGGCAATCTCCTCATCAACGATTGTCGGCTCGGGACGAAGCACATGAGCGATTACCGAAGGATTCTTTGAACGCACATACTCCTCATACTCGTTCGCTACAACCTCGGAAAATCTGCCTGCCTTGACATTGAGAATATTTCTCGGTTCATCGGGACGATACACGGGAACTTTTGCAACCACCTTGCGAGGCGGTTTTTCGGTATTCGGAAACTGATGAACGGGAGTCTGCGAAGCCTCTTTCTTTTCTTTGGTTTCGGTCTTTTCCTCCGGCTTATCCTCGGGAATGTCGATATCTATGGTATGGTAGCTTTTAATTTCAGCCTCGTCACGAAACTGGTCAACCTCTCCGAGCACTTCGCCCGAAAATTCTGTGTTTTCATCATACTCAGGTGTGAGGGTAACTATCTTATTTTCTTCCTCGGCGGCTTTTTTCTTTGCCTCCTCATACTCACGCTTGGCTTTTTCGGCTCTTTCAGCAGCCTTTTTTTCAGCCTCTGCTTTAAGCTGTTCGGGAGTCACAAGGTCATCGTCATTTCCGTCCATTATAAGCTCTGCCTGCATTGTGGCGGCAGTCTTATCCCCTACTATTGAGTTTGAAGTATCAGGTTCGGATTCATCAAGCGGATTTGTATTTTTTAACCTCGGCTTTTTATCGGCATTGCTGAAAATCTCTTCAATCTTCGGCTTTGCACGGTATTTCTGTGCCGTCTGCTCCATTCGTTCCTGATCGGCAAGATAGTGGGTTTCTTCGAGTATGCTCTCGATTTCAAGCTCTTTAAGCCTGTCCTTGTCCATATCAGCCAAAGCATTCACTCCTTTTTATTTTAGTTCGAGTAGATAGTTTAGGTTTATCGGAAACTATTCCGCCCGAGCTGTACTCTCTGTTTTTACAATCTTTGACATTTAAACACACAACTTTGATAACATCAAATGATTTTATTTAAACATTAAATTTCATCAATGCGGGCGGATGATATCCTCCCGTCTGAAATATAGTCGCAATGCGTTGTGCATAAATGCACTGCCTTTAGGGCGTTACTGTTTGGGTACAAAATTTACTCAAGGTTGATTTTGCCAATCCCTAAATAATAAATATGTACTTGTTGACTGCGTTTGTTGTTCTCTTTTTCTGCTTCGCAAATTTCAATTTTATCAATCAAGTCAATTAACACATTTCTTGACAGCTCTTTAATTGGAACTTCGTACATTTCAAGTTTTCTCAGAAATTCACAAATCTTTTTTGACTGAGAATCAATGTTGACCTTAATACGAGATTGGTTAATTACTGTTTGATTGAGATTTGCTTGTTCACACAAAAACTCATTTTCGAGCTTTTTAAAAGTTTCAAGAGTGATATTTCCTCGCACTTTATCTTCATACAAGTTTTTTAATATTGCGTCAATCTCAGAAATGCGGGTTTGGGCATTTTTAAGATTTTTAACACTTGCACATTGTGCCGTTTTGGCATCAGTGTGCATTTTTGTTTTTGCAAACTCAACAACTTTTGTCTTATTAGCTATAAGTTTGTTAATTTCGCTTTTAACACAATCTGATAATCTGTTTTCGTTGATATAATGAGATGAACAACCTTGTGCTTTTCGAGCGGTTGAGCAAGTGTAGGAAGTCGAACCTTTATAGCGTCGCTGTGCATACATTTGATTTTTACAATCTGCACAACGCAGAAAATCCGAAAATAGAACAGGTTCGCTGTAAGAGTGTCTTACCGGTTTTTTACTCAAACGCAATTTTTGTGCTTCTGCAAAAATTTCTCGACTTATAATAGGTTCTTGTTTATCCGGAAAGATTACAAGATTATCAACATTTGAACGCTTAAAATTAATCATATCGCCACAATAATCCTGACAAGTCAAGATATGTGCTACGGAATCTTTCGACCAACGATATGGATTTCTCGTATCAGATATTTGTAAACCGGTTAAAGAAGGAATCTTAACTTTATTTGCAAAAAGATAATTTGCGATACTTGCCGGACCGTAACCTTTTAAATATAAATCGAAAATTTTGCGAACAACAATCGCAGACGGCTCATCAATTATCCAATCTCCATTTTCGGCTTTTTTGTAGCCGTAAATTGGTCTTGTGGATAATCTTATGCCCGAGTTGCCTTTGCTCTTAATTACAGATCGTTGCTTTCTTGACAAATCTTTTGCATACCACTCATTCATAATATTTTTAAATGGGATAAAATCGTTGATTTCATCTTTTGCAGATGTATCAAGATTGTCAGAAACCGAAATAAATCTAACTCCTTTTGATGGAAACAATATTTCTGTGTAGTATCCAACTTTAAGATAATTTCTGCCAAATCGTGATAAGTCCTTAACGATTATTGTTTTGACTAAATCATTTTCAACATCAGATAACAGTCTTTTAAAGTCAGGTCTATCGAAATTTGTTCCGGTGAAGCCATCGTCAACATACACTTCTGTTGGAGTTAAACTATTTTTAAGAGCATAGTCTTGTAGGATTTGTTTTTGATGTATTATGCTGTTGCTGTCCCCTTTTAGCTCGTCATCAGATGACAAGCGACAGTACAGGGCAGTAAATCGTATGTTTTGCTTGTTTTCCTGCATATGTGGATCTCCTTACGGCACTTTTTACGCAGGCAACAATTGATTTACCTCCATAATAACATCTAAAAAACTCAAGTCAAGACTTACTGAGGATTTTATCCTCTTAAATATATTCCGCAAAATTTGCGGTTTGTCACCCCAAATAAGTAAAAAAATCAAAAAAAAATTTCAAAACTCAGAATATTGCTCTAAAAGTGTGCGTAATTTGCGTAAAATTCGGCATAACTTGTTATAATAAGCACCTTTGGACAGATTATGTTTTTTTCCGAGTTCCGCATATGTTTTTCGCTTAACATCATTGTAAAAAAAGCATTCTTCAATAATTTGCCTTTCAATTACAGGTAGGCTGTCTAAAGCTTCCGTAAGAGCGTTATGCAAGTATCTTTGATACAGTATGTTATCAATATCTGCCTTCTCGTCTTTTAAAGCTTTGAACTTATCATTCGCAAACTCGTCCAAAGATATGATTCTTTTGTAATTGTTTTGCCGATAGTCTTTTTCGTAAAGCAAATAATGTTCTTGTCGCAAAGATTTACGCTTATGAACTTTAAGTAATATGAGTTGTTTTTTCTCATCTGGGTAATGATTTCCGTCATTCACTAAAAGAACACTCCATTCTTTTAGCGAACGAACAGACAACTATTGATATATCTATACTATCACAATATATTTGCAATTACAAGATTTTTCTTTTCAAAAGAAAAATCTTTTTTTATTCTCTAAAAAGAGTGACAAATAGTCTTTTTTGCGGAATATATATAGGGGGATTTTACAAAATTCGCTGATTTGTCAAAATATACCCGATTCTATAATAGCAAGCATTGCGGTGTGTCGGACATTCCGTCACACACCGCCAATTTTTAAAATCCGTCAGATTTGAAAAATTGCTTGTTAAGGGATACCCCTAAAACCCCGAAATATTAAATTTTATAATTTAAAAGAAAGGCATTTTTATGAGTAATAGCAGTAATAAAAAAATCAGAATTAGTGTACGAGTATCTGAAGATGAATTAAATATTATTGAAAAACGAGCCTTGCTTACTAATGAAAAATCGTTAAGTGCATACTTGAGAAAAATGGCAATTGACGGTGTGATTGTAAATGTAAGTTTTTCAGAATTTGCGGATTTAAAAAGAGAGTTGGCTGCAATTGGTGCTAATATAAACCAAATTGCAAAGCGAATAAATTCAACAAATCGTTTTTATGACGATGATGTTGAATACATTAAAGAGGTGAATAAAAAAATATGGCAATCTCTAAAATTGGTGGAATCAAAACTACGCTCTCTGTAGCTGTTGACTACATCTTAAATCCTGAAAAAACCGATAACAAAAGATATGTATATTGTTTCGGCTGTACGGATGACGGTAAGAAGGCTGAAAAAGAATTTTTGTCTGTTCGAAGTTTTGGAACAGGCAAAGGTAATGTACTTGCCAAACATATCAAACAATCGTTTAAAGGACAGGAAGTTACACCTGAACAAGCACTTGAAATTGGTATAAAAACTGCTGAGCAATTACTTGAAAACAAATATCAATACATTGTTGCAACACACATAGATAAGGGAAATATTCATAACCATATTATTTTTAATAATGTCGACTTTGTGAATTTCAGAACCTTTGAATGGCAGAAAAACCGTGGCGGAAAATCGTGGGAGAAATTAAGAAACATAAACGATGATATATGTAGAGAATACAATTTATCAATAATTGAAAATCCAAAAAATCAAGGTAAATGCTACTATGAATGGCAGCAGGATTATTTAGGTAAGTCTTGGAAATCGAAATTAAGGAAATTGATAGATGAAACCATAATGCAATCTACAAGTTTTGAGGATTTTCTTAATAGACTTGCAGGCTGTAATATCGAGTATAAATACACACCTGAGAATGTTATTAAGATTAAATTTAAATTACAAGGGCAACAGCGATTTTCAAGAGGTCGCACTCTCGGTTGGTATTATGACGAACCTCAATTACGCAAACGCATTGAACAGTATCAACTGCTTAAAACAGGTGTATCAGGAAAATCCTATAAAACAAAAATCATAGATACATCTGCTGAAATATTTCAAAATTCAAAAGGCTTATTGCATTGGGCAAATATTAAAAATATGCAAGAGGCAGCCGATGCAATAAATTTACTTACATCCGAAAATTATCAAAAATTAGAAAGTTCAGCAACAAATAAATATAACGAACGGATGGTTATTGTGTCACAACTGAATGCTAAACAACATCAAATTGATGAGTTATCAGATACAATAAAGCTCATCAGGACATACGAAAAATACAAACCAATACACAAAAAATATTTATCCCATAAAGATAAAAAACAATTCAAAAAAGAAAACATCACCGCACTGAAAAAGTACGATGATGCCGTAAAAAACTTATTAACTTTATATCCGGACAGAAAATTACCACCTTTAGACAAGCTGGAGGATGAAAAGAAAAATCTGATTGATGAAGTGCGAAAAATGAATGAACGCTACAAGCAAATTGTAGCCGAATTAAAAGAAATTGAATTTGCTCGTCAGAGCATTGATGATTATCTAAACAATCAAAAAAAGTCGCACAGTCAGGATTTACAATAGTGTATTACTCTCAGTATCTTCTTTGTCGAGTTGATCCATAAATAATTGCATTGCCATATTATATGCTTTGTTCAAGGTTAAGTTTTTAGTTTTTACCCAATCCTGTATTTTTACCTTCTCGCCCTTCGGAACATAGATATGGATTGTGTCATATGATAGGTTTGGATTTTGATATGTAGTTTTTTTGTACACTCTTTTTTTTGCACATTCTTCGCAAACTTTTTGATTTCCGGTTTTTAGAACAAAGGTTTTACCGCATTGAGGACAAACTTGTTCAGATCCGATTTGTCTTGCAGTACCGGATTTCAATTTATCTTGATGAGCTTGTACTCGCTCAACCTGTTTCTTGTCACGGCAATATTTACAATACTTAGCGTGATTTGCATAGGAGTGGAATTTTCCCCCACACATTTCGCAAGTGAATTCTTTTAAATTTCTCATATTATCACTCCATATTTATATTTAATAATACTACTATAAGTTTATCAGATATAACTCGGTTGTCAATATATGAAGGCAAAATTAAAAAAATTTTCAAAAAAGCAAAAACTTATGCTTGACAATAGCACTATTCTCATTTATAATGTAACCATAGAAATTAAAATAAATTCAGGAGGTAAGAAAATGAAAATTCTACGAGTAGTCGAATATACCGACCTTGATGATGAGAACCACACGAAAGACTTTGAAAACGCAAGCGATGCAGTAAGATTTTTTATGATGATTACATCTGAAAGGCTTGTAAAAAGAGCAATCTTATCTGACAAGGTAATTGAAAATTAACTTGTGCCCCAACGGGGCATAAGTTGCAAAACACAAATATTTTTAAAGGAGTTAAAATTATGATTCGCAACGAAGTAAAACTTATCGGCAGACTTACTGCCAATCCTGAACTCAAATACACAAAGGAAACAAACAAAGCTCTGTGCAATGTAGTGTTAGCTGTTAACAGTATTTACAGTAATGAAGCAGAGTATTTGCACCTTGTCTTTTGGAACAAGACGGCTGAAAATCTTTGCAAATATAAAGGCAAAGGTGATTTGATTGCTGTTACAGGATACCTTAAAACGAGGAGCTACATCGACAAAGAGAATATTGTCAGAAATATTGTAGAAGTCATTGTTGAACAAGTTGACTATCTCGGTTACACCAAAAAAGGAGTTGACAAAAGCGAAACAATACCGAAGCTTGACCCTGACCACAAGAAACAGGAAGAGTATCAGATGATACACGATGCACTGTGTGCTGACGAAGATTTACCGTTTTAAGGAGCGATATAAATTATGTGCAAAATCATTTCAATAGCTAATCAGAAGGGCGGAGTCGGTAAGACAACAACAGCTTTTAATATAGCAACCGCTCTCGCCCTCAAAAACAACAAAGTTCTTGCAATAGACTTTGACCCACAGGCTGACTTGTCAAAATATGCTGATTTTACAAACACAGACTGCAACCCAACAATGAGCGACCTTCTTATTGGTAAGGTAGGTATGAGTAAGGCAGTTGAAATAAAAGACTGCATCAGACATAACGAGGTTAATCACCTTGATTACATTCCTTGTGACATCAACCTTGCAAATGCAGACTTATTCCTCGCAGGGGTACTTTCGAGGGAAACAATACTCAAGCGTATTCTTGATAATGATATTATCAAACAGTACGATTATGTAATTATTGATTGTAATCCGTCACTTGGAGTTTTGCTGATGAACGCTCTCACAGCAAGCTCCGGTGTAATTATCCCGGTACAAGTACAGGACTTTGCCTTCGGCGGTTTAAAAACTCTTACAGGAGTTATTACACAGATACAGGAAACAATCAATCCTAATTTAAGAATTCTCGGTGTACTGCCGACAATGGTTGACCGCACAAACGCAAGTAAGCGTGTCATTGAGCAACTTGAAAGCATTTACAATAATGCTCTTTTTGACACTCAGATACACCGTGCCACACAGGCAGTCGAAAGCACTAAGCAGCACAAAGCATTATGCTTAATTAAAGGCAGTAAGCTCGGAGAGGAATACATAGCTTGTGCCGAAGAACTTACAAAAAGAATTGGTGCGTAATTTACGGAGGAACGACAATGACAGGCTTTAACTTTGGAGCAATGCTCTCGCAAAACAATCAAATAAAGCAAATACCGCTTGATATGCTTGTACCGTTTCACAATCATCAGTTTTCTCTTTACGACGGCGAACGCAGGGATGATATGGTTGAATCAATCCGCAAAAACGGAGTAATGACACCTATTGTTTGCAGACCAAATCCTGATGGAACAGATACATACGAAATCTTAATCGGTCATAACCGGTGGAATTGCTCTAAAATAGCAGGTCTTGAAACCATACCGGCCATTATTAAAGAGCAACTCACAGAAGAGGAAGCTCAAACTTATGTTGATGAAAGCAACCTTATTCAGAGAGGTTTCAATGACCTCAAAGTATCTGAACAGGCAAGAATTATTGCAAGACGATATTCTGAAATGTTTTCTCAGGGAAAGAGAAATGACATCATCAATGAAATTCGTGTGCTTAACGGCGAAGAAACTTCTTCCGGCAACAGCCGTGAAAAGGTTGCAGATGAGTACGGATTAAGTCGGAATACTATTGCAAGACTTGTGCGAATAAGCAAGTTATCTGACGGTATTCTCGGTTGGATTGATAAAGGTCAGCTTGCCGTCAGAGCAGGTGTAGAATTATCGTATTTATCGGCAGATGAGCAGTCGGAATTATTCGAGATTAACTCTGCTGACGATAATATGCTAATGAAAATATCAGAAGCTCAGGCAAGAGATTTAAGAATCTTGTCAGCTGACGGTGTACTTGATGGCGATGAAATGCTGAAAGTTTTATCCGCTAAAAAGAAAAAGCCCGATAAAAAGGTGTCTATCGCTCCAACACTCTACAAAAAATACTTTGCAGGTCTTAGCAATGAGGAAATCGCCGACACAGTTGCAGCAGCTCTTGATATGTTTTTCAAAAGCAAAGAAAAAGGCGATAACAATGACTAAAGCGGTATTATTTCAGAAAAGCGGTCAGCCGGTATTGTTTACCGATTATGCGGAATATGATACCGGTACAGGCTATATAGTTGCTGAAAACAAAGAAAAAGGAATCTGCTATATTTGCAGAATCCTTGATAAATCAGAAATATTAAATTACAATGACCGAATTTTACCCATTGTAATTAAGGAAAAAGGTCTGAAAGAAATATCCGTTATACTTGTAACGGATAAATACAGGAGCATAGCAGAAGCAGAACAACACTATCCCGAATTGTTAGGAGGAAATAATTATGACAGTTAATGCTTTTTTAGAATTTTTTAATTTTGAAAATTCTATTCAGAGTAGCGAAAAAATAAATTACGGCGAAATTGAAATACCAAAATATGCCCTTGAAGAAACAGTCGATGAACCGGGAAACAAGGAATTCAATTATTACAGCTATAATTCCGAAGAGAAAGCCTATGATGTGAGAAGATTGTATTGGGATGAAGGCTTTTTCACACACTACCTTTATCATTTCCGTGCTTCTGAACTTTGCAAATTACTGAATAGCGGAAATTTATATAAACACATACTTGCCGAAACACGCAAAGCTAATAAGATAATTGATGACTGCGTAGCTTTGATGGCTCAGGACAATTCTGAATGTCAGCTTGCCCTAAAAAATAATGACACGGAACATTACAAAAAGTTGCTTAACAATCTCAGATTGATAGTAAGCGAAAGCGTTTATCGTAATATGGTTTTAGTTTTTTAATAAGGAGATGAAGAAATGTAAGTTATAATTAATTTTATTTTCGCTTTAATTTTCTTTTTTATATTTTTAATAATGTTACATTTAGAGCCGAGTTTTATTAAACTGGCAATTGTATTAACAACACTTCTGATTAATATAGTGTGTGTAGTAACAATTATATCATCTTTTAAATACACAATGATTGATATTAAACTATCAGATGAAGTAAAAAGCAGTCAAAATATTGTTAATTTTAAAGACAATCGTGATTTACAAGGTGGTTTTTTTATTGGGTGTGGCGAAGTAAATACTGAGCAATACTATTATTATTACTACAAAACTGATAAAGGTAGTTACAAAGCAAGCAAAATTAAGGCTGACGATTGCGAAATAATCTATACTAAGGATACTCCGCACATAGATACTATAGTAAAATCGGCTGACGAAAAAGCAACTGAAAATCCGCTTACTTTTGAGCCTCTTTTGTCGCTCAGAATTTCAGGTACAGGAGAAAAGTATAAAATTTATATCCCTGAAGGCTCAATTACAACAGATTTTTCGGTTGATATGAAATAATGAAAGGAAAAACTCTATGAAGTTTGAGATTAAAAATAATAAAATTTATAGAAAGGGTGAAGAAATCAAACCCGATACAAGCGGTACAAATGGAAAGGTTGTAAGCGGAATGTCGGCACACGGCTTATGGTTTTCAGCTTCAACAAGTACCGAAAAAATTACAATTTACAAAAAGGACATCATTGACCTTGCCCCAAATGCCCACGAAGTTTTTATGAGCTATATAATTTAAATAAACAACAAAAAGGCAGATAACATCTTTTTGATGCTATCTGCTTTTACTTTTGTCTTTGTTGTGTTGTGATTGATTTTCTTGTTTGTGGGATATAATTTTTGCGTTTTGATTTATCTGCTTTCTTGATAGAGGAGATTTTGTTTTACATACATCATTCCACGACAATGATTTGCAATCCCACATTTTATTTGGAATTACTTCCTGTGCAAATGGGACTATAAATTCATACAAGTAATTGTAAACAGTATTAAAATCAGGTTTTCCTTCAATACCCTTTAATTTGTTGTATGCGTGTTCAATTTCAGCTTCTTTATTATGGAAAGCATCAAATGATTTTATTTCCCTTCCTGCTCTTTTGCAAATATCAGAAATGTCCTTAGAATACACTTCCACACATTTAGATAACAGGAAAACATCTAATACATCTTTGGCTCTGTTTTTATATATAGCTTCTCCCGACAAGGCACAAATCTTATCAGCCAAAATTTCATTTGGAAGTACTCCTCTGATTTTAGTTTGTTCATAATAATAGGTTTTGCTGTCAATCAACGGCTTAATGTCTATATCCATAGTAATAAATTTTCTGCCTGTGTTTTTATCAATAACACTTATACCGGCAGATTGTTTTTCTCCGTATTGCCGTGACGCAACAGCTTTATAGCATCTTTGTAAATCGCCAAAACTGTTATTTAAAGAATCAACTAAATAGTCCATAGACGGGGGTTGACCAATCCAATTCGCATCAATATCTTTCGTGGTTCGTTGAACTGAGCTAAGACCACTCTCGTTTAAAATCAGTTTAGTTATCAAACCGCCCTTGAACACAATAGGAATATCAGAGGTGGTTATTTGTCCGAGAATTTCGTACATCAGTTTTTCCTGCTCAGTCATATTACTCCTCACAATAATATTCTATCGCCATCTGCTTCACTTGATTAAAAACATCTCTGTTTTCAGGTTTAATTTTAAGATTATCAAATGATTCATTGTTGGCGAAATAATAATTGCTCAATGCTTCAAGAAAAGCAAGCTCATCTATGTTGTCATAATCAGAAAGCATATCGTTTATAGTCTGATTAACAGTTGTACATAAAACACCGTCAAAATTGAGATACTCTATATCGTCAAATGAATTGACAATATGATATTCAATGTTATCAAATTGTCCCTCGTTCTGAGCATACACCTGTATCTTAGATTCATTGACATAACCATTGAATAATTCAAGGTACTCAAGTGCCGAAACTCCGCACAGGATTAAATCCGTACCTTGAACCACATCTTGTAACCAATCGACATTAGAAAGATATCGTGTACTTGTAATTGACATCATAAATATCACCACACTTCATTTTCTTTACATATTATTATATGTCAAAATCGGCAAATTTGCAAGTTTTAAGGACAACAAAAAAGAGCCGTTCAGAGCCATCTGAACGGCTGCTTTTTAAATTAAATAAAAAATATTTATCTACGCTATTCATTCCTCAATAAAAGGGAGCAACTGCATATAATGCAGTTGCTCCCAAAATCGTTACTTTTTGTCGCATTCTCCTGATATGGTAGTCAGACGGTAGCGAAGCACAACCTTAAAAAATATCGCATTCTCCTGATATGGTGGTCAGACGGTAGCGAAGCACAACACTAAGATGAGTAACCAACATCGTTCAAATACTATTATATGTTATAACTAAGAAAAAAACAAGTGTTTTAAAAAGAAATTCAGAAAAGAATTTCTAATTTTAAAGTGAAGTAACAATATAAAAAGTCACTTTGTTACTTCTTAAATTGTCAGCTAATAATTCTTGAACGATTTGTCTGTCTAATCTGCCTGTTCCGCAACCAAGTAAAGGTATGGCTACTGAATTTATGTTTAAGTTTTCAGCTACCGCTACTATCTTTGGAATCAGATCTTTAATTTTTTTGATTTTTGCTTTGCTACCCGGAGTACGCATAGTAACTGCGTGTATTATTTTTTTACACTCAAGATTTGGAGCATCAGTCACAAAAACAGTTCCGGGTGAATAACCAAAAAAGGAGTGTGCCTTACATTTTGCTCTTGCAAGCCGTTCGACAGCACCGCAAGATGCAAATTGAATGCTCTCTGCAACTCCTCTATGTAATTCATTAACACATCTTTTACCTCCCATATAACCAAAACCGTTGGATGCATTTACAATAGCATCTACATCAAATTTTGTTATATCGCCTTGTGCGTAAACTATCATAATTCAGGTTCACTCCTTTTAGGTTCTGATTTCATAACTTCATTATTCTGTATTTGCTTTGATGATTTCTTTTTTCCAAGAATAAAATCCTTACCAAAATAATGAGTCTTTTTGGGTTTATCTACTTTGTGTTCTGACATATCAATGTTTAAGGCAGTTGTCAACTCATCAAACCTTTTTGTACTGTTGTTAAGTTCATCCTCATACTCAAACGGCTTGTGAAGCATATTCTGTGCAGTCTTATAGTCAATATCAAGTTTATTGAGTTCCGATTTTTTATCGTTCAGAACATTTTCAACCTTAAAAAGCAAGTTCTCAATCTTTTTAAGATTTATAATACTTGATACGCCCAGTTCAACTGAATAAGTATAATTACCACGAAGAGTTGCGGTTATTTTATCAAGGAAATATCCGTCATTGATTACCTCAACACCAAAGTTGCCGAGTCCCCCTATGGCGATTCTCTTATTCTTGTTAGCATCCCCTTTGACCTGTGCTACAGCGTTGGTTAATGCTTTTGCAGCAACTTTTCTTGATTCATCATCTAGAAGTGAGTAAGCATCTTTTCCTATAGTAATCCCAACCCGATAACTTTCAGTTTTGACATCAAAAGGTATGTTTTTTACCGTTTCCATATCCTTGCTGATATTGCCTATATCAAGAAGTAATTTTTTGCGTTCTTCGGGATAAGCGTTCACCTTGTCCTCAAGTTCGTATCGTGTGCTGTTGTATTCAGACTTGAGTGCCTGCAATTCTTTTACTCTGTTTTCAAGAGTCAGCTTTTCACGGATACGCTCATCACCTGTACAAAGAGCCTTGATTTCAGAGTAAGTCAATGCAGCTTGGTCAACATCTGCACATTTTCTGCCGGGCTCTTTCGAGGTCATAATCTGACTTATAAACTTCTGCTTTTTCTCCAAAAGCTGATAGCTGTAGGCATCAAAAGTGCCTTTTGTTACATAACGATAAAGATGTACCTTATCGTTGATATTACCCTGTCGAACCATTCTTCCTCGTCTTTGTTCAAGGTCGGACGGTCGCCACGGAACATCTAAATCGTGCAGAGCAATGATCCTGTCCTGTACATTTGTGCCTGTTCCCATTTTACCCGTAGAGCCGAGTAAAATTCTCACTTCACCGCTTCTGACTTTTGCAAAAAGCTCAGACTTCTGGGTTTCACTTTTAGCGTTGTGAATATAAGCTATTTCGTCAGCCGATACACCTTTTGCAATCAGCTTATCTCTAATATCATCATACACACAAAACTTTCCTGACTCTTCAAGCGAGTCAAGTTCTGCCACACTTTTTGTATCGTCATCTTTATTGCCATCAGCAGATGAGTTTTTGCTCGGAACACCCAAATCACAAAATACAATCTGTGTCAGCTTTTTGTCGCTTGTTTTTTCGTAAATATCAAAAACATTATTGACACAAACATTAAGTTTTGTACCGGGATCATCTTCAAATGACGGATTGATAAGTCGAGGATCAAGACCGAGTTTTCTACCGTCACCGGTGATTTTTAACATATTGTCTGTTGATGGATCAACGGAACCGTTGTTGACCTCATCAGCTCTGTCTGATAATTCTTCAACAAGTTCAGTCTGTAATTCTGTAGGTTCAACATCAACAATGTGTAATTCACAGTCAGGCACTTTAAGGTTAAGAGTATCAGCCGTGCGGACATCTGCAATCGTTTTAAACATTGACATAAGTTCCGGTAAATTTGCATATTCTGCAATGCGTGTGCGTTCCTTGAATTTGTTGCCGGCAGGAGCAAGCTCATATTCTTTTTTCTGTACGCCAAATGTAGATACCCAGTTGTCAAAGTTTTGCATATTATTATGACTTGCAAGGAAATCATAGTTGAGATATCTCATCATTGTATGTAGTTCTGTTACACTGTTAGAGAGAGGAGTTCCTGTAGCAAATACAACACCCTTACCGCCGGTTTTTTCGTCAAGGTAACGGCACTTAGCGAATAACTCTGTCGCTCTCTGAGATGCCCTCGAAGAAATACCCGAAACATTTTGCAGTTTTGTTGTACAGAACAAATTCTTAAATTCGTGTGCTTCATCGACAAAGAGTTTATCAATACCGAGTTCCTCAAAGTACACCGTGTTGTCTTTTTTACTTGATTGTAATTTTTCAAGTTGTTGTTCAAGACTACGCTTAGTTCGTTCCATATCCTTGACTTTAAAAGAATTGCCTTCTTGGTATTTTAGTTCGGCAATACCGGCAACGATATTATCAATCTGCTCTTTGAAAATATTTTCCTGCCTTTCAGGTGATAACGGTAGCATTTTAAGTTGAGTATGACCGATGATAACCGCATCATAATTACCTGTCGCAATTTTGCTCATCAGTCTTTTACGATTTTCAGCCTTAAAATCATCTTTTGTTGCAACCAATATGTTTGCATTGGGATAGAGCTTCAAAAAGTCTGCTCCCACCTGTTCTGTCAGATGATTCGGTACAGCAAACAAGGATTTGTGGCACAAACCGAGCCGTTTACATTCCATAGCCGTTGCTATCATTTCAAAAGTTTTGCCGGCTCCGACTGAATGAGCAAACAGAGTGTTACCACCGTAAATAGCGTGAGCTATTGCATTTTTCTGATGTTCGTGCAGTTCAATATTTGAATTCATTCCCGGAAAAGTAAGGTGTGAGCCGTCATATTCTCGTGGTTTAATACAATTAAAAGTACGATTGTATGTATCAACTATATCGGACCGTCTTACGGGATCGCTAAACAGCCAGTTTTTGAACTCTCTGCGTATCTTATTCGCTTTCTGTTGAACGACCTGAGTTGCCGGCACATCAATTACTCGGATTGGTTTGTTATTCTTATCAAACATAATCCGTCCGTACTCGTCAAGCTTATCTTTGTATACCTTTGGTTCTGATAAATTAAGAGCTGCTTCAAGAATTTGATATCCCGAATAACCGCAAGCTCCGTATGTTTTTGTTACAGTTACGGATTTATCAGCTGATTTATGTGAAATAAACCATTTACCGGAATATTCAGAGTATTCTACAGATATTTTACTGTCCTTAAAAATGCCGTCAGAACGATTGAAAAGAGGTGTTTCAAACAACTTGTACATAAATTGCTCATAGTATTCTGGAGCAATCCAAGTAGCTCCGAGATTAACATCAATATCTCCTGCTTTAAGCGGAGTAGGTAATGCTGCTTTAAGAGCAGTAACATTAGCACTATAGATATTGTCAACAGCAGCATAGGATTCTGCTGTATCAAGTTTAGCATATATATCGCCTGATAGATATTCTGATGCGGTCTGATATGTATATTCATTATTTTCCGTATTCATAGGTATAGGATATATTTCACCGTTATTACGCAAACTTTCTTCAAGACTTGCTTTGTCAATATCGGTAAGATTACTCATATAATCAAAGTCAATATATCCTTTTTCGGCGATACAAACGGCAAGAGCTTCCGATGCAGTATCAATATGTTCAATCTGCGGTTTCGGAACATTTACACGCTGAGTGAAAATATCCGATTTTTTAATCAAGGTATTTTTATCATAGTCCTGCTCAAGAGATGCCACAAGCTGATACGCTCCGTCAAATCCGAGAATATTACGGTTGTATCTGCTATGTATAAGACCGTACTTATCATAAAAGTTGTCATAGATTGTGTTAAGCCTATGCTGTAACTGCTCGACTTCTGCGTCATTATTATCGTGCTGTTGTACCTCAAGCAGTTCTCTTAAAGTATCACGGATTTCCATAAACGCAGTAAGTCTGTCAATGTTTTTTGTTGTGTACTTTTTATCAAGTAAATCTTTAGCCGACACAGTAACTAATTCTCCTGCGGAATTGCTGCCGTAAAAATAAATCTCGTTGCCTGATTTATAGTAGCTCTGTGAACGAAGTTCTTCGGGTTTTGATATAACAGCTTCTGCTTTAGAAACAGGCGATATTACCTCTTTTGCCGGTGAATAGGTAAATGTAATATGTTTTACAGCTTCAGGCAACAGTTCTGATAATGGTCTACCGTCAGCAAACGGTACACACATTGTATCATCTGTTCGTCCGTAGAGCTTGTTGCCTTGAACAATATTACCGAGCACCATTTCAGGATGTTCAATAAAATAATTATTGATTGATAAACCGTTTTCGGTTGTTCCCACATTTACCCAAGAGGGTATATTTTCAAGTGGTGCAGAACGCTTTTGGAGAAAGATAATATCGGGAGTAACTTCCGTTCCTGCCGATTTAAAGGCGTTATTCGGCAATCTCACAGCACCTACCAAATCCGCTCTTTCGGCCAAAGTCTTGCGGAAAGAGCTGTCCTTTTTGTCAAGTGTACCTTTGGAAGTTACAAAAGCAACAATGCCGCCGTCACGCACTTTATCAAGTGATTTCAAAAAGAAATAATCGTGAATTTTTAGATGTTCTGAGTTATATTTAGAATCATTAACGCTGAAATCGCCGAAAGGAATATTTCCGATTGCAACATCAAAACTGTTGTCATTGAAACGAGTATTCTCAAAGCCGTCAATCGTAATGTCAGCTTGCGGATACAGCTTTTGAGCTATTCTGCCTGACAGGCTGTCTTTTTCAACACCGTACAAATTCACCTTATCACGAAGCTCTTCGGGAAGTCTGCCGAAAAAGTTTCCTACGCCCATTGCAGGCTCAAGTATGTTGCCGTCCTCAAATCCTGCGTTACGAATGACCTCATATATACTGTCAACGATTGCTGTATCTGTGTAGAATGAATCAAGCACAGTTGACCGAGCTGCGGTATATTCTTCATCCGTAAGCAAACCCTTGAGTTCAGAATACTCATTTTTCCATTTATCATTATCAGACTCAAAAGCATTGGCAAGACCGCCCCAACCGCTGTAAAGGGACAACTGACCTTGTTCTTCAGGTGTAGCCGCTCTGTTTTCTGCTTCCGTTTGCTTTAAAATCTTAATGGCAGCAATGTTATTTTGAAACTTTGTTTTTGCTCCCGTGACAGCTTCTCTGTCCTCAATTACATAGTTTTTGGCTTTTTCATCATTTACGCTTGTTTCGGTCTGCTCGGAGCTTTCGACCATATCAAACAATGTAGGCGGTTCAGCTTTATTAACTACGGTAACTTCAGCTTTTTCTGCTCTTGACGGTGCGGCATTTTCAACCTCCACGGCAAGCTCGTCAACGCTCTGTAATTTTTCATCGCTCCTGACTTCTCTTTCTTTGCTTTCCGTTATCGGTAAATCTGCGGCTTTCTCATTTTCACCTTTATCAAGCTTTATATCGGCTTCGAGTATTTTTACAACACCTGAATACTGCGGATACTGCTTTAAGAAATCAATAACTCCACCGTTGCCGTCCCCGATGTTCTGCCGTTCGGTGTATTTCGTACCGTTCGGCATATTAATAATAAATTTCGTTTTTTCATAACCAAGATGAATATTGTCAAGTTCACCGTTTCTGTATGCTTCTGTAACCGCATTTTCACTGCCGTATTCCTCAATTTCAAGCTGTCTTTGCTCAACCCATTCGTCATCGGCATTTTTCATAAGTTTGTCAAATTCAGAAACAGAGTATGTTTTGCCGTTCTCAAATACCGGACTTTCACTCCAATCACAAGTAATTGTCGGACGAATTATTTCCTGTACAGGCTCAGTTTGTTCAGGCTCGTTTATCGGGACGATTTCATTTTCTGAATTAAATTGATTAACGATTTCTTCTGAGCTGACATTCAGAGCACCGGCATCGGATTCTGCGTCAGCCATAACCTGTTGAATAAATGGATCACTGTTCAGCTTATCTTCATCGACAAGCTCACCGTTGACTATCCCTGCGTCCTCAAGCTGCTGACGAATAACTGCGGGATCTATGTCGTCAAGCTCGTCGTGTTCCTCATAAAACGGTGCAAGCTCCTCATCGGAAAGGTACACAAGGTCATCGAACGATAAAGAGTGCAGACAGTTATCAATCATATCTTTAAGGTCGGCATATGTTTCTTCTTTGAATAATTTGTCATCAACATAAGTTTCAAGCCTATAGTCAACAAGATTTACAACAGCTTCCACAGTATGCTTGCTGTCTTCTGTTGTTGTGTATGCCACTCCGACTTTTTTTAAGTCTGAAAAATCCGCTTCCGAATCAAATTCATCCTGACAGTATGAATTGATAAGTTGTTTTGCATATATAATAGTTGAATCACGAACAATATTGTCAATTGTAGCGTGAGTATATACATCGAAATCAATTTGATTATTGTGTAACATGTTTTTTAATTCGTTATCAATTGCAATGCTTTGTTCAAGATTATGTATTCGTCCCTCTTTTTCAAACACTGATGTATCACGCTCAACAAAATAATTAAAATTGTTATAAAGACCATAAAGTTTGTTCACACTATCAGAATATGCCGAATACACTTCAGTGTTTTTATCTTCATTAAGATAAGTGTTGTTAAGTAAAATTGGTGAGTCAGTAACTATAAAATCAACTTTACCGTACAAACGATTGATACGCTTCATCTGCTCGTTAAGAATTGCAAATTGATGTTCATAATGTCCGTCAAGCATAATAAGATTGTTGTCATATACAAGCTCTTTGGCATATTCCTGTACATATTCCGTAACAAATCCTTGCTTTTTCAATTTTTCGGCTACTTCAAGACAAGATGTTGTTTTTCCTGCACCCGGTCCGGCAAAAGCATTGATAACAATAGTATTTTTATCCGAATTATTGCTTGTGATTTCTTTTTGTTCAGATATGAGTGTATCAAACTTAGCTACATCAAAACTTTCAGGTTCAATAAGTTCGCCTGATTTTATCATTTCGGCAGTAGCAACATCTGCAATCAATTTTTGTGTGTCCGTAGTTAATCCCTCTGCAATTTGCTCACCAGAGTAAAAATAATTTAGAGATTCTCGGAAAAATTTACTGCCTACATCGGACAGAGTTTGATTTCCGGTGATTTCTACATATCGCCAAAATCGCTCGGAATCATTTGTAAAATCTCGGTTTCCTCGCCAAGCAACATTATAGTTTATATCAGTGCTTACGAACTGACCGCCTGTTTCGCTATCCGGATTGAAATACATAACCGTAAAATGATTTGCCGAGGGGTTATGAAAAATTAGATTTTTGCTTAAAAAATCATAATCGGGAATTTCGGGAGTGTATGTACCACCTTCGATTTGCCCTTCAATATCCGTGCGTGTAGTACCTTTAATATCTGCAATGAGATTGATTAAATCTTCATACGAGCCGTTCTTGTATGCTGTAAAGAAGTTTTGCATTTCATCAATCGAAAAAGTGTAATCAAGCAAGTTGATTACTGATTCGCTCATACCGTAAGTTACCATTTCTCTGATAATTTCAAGCTGAGTAGTTGAGTAACCACGATTTTCAGTTAATTTTGCAGTAATGTTATCATTAACAAAACGCTGTTTTAAATCATTAAACCTTGATGTATCTGCAAACATCAAAGATTTATCCGAAAAACTTTGATATGTGTCAACATAAATTTCGGCAAGAGCAGAAAGTTGTGATTCATAAAAATCAGTGCAGTCAGAAAACCATGAAACAAAGTTATCAGTCAAATTATCATCGTTTCTCGTTTGGATAAATTTTACAGACTGTGCAAGTGCCGAAAGTTGCGATTCATTGAAATGTAATTCAGATATTTTTTCATTAACTGATTTTGATTCTTCCGGTGATTCATTTTGAACAACCTCAGATTTTGACATAAATGATGCTCGCTGTTCTTTAAGTTCAGCAGATATTTTATTCAAGGTATCAGCATATTGCTTGTCAACAGTAATAGTTGTTGTTTTTCCGTAAATTCTGCCTGAAAAAAGGATGCCTTGCTCAGTAAGTCTTTGACCGATTTTATAGGCAAAATCGGTATTGTACTTACGGTATAATTTATCCTCAATAGAATCGTAGGTTGTAGTTCCTATGATGTTGTTGGTTTTATAGACTTTTGAATTACATTCAATAACAGTCTGATAATCAATATCTAACTTATCAATATTAGTTGCGGTAGCTCTGCCAATGGCAATATGTGCTTCACCGTTAAAAATATATGCACAATAATTAAGTCCTGAATTTTCAAGTTCCTGACATATATTATCAAGACTATCCTCACTCGCAATGATTACTTTTTTATATTTATTGGGAGTGTTGCTGTTCCATATTTTGTTTCCATATAATTCAATCATTTATTTTATTCACCTCTTAAAAAAAGACCTGTGCCATTCAGGCACAGGTCTAAAATAGCTTTATAATTCTTGTCCCTGAGTTTTGGTTTTATCATTCGTTTGTTGCTCATTATGAGCAATAGTGTTTGCATTTTGCTTAATCTGATTTCTCGATAAAGGTGCTGTTCTGCGTTCGGATTTCTTTTCAGGCTCTTTGAGTTTTTCGTATTCCTGCTGCTTATTGCCGTTGTTGATGATACCGTCAATGCTGTCATAATCATCTTCAATTGACATTTCGGCATTTTTTAGGTAGTTTTCTTCGAATACAGCTTTTGCGGCAGATGAAACGATTACATCAGCCTGCTTTTTTAAAGCATGAGGGTTGTTTGTAAACTCATCAACAATGTTCTGACAGCTCTTGCTGATAATATTGTCAGCTTCCTTATCGGGCATAGTTTTAACAGATTCAAACTTATCTGACCACTCATTAAGAGCCTTGAGCTTGTTTATCAGCTTCTCTTTTTTGTTGGTGAGCTTGTCGATTTGTTTTCGCAGTTTGAGTTTTTCGGACATATAATGAGTTTGACCGTATGCTTTTATTGCAGCATCGAGTTTGCTCTGAGTAGTATCAAACTTTTCAGAGGTTGTCCTCATTGCCATTGTCCCGTATTCCTGCATACCTTTGACAAAGTTTTCTTTCCTGCCGTCGGGGGATTTCATATTGTCAAGAAATTTATTGATTTTTTTGCAGTTCTCAGCACGGCTTTGTTGCTTCAAAATCTTCTGCTCATTCGATTTGATGTTCAGCTTATGAGAATGGATTTTCTCATTGATATTTACTATTTTCTGTCGCCTTTCAGCCGATAGAACAGACAATGCTTTATACACAGGCATTGGTACAACATTTCTCATTGATTCAACCGTTGAAACAAATTCAGCACTGCGAACCTTTTTTATGTTGAGTTTTTCGATTTTTGCATTGAGTTTATCGTTTTTTAGATTAAGCTCATCAATCTTAAGATTGCACCTATCATACAGCTTTGCAAAAATCGGTATTGAAAATTCTTTGCTTTTCGTTTGTTCAAGCAATTCGGGTTCGGATTTTGTCTGTTCGGGTTGGAGATTGTCATTATTGACTTCTTCATCTCGCTGTTTTCTTTTATCGGTATTTGGATTATTATCAAAATCATTTGTAATATCAGGCATTTTACTTCCTCCTTCGTTTATTTTTTATGGAAACAGCAATTACTAAAATTGCCAAAATTGCGGTTATAACAATAACTGCAATAATAAAATCAAAACTTCTGTTATTGTTGTTTTCGGTTTTTGTTGCCGTATCAGATGCAGTTGTATCCTTTACTCTTTCAGCAGTCACAATAAGTCTGTGACTGTTTACACCGTATGGATAACAAGTTATAAGACTTAATAGGTCTTTTTCTTCGTCAACTGACAGTAACGATATGTTGTCGGGCTTAACAATGTTTTTTGCTGTTACAGCATAGGTAAGCGTTTCATCAAGCACGGACACCTTGATTTCATCACCGATTTCAAGCTCGTTGAGATTGTCAAAAAACACCTGCGTAGGATAACCCGTGTGAGCTGAAAGCACCGAATGATTGCCTACACCGCCTATCGGAAACGCTGTATTTGGCAGATGAGCAACACCTTTTTCAAGCACTTTATCCGTATCCCCGTGGTAAATAGGCAGTTTTACATTTATTTTTGAAATATCAATGTAGCCTATAAGACCGTCACCAAAATTGAGAATATCGTCATATCCGTCAATCACGCTGTCTGTATCGTAAGAAAATCCATTGATAAGTTCTGATAAATTGTTGTTATATTCAGCAGCAGCCGACAAGTACTGTGACCTGTCGGCTGCTGAAATGCTGTCAAGATTTGCGGCATAATTGTTAATTGTGGATGCGGCGAAAAAACTATTGACAGCATTTGATACAGAAGGGTACAGCACAAAGCAGAGTGATGCAGTCATAAAAATTATTCCTATTATCAAGGTGCATTTGCTTCTGCATTTTTTCAATGTGCTGTACTCCTTTCTGTTTAATGTGAAATTACTTGTTTGTAGCTTTTACTCTTCTGCGAATGAACAATGTTGCAATACCGCCGAGTGCAAATGCTGTGCCGAGAATGTAGAACATTACTGTTCCGACACCGCCTGTCTGCGGAACAACAACCTTTGTATCCTTAACATCAACGCTTGCTGTGCCGTCTGTAGGGCAGTTTGTGATGTACGAACCGTCAACAAATGTTGCACCGTATGTAACATCAATAGTCACCGGAATAACCTTACCGTAGATGTTGTATCCCGTTGGGGCTTTTGTTTCAACGACATAGTATTTACCGCTTGCAAGTTTGATTTCTTCTTTACTTGTGTTGTAGTAAGTAACCTTGCCGGTCTTGTCGGATACACCGCTTGCAAGGACATTTGTAAGAGCAGTTGCGTCCTCTTCTGTCTTGAAAAGGCTGAATTCTGCACCTTCGAGAGCCTTTCCGTCTGTATCTGTCTTGTTTGTTGTTACTGCAAAGGTGTAAACATAAACTGTATTACCGTTTACTTCTGATTCAACACCGTTCTTGTTAGAATAAACGAGCTTTGTTTCTGTGTTAGGGTTGCCTGTCTTTCCTGCTACAGCGTACTTATTGAGCTTTGCTGAATAAGTTACAGATGTATAAGTAACACTCTCTGCATAAAAGCCATTTTTCTGAAGATAAGCGTTTGTGAGAGCTACATTAAATGTTGTAGCTTTACCATCAACTTCTGATGTTACATTGAGAGCATAATCAGTTGAAGCAAGGTCAGCAACCTTACCGCCCTGTGCGTTGAGAAGTGCAACCTTTACGCTGTCTTTATCAAGAGTAAGACCGGCTGACATTTCATCATATACGGTATATGATTTAAGTTTCATTTCGCTTGAACCGGCAGTCGATGACTTGATTTCAAAATTCACTGTGTCACCAAGGCTTACATCGGTAAAATTAACATTATCCTTTGTGCTGTTAGTGATAGTCTTGCCTGTTACAACATCACCGTCATTTACCTTTGTTGCAAGGTCAATATCATTGATACTGTAAACCCAACCGTTATTGTAGTATGGGAGCGATACAACAGAGTTTGTAACACTTCTTACACCGGCAGGAAAGTTCGTAGCCTTAATGTAGTACAACCCCTGAGCAAGGCTTGAAAAAGTCTTTTTTACAGATGTTGCCGAAGTAGTAAATGTGCCAACGGTTGAAGCAGTTGACGGGATTGAAGAAAGACCGTCAAGAGCTGAGAGAACGTTCGATGTCTTACCGCTTAAAATCTCATCAGATATTGAAGGAATAAGTGAATCATAGCCTGTCTTGTATGGATTTTCAGTAGTTTTGAGTTCTGCCACCTTGTACACCGTGAATGTATAGCCGGGCTTAGAACAATTGAGCGTGAATGAAACCTTCTTTGTTTCATCAAGAGCGTTGTTGTTTGTTGCGGCACTTGCAAACGGAATTGCAGTAAATACCATCATAACGGCAAGTACCATAGCTGTCATAATTCGTGTGATTTTCTTTTTCATTTTTGATTTTCCTTTCGTGATTTTTTATATTTCTTGCTACCGTGTTTATGGTAGTCATAGATGAAAATTATAGCCATTGCTCCGAGTGCCACGGCAACGAAGTAAAACGGAGCAATTCCACCGCCGCCTGTTTGAGATAATACGGATTTATTGTCGGCAACGGTTAAAGACATGTTAAGTGTGTTTTCATTGTCGGCTGAAATTGTAAATTCAACCTTTTTACCGTATGGCATATAGCCTGACGGAGTTACAGACTCAACAAAATAGTAATCTCCTACCGGCAGTTTACGGATTAACAGAGTGCCGTTTGTTGCCATACAGTCAGTTGCAGATTCAGATTCAGAGAGGTACATATAACTACCTGTGCCGTTTTGAATGCATCTGACGGGGGTGTCATCTGACTTGTAGAGCTGCCAACCTGATCCGCCAAGAGCTTTTGTGCCGTCTGTTTTTGTGAGCTTAACCGAGCCTGTTTTTACAGTATTTTTGATACTTGCAAAGGTTACGGTATCAGTATCAAGCGTGACGGTTACACTTCGTGGCTTATTGTACTTATACGGTAAAGAATAAGTGCCGTCATCGTTCAGAACACCGAGTTCTGACACCTTATATTTGAGCAATTCGTCATCGCTGTTATAAATCGGCAAGTCTGAAATTTCAGGACTTAAACCTTCAAGGTTTGTGCTTACTTTTTCGTTAAACCCTGTATCAGCACAGCTTATTTCAAAATACAAACCGTCCACAACATCATCTTCAGATGTTTTTTGAACCTGTAACGAACCTGTTTTTACGGTGTTCACACAATCATATGTATAGTTGTTTTCATCGGTATCATAGATTGTAAATTCAACTGCATCTTTCAGTTCATAACGGCTCGGAAACTTGTATGTTCCGTCTGACTGTTTAATGCCGATTTCGGTCAGTCTGTAGGTGATTGGAAAAGCATTTAGGTCAACTACATATGGCAGAATTCCGTCAATTTTATTACCGTAGACATCATAGAACTGCTCATTGTTCGTACTCACTTTACCGTTTTTGTCGGTAGTCAAAACGATACTTGTAATCTCGTTTCCGTCTGCATCATAAGCCATAGGAGTAGGGATAAGGTCATCGCCGTATTCTCGTTCATCGTCAAAAGACTCAAGCTTAAAACTCAAACCCTCGATAACTCCGTCCTCGGAAGTCTTATTGATGTTAATACTTCCTGTTGCAGGAGCGTTGTACACGGAATAATTAAGAGTAGATGTTGTTCCGTATTTGTTGGCAGTCTTACACTCTGATTCAGCCTTTTCAAGGTAATTTTCGGGGAAGTAGTAACTGCTTCCGCCGAGAAAACCTTTTTCAATAACTTTATATTTTATAGGGATACAAATTGCTGAGTTCGGAACGGTCAGACAGCTTTTGAGTTTTTCGCCGTACCTGCTGTAATAATTAGCTGTTCCGCTTGAATCTGTGACTATAGACCCGTAGTATTTACCGTTTTCGTCCTGTACCTCAAACCAAACTCCAGACACTTTACCGTTGTATGAGGTCTTTTTAACAGTTAAATCTGTTTCAGAAACTGTATTCTGAAAATTAAATGTAACCGTTTTGCTCTCGTCAAGCGTTAATGACTTACCGTTAGCGTTGGATTTTGCTTCTGATGATTTGCCATAGTAGTATCTTGAATAAGCATTCTCACAATTGCTGAATACAGCATTTGAAACACCTTCAAAATATGAACCTTTATAATTGATTGCATTTTCTTTCTTTATCGTCCAAGTGTAACCGCCATAGCTGTGAGATCCTAAAGTAGTCTTAAAACCAAGCTCCTTGACGGTGTAGGTAATCTTGTTGCCTTTATCGTCATAGACACGCAATCCTTTGACTGTTGCTTCACCGTTTTTATCAGTTGAAACTGCGTTGTACTCGTTGCCGAGGCTATCTGATATTGCAAACCAAAGATTTGAAACAATACCGTCTGTTGATGACTTCTTGATTTTGAGGTCAGCTTTTATGGCATCTTCATAAATCGTCTGAATAACGGCTGTTTCAACGGTTGAGTTTTCCTCATTTGCAATGACAGGATAAACAGTATCGTCAAGCTCATAGCCTGTCGGTGCGGTTATTTCTTTGATGTAATATGTTTTGCCGACATCTACTGATTTTGCAAAAGTACCCTTGCCGTCAGCATTTGTTGTGAGCTTGTCATACAAGCTTGCACAAGCTGAATCAGAGTACAAGCCATATACAGCATTTGCAACACCTATACCTGACTGATTAAGCTTGTTAATGCCCACATATGCCTTTGCAGGCATTTCATTAATCGGTACATTGATAGGGGTGTTTGTGTCTTTTGCTATCTCTGCAATTTCTTCACTAATGTGTCTGTAAAATACAACATCACTTAGCGAATACCCTTCGGGAGCTTTTACTTCTCGAATGACAACTGTACCAATTGGGATAGCAGGTACTGGGTTTTCAGCCGAAGTATAGTAAAAGTCATCTGAACTGTACTCCGAAGCAAGATATTTTTTGTTCAGGTCACAATATCCATCTTCGTCAGTCTGAATATACCAAGTCCTTTTAAGGTTTTTGCTGTTAAGAGCAGGAGCTGTATCACCGGGTTTGACATTGTAATCTTTGTCAATCTCTTGTGCGTAGTATTCAATGCTGAAAACCGCACCAGCAAGTCCTTGTCCTGTCGTTTCGCCTGTTACTGCGTTTTTCTTTTGGAGAATAATGCCGACAGGGTCATTTACGGGCTCATCAGTACAGCTAAAGCTATAAATTTTTGTACCGTCTGCGGCTTTTTTGCCTGAATTCACAAATGTATAAACAGTTTCATCAAGCTCATAGCCTTTTGGCGCTTTTGTTTCTTTGGCATAGTAAGAAGCTGATGCGTCAACATATTTACTGTAACTGCCGTAACCGCTTGCATTTGTCGTAATACTGCCGATTTTTTTGGTACAAGCTTTGTCTGTGTATATGCCATACTCAGCACCCGACAAGCTGTAACAACCGTTGCCGGCTGTAAGCTCTGTGTTTGATGATGATTTTTGAAGTTGCAGCTTGACAACAGAGGGAAAAGTCAACTTAACATATCCGTCTTTAACTGCATAATTAGAACCCTGAGCAAAAGTCTGATATGATGCATAGTCATTACTTGTAATTAAATACAAACTGTTTTTGCTCTTGATTCCATGTTCCTTCAAAAAAGAATTTTTCATTGTCACATTAACTGTCGTACCAAGATTTTTAGAACAGGTAAATGTTATCTTTTTACCGCTTACGCTGACCTTAACATTTGAATTGCTGACGATTACATCGGATGCTTTAGTTACTGAAGCGGTACCGTTCTTATCAGTCAAAGTGATTGAATACTGTCCGTTTGATTGATTATATGACATTTGATACGACTTCGCAGAACTGAGTGATGATGCTGTATATGACGGATTACGCACCGACCTTTTGCACCAAGACACCATATTGTCATATGCTGTTGTAACATTTGCTACAGTAGTTTCAGCTGAGCTTGTCTCAGTCATTGTATTTGCAGGTGTAAGTAACGGCTTACCGGTAACCGCTTCAAAAGTTGATGCGTTACGCTTGCCTGCAACAATCTCAAAAATCAAGAGCTGCGTTGCATAGTAGTAATGAACCTTCTCTTTCTTTGCAGCTTCAAATCCGCCAAAGCCCCAAGCAAGTATCAGATTAACTGCATTTTGCTGTGCAGTAGTTAGCTGTTTCCAAGCTGCTGATTGAGATGTACTTTTTACAGTAGCAGAACCTGTTAATTCAGATGCTTTATCCGGTTCAATACAGTACGCTCTCTGTGTGTAGTCTGAAAAATTCAAGGTTTTTCCGGATGCAGCAAAAAAATGAACCTTAAAATTTTCCCAACCTTCATAATGCTGACTGTGCTTTTTTCCGTTTGCGTCTGTATAAGTATATTCAGCTGTTTTCTTGTATATAAAACCTTTGCCGTCTGCTCCACGATTGCCTTTAACCGAGGCAGCACTTACGGAAAACGAACCAACAGACAATGAGCCGATAATTACAGTCAAGCATAAGAAAACCGACAGCATTTTTTTAATTAACTTCATTCAAATTTTTCTCTCCTTTCAACTAAATATTTAAATATTGAAAAAGAAAAACTACTGTATTCTTTTGGGTGATGCACGAATCATATTTACCTCCGTAAATTTATATTATTAACCACCTTAGTGGGGATTGTAGGGATGCATCGGACAAGTTAATGCCCGATGCAAAAGAAGAATAACAATGAAAACTTAAAAAGTCTTGCTGTCAAGTGAATAGTGAGAATCATAAAACAGAAAGTTGTAATCAACTTCCAATGTTTTCGCTAATTCTCTGATATATGCAAAAGTCGGTTCATAATTATCGTTTTCCCATTTGGTATAGGCTGACCGTTCTATATGCACGACTTCTGCCACTTGTTTCTGTGTCATATGCTTGTTTTTTCGAGCAATACGCAACTGCTTTCCAAACGACAATTATTTCACCTTCTCAAAAAGTTGTTATCAATTTAAAATGTTAAGGTTATATATGTAGTTAAGGTCAACGGCTGTTGATATGCCGTTGATTCTGCCGGTTTCAGAATACTGCCACACATCACAAGTGATTGACGGCTTAATATACCATTCTGCGTTCCAAATAGAAATGCCGTTATTTTTTAAGGTTGTGCGATTGAGCAGATAGTCATAAACGCTTGCTGAGGAATACACACCCGATTTAAAGCCGTTGCTTTTGAGTTTGTTACAGAAATTGACTGCCATTTTTGTATAATTGCTGTTGCTTGTACTCATTGCAGGCTGATATTCCATATCGTAGTAAACAGGAAGTTCAAACTTTTTACCCTTGATACAACTAAGGCAAGCATCTGCTTCTGCTGTTGCCGTTGACGGTGACATTGCATAGCTGAACCAATATGCTCCGACTTTAAGACCGGCGGATTTTGCCTTTTTGTAGTTTGTTTCAAACATATTGTCTTTTTGGCTTTTTTCTTTACCGTAGCCTGCACGGATAATCACATAGTCATAACCGGCTGATTTTACCTTGTTAAAATCTATTGAGCCTTGCCAAGTTGATACATCAATACACTTTGCGACACTTCCCGAAACAGTCAGCTTGCACGATGCGGTTTTTCCGTTGTAGGTTTTATATGTAATAGTCACCGTACCTTGTGATTTAGCAAACACCTTGCCGTTTGAATTGACGGTAGCAATCTTGCTGTTACTGCTTGTCCAATCAAAACGATAGCTATACGCATTACTGTTGAGAGTAGCCGTCAATGTTTTGCTCTGCCCAACCTTTAGAGTAGCCGAAGTGTAATTCAGACTAACACTTGATGGAGCAGATTTGACTGTTACCTTACAAGTAGCTTCTTTTCCATTGCTGAGCTTACATCTTATCGTTGTAGTGCCGGCTGTTTTTGCAGTAACAAGACCGCCTGACTTTTGAACAGGAGCAATTGCGGTGTTATTCGAGTAATAAAGTCTGTAGTAGGCTGCTGTATTGTTCGGAATACTGCTGTTTAAATCAAATTGTTCGCCGACACCGAGAGTCAGATTTGATTTATTGAGCATGATACTGTCTGCAAGTTTTTTAACTGTTACGGTACAGCTTGCAGTCTTGCCGTTATATGTCTGTGCTGTGATTGTAGCTGTTCCTGTTCCGAAAGCAGTTATTTTACCGTTACTGTCAATACCTGCAACCTTACTGTTGTCAGTTGTAAACGACACCTGTGACAGCGTTCCGTTTTCAACCGTAGTTTTTAATGTGTAGGTTTCAGTTGTGCCAAGTGTGATACTTGACTTGTCAAGTTTTACACTTTTAGGTACAGTAGTAGGCTTTGGAACAGTTGTAGGTTCTGTAACTGCTTCCGTTGTCGGCTCGGTTATTGATTCTGCTGTTGTAGGTTGTTCTTCTGTCGGTTTTATTAGACCTACAATAATTTTCTGAATTGTTGTTGCATCAACAACAGTAATCACACCGTCTTTGTCGAGGTCATACAGCTTGATTTGTTCGTCATCAAAGGTTGTAATGCCTACAACATTTTTCTGAATAAGTGTTGCATCTTCAATTGAAAACTTTTCGTCTGTACCTACTGCCCCTGCATTAAAGGCACAAATGCTCATAAGAGTAGTGGCAGTAAGTAAGCTCGAAATAATCTTATTTTTCAGTTTCATAAATTCCTCCTTATCCTCCTTAAAAAGGGTTCTATATATATTCCGCAATATTTGCCGTTTGTCACCCTAAAAATCAAAAATTTTTTTAATTTTTAAAATTAAAAATCTTCTCATATATATTCCGCAGAAATTGGCATTTCGCACCACTTAAGCAGAAAAAATTTAAAATTTTTTCAAAATAACTTTTAAAAAGAAAAAATGCCCTGAAATCAGGGCATAAAAAAAGCAGAGCCGTAGCTCTGCTAAAAATACATATACAAAAATTGATTTAAAAAACAAAAAAAAGAACACTATATTACAATAATGTCCTTTTTTGTGATTTTTATCCACCAAATAATGACAAATTGTAAGAAATTTATATAAAAACTTTCCTTTATGCAAGAAGTTTGGAATAAATGAGAATTGCTTTTTGATATTTAATGCCGTATCATATAAGAGGTATAAGAGGCAAAAAAATCTTCAAAAAGAGGTCGCTAACTTCTGACTTTGCAACTAACGAAATCTAGAATTTCAGAAAGGAGTCCTCATATGGAAGGTTTAATCAATATTGGATTGATGCTTTGTTATCTAATCCTTTATTGTAGTACCTCCTACATCCAAATATGGTTTTCAGACAATATCTACAAGTTATTGTTGCTTTCTGTAACAAATTTAATGCTTGAGATGACTACTAACATAATCATATCCGGATGTAGATAAGAAATTATATAAGATAGTCAAGCTATCTTATAAGGCTAATACGAGGAATATTGCGAGTATTCCTCGTATTTTTTTATCGTTTTTAGTTGACAAAATATCAAAACGACAAAATTACTGAGAATTATTATACTACAATACATTTAAAAAGTCAAACGATTTTTAGATTTTTTTTATTTTTTAGTATACGGTAAATACGGTAAGTTACACCGATATTTACAGAAATGCAAGTGTATTTGATTTTATAAACAGAAAAAATCAAGTGCCAAATCGCTCAAATTGTCACCGATATTTTCTAAGAAGTCTGCAATTGAATCGCCCAAATTAAACAGAATGTTAAATCCCATAGCAAACAGCCATAATATGCCGATTACAACGCAGCCTTCAAGTAATTGAAATGAGCCTTGCTGTATCCATCCCACAACAACTATAGTTCCGCAGATAGCAAATATTGTAGTGAAAAAACCAACTATCAAATGAATGACTCCGCAAAAATCGGCAATAAAGGTTAATATGTAGGCTAATATGTAAAGTATGCCTTTTAATAGGTAAGCAATAATCAAAAATATTAGTTTTAAGGGAAATAACAGTATTTTTATCATATTGTTCACCTCTCATTAAAATCAATTATACTCAACTTTACCGCAAACTGTACACTTTCTGCCGACAACTTCGGTTTTAGTTTCATAGTGCGATTTTTCGGGTACAGTTACCGTCTTTGTGCCAACTTGAATATCTCGCCACTCATTGTGATAGTTACTGTTACATTCAAAAATGTGTTCAAGATTGTCTGTAATATCCGCACCGCATCTATTACAAATAGTTCTATCGTGTTTCTCGTAAACCGGCTCTTCGTAGGTATAGGCTTTCTGATCCACAACCTTTACTTGTGTTTCTTTAGTTATATTCTGCCAAGTGTGAGTATGCTCTTCGGAAAACATTTCAACTTTACCGCAAACCGTACACTTTCTGCCGACTACTTCGGTTTTTGTTTCATAGTGAAACTTTTCAGGGACAGTTACCGTCTTTGTGCCAACTTGAACATTGACCCATACATTGTGATAAGATACTGGTTCTCCGTTCAGTGCGTGCTGTTTATTATGTTCGCTGCAATTATCAGTAATATCAGCTCCGCAAACCTTACAAATAGTTCTATCGTGTTTCTCGTAAATTGGCTCTTCATAAGTGTAAGCTTTCTTATCCACAACCTTTACTTGTGTTTCTTTAGTTATATTCTGCCAACTATGAGTATGCTCCGCAGGAGCTGATAAAGTAGTTACGGTAAAGCCCTTTGAATTATATCCGCTTGTGAATTTGTTTGCTGATGAATTGATACATCTCACGGTGTATGTATATTCTGTATCGGCATAAAGGTTTGTGTCCGTGAATGTGGTACTTGTTGTATCAAACAACCTTGACCAACCTTTTTCGCCCCTGCGATATACACGATACTTTTCGGCACCGTTCACCTTGTCCCAATTTAAAGTTATACTGTTATATGTTGCCTCAGTTTTTGAAATCTTAGGAGCAGATACATATTTAATTGACTTGCCTGTGCTGTTGTAACCGCTTGTGAATTTGTTCTTGCTCTTATTCAGGCATCTTACTGTGTAGGTGTAATTTTTGCCTGATGAAACATCCTTATCAATATATGAGGTTGAAGTTGTGTCGACCATTCTTGTCCAACCTTTACGGCCCTTGTAGTAAACTCTGTACTGCTCTGCACCGCTTGACTTGCTCCAACTGATTTTTACACCGCCGTCTACGCTCTCGGCTTTGGTAATCTTCGGAGCTGAAATATATTTTACGGATTTGCCCTTTGAATCGTATCCGCTTGTAAACTTAGTTGCAGATGAGTTGATACATCTTACAGTGTAGGTGTAATTTTTGCCTGATGAAACATCCTTATCAATATATGAGGTTGAAGTTGTGTCGACCATTCTTGTCCAACCTTTACTGCCCTTGTAGTAAACTCTGTACTGCTCTGCACCGCTTGACTTGCCCCAACTGATTTTTACACCGCCGTTGACATTCTCTGTCTTTGAAATCTTCGGAGCTGAAATATATTTTACGGATTTGCCCTTTGAATCATATCCGCTTGTGAACTTAGTTGCAGATGAGTTGATACATCTTACTGTGTAGGTGTAATTTTTGCCTGATGAAACATCCTTATCGATATATGAGGTTGAAGTTGTATCGACCATTCTTGTCCAACCTTTACTGCCCTTGTAGTAAACTCTGTACTTTTCTGCACCTTTTACCTTGCTCCAAGTCAGCTTTACACCGCCGTTGACATTCTCTGTCTTTGAAATCTTCGGAGTTGCAAGATTAGAGCTGACTGCTCCGACAACCGTAGATGATACTGCTGTTGCCGACAGAGAAATTACTGCCGCCATAGCTACTGATAATAATGCCTTTTTCATTGATAATCCTCCTTAAAAAATTTTGTTATTTCTTCTTCTTCTTTACAGCCATAACACCGACCGTTCCGAATCCGATGACAATCAGACCTCCGATAATTGACAACACAACTATCTGTCCTGTACTCATTCCGTTGTCATCTGCTGTGGCTTCGGCTTCTGCCGTTGTCGGCTGTGTTTCTGCGATAGCTTCAACTTTGCTTCCGTCAACATCAGATTTTGAATTTGCTACTGCCTGATTGTGACTGTTCTCGGATTCTGATGATTGTGTGTCGGATGAATCTGTATTGCTGCTGTCAGTTTCTCCTTCAGGGTGATAACGGTCATATGATTCTGCAATTTTACCGTTATCATCATATCTGATAAACTTGTCCGAACTCGCATCATAAGTCCATATAAGCTTTGTGCCGTCTGTTAGCAACTCATAAAGCTGACCGTTGTCATCAACATCAAGCGTATCAACATCAGCTGTCTTTTCTTTCATATACTCATAAAAAAGATTGGCAACATTACTGACTGTTACATCTTTGTTTTCAGGAGTATAGTCATCTAAAAAAACACCAAGATAATATCTTGACATTGAAGCATACAGGGCAATAGGTTCAGGCATTTCGGACTCACTGTAATTGATGTTTCGCAGTTCGAAATAATACCACGCTTCGTTATACAACTCGTCTTTGGTACATTCATATGCTTTTTTGTACGCTGCCGATACGCAGAATGTTTGTAAAGCTATTAGCAATACGGCGATTGCTGCAATTGCAAATTTTCTGACCTTTCTCATTTGTTACTCTCCTTTTTGTAAGTTAAAAGGTTTTGGTTTTCCTTTCAATTATATTATACATCAGTATAGTACTACTGTCAAGCATAAGTTTTTGCTTTTTTAAAAAAATTACCAACGGTCAAAATTGTTATCATCGAATATGTATTTGACAGCATTAACTGCGTTCTGCGAACGGTTGGCAGTTGAGCCGACATATCCCATACCTTTAATTACAGCCGATACGGAAGTATAGCCGTCATACACTATGGCACACTTGATTGACTGAGCAATAAGGCAAGAGCCTACATAACTGCTGCCGCCAAATTCGCCCGTAACAATTCGTTCAAGCATATCCCTGTCCTTATCCGACAGCTTTACCATAGGTAATTTAAAGTCTTTGTTATCATATTTTGTTTTGACAAGATAACTTGTCTTGTTATTATAAGATTTATTGATAATATCAATATTCCTGTTACCTTTAACTATAATCTTATCTGTTGGATATGTCAATACTTGTTGCTTAATACATTTATGTGATATAATTTCGCCGTTTACATACTTATCTTTATATATATACTCTGTACTTCCCGGTTTGATCAGCATTTAATATATCATCATCCGAGAGTGATATATTAAGATAATTTAGTGCATTGCTAACTGTCCCCATAGGCACATAATAATCTTTGCTTACATCATCTACGGTTATATGTATTCCTATTTCGGGATTTAAAATAAGTCTGTTATCAACAACAGACTGCCCATTATGAGCAGTCTGTGTTGTTGCACCTGCTGTGGGTGCTGTATTGAGTAACGCTGCCATAGATATTATGACAGACAAAAAGGAGAGCTTAATTGTTGTATGTATAAATTTGTTCATAATCCACCTAACTGTCATTATTCCTTGTTATGTTTTCCGGTTGCTGACGGTCATATTGTTTTGATTTATCGTTGTCGGCAATTGTTCGTGCATTTTGAAGAATTTGGTTTCTGCTCAATAAGTATGACCGTTTGTTTTTTCGTTCCGTGACTTCGGTTTGCCGTAACTCATTGTCAACGGCAGTATTGTCCTGTTGCTTTTCAATCTCTTTGATACCCACCTCATCAATATCAAGATTGACTATACCGTTCAGAGCTTCGGCAACATCATCCTTGCCAAGCTCACAATTGTTGATGTAAGCCTGACAAAGGATCTGTTTCATATCGGATGGGTACTGCTCAAGCTGAGAGATGGATATATTAAGAACTTCTGCTATTTCGTGATATAGCTTATCTGTTTCGGCAGTCTGTTCCTGTCTTGAGCGTTCTCGTTCCATAATTTACTTCCTGTAAGATTTTTTAGACTTTGAAGAGCTTGAAGAAAATACAAACTCTGTTTTATAATCTGAGTTAAGTTTAATAGTTGCATCAAAGGATTTGCCTGATTTGGACTTAAAGCCTTTGATTGTATCGGTTTTGCCTTTGGCAAGGAGCTTTACAGCCTGTGCCGATGAAAGGTTCTTACCGCATATATTTTTCCATATGACAAAATTACACTCTTTGCTTTCGCAAGAATACGATTTTGGATAAGATAAAACTTTTTTACCGCATACAGGGCAAATGCCTACGCATTCCCAACGAGTAAAATGTTTACTGCTATCAATAGTGCTGTATGTGTCAACAAGATATTTAACTGAATCCTCAATTTGATTCATAAATTCATCGGCACTTGCAGCACCTTTTTCAATGTGTTGCAAAGCGGTTTCCCATACAGCCGTCATTTTCGGAGATTTGACATCATCGGGAACACAGTCTATGAGCTGAATGCCTTTTTCGGTCGGCAAAATTTTCTTGCCCTCACGCTTTATGTACTGTCGCTTGACAAGATTTTCAATTATTCCTGCACGGGTTGCCGGAGTACCGAGTCCTTTTTTCTCAACATCGCTATCTTCGACATAGTCTGTATTTCCGGCTGTTTCCATAGCTGATAGCAGGGTTGCATCTGTATATTGTTTAGGTGGTGAAGTGAAGTGTTCTGATACGCTTGCAGGTACGGAGCAATATTTACTGTTACGCTGTATTTTATCAGGCACTTCATCTCCGCAACACAACTTATCTACTTCGTTTTTATCTTTTTCTTTAGCAGATATGTCAATAAATTTCCAACCGAGATTAACGGGATATGTTGCTTTGGAAACAAATGGTTTATCGCTGTTATTAGATTTTAATTCACAAGTGAATGTACGATATACATAATCATCACCTGTTGCAACACAAAGTCTGACAGCAAGCATAAACAATATATTGTATTCTGCTGTCGGCAATGACGATAAGTCATAGCTTGTTATCTGTTCAGTTGGCAGTAATGCGTGGTGGTCTGATACCTTTGCGTTGTTGATAACTTTTGTAACATCAGTGGGTGTCTGTGGTATTTTTTCATATACACCGTAAACGCTTTCAATAAGATTTTTTGCTGTAGCTTCCATATCATCGGTAATGTAGTTGCTGTCCGTGCGAGGATATGTAGCAAGCTTCTTTTCGTAAAGCGACTGCAAATAATCAAGCGTTTGCTGTGCGGTATAACCGTAAATGCTGTTTGCATCACGCTGCAAAGCAGTTAAATCATAGAGTTTTGGCGGAGCAACAGACTTTTGTTGCTCCGTTAAATCAACAACCGTAAAATCCGACTTATCAACACATTCAGCAAGCTTGTCAGCTTCATACTCCGACTTAAAGTCATCAACGCTTGTTGCCTTAAAATCACCGCAATCAATATCAACCTTGTAAAACGGCTCTTTAACAAAGTTTTCAACCTTATTATTACGGTCAACAATCATTGAAAGGGTGGGTGTTTGTACTCTGCCGATGTTTAGCAATAAGCCGTATCTTACAGAAAACAGCCTTGTGGCATTCATTCCGACAAGCCAATCGGCTTTAGCTCTTGCAAGTCCTGCACGGTATAGATTGTCATATTCCGAGTCATCTTTAAGCTCGGAAAAAGCCTTTTTAATAGCTTTTTCCTCAAGAGATGAAACCCACAATCTTTTGACCGGCTTTGTACAGCCCGTTTTGTAATACATATAACGGAAAATACATTCACCTTCCCGTCCTGCATCGGTTGCACAGATTATTTCATCGACATCATCACGCTCCATCAGACTTTTAAGCACATAATATTGAGATTTTGTTGAACCGGCAATTGAAAACGTCCACTTTTTAGGGATAATAGGTAGGTTCTCAAATTTCCACGGCTTTTCAGCAAATTTCGCTCCGTATGAATCGGGATCATCAAGCTTGATAAGATGACCGACACACCAAGATACAATGTAATAGTCGTTGTAAAAATAATTGACACCTTTTTTATCTGCACTAAGCACTGTGGCTATAGTATTTGCAACAGAGGGCTTTTCTGCAATGACCAACTTCATAATTATTTGTCCTCCTCAGAGGTATCGCCATCTTCATTTACTTCATCTTCGTATTCAAAATCATCATCTGTATATTCCGGACTGTCATCTTCATCAGATTTCTTTTTACCGTCTTTGCCCTTTAATTTAAAGAAAGCAAAGCCAATACCGCCGAGGATTGCTATTCCGAGAACGAGATACAACATAAATGAATTGTTTGAATTCGAGGAGCTGTTGTCGTTCTGTGTGGCTGTTTCGGTATCTGCATCTTCATCGGCAGGAGCCGTTGTTTCGGTAGAACTGTCACCGTTACTGACATTACTGTCATCATTTGCAAGTTTGTCGAGGTCAGCAGTATCTACTTCGTTCAGAAAGTACACATTATTTTCCTTTTTTGTTTTATCTATGATGACATAAAACATATCATCATCTCTTGTTGTAACAGCGATGAGCTGATATGTACCGTTTTCCATCACCACGGTTTGGTCGGCTGCAAGGTTTGCATTACCGGTGGTGTTTTTTGACCAGTCATAGCTTGTCTGTGAATTATCATTGTCATCAGAAGTGTCATCGACAGAATCTGATGAATCCGCCGTATCGCCATTATTATCCGAATCAGTATCAGAGGACGAATTGCTTTTGGTCGTTTCGGCTGCCGAAACGCTTGAGATACTGCAAATGGAGATTGACAAGCACATTAAAACTGTCATAATCACAGCAAGTATTCTTCGTTTAGTTTTCATGGTTAGAGCCTCCTAAAAGTTCAAGTAAGTCTTGTTGAGATAGATTGTTTTCCTTTATAACTTTAATCAATTTAATATCGTTGCTGAGGTCAACAACTGTATAATTGTTATTGCGAATGATTTGCATAAACTCTTTTTCTTCTGTATCTTTAATTTGTTTTTCTACAGTTCTTTTTTTAGCCATCAATGAATTGATTTTTTCGTTGAGCGAATCAAGCGTAGCTTTTAAACTATCAAGTTTATTGATTTTGTTTGCGGACAAAAATATTTCCTCCTTCAACTTATGCCCCAACGGGGCATAAGTTATTATTTGTTTTCACGGTAAATCAAAAATTGTGGATCTACATCGTGCCACACCAGACCATACTTTATTTGCACACCTAAATGCAAATAATTTTGATTAGCCTTAGTATCGTTACCGTCACAATGCTTATAACTATCCACTTTGCCGATATAATCTCCTAATTTAACTTTACTGTCCTTTTTTAAGCCTGTTTTAGGAGTTATATTACCGTATGTCAGTTTAAATGTTCGTGCGGTATCGTTTTCATACCATATGTTACGGTCTTTCTCGGTGACAATAACAATAGTATGATTTGATGTATCAATACTTTCGACTTTGCCGTCCATAAGTGAATACACATTAGTACCCTTGCTTGCAACAAAGTCTGTGCCATAGTGCATAGTATTTTGACAATGGCGAGAATACCAACTTACAACATCGTAACCAAAATTGTTATATATTTTCGTATTAACAAAATTTCCGGGAAGAGGATTACACTCAAATGATTGATGTAAGCCGTATGTTGTCTGTGTTTTGCCATTTTCGTCTTGTTCAAGGCAGGCAAGCACTTGATAATACTGCTTCCGTTGTGCATAATCTTCTTTGATTTTTGATTGAGAGGAATACAAACTTTGACTCTTAGAATTTAAAACTGCGTAAATAGCATCGTCAAATGACCGTATTTGTTGCACATTAGTGTAGAGTGTACAATCCGTAATGTAAGTATCACGCTTATAAAATCTAACAGCTTGCTTACCATTTTCGCCAAATCTCGTTTTAACATCGTCTGAAGATATTGCCCAATTAAAATCTTGACCATTGATAGTAAGCTGCGTTTTGCGATACACCTTTGTGCCTGAACCTCGCCAACCCCAAAATTCTTCATTATTTTTTTTGATGAGACTATAAAAAGAAGGAATGATGCCACCCATAGAATCCACAACTTGCTGATTACAATTTTGAAAATAGTATCCGGTTTTAGCATAGCTTTTATTGACATTGAGTATTTCGCCGGTTGATAAATTAAAATACACTTTTTTACTTTTGTGGTAAGAAGTTAATGCTGACGGTACTCCACAAGAACCAAAATCAATATAACCATAGGTTTTACCATTGTCGGTGATAGAGCCGGAACTTTTACTGTAATAGTATTCGTCCGATGCGTAACCGGGATAAGCGTCGTAGCTACCCAATTCCTGCCAATACGAACCATTAATGTACTTGTATATAAAGCTGTATTCCTTGTCAAACAAATCCTGAAGTATGTCATCAAACTTGTCATCGCTGTATTTCCAAGTTTGTTCTTTATCTTCTGTGTCAGTAAAATCATAGGTATAGGCACACATAAAAGCTATTAATTTGTTGGCATCAAAGTCATACACAGGTTCATAGTTTTGAATGATATTTTTGCCGTAATAATATTTGGTTGGTGTATCATCCATACTGTCTGTATTGACTTTAAGATTTTTAAGTCCCTGACGCCATTCGTTTTTGCTCTTGCACCGGATAAGATTTAAGTTGTACTCATAAGCAATATTAGTGTACGATTCGATCGCCCTTGACATATCATAGTCATTACAATAGTAAGTACCGAGGATTGCCGAGTTTTTGGACGCACCGCCACCGAAAACCATAAGAATCAGAGAGAAAAAGAAAATAATAATCAATAGGGGAGCTGCAATAAATCCAAAAAATTTAAAAATAAAACTGAATAATTTTCCTGCGAGCTTAGCAACCTTGTCCGTTGTTTTCGGCTTTGGTGGCTTTCTTTTTTTCTTATGCTTTATTTTTTCCTTTTGAAGTTTATTCTTTCGTTGCTGTAATTTGTTTGATTTTTTAGAAAGTTTTTCTTTTCTGCTCTCAGTTTTTGAAATCTTATGATTTTTACGCTTTTTTGAAATTGTTTTTGCGTGTCGGGTATATGTGACTGCTTTGTTGGCAGCTTGCACGAAATCATTGTCGGCAGCTTCCTGAGCGATGCGGTTTGAAAATCTGTAGACAGAACCCGATACAGAAGCTCCGACAGCTAACCTAATAAGTGACTTTGGCTTATACAGTTTTTTCAGCTTTCGCTTATTTTTGTAAGAGCGTTTCTTGTTTTTATATACCTTTTTGTTAAGCTTATAGTCATTCTTTATAAGTTTCCGCTTACGCTTAATCAACTTATAAGTCTTAACCTTTTTAGTTACGGAGGTGTTTTTGACTTTATCAAAGTTATTTGAGATAGATTTAAGTTGCTTTTTTTGAGCGGATTTTGCAACCTTGAAATTTTTCTTCTGACCTTTGAACTTAACCTTTGCACCCAACCGTATTGACTTTGCAGATTTAGCGGTCTTTTTGTGGAGCGTGTATTTTTTCTTTTGCAGATGATGCTGCACTATTGTTTTGCGAGCATTATCAATAGTCCGCAAAGTAGTAGCAGTACTCAACACAGCTTTACCGCTATCTGTAGTATCGGTTTTGTATCGGAGATTTTGCATTAACTGTGTTTTTGCAAAGTTGCCAAAAGTCAAACCAACCGTTTCTGCCGACAAAGCCGATTTCCAAACTATTCTTGTACCAGTCTTACGCACCTTATTTACAGCTGATAAAGTGTACTTTGTACCTTTACCGAAGGCTGTTGTCGGTCGCATATTCGATATACGCTTTGTTACCGATAAGGTCGGCTTATCACCTTCAAACCGTCTGCCTAATCCGTCAATGCGATGCAAAATTCCTTCCTGCTTAAATGCAGGAGCGTTTGCTCTTTTAAGTCTGACTGCGGTATGATATTTACCGGTTAATTTACTTTGCCGGCGGACAAATTTTATATGATATTCTTTTCCGGTAAGTCCCATAGAGCCACCTCAATTAAGTTGATAACGGTTGAAGTTTGCGTTTTGACGGATCCGTGTTTAACAGTTGGAACATAAGAGTATCTTCCGGGAATTCATCTTCAAACGGCAGAATTGTATCTCCGTAGAACACAAGACCGTGACCGGGTTTTGAACCTTTAACATACTTGATTTGTGCGTCTGAAATTTCAAGCTTTTGTTGTAAAATCTGTCTGTCACCGTCACTCTGATTCAGCATATAGATGAAGTCGGAGTTATCAAGAATATTTTCGATTTCTGGTGATGAGAGCAAGTCTTTAACATTTTGCGTAATTCCTGTCGGCACACCGCCCCACTTACGGAAACGCTTCCACATTTCAACAGAATATTTAGCAGTCTGTTCTTCACGCAAAAGCAAGTGAAATTCGTCAATATAGTAGCGTGTTGTCTTTTTACCTCTGTTCTGAGCCACTCTGCTCCATACCTGATCCTGAATAATGAGCATAGCAATCTTTTTAAGCTGACTGCCGAGCTCTTTAATGTCAAAGCAGACAAGTCTGTTACTGATGTCAATGTTGGTGCGGTATGAAAATACATTATGAGAACCCGTTACATACATTTCGAGCGAGTTATGTACCCTGCTTAACACATTTATAACATCGGGTGCAGTAAATTCCTTGTTAAGGTCTGCGAGTGTCGGCATATTGTCCTTTGTCGGATTATTCATCAGATAATCGTTGTACAATCGCCTTGTACATTTATCAATCGCCGAACGCTCCTCCGAGGTTAATCCGTACTTATCAGCCACAACAAGCTCACACAGAGAAATGAGAAAATCCGATTTTGTGGAGATTGGATTTTCTCCCTCCATATCGTCAATCAGATTGATGTCAAGCGGATTTATGTGATGAGGACTGTTGGTAGATATTTTTACAACCTGACCGTCAAGATGTTCAACGAGTGGATAATATTCGCCTTCGGGATCAGTGATGAGAATATCATCATTCCTTGTAAGAAACACATCGGTCAACTCACGCTTAACAGAAAACGATTTACCCGAACCCGGTGTACCGAGATACAAGCCGTTAGGATTCTTTAATTTAAGTCGGTCTGCTAAAATCATATTTTTTGTTACCTGATTAACTCCGTAGTAAGCACCGCCCGGCTGAAAGATTTCTTGTGTGGAAAATGGAATAAACACAGCTACAGAGCTTGTCGGTAAGTTACGGATAATCGGTACTGCATTGTATCCTATCGGCAGTGATGATGCAAGAGCTTTTTCCTGCATATAATCAAGTGAGATAAGTTTACAATTGTTCTTTTGAACAATTCTGGACAGCGTTTCAAGCTGTAATTCGCTCTTATTTTTGCTTGAAGCATAATTTCTGATTGTTACCGTAATATTAAAAAGCCTTTCATTCTTGCTGTTTAGATCTTCAAGCATAGTTTTAAGCTCATCAAGATAAATTTGAATGTTCTCCGGCAAAATATCTGAGTCATAACCAGCCTGAAAAGCCTTTTTTTGCTCATCAATTTTCATTTTTTGAACATCTGAAAGTTTGCCCCTGATATATTTGAGAGCTTTGAGTTGGTCAAACGGCATAATATGAAAATTGAGGGAAATCAGTCCGTCTGTATTATCAAGAAAATCAGCAATTATACCGTCCGATAATTCGCCTGCAAGAATATTGATTGATGTTATGCAGCCGTAAGCGTCATTGATTTCAAATTTATTTTTACCAACAAATTTTACCGAAGACGGAGCGATGAAATCTTTTGTATCGTACCCTTTTTTTACAAGTTCCCAGTCAAAAAGAAACGGCTGAGCAGAGTAAGGATTAAGCGATTGATACATAGATTCAAGTCTTTCTTTGCCGTTAAGCTTATGTGCAGATACTTTCATATCTCCGAAAAGTCGTACAATTTCATTTGATACTGTTCCGAGCTTTGCTCTTGCTTCACGCAAGTTTTTTGCTTCAGTTGAAAATGTAAGATACTTTTTAACACTTCTGCCGTTTTTTCCGCCTATGAGATTTTTGACTCTGATGTTGCTATATTCCTTACGAACATCATTAAAATCGTCATCAACATCATCAATCTTGACATACTTAATCATTGCATCTTTGTCAATGATTTGATTTTCATAAGTATTCTGAAACTCAATTGATTCGTCAAAGTAATTGAGAATATCGCACCAGTTAGTAAACTTTACACCTTTTTCATCAAATGTTGCGAGCTGATAGTTGGTGTCATAAAATTCAACTGTTTGAGAATAGCGTTTGCCCGAAATATGACAAGTACCGTCAGGAAACATAGTCTTGTATGGGATTATCGCTTGCGTAGATGACTTAGAACCCTCGTTTTGTTTTTTAAGGGTTGCCATACGCTTTTTTATAGCGATTATCTCATCCTTAGTCAGAGTATTATTTTTTCTTTTTGATTTTGTCAAATATATTCACCTTCTTTTGAGTATCAAATTCTGAAGTGTCAACTCCTGCTCTTTTAAGTTTAGTACGGAGTTTATTATATTCAATCTGATTTTCAATTGCTTTAAACGCATTTATAGGTTGAAATGTGCGTACTCGTGGTTTACGAAAAAATGTAATTATCAATTTGAGATATTCTTCAAGAAACATACCGTTTTTATTAAATAAACCACACGCTATGCCCGGAAAAGCTAAAAAGCCAAGAGCAAAAACCGAAACAGTAAGATTGTCGGTTAAGGCTTTAGAAACGAAAAATGCAGGAATGCCCATAGCAATACCAATGCCAAAACAAATAGCCTGCCTTTTCGTCAAACCAAAAATAAACTTTTGCTTGATAAGGCTCAAATCTTTAGGTATTCGCACAAAATTTTGTTGCATATTTCCTCCTTTCAACTTCTGCCCCAGTGGGGCAGAAGTTAAATGTAACGAAGTTAATGTGCTGCAAATGCAGACTTTGATATGTTTGATGTCCTGAACATTGTGAAAATGAACGCTATAACAAAACCAAGTAATGTTGCCATAGTCATTACTACATCCTGTCCGCTCATCATATTCGACAATGTATTGTTGAATAAAGTTTTAAAAATTGCCAGAGCGACAATGATGAAAAAGCCCTGAAAAGCAAGAGCAAGCAGATTTCTCAGCCAGTTTTTGCCGATATCGCTCCAGTCTTTATTCATAAAGCTTGCCATAGGTATAGGGGAAATAGACAGCATCATATACACATCAATAATCCTTGATGCAAGCACAATTACGATTGCAGCCAACAAGACAAATGTCACAATAATAATCACAAATGCAATTATCAAGGTAGTTATCAGAGTACCTATATCCTGTGCCATTAGTGCTTGATGAAACTCAGAAGAATTTACTACATCGGTAGATATAAATTTACCGCTTCCAAATAAAGTGTTTAATCCGGAATTTACAGCGTCTGTTCCGAAAACAAAAATACCGGTTGCAATGTAAAACACATTGCTTACAAGCATAATTCCGCAAAATGTTTTTAGAATCCAACGGATGAAAATCGAATCATCAAAATCTTTGAAATTATTGCCTTCTACGACCATTGAAAAAAGCTCGTAACACACAACTATCATAAGCATAAAGGCTCCGATGGGTACAATTACATTGTTTGATAATTTTTCAATTGTTGTCCAAATACTTGTACCACCGGAACCGGTTGTACCGGTAAAGGTTGTAGGATTACCGAGAAATTGTGAAAAAATACCGTTTACACCGGTGTTGTCACTATTGTTAAGAGCTCCCGAAAGCATATCGTTAACGGTGTTAAGACAACCTTCAATTGCTCCCGATAAAATTCCTTTAAACCAATTTTCAAGAGCATTCATAAAATCTTCAACAATCCAGATAATCGCCCTCTTTCTTACTTGTTTCCATATGCGGATATGGACATAAGTTTATTATCATCAAAATAATCAGCCTGACTGAGCCTGTGACATCATATTACCGAGAACAGGCACAATAAGTACGCCGACAGCAATCAAGGCTATTCCTGCCATTAACTGTTTCATTCCCTGTGATTTTGCGCCAGGGTTATCGTTACCGTAACCTTCAATGAGGTTTACAACACCCCAAACGCCAAGACCTGCACCGATAAGGCTGATTACGGCGGTTAATACAGTCTGAGTTTTGCTGATAAACTGACTTGAGTTTACTACTGCGAAGCAAGACATACATCCGATAGCTGCAATGCAAGCAAGAATTGTCATAATGAGCGTAATTTTTTTTGCATTTCTGCTTTTTTTAGAGAGCCTTTTAGGCTCTGTTTTAGTTTTTAACAAGTTCATTTGGTACTCCTTTATTTGTTGTATTTGTATTCGGTATAAACCGAATTTTTGTTTATAAGTGCCGACCTGTTATTACGATGAGCGACAAATTTCGCTACATCGAAATAATTTTGTTTGGCATAATCGAAAAGCATTTTGTAATTTTTGTGTTTAGTAATGTCAAATTTTTTTGAGAGAAATGGATGTAATCCTCTGATTTGCAGGATGCATAATGAGTTATCCATAACTGCCAACTCATCTTGTGATTTAAGCTCTTTACCAAGCTTTTGGTAATTTACACCATAGCTTTCCTGCGTTCCTCGACTTCGTGATGTGTTAAACATATAGATTGTTTCTTTACCGAGTGACTCAGAAATATCTTTGAGCGTTGTTTTTTCTTTACCACCCAAAAACAACAAGGAATCACAGTTGCCCTCAATAGTTTCAGCATTGTCCTTATACAATGACTTGAGCTGTGATTTGGTCTGCAAAATGATACTTGCTGATATTCCACGGCTACGAATTACCGAAATAATTTTTTCAAACTGTGGAATCTGTTTGATATTTGCAAATTCATCTATCAGACAACGCACAGGATACTTGAGCCTACCTGAACCGTCGGGGTTGTTATCAGCTTTTGTACACAGCAAATTAAATAGCTGCGTGTACATCATTGCGACCAAAAAGTTAAAGGTATCATCCGTATCAGAAACGATAATAAACAATGCTGTAAGCTCATCACCTACAGTGTCGAGATGCATTTCGTCATAGCTTGTAATTTCGAGAATACGGTCAATCGAAAAAGGAGCCAATCTTGTTGCACAACTGATCAAAATTGATTTTGCGGTCTTACCGGCTGCAAGTTTATACGCTTTGTACTGTCTAACTGCAAATCTACCGAGAGATGCTCTCCACGGTTCGACCTCAATATCTATCAAATCCGAATAATTTGCATTTTGTTCTGCAAACTTCTCATCTTTTTCCCAGTCTTTTTCTATCCATTTTTCAAGATAGTAAAAAGCCCAATCAATTGCATTCTTGAAACTTTCATCATCTTCTCGGCATTCTGATGCGTTGACAAAGTCGATGAGTGTTTCAAAATTCCATTCGTTTTCCGGACACATCGTCAATATCAAAGCTATGTATGAGGTGTAAAGTAATTTTTCAGCTTTAACCCAAAACTCATCTCCGCCTTTTTGTTCGCCTGTTGTGTTAGCAATCAGCACCTCGACTGTACGCAGTATATCCTGCTCACGAGTTTTAGGGCGGATATATGCGAACGGGTTATAATGCATTGACTTGTCGAAATCAATCGTGTTAAACACTCTGATACTGTATGGTTTATAGCCAATGATTTCACCGTTTCTCACAATCGGTTGTCCTCGCTGAAGCATTTTTCCGCACTCGGGCAATGTTGTACCTTTTGGATCTGTTACAACATAACTTGAGTGCATTTGCATCAGATTAGGCTTAACATAAAATCGGGTTTTACCTGAGCCTGAACCGCCGACAACAAGCACATTTTGGTTACGGGCATACTTGACATTAGAGGGTTTACCCATTGTCAAGCGTTCAGATTGCGTGAGCAATACATTGTCAGCAAAATCTTTTTTGTCCATATACGGCTCAATATCTTTTGCATTGCCCCAACGAGCCGAGCCGTATTCTTCATCTTGAGCAAATTTTTTACGATGCTTATCCTTATAAATCAAGACTAATCTTGCAATAACTGCTGTAGCCACACCAACAAACACATCAAGGGGATGAAATGACGGTAGTGGATTGACTAAAGTTGTGCCAAGATTATCAAGGAACGGCATTAGCTTAACGCTAATATCGCCGACAACCGTTACGGTACGATATGCAAGGCAGAGCTTGTCACCTATCCAAAAAAACAAAACGAGAGGTAGGGCAGTTATTATAATTTTTTTGAGCTTATCAGTGTCCATAAACTCACCTACCCATATCAGACTTGTTTTTAGATTTTTCGACACTCTTGTCCGCCTGTTGACGAGATATTGTCTTAGCGTTTTGCTTTATCTGCTCACGATTGACGACCTGAGTTACCGATTTTTTATCAAAGCTTTTTTTGATACCTAAAGCATATTCAGAAAATGCCTTTTTAAAATTTTCAGTATGTGAACTTTCAAAAAATATGTGATATGTAGCAGGAGATGTTGACTTATCTTTCTTAAGAGCAAAATCTATGTCATATTTCTTCGCTGTCTGCAAAAAATCCTTGATATTGCTGTCAGTTATCTTGATGTTTTCAAGTTTGCCGGATTTCGCAAGCTTGCCGTAACGCTTTTTGCCTGATTTTTGCATTTTGCCGGATAAAAAGTCACGCATTACATTTTTCAGGACTTCGTTCGTAACTTGTCCCGCCTGTATAGCAAAGTCAAGTATTTTTTTACCGTCACTCATTATGCGGTCACTTCCTCAATCGGTTCAGGCATCAAATATACCGGTTTGCCGGTATTAAGAGCTTCAATGAGATTCAGCAAGACATTTTCACATTCCTCAGCATTGTTGTATATACCGAGAACCGTGTCGTTATCGCTGTCAATATCATCGGGGACAGACTCAAAAGCAACGATTGCATAAATCGTTGTTCCGTCAACCTCGCCCTCATACATTGAGATTTTGGCAAACTTATCGTAGTTGATAAGCTCATAATCCTGATTTACAATTGTCATTTCCTTTCCTCCTTTTAACTTTTGCCCCGGTGGGGCAGAAGTTCGATTTATCTGTTGTACAGGTCATAAGCAACCTGTAAATCGGTATCAGGCTCCATTGTTGTCGGAGCATTGTAAAGACAGCTCAATAAATAACTTCTCGGATTTTTGATTTGCTTTGTATTTGCGGATGCATCAATTTTTTCAAAAAGATATTCAATATGAGATTCATCTATCGTTTTCAAACGGTCGGCAACAATACCGATTGATGTTTTGATACCGTTAATTGTGACAGAGGTTGTAGGATGAGCGTAAGCCGACACATATACCTCCGCTATCAGGCTGACTATTAAGTCAAGATAACCTTTTTTGCTTTGATGATTGGTGAGTAAGTACATATACGAGATTTGGAGCTGCGTTTCTGCAACGGCATTTTTGTAAAAAGAAATTTCTGAGTTCGGTTTGCTTCTATCTATCAATCCATCAGATGATGGGTTTTCAGACTTCGGTTGTGATTTTCCATTAGTTTCTGTAATATGATAGATAGATGGATAAGTATTACTATTCTCAGTATGGTTAATCTCAGTATGGATATATGACTGATTTTCAGAAGTCAAGACTTCTGCTTTATCGAAGTCTAGACTTCGGTTTTTCAGAAGTCTAGACTTCGGTATGGTACTGCTGCAATCAAGTTCAGACTTCGGTTTTTTAGAAGTCTTGACTTCGGCACGCTTTTCTTCAGACTTCGGTTTTTCAGAAGTCTGAACAGCTGTTTTAGAAGTAATGTCAGAAGTCTTATTTTTAGACTTGCACTCGGTCAAAGACTTGATTTTTTGCAAAGCCTTCGTATTGTTTTTAGATATTGGCTTTGAAAAATTCATCACATAGATTTTTGTGGGCTTTCCCTGCCCTTGTTTTTTTCGGATTATCAAGCCGATTTTTTCAAGTTCAACAAAAATCTTAACAGCCTTATCTTTGCCAATGTTCAGACTCTCCTGTGCATTTTCCTGCTTGTAGAAAACATAGGTTTTACCGTCTGCGTCAACCCATTTGCTTTTTTTAGATAGGGAAGTCCTGTCAAGCAAAAATCCATAGAGTAATTTTGCTTCACAGGAAATGCTCTTAAACCTGTCATCGGTAAAAAGCACTTGAGGTACTCTATAAAACTGATACTGTTCGCTGTCGCTGCCATAGAAAAAATCAAACATTATGCACACGCTCCTTTTCGTTAGCCTTTTTCAGCTCGCCCTGAAGTGCGTTGATTTCAGCTTTTCCAAGCTGATTGATTAAATCTGCTACATTCATTACAGCCGATGCAGTAACAGAGTTGCTCAAAATCATTCCAAAGAGCAATTTCGTTTCGGCAGAGTAGCCGTTGTATTCGTTTGTCATAAGTTCTTTTGGCAGATAAATGCACTGTCCCATACTAATTCCCATCTTTACTTTTAAATTTCAATCGTTGCCTGCTCAATTCGCTTTTTAAATCAAAATAAAAAAAGCCAATCTCTTTCGAGATTGACTTTAGTGTGTCTTGAGTATTTAATTTTGTACCCTGACAGTAACGAGTATTTGCTCGTTATTTCAGACAGCGCTTTGCTCCCTTTTTCCGCCACCGGCGGCGGTCGCAAGGCTACCCCTACATACTTTCATAAATTTTCCATTTTACATTTTCAATTTTCAATTTGACATCAGCGGTTTTTCATCGCTTTGTACATCAAAATTCCTGCGGCAACCGACGCATTAAGGGAATTTATCTGACCTTTCATGGGCAATGACGCTATTACATCGCACTTTTCACGGACAAGTCTTGAAATGCCCTTGCCTTCGTTGCCGATAACAATTGCACACGCACCCGAAAAATCACACTCGTCATAATCCGTGCCGTCCATATCTGCGCCGTAAACCCACACGCCTTTTTCTTTGAGTTCATCAAGTGTAACTGCAATATTAGTCACCCTTGCAACACGCATATATTCAATTGCGCCTGCAGACGCTTTGGCAACCGTGTAGCTTAAACCGGCACTTCTGCGTTTCGGAATAATAATTCCGTGAACTCCGGCACATTCTGCGGTTCTGATTATTGCACCGAGATTATGCGGATCTTCAACCTCATCAAGCACAACAACAAACGGAGCTTCGCCCTTGCTTTCGGCATATTCGAGGATATCGTCAACCGTTGAATAATCCTTTGCCGCTGCAAATGCGACAATACCCTGATGAGTTGCGCCGCCGCTCACATAATCAAGCTTTGTGCGGTCAACTTCCTTAACGGGAATTTTCTTATCACGGGCTTTTGCGAGGATTCCCACAATCGCACCGCTCTTTTCACCCTTTGCAACAAGAATTTTGTCAATTGGGCGGTTACTGCGAACAGCCTCACTTACAGGATTTCGCCCTGCAATCACATCAGGCTTTTGTTCTGTATTTTCAAATCTTTCGTTTTTCATCATAATCAGCCTTATTCGGTTTCCTTTTTATTTTTTGTGTCTGCATGGGACACACCACTTCATTTTGCTATCTATTATAACATAACAATTCAAATTATTAAATACTTTTAAGCCATTTGTTTTTAAAAACTCAAACTCTGTACAATGTATCAAGAGCAATCGCTCCGGAGTCGATGTATTCGGGAATTATGCCGTACATTCCCGTTTGTATGTCCTCAAAAAGTATCATGTGCGGAGGGAACACTGTAAAACTGCAGTACACGGCAATCAAAAGCAACATCATAAACACGCAGGGCAAAAAAAGCTGTTCAATTTTTCTTTCACCGTATTCAAGCCTTGCGCTGAGTGCAAACCCGGAAAAACACACGGCAATTGCACAAATGAACCTTGGCAGACCTGCACTTTCAACACCGAGTGCATAGATTAGCAGATATGACGCAAGACAGAATATTCCGACAAACCACAGCGAAATTATTCTTGACACGGCAAAGCGATGGAATCTCGAGCGTTTTCCGATTGCCTCAACAAGACTCCACACAAGGTAGGAAAGCATGACAACCTTGGTCTGCTCCCACATACTGCCGTTTACGGCACCGAAAAATATGCCGAGCAACGCACCGTTTGTCAGGGAATAAAGATTTTTGAACACAATTATCATCAGCGGAACAATGACAAGCCCCCAAAGTCTTATTTTCACGGTTTCCTTTTTCATAAAACACACCTCGCCGATGTATTTTATGAGTATAGATTGTCATATATTACCTTGTCACAATTTGAATCGCAGAAAAAAATGTTTTTTTGAATCACGAATTTGCGATTTATTTTTCTAAATTTGCACTTATACATTCTGTATAACTCAACATTTTAAACATCAATGTGGAAAACTATGTTGAAAGTGTTGAAAGTGATGTTAAAAAATCCCGATACTACACGAAATTTACAAAGTTGTAACTTTTAACATTAAAAAAATAGGTTTTCCACATTTTTGGATACAGGATTGTAACGGGGAAATTAGATTACATTCTGTATAATCCACATGTCAAGTGGTATTTTTTGCTTTTTTCAACATTTTTAATTTACAGAAAATGTTTTATAAAATCAAAAAAACAGGCACACCGCCGTGTACCTGTAAATTTCGTGTTAAATTGTCGGCTTTTAGTTTCTGAGAAGATGAATCGCCGTTTCAGCTTTCTCAATAATCCTCAAATCATTGTCATAGGAGCACATTTTTCGTGCCTGTTGCAAATCAACCCAAATATAACTGTCAATTTCCTCCTCCTGAATTTTGACATTATCCGTAAATGCCTGTGCAAGGAAAAAGACAACCCGTTTGCGAATTTTACCGAAAGGACAGTATTCGCTGATTTCACGAAAGCCCTTTTCAATCACGACATCAAGACCTGTTTCCTCTTTAATTTCACGGATTGCTGTCTGATGTTCGTTTTCACCGTCTTCAATATGTCCCTTCGGAAAGCTCCAATATCTGCCGTTGCTGTTCTTTACAAGCAGAATTTTCGTGTTCTGTCTGCTTTTGTAGAAGATAACCGCACCGCACGACTTTTCGTAAAGGCACACAATGCTTTTCAGCTTAATATTTTTCAGTTTTGAAAGCACCTGTCGCAGTTCCGGCTCATAAAACACCTCACCGTATTGTGAGATTATGGGACGCTCGCCGTCAAGTCCGTCAAATTCGGCAACGGCAACCACAATGCCCTCAAAATATTCTGTTACGGGCTTGTGCGAAACCACATACGCACTTTTACAGCGTCCTGAAACGGAGGTAATTTGTGCCGAATACAGCTTATCGCTTATTTTTCCGAACACGCTCACCTTCACGCTGTCTGCTATCATCGGCATACACCTCCTTACAAGAATTTACCCGATATGATATCAGTTAAAAAGTCCGCTCATACTGTCAAGCTGAACCTGAGTGTTGGCACTCATTACACCGTTTATAAAAAGCACCTCGTCAATTCCGTTGGTTTTGCAGTAATTAACAAGATTCTGTTTGAAATATCTGAAATCGATAACATGAACTTCTTCGTAGTTATTGGTGAGATACGGAACAAAAGCGTTGCCGTAGCTTTCCTTTACAACGGCAATCTTCTTGCCTGCCGCCGCATTTTCCGAAGCTGATTTCAGAACAGTGAGGGCATTATCACCCATAATAAACACACCGTAGGTGTTTGAACCGCCCTCTGCGGCTTCATAGTAGGGACTGTCATAGCTTGCGGAAGAACCGTCTGCCTGTGTGATATCCATTGTTACATTATAAGGGAACTTCCAATAACTTACCGTATCGCTGTCAAGACCGTCTGCCGAGTTGGTAAACGAGCCTGTAAAGCCGTCAATCTTCTGTTCCTTGCAATCATCAAGCGAAAGAACGGGCAAATCTTTTGTATCGGCAAATGCTGTGTAAGCATAGTAAGCGCCGAGGCCTGTCCAATGGTGGTCGCTCTTAAAGTAGATGTAATCCGTATTATGTTCCGCAAGACGATTGTAGCAGTTAATCGGAGTTACCTTGTCAGAAAGAGCCGCATAAGCCGCCTTGATGTTGTCAGCCTGTGAGGTCGACGGAGCGTCGCTGTCTTTAAGTCTTTGAGGAAGTCCCATTTCGGTATGGTTAGGAACAATCATATCATAAACCTTTACGGAACTGCCGAACTTGTCTGCAAAGCCGTTGATTGTCTGAGCATAGTTCTGCGCTCTTGCATCATCACTGCTGAACAATTCGTAGCCTGTTTTGTTCCACACATAAATGCTGTATGAAAGAGTTCCGTTTTTATTGTCGTCCTTTATGCTCGGTGTCATAAAGTATGTAGGGGAAAGCTCGTCTGCTTTGTCAGCAGTCGGAGATTTTGCGGTTTCGTCGGGGGATGCCGTTGTACCAACTGTTCCCGTGGGAACGCCTGCAAGGGCATCTTCCTTTGAACAACCCTTAAAAATTGAAGTTATAATAAAAATAATAACAAACAGAATTATCAATGCGCTCGCAACGATAATAATTCTGTTTCTGGTTCTTCTTTTGTTTCTTCTTTTTACAGGTCTTCTGACGGGACGCTGTGATGACGGTCTTGCGGCATAGCTTGCAGGACGGCGCTGTTGCTGTCTGCGACGATATTCACGGGAATCAATGCTGTCATCGAAATTATCAAGATCAAAATAATCGTAATCGTTTCTTCTGCTCATAGTGTTACTCTCCCAAACCGAAGAATTTTAAATTCAATTTGAATTCAATGAATTATATAAGTGTATTAATTACTCGCAGTGTACTCCTGTTTGAATCAAAGCAAGCCTTGCTCTGACCGTAAGGACATTATCACTTAGATTATACAACAGAAACTCATCAAAAACAATACAAAAAGCACAAAAAATACAATTTCCGTGAATTAACATTTACAAACGCAAAATAATAAATTACACATTTTTTGAATAAAATCGCAGTAAAAACAGTCAAATTTCTTGAACATATATGCAATTCGTGATAAAATTACAGGGTATGGAATTTTAAAAAAACCTTATCATCTTAAAAGGAGATATTTTTATGGAATACAGGTTTTCCGACAGGGTTTCAAGCCTGAAGCCGAGTGCTATCAGGGAAATTTTTAAATATGCCGCCGATCCGAGCGTTGTGTCGCTTTCGGCAGGAAACCCGTCGCCCGATGCATTTCCCGTAAAGGAGATTGCAGAAATCTCGGCAAAGGTTTTTGCAGAAGATCCGATTTCGGTTTTACAGTACAGCGTTTCGGAGGGTTACACTCCGCTGAGAAAGCACCTTACGGAATATATGAAAAAGGAGCATAACACAGGCTCCGACAATGACGACATTCTCATCACAACAGGCGCACAGCAGATTATGGATTTATGCTCAAAGGCTCTTGTAAACGAGGGCGATGTTGTAATCTGCGAGGCACCGTCATTCATCGGCTCGCTTAACACATTCAGAAGCTACAACGCAAAGCTTGCAGGTGTTCCCGTTGAGCCTGACGGTATGAGCACACAAAAGCTTGAAGAGGCTTTAAAAGCCAATCCGAACGCAAAGCTCATTTACACAATTCCGAATTTTCAAAATCCTTCGGGTGTTACAATGAGCCTTGAAAAGCGTAAGAAAGTTTATGAGCTTGCCAAAAAATACGGTGTTCTCATCATTGAGGACAACCCATACGGCGACCTGCGTTACAGCGGTGAATATGTTCCGAACATAAAAAGCTTTGATACGGACGGAATTGTAATCTATGCCGGTTCATTCTCAAAGGTAATTTCACCGGGTATGCGTGTTGCTTACACAATTGCACCAAAGCCGATTTTTCAAAAGCTTGTTGTGTGCAAACAGGGCAACGATGTACATACAAACATCTGGTCACAATATGTATGCGATGAATTCATCACAAAGTATGACTTCAACGCTCACCTTGCAAAGCTTCGTGAAATCTACACAAAGAAAGCGAGCTTCTGCATGGAGCTTCTTGACAAATACTGCGCACCAAAAATCACATATCATAAAATTGACGGCGGTCTTTTCATTTGGTGTGACTTGCCCGAGGATATTGATATGCCGAATTTCTGCAAAGAACTCGTTCTCAAAAAGGTTTGCGTAGTTCCGGGCAACGCATTTTTAACTGACGAAAACGAAACCTGTCACAGTTTCAGAATAAACTTTTCAACACCGACTGACGAACAGCTTGAAAGAGGAATTAAAATCCTCGGCGAGTATGCAAACAGTCTTTAATCACGGAGGGGAATAATGGAAAATCAAACAAAAAAAGAGGTTGTATTCAGCGCAATACAGCCCAGCGGAACAATTACACTCGGAAACTATCTCGGTGCGGTTCGCAACTGGGTTACAATGCAGAACGAATACAACTGCATTTACGCTCTTGCAGATTTGCACACAATCACGGTAAGACAGACTCCTGCCGTTATGCGTAAGAATATAATTGATGCTTATGCTTCAATTATGGCTTGCGGTATTGATGTTGAAAAAAGCCTTTTCTTCATTCAGAGTCATGTTCACACTCACGCAGAGCTTGCATGGGCGCTCAGCTGTTACACACAGTTCGGCGAGCTTTCAAGAATGACGCAGTTCAAGGACAAGTCTGCAAAGCATGCCGACAACATCAACGCAGGTCTTTTCACATATCCCGTACTCATGGCTGCCGACATTCTTCTCTATCAGGCTGACAAAGTGCCTGTCGGCGCAGACCAGAAACAGCACATTGAAATTACAAGAAACATTGCAGAGCGTTTTAACGGTATTTACGGCAATGTGTTCAAGATTCCGGACGGTTTCATTCCAAAGAACGGTGCAAGGGTTATGAGTCTTCAGGACCCGACAAGAAAGATGAGCAAGTCCGATGAAAATGTCAACGGCTGTGTACATCTTCTTGATGCACCCGAGGTTATAATGAAGAAGTTCAAGAGAGCCGTTACGGACAGCGAGGCAAAGGTTCGCTATGCGGAGGGCAAAGACGGCGTAAATAACCTTATGGCAATTTACAGCGCAGTTACAGGTCTTTCATATGAACAGATTGAAAAGGATTTTGACGGCAAGGGCTACGGCGACTTCAAGACAGCGGTAGGCGAGGCAGTTGTTGAAGAACTTCGTCCGATTCGTGAACGCTACGAAAAGCTTGTTGCAGACAAGGCATATCTTGAAAGCTGTTACAGAAAAGCCGATGAAATTGCCCTTAAAATCAGCAGCCGCACAATGGGCAAGGTTATGAAGAAAATCGGTTTTATTTAAACCCGAACAGGAATTTTCTCTATGACAAAAGCAGAAAGCAAAGTCATTGACTTTATAAAAAAACACATTCTTTTATTTTTACTCGTTGCGGTAACGATTATTGCAATTTTCCTCAGAGCCTGCGGAATGGATTTTCAAAGCGATGATTTCAACAGCTTTTTAAATTCGTGGTGGAGCATAATCAAGCTGAATGATTTTACGGGGCTTGCAACTCAGGTGGGTAACTACAACATTCCGTATCAAATCATAATCTATCTTATGACTCTTTTGCCGCTAAATGCTCTGTATGCGTACAAAATCGTATCAATAATATTCGATTTTGTACTTGCAATTTCAACCGCAATGCTTGTTTATTCGTTTGCAAAGAATAACCGACGGCTCAAAGCGATACTCACCTACTCAGCCGTACTTCTTTCGGCAACCGTTATTTTTAACTCATCGTTTTGGGCGCAGTGCGATTCAATTTACACCTCGTTTATAATCCTTGCAATCCTGTTTTTGCACAAAGACAAGCCGATTGCATCGTTTGTGTTCATCGGCATTGCGTTTGCGTTCAAGCTGCAAACCGTATTCATCATTCCTGTTCTGCTTTATTACTGGATTTCGACAAAGAAAATTTCGATTCTGCATTTCTTTATAATCCCTGCGGTTGATGTGATAATGTGCCTGCCTGCAATTATTATGGGTAGACCGTTTATCGATATCATCACAATATATGCGGAACAGACCGACTACGGAAAGCTTATTCAGATGAACTGTCCGAACTTTTATGCACTCATATGTGACGGAAACGATATGACATATTATTATCTGTTCAAGCAGTTTTCGGTCTTTCTGACAATTGCCGTACTCGGAATTATGATGTGCATTATCATCTGTAAAAAGGTTGATTTGAAAAACCTTGAAACTTTTCTTCTGACAACAGCGTGGACTGTGTTCACCTGTATCATGTTCCTTTCGTCAATGCACGAACGCTACGGTTATCTGCTTGACATTATTTTAATTGTCTATGCGGCGGTAAGTGCAAAACATTTGTGGATTCCGATTGCGTCAACGCTTATAAGCCTGAGAGGCTATTGCTACTATCTGTTCTCCTACGAGCTTATTAGCCTTAAATTTACGGCAATCATCTACACCGCACTTTATGTTTATATAACATTCTTGCTCGTAAAAACAATTTTCAAAATTAAATTCTCTGATAAATTGCCAAAAGAGTCGATTTTAAATTGACATTTTTAATATTTAACAGACTAAACAAAATCCGAAACCCTTTGAGATAGGTTTCGGATTTTGCTTTTTTGTATGATTATAAAATAAATTACTTCTTGCTTTCAAGCCACATATCAAGGGCTTTTTCGTAGACATCCATGCTTGTGATTCCGAGATTCATAATGAATGTGTGATATTCCTTTGCATCAAAGCTTGAGCCAAGCTCGCTTTCGGCTGTTTCACGCATATCAATCATCTTGAGGTAGCCTACGGTATAGGGGAGAAAGTAACCCGGATTTGAACGGGCAAGGTCATACGCCTCTTTTGTTGCGGCTGTAACGCTCTCATCGTCAGCCGAACCGAGTGCCGTTGACATATACTCCTTGACTTTATCGTAATCCCAGCCGTTGTAGTTCACACCGACATCGACCATGGAGTAAAGAATAAAGCCGAGAATATCATTTGCGTAGATAAGCTTCTTAATGCCGTCGCTTGTATCAAGGTAATCAAGCGTACATTTCGAGGCATACTGCGCCCAACCCTCGGTTGCGCCCATAAAGCTTAAAATCTTGCGTACATTCGGGATATCCTTGTTTGCTTTTGATGCGGTAAGCTGATAAAGATGACCCGGATAGCCTTCATGGGCAAGGGTTGTGTACACCTTAGTCATACCCTTATTTGCAAAATCGGGGTTGATTTTGATGATATTAACGCTTGTATCGTCAATTCGTCCCTGAACATAGTACGCTTCCACATTGTCGCTCTTTGCAGAATCGCTCATATAGTCTGCCGTGTAAGAGGTTGTAACGGGAGTCGGAAAGTCCTTTTCGATATTCTCAATCAAAAATTCAAGCACCTCATCGGCGTCCTTAAAATCGGGATTGTAGTCCTGAATTTTGTTCAAGTCATCCTGTGAAACATTGCTCATACTCATTCCAACCTTTGTAAAGCTGTTCTTAAGGTATGAATTAAGCTCCTCGGGAGTCATACTGCTGCTTGTTTTGTCTTTGACAATTGCCGAATAATACTTTTTGCCGATTTTGCCGTAACCGCAAAGACCTTCTTTGTTTTTGCCTGACTTTTTGAGACTTTCAAGCGCTGATTTTGCTGATTTCAGAGCAGGAATGTAGTATTCTTCAAAATGCTTTTTGTTGGTTTCAACAACAGTCTTTTTCTCGGAATCGCTAAAACCGAGTGACTTTATTCTCGACTCAAACTCGTCAACAAGCACGGACTTGTCATTCTTAATATGCTTTTCGCACTCGTCAATTGACTGCTGTGCAATATCTTCAGCCATAAAGTAACCGTCCTCAGCCTGTTTCCTTGTGAACTCAATGCACTCGTCCATATAGCGTTTTGTGTCCTTCAAAACAGCAAGGTAAAGGTCGGTATCATCCTTTTCATAGAAAGTAAACTCGGACAGGGTGGTAAAGAGGTTTGCAACAATTCCCGACTGCGGTGCAAATATACTCTGCAATTCTGTTGTGCCCTCATATGAAAGCTGAATTTCAAAGTAGCTTTCAAGGGTGTCATATGTCTGCTTTTGAGAAGAAGTAAGTCCCGAACGGTCAAACTCCTCCAAATCCGTTTTTGCCTCTTTCAGTTTATCAAGGGATTCTTTTGTATCTTTATCGGACACATGACCGAGGGTATAGTCCTCCTCGTCATATTTCAGACCGTAGTCCGACGGATTTGAAATGTCAAAATGTGCGGTAAGAGCATCATCCTCAAGTTGTTCCGAAAACAAATCGTCACAATATTTATCAAACTGAATTTGTGCATCCGTTTTGGTTGGTTCTGTGGCAGAGTCAAAGTCACAGGCACAGACAGAAAACGCCATAATGGCACACAACATAACAGCAAGCGTACCCTTGAGTGACTTTTTGTTTATAATTTTCTTCATTTTGTCCTCCGTAAAGATTGTTGTTTACCAAAGTATAACATATTGTTGTCTGTTTTTCAATGATTATTTTTCATTTTACCCTTTTCCGCAGTAACCACGGCAACGCTCAACAGGCATTGCCGTTCTTTTTCAACAATTGTTGAAAACTATGTGGAAAATGTGTATAATAATCTCGTAGAATTAACACGAAATTTGTAAATTGTAACCGCTTGTAATTATTTGTAATCTTTCACAGACAGATAATAATGCGGTACGAACAGAAAACAAAACGCAATATTTGATTGGTTTTGTCGTAATTTATATAGTATGATAATAATACCATTCACAAGGAGGCATTTTATGGGCAGAACACTTAATCAAAACAACAGCAACAAAGGTGGTAACAACTCTGTTATCGGTACAAATCCTGTAATCCGCAAGCTTTCCAAAGTAGCGGAACAGTCGGACAATTGTGCAAGCTACGGCGGAATTGCCGTAAAAACATTGTACTTTCTCCTCATGTCGGGAGTGGGATATGTACTGTATCTCTATCTTTCGCTTAATGTTTTCAACACAGGCGAATCATTTGACATTGAATTTGACAACTATGTTTCAACCCTACATATGACGCCGCTTTTCATTGGATTGGGTGCGGCAATTCTTTCGATAATTCTGCCGTTCATTGTGGCATTTGTAAGATCAACCGCTCCTGTACTCGGCACAATCTACTGTCTGTGCCAAGGCGCATTGCTCGGATTTCTTTCATATGTTGCACCTCAGCAATATCAAGGGGTTATGGGACTTGCTCTCATAATAACAATCGTGCTTGTACTTGCTATGCTCGCAATTTATGCAACAGGTAAGGTTCGCCCGGGCAAAAAAGTTCGCACGGTAATTTTCGCCTTGTTCATCACATCTGTTTTATCTTCTCTTGCAGTTCTTATCCTTGCGCTCATCCCTGCAACAAGACCGCTTGTTGCCTTTGTTACAACAAATCCGTTAATTTGTATCGGTTTCAGCGTTTTGGGAATTATCATCGCAACGCTGTTTCTCTTGTGTGATTTTGAAACAATCAGACAGACAGTTGAAAACAGACTTCCGAAAAAATACGAATGGTCAGCCGCTTTCGGTCTTGCTTTTACGGTAATTTGGCTGTATTTCAAAATTCTTGACCTTCTCGCAAAGCTGACAAATACCAAATCATCCTAATAAACATCATAAAAAGGTCGGGTAAAACCTGACCTTTTGTTTTGTTAAATCATATGATTCCGGAACACTGCCGACCGCAGATTTTGCAGTCATAAATGTTGCAACATTTCTGTAATACTGCTGTAAAATAACGCACAGCTTTCATTATGTCAAAATATGTTTATGTTTATATAATATGCTTTGATGTGATGAAAATTGTGTATTGCCTGTAGGGGCGAACCTCGTTAGCCCGCCTTGATGAAATATTATGTTCGCAGTAATGTGTTTTGATGTGATGAAAACTGTGTATTCAATTTTGCACGCATTGCGTGCAATCGTGTGCATTGCACACGAACGGGCGAACAACAGAATTGTATGAACAATTACAATGCTACGCTCGGGCATAAATGTTTTTAATATTTACAAACTATCTACACGACATTAATTTTCCATTTTCAATTTTCAATTTTCAATTTGAAATTCGTTCTATCGCTTCGCTTAAATCCGTACACAAAAAATCAATCATCGGTTTAATTTCGTCTGTCGGCTTTGACAAATCGGGAACCATAACCGTGGTCATACCTGCGGCATGTGCAGATTTTATGCCGTTAATGCTGTCCTCAAACGCAACGCAGTCCACCGGCTCAAGCCCGAGCTTCTTTGCGGCAATCAAAAAAACCTCGGGATCGGGTTTGCCGTTTTTAACATCATCACCGCACACGAATGCGTCAAATTTATCATAGAGATTGATTTTCTTCATAATCTTCAAAGCCGTTTGTGACGAGGTTGAAGTTGCAAGCGAAATTTTACAACCGACTGATTTTAAATAATCAAAAATTTCGTACAAGCCTTTTTTTACAGGCACACCGTTCTTTTCGATACGCTTAAAATAGCGGATTCTCGACTCCGCCTTGTAAGCAGGATAGTCAAAATCATCGCCGTAAACCGACTTGTAATATTCGCAGGAATCCTCACGGCGAAGTCCGATTGTCTTTTTGAAAATGTCGAGATTAAACTCTTTGCCGTCCTCATCAAGCATTTCCTGCCAGATTGAATAAACAAGCCTTTCGCTGTCAATCATAAGCCCGTCCATATCAAAAACTGCGCCCTTAAACATAAAACCGCCCCTTTTTTCGCTTTTAAGTCTGTATATAATAGCATATTTTACAAAAAAAGACAAATCAGTTGTAATTGCGACAAAGTTATGATACAATCGTTTGAATGGTCTGTGAAAAATATAAATTTGAGGGTAAGGAAGTTTTATGGCAACATCAATTTATGCAAAACCTATCAAAGCAAAAACGATTCTGAAATTCACTCTGCCAACCGTTCTTATGATGGTTTTTATGTCACTTTACACGGTTGTTGACGGAATCGTTGTTGCGAACTGTGTCGGAAGTGACGCATTGTCCGCAATCAATATTGTATATCCGTTCACGCTCGTATTTATGGCTGTGGGCTTAATGTTTTCAACAGGCTCAAATGCCATAATCGCAAAGAAAATGGGAGAAGGCAAACAGGAGGAGGCAAACCGACTTATGTCCGGTGTTGCAATCACGGCAACGGTCATTTCTGTTATCATTGCTGTGCTGTTCACAATTTTTGCCGAACCTATGTATATGATGTTCGGTTCAAACGAAAAAATTCTCCCCTACTGCATTGACTACGGCAGCGTTATGATTCCGTACGGCTTTGTAATGTGCTGGCAGATGCTCAACCAATCGTACCTTGTAACAGCGGACAAGCCACATATCATGCTTGTTTTCTCGATACTCTCGGGCTGCACAAACATTGTGCTTGACATTCTTTTTATGGCTGTGTGGGATTTTGGAATAATCGGCGCAGGACTCGGCACCATTATCGGAATGGCTGTGGGTGCAATTCCGCTTTTGCTCTTTTTCAACAAAAAGCAGACTCTGCACTTTGGCAAGCCTGAATTTAAGGTCAGTGAAATACTCTTTGCTATGGCAAACGGCTCGTCAGAGGCTGTGACAAATCTTTCAACAGCCGTTACAACAGCGCTGTTCAACATTCAGATGATGCACTTTGCAGGTGCAAAAGGCGTTGCGGCTATAAGTGCTATTTTGTACATTCACTTTATTTTCACAGCGGTTTCGTTTGGATTCACTTCGGGAGTTTCACCCGTCATCAGCTTTAACTACGGCGCACAAAATCACGAAAAACTGCAAAAGCTGTTCAAATTATGCATAAAAATCACGCTGATAATTTCGGTTGCAATGATTACGGCATCAGAATTTTTTGCAGAACCGCTTGTCGGAATTTTCTCGGCAGGCGACGAAAAAATTCAGCAGATTGCACTCGGCGGATTCAGAATTTTTGCAATAAATTATCTGTTATGCGGAATGAATATTTTCGCATCGGGACTTTTCACCGCACTCAACAACGGCAAGATTTCAGCCGTGATTTCAGTTGCAAGAACGCTTGTTTTCGAGTGTGCCGCAATGCTGATTTTGCCGATGTTTATAGGCATAAACGGTGTATGGTCGGCATTGCCCGTTGCAGAATTGTGTGCCGTTGCAATTTCCGTAACATTTATAATTACCAATGCAAAAAAATACCATCTGGTCGGTGTACCACCGCACCCCGTTCGTGCAGACAGTTTGTGATATCAAAAACATATCATGCCCGAGTGTAGCATTGTAACCATTTGTACAAATAAACGCAAAAAATCCGAGCATCAAAACAATGCTCGGATAATTTTTTACAACCAACAATTAAAGTTCAATTAAAATTGAAATCAGATTGCACGAACTCTGATTACGCCGTCAACTGCTGCGATTTTTGCAAGTTCATCTGCACCGGCGCCTGCAACATCAATAATTGTGTAAGCATAGTCGCCACGGCTCTTTGAAAGCATATTTTCAACATTGCCGCTGATCTGTGTGAGAACCTTCTTGAGAAGCTCGGGAACATTCTTGTGAGCAACGCAGAAACGGGTATCGTCAGCATTTGTTCTTGCAAGTGAAATTGCAGGATAGTTTACGGAGTTGATGATGTTACCGTTCTCGAGGTACTCCTTAACCTGATCACAAGCCATAACAGCACAATTTTCTTCACTTTCGGGAGTTGATGCACCGAGGTGCGGGAGGCAGATAATATTCTCTTCACCGAGGATATCGTCTGTTCCGAAGTCTGTAACATACTTGGCAACCTTGCCGCTCTTAACAGCCTCAAGAACTGCTGTTGAATTAACAAGACCGTCACGGCTGAAATTGAGAATACGAACACCGTCTTTCATCTTGGCAATCATATCGGCATCAACCATATCTCTTGTGTCGTCAGTAAGCGGAACATGGATTGTGAGGTAGTCGCAATTTACCATAACATCTTCTGCGCTCTTCATGAGCTTAACTGTAGGAGCAAGCTTGAGAGCGTTGCCAACAGACATAAACGGGTCAAAGCCGATTACATTCATACCGAGAGCAACAGCGGCATTTGCAACAAGAATACCGATTGCTCCAAGACCGATAACGCCGAGAGTCTTGCCCTTGATTTCGGGGCCGACGAACTGACTCTTGCCCTTTTCAACCATCTTACCGACAGCCGCACCGTTGCCCTTGAGAGTCTTTGCCCATTCATAACCCTCAATAATCTTACGGTTTGAAAGAAGAAGTCCTGCGATAACAAGCTCCTTAACAGCGTTTGCGTTAGCACCCGGGGTATTGAAAACAACAATGCCCTGCTCACTGCACTTATCCTTCGGAATGTTGTTTGTGCCTGCGCCTGCTCTTGCAATTGCAAGAAGGTTATCGGCAAATTCCATATCGTGCATTGCGGCACTTCTTACAAGAACTGCGTCAGGGTTCTGAACATCGTCACCGTATTTATAGTTATCACCGAGACGGCTTGTGCCGATAGCGGCGATTTTGTTTAATGTAAGAATGTTATACATCAAAATCAATCCTTTTTAATTTTTTATTTTAAGAATTTACAATAACAGGCGAACAGCGTTCGCCCGTTATATCATAATATTCAATAATTACTTGTTTTCAGCCTCGAACTTCTTCATAAACTCAATGAGTTTTTCAACGCCCTCATAAGGCATAGCGTTGTAAATTGAAGCTCTCATACCGCCAACTGTGCGATGACCCTTGATATTAACAAGACCGTTTTCAGTAGCCTCTTTAACGAATTTAGCGTCAAGGTCAGCGTCACCTGTAACGAACGGAACATTCATAAGCGAACGATCCTCGGGAACAACAGTACCCTTGAAAAGCTCTGAAGAATCGAGGAAACCGTAGAGAAGGTCAGCCTTCTTCTTGTTGATTTCATACATCTTGTCAAGACCGCCAACCTCGTTCTTAATCCACTCAAGAACAAGCTTTGCAATGTAGATTGTGTAGCAAGGCGGTGTGTTGAACATTGAACCGTTGTCAGCGTGAGTTTTCCAATTAAGCATTGTAGGAGTGATATCCATAGCGTTGCCGATAAGATCCTCACGAACGATAACAACCGTAAGACCTGCCGGAGCCATGTTCTTCTGTGCGCCTGCATAGAGAACGCCGAACTTTGAAACATCAATCGGTCTTGAAAGAATACAGGAAGAAATATCTGCAACGAGCGGAACATCACCTGTGTCGGGAAGCTCGTGATAAACAGTACCGTAAATTGTGTTGTTCATGCAAATGTAGAAATAGTCAGCATCCTTTGTGAATGTTGAAGGATCAAGCTTTGGAATGTATGTGAAGGTCTTGTCAGCCGATGAAGCAACAACATTAGCCTGACCGTAACGGGCAGCCTCTGCATGAGCCTTTTTAGCCCACTGACCTGTGATAACATAATCAGCCTTGCCGCTCTTTGTCATAAGGTTCATAGGGATAGCCGCAAACTGTGTTGACGCACCGCCCTGAAGGAAAAGAACCTTATAGTTGTCGGGAATGTTCATAACCTCTCTCAAAAGAGCCTCGGCACCCTCGATGATTGTACCGTAAATTTTTGAGCGGTGTGACATTTCCATAACGCTCTGACCGCTGCCCTCATAATCAAGCATTTCTTCCGCAGCTTTTTTAAGCACAGACTCAGGCAGCATTGAAGGACCTGCCGAAAAATTATATACTCTTGCCATTTCTGATATCTCCCTTTTTAAAGAAAATTTAAAAATATAGTTGTAAAAATAAATACATTTCAATTATACGCTTTTAGCACGCTAAAGTCAATAAATTCATAACACTAAAGCATAAAAAGCGAAAAATTTCGTGATTCTGTTGTGCAAATTAATCAGCCAAGCTTAATTTTGCCGATGCAACCAACGATTTCATCTCTCATACGCTCAGCCTCTTTACGAGCGGCAACGGCAAAGTCATCTTCTGTAAGCCCCTGCTTTTTCCATGCACACATAATGCCGCGGCTTGAGTTGATGATTGCACCAAGACCGTTTTCGTCAAATGCGTTTTTAACATCATCGGCACCGCCGCCCTGAGCACCGTAACCGGGAACAAGGAAGAATGTGTGCGGAAGTTTTGCTCTCATTTCACCGAGCTGTTCGGGATATGTTGCACCCACAACTGCACCTACTGCCGAATAGCCATGCTTACCCATAAGGTCTTCGCCCCAGCCTTCGCACATCTTGCCCATATGCTCATAAACGCTCTCATTTGTTTCAAGCTTCATATCCTGAAGTTCGCCCGAGCTTGGGTTTGAAGTTTTTACAAGAACAAAAATGCCCTTGTCGTCCGAATCGCAAATTTTTGCAAGCGGCTTGATACCGTCTGTTCCGAGGTAGCCGTTTACCGTGAGTGCGTCTGCACCGAATGCGTCAATACTTTCGCCTGCAACATCTGTATGACCGAGGTGTGCCGTAGCATATGCCTCCATAGTTGTGCCGATATCGTTACGCTTGCCGTCTGTGATAACGAACATACCCTTTGACTTTGCATAAGCGATTGTGTCGCAAAGAGCCTTAACACCCTGCCAGCCGTACATTTCATAATATGCAGCCTGTGGCTTTACGGCAGGAACAATATCATAAAGTGCGTCAATAAGCGCCTTGTTGAATTCAAAAAGTGCAGCAGCCGCACCCTCAAGCGTCTTGCCATACTTTTCAAAGCATTTTGTTTTGATTGATTCGGGAACATAGTCAAGCTTAGGGTCAAGACCTGCAACCGTAGGATTCTGCATTTTTACAATATTTTCGATAAGTCTGTCAAATGCCATAGTGATTCTCCTCATTTTTTTGTTATTCTGTAGTGGCGAATTATTATTTTTTAGCTGTTGATAATATCATAAAGTTCATTTGAGAACTTGTAATAATCCTGTCTGTCCTCTTTTACGAACTGAATTGCAGGACGGGGATGTGTGTTGTACTGACCTGTGAGAAGGTACGGAATATCGTAACCCCACTTAACGCCCTCAGCCTTAAACTTGTGGGTGTACTCCTCAATGATTTTGAGAATAGGAGCAACCTGATACTTCGGGTTCTTGAGGAAACCGAGAAGAAGTTCAAGCGCACAGTTGCCTGCGCCTCTGCCCATGCCGTCAACGGTTGCGTCAAGGTAGCTGACGCCCTGAGTCATAGCCTCAATTGTGTTGGCAAAAGCAAGCTGCTGGTTGTTGTGAGCGTGAATACCAACCGACTTGCCGTGCTTGTCGGCAATTGAGCAGTAAAGGTCTGCAAGTCGTCTTGACTCCTCGGGATAGAGTGCGCCGTAGCTGTCAACAATGTAGAAAGCGTTTACTGGAGTTTTGCCGAGAGTTTCAAGAGCCGCTGTAATATCCTCGGTTCTTGCCTTTGAAACAGCCATAATATTGATTGTCGTTTCGTAGCCCTTCTTTGCAGCGTCCTCAATCATTTCAACAGCCGCAGGAATTGCGTTGATGTATGTTGCGATTCTGATGAGGTCAATCGGGCTGTCCTTCCTTGCGATAATATCCTTCTTAAAATCTGTTCTGCCGACATCAGCCATAACAGCGATTTTAAGAGGAGTCTTGTTGTCGCCTACAATTTTTCTGATATCTGCATCGTTACAGAATTTCCACTTACCGAAATCTTCTTCATTAAAGATTTCCTTTGATGCCTTGTAGCCGAATTCCATATAATCAACACCGGCTTTAACATTTGCATTGTAAAGAGCCTTGATAAATTTGTCGTCAAATCTGAAATCGTTACAAAGGCCGCCGTCACGGATTGTTGCATCTACTACTCTGATATCCTGTCTTACCGACAGGAGGTCACCCTTCTGTGCCATAATTTTACTCCTTTATGTTAAATAAATTTTCTGTTTATTTACCGACAGTCATTGACTGCCATTTTAACCGATTGGCGAACACGGTTCGCCGCTACAGTATATCATTATCTTTGTTTCATTTATATAATTTGTTTTAACAACAATTTCGCACTATTACTTGCGGGCGGATAATATCCGCCCCTACGGGTTTTATTTGCTCAATCTTCAAAAACTACCTTACCGCCGAGGATTGTCTTTTTGACTTTACCTGTGAGGGTTCTGCCTTTAAACGGGGTGTTTTTGCTTTTGCCGTGAAGTTTACCAGCATCAACTGTCCATTCTTCATCGGGATTTATAAGAACAACATCGGCATTTGCACCGACTGAAAGTGTGCCTGCGTTGATTTTCAAAATCCTTGCAGGATTAACACTCATCTTCTCAACAAGCTGTGAAAGCGTCATTCTGCCTGTCTTAACCAGGTATGTGTTGCAGACCGCAAACGAGGTTTCCATGCCGATTGAACCGTTGGGGGCTTTTACAAAATCAGCCTTTTCCTCGGGTGTGTGCGGTGCGTGGTCGGTTGCTATGGCATCAAGTGTGCCGTCACAAAGCCCGTTGATAATCTCGTCAACATCAGCCTGAGTTCTGAGAGGCGGATTCATTCTGTAATCAGCGTCACCTCTTAAAAGCTCCCTGTCCGTGAGCGAAACATAATGCGGAGCGGTTTCGGCGGTCACCTTAACACCTCTCCTTTTGGCATCACGGATAAGTGCAACGCTTGTTTTGGTGCTGACATGGCAGATATGAATAGGCTCGTTAAGAGCGGCGGCAAGTGCAATTTCTCTTGCAGTTCCGCAGTCCTCGGCACCGGCAGGGATTCCCTTGACGCCGAGCTTTTCCGAAACCTCGCCCTCGTTAATTTTACCGCCGTCGGCAAGAAACAAGTCCTCGCAATGTGCGACAATTGTCATGCCGAGCTTTGGAGCTTCTTTCATTGCGTCACTCAGATACTTTGTGTTTTCAACAGGTCTGCCGTCATCGGTAAGTGCTATTGCACCTGCACTTTTCACAGCGTCAATGTCTGTGGGTTCTTCGCTTTTAAGCCCCTTGGTAACGCTTGCCGCAACATAAACACGGCTGTCGGCGTCTTTAGCTTTGTCAAGAATATACTTTACAATTTCGGGGCTGTCGGTTGTGGGATTGGTGTTAGGCATTGCAAGCAGGCTTGTAACACCGCCTGCGGCAGCCGCCTTGCATCCCGTGATAATATCCTCTTTGTGAGTCTGACCGGGATCACGAAGATGCACATGCATATCAACAAATCCCGGAACGGCACAAAGACCGTCTGCATCAATAATCTCTCCGTCTGATGTAATGCCGCTGCCGATTTCGGCAATCACACCGTCCTTTATGAGAATATCTGTTTTTTCGTTAAGCTTGTCGGCAGGGGAAACAACCACTGCGTTTTTAATTAGCATTTCCATGTTTTTCCTCCGTTAAGAAAAGAAATTATCTTCTCTTGTTTCTATTTGCAGGGCGGCGATTCTGCTGGGGGCGGCGGTCGGTTCTGCTGTGAACCTGAACAAGTCCGTCACTTTCGCCTTTTTCGGCACGCATTCTTGCACGCTCTGCCTTTTGTCTTTCTCTCTCTCTTCTCTCTTCCTCTGCCTTTTTGCGTTTGGCAATCGCACGCTTATGCTTTATCATTATTGAAACATTCTTGCAGAAATATCCGCAGTGAATGCCAAAATTCTTAACTCCGCCTGCAAAGCCCCTGAGAGCGTTACCGATGTTTTTGCCTACATTGGCAAGAACCTCTTCCGTTGACCGTTTATCGGTCGGTTCACCCTCGGTTTCTTTATTATTCTCTTTTTCAAGAGCGTTCTGCTTTACGGTTTCTGCTTTTTTTTCAACCTCGCCGATAACATCAAAGTCCTCGGCATCTCTGAGGTCTGAGCTTTTGATAACCCCCATTGACTTTTTGGGAGCTTCGTCAAAAAAGTCATAACCGCTGTCAAACTTGTTTTTCTTAGCCTTTGCCCTTACAAGCTCCTCGTCATCAACCTCTTCCCCGGTTTCCTCCTCGGGATCGTCACTGCCGAAAATGATGTTTGCGTACTCGTCAACCTTTTTTTCAAGCGGATGCTTTTGTTCGGAAACCTCCTCGGTTTCTTCAACATCGGCATCGTCCTCACGGTCGATATCGTCAGGCTCGCTTGTTTCAAAAAGATCGTGTTCGGGTTCGGGGATAACGAGTGTAGGACCCGACGAAGAGCTTATGTCCTCGTATTTTTCAGGTGTTTCTGCGTTATCTTTTTCGTTTTCGTCAATTTTTTCGGGTTCAGTCTCTGAGGTATCTGCTGCGGTAGGCTCCTTTTTTTTTTCGTCCTCCGTGCTGTTTTCCTCGTAACCGTAGTTGTTTTTATATGCCTCACGCTCAAGCTCACTCTTGTAAGCCTTTGCGGAGTTGATTATCTCGTCAATTTCTTTTTCCTTGGCATCATCCGTATCATAACCAAAGTTTGAATACTCACTTGTAATTTCTTCCGGTTCTTCCATATTTTCGATTATCGGCTCGGGAGCATATCTTCTGCCCGGCAAAGCCGGTTCTTCTTCAACCTCTTCCGCATATCTCTGCTTTTTCTTTGAGCGTTTATCGGGCTTTTCGGGAGAATCGTCAAAATTGTCAATGTCGTAGTCCGTACCCTTTTCACCGAGTTTATACTTGACTGCAAGCTCCTCAAGAATAGCGTTATTCTTCTTAGCCTTTTTATGCTTTCTGATTCTCACGGCAAAAATTATGATGAGAACAATCAAAATAAGGATAATAACACCGCCGCCGATGATTATGTACGGAATAAAGCCCTTTGAAAACGGCAGGTCGCTGAATTTTACCGAAGATACAATTTTGGAAAAAGTATCGTAGTCAACGGTTGTAACATCACCCTCTGTTCTCTGCATTGTGATATTAATGTTCATACCGTCATAAACCGTGTTGGCAACAAAGGTTTTTACATCGCCCTTACTGCTCTGAGCAGTTGCGTCAAACACAAGCCACACAACTTTTTCTTTTTGGTCGGGAGTACAGCTCCGATACTCGTCGGAATTAAGAAAATTGTTGCGTATATTTGAAAGCTCGCTTGAAGAAAGCTGAGCATAGTTGCCGACATTCTCGCTGCTCTCATTTTTTGTCATTGTCACGGTCAGAATAACCGATGACATATTATCCATACCCTGAAGATAGATATTTCCGTTCTGAAAGGTTTTCATTGTTGTGTCATAATCAAGACCGAAAACGGAAAAATATTTATCTGTGCTTTTACTGTCCCTTGTAACAGCGCTCATACCGTCAGGCATTGAAAGCGTCATATCGTCAATCTGCGGAATCTCGTAATCTTTTGTTGCGCCCGAACAGGCAAAAATACCGCAAAATACCATTACGGCACAAATTGCAAGCGTTACAGCTCTTTTAAAAACAGTTTTCATCATGTCCGTATATTCCCCCGAAACTAAATTAGATTCATCAATACTGCTTTTTAGAATGTATATCTAATTAATTATACATAATCTGTCAAAAAAATACAAGGTTTTTACCGCTGAAATTTGAAAACAAGAGTAAGTTATGTAGGAGCGCCCAATGAGTTCCCGTCTGAAATATAATCGCAAGGCGTTGCACATAAATGTGCTTCCTTTTGCTCGTTATTTCAGACAGCGCTATGCTCCCTTTATCCGCCACTGGCGGCGGTCGCAAGACTACCCCTACAATTAAGCATATACTTTCATATAAATAAAAAATGGTCGGGCGACAATGATTTGCATTTTGCAAACTGCCTTCCCGACCATAATTTTACATTTTCAATTTTCAATTTTCAATTGAATACAAGACCGCCGTTTATTCCACAGTAACGGATTTTGCAAGGTTCTTTGGCTTATCGGGATCAATACCTCTGTTGATTGATGTGTAATAAGCAAGAATCTGGAGCGGAACAACCGCTGTAATCGGCATAAGAAGCTCGTCTGTATGCGGAATTTCGATAACATAATCCGCAACACCGTCCTTGAGTTCTCTTGCACAGGCGTCTGTACAAACAAGAATAACCTTTGCACCTCTTGACTTAACCTCAACAACATTGCTGATTGTCTTGGGGATAATGTCTGTCTGAGTTGCAACGGCGATAACGGGAACATCCTCGTCAATAAGCGAAATTGTGCCGTGCTTTAACTCGCCTGCGGCGTAGCTTTCCGAGTGAATGTACGAAACCTCTTTGAGCTTGAGCGAACCCTCCATTGAAAGGGCATAGTCAAGACCTCTGCCTATGTAAAGCAAGCTGTCGGTTGCAACAAGCTTTGTAGCAACGAACTTGCAGGTATCCTCACAGTTGTCAATTACATACTGAACTGCCTCGGGCATTTTTGTAAGAGCCGAAACAAGTCGCTTGCACTCGGCTGTGCTGATTGTTTCCTTTGCAAGAGCAAGCTCAAAGGCAAAGAGATACATAACGGAAAGCTGTGTGATGTATGCCTTTGTTGACGGAACGGAAATTTCGGGACCTGCGAGTGTGTAGATGAGCATATCCGCCTCACGGGCAATTGAACTGCCCTTTGCGTTTACGATTGCAAGAGTTTTTGCACCCTTCTGCTTTGCAAGACGCATTGCGGCAAGGCTGTCGGCTGTTTCGCCCGACTGTGAAATGATGATTACAAGGTCGCCCTCGCCTACAATCGGATTTCTGTAACGGAACTCGGACGCAATGTCAACATTTACGGGAACTCTTGCGAGATCCTCAATAACATACTTGCCGACCATACCTGCGTGCATAGCAGTACCGCAGGCAACGATTGTGATATTTTTGAAATTCTTGATTGTTTCCGTTGTGATGCCGCATTCCTCAAGGAACGGAAGTCCCTCTTTGATTCTCGGCATAATCGTTGTTCTGATAGCCTCGGGCTGTTCGTTGATTTCCTTAATCATAAAGTGCGGATAACCGCCCTTTTCGGCAGCCTCCATATCCCAGTCGGCTGTCTGAAGCTCCTTTTCAATCGGATCAAGGTGTTCGTCAACGAACGAAACACCGTCAGGTGAAAGTGTTACGATTTCATCATGGTCAAGAAGATAATAATCCCTTGTGTACTGAAGAATTGCGGGAACATCGGACGCAATAAAGCACTCTCCCTCTGCAACGCCTACGATAAGAGGACTTTCACGGCGAACCGCAAAAACTCTGTCGGGGAAATCCTTGAACATAATTCCGAGTGCAAACGAACCCCTAAGCTCAGCCATTACACTGTCAATTGTTTCAAGAGGATTTCCGTTGTATTTATAGTCGAGGAGCTGAGCAACAACCTCTGTATCTGTGTCGCTTAAAAAAGTTCTTCCCTTTGAGATGAGGAAGTCTTTAAGCTCCATATAGTTTTCAATAATACCGTTGTGAACGATTGTAACCCTTGCACCGCTGTGTGGATGTGAGTTTACATCCGAAGGCTCGCCGTGGGTTGCCCAACGGGTGTGACCTATGCCGACATGACCTTTCGGAGTGCCGACCTCTGCAAGCTTATCCTTTAAGTCCTGAAGCTTACCCTTGGTCTTTACGGTCTTGATTTCTCCGTTATCAAAAACCGCAATACCTGCCGAGTCATAGCCTCTGTATTCAAGCTTTGTGAGAGCATTAACAAGCACCTCACTGCAATCCTTAGGTCCTACATAACCTACAATACCGCACATAAAATTTCTCCTTTTCGGTTAATCATTGACCTTGTGGCAAAAAGTAGGTACAAGTTCTGCCAAAAGTTCAACTGTCTTTTCACTGTCATTGTTTTCTGCGGTCTTTTTGAGAACCTCAAGCTTTGACAGCATATCTGTTTCGTCTATTTTAATTTGATTTCCTATGAAAATTTTCTTGTTCTGTGTTGACTTAAGACCTTCTTCGTCCATAAGAAGCTCCTCAAAAAGCTTTTCACCCGGACGAAGTCCCGTGAAAATAATCGGAACATCTTTGTACGGAACCTTACCGTACATTCTGATAAGGTTCTCGGCAAGGGTTGTAATCTTGACGGGAGCACCCATATCAAGAACAAAAATCTCACCGCCCTTTGCCATTGCACCTGCCTCAAGAACAAGCGAAACAGCCTCAGGAATAGTCATAAAATATCTGATAATATCGGGATGTGTTACGGTAACGGGCGCACCGTTTTCAATCTGACGGCGAAACAGCGGAATAACCGAGCCGTTTGAGCCGAGAACATTACCGAATCTTGTTGTTACAAATTCGGTGTCGGTGCTGTGTTGTGCCTTATACTGAATAATCATCTCACACGCACGCTTTGTTGCGCCCATAACATTTGTCGGATTAACAGCCTTGTCGGTTGAAATCATAACAAACTTCTTTGCCCTGTACTTTTCTGCAAGGGTTGCAACATTGAATGTGCCGAAGATGTTGTTCTTTACAGCCTCCTCGGGAACGGTTTCCATAAGCGGAACATGCTTGTGAGCGGCAGCGTGGAATACGAGTTCGGGGCGATATGTCTTGAAGATAAGCTCCATTTTGTCGTAATCACGAACCGATGAAATAAGCGTTACAAGGTTAAGCTTTGTGCCGTATTCAAGCACAAGCTCCTGCTGAATGTCATATGCGTTGTTTTCGTAGATATCAACAATGATGATTTGTTTTGGATTATTCTTTGCAATCTGTCTTACAAGCTCACTGCCGATTGAACCGCCGCCGCCTGTAACAAGACAAATCTTTCCGTTGATAAGGTCATGAATCTCCTTTCGGTCAAACTCAATGGGTTTTCTGCCGAGAAGATCCTCAATCTTGATTTCCTTTGCCTGTGAAATAAGCTGTGTATGCCCGTCATCAAACAAAAGCTCGCCGAGATAAGGGATAATCTTGATTTTGCACTCTGTTGCGGAACAGTAGTCAAGAATCTTCCTCTTCTCATCTTCCTCACATGACGGAAGTGCAACAATAATATTGTCTATGCGGTATTCATCACATATTTTAACAATTTCGGGACAGGTTCCGACAACGGGGATTCCTTCGATTTTCTGATTCAGCTTTTTCAAATCATCATCAACAAAGCATACCGGAATGATGCTTTTTGAAGGATTATTAACATCACCCTGCTCTTTCGCATTGTGAATTTCACGAACAATCATTCTGCCGGCATTGCCTGCGCCCACAATAAGGGTGCGCTCTCCGCCCTCTGCCCTTCCTGCCTCGGTAAGGTCAAGAAAAGCCCTTCTGAAAACAAAACGGAATGCAAGAATTCCGACAAGGGCTATTGCGAAATGTACTATACAAAAAATCTTTCTCTGCGGAATCTGCAAAAACAACGAGATTACAAAGCCGAGCGTAAACCCCGAAAAGACGGCAGTTCCGCACACAATATAGTCCTTTGCGTTAAAGTATCGCCACAATTTTGAATATGTTCCGCTTATATAAAGCGTAAACAGACACATGACAAGATCAATAACAATATAGCTCAACAAGCCTTTGCTTGAATCAGCACCTATGTAGCCGACAAGCAAGAGAATATAATTTGCAAGAATACCGCTGACAACGATAATAAACACATCTGCGAGAGCCAGCAACATCTTACGCAAATTAATCTTCTTCATAACCCATACCTCTTCTGTTTAACTTTGTGTAAATTTCCCGAGTAACATATAAATACAATTATGATTTATTATACAACAGTGCAAAAGGAATGTCAAACAAAGCAATTCCTAAATCAACTTAAAATCCGACAATCAAAGCACAAGGAACAGTAATAATCAGTCTTGTTCGACACACATTTGTTGACAACCGCACAAAACGAGCCTAAAATAATACCATACTTAATATGGGCGGTGAATTAAATGAAAAAATTTTCGATAATTCTCGGAGCAATAATACTTGTGCTGTTTGTGACTCTCGTAATATGGGGAGTTTACTGCGACAACACAATTGCAATCACAAATTACTGTGTAAACAATACTAAGAACGACGCAAAGCTGAAATTTGTTGTCATCACGGATTTGCACAACAAAGAATACGGAGAAAAGAACGCAGACCTTGCAGAGCTTGTAAAGGAACAAAATCCCGATTTTATCGCAGTTTGCGGAGATATGGTCAACCGTGGCGATCCCGACACAACGAAGATGAAGGATGTGCTTGAAAAGCTTTCAAAAATTGCGCCCACATACTGCTGCCTCGGCAACCATGAGCGTGACAATGCCGCCAAATTCGGAACGGATTTTAAAAGCGAAACAGATTCAACAGGCGCTGTATTGCTCGATAATGAATACATAAAATTCACCAAAAACGGCAAGAGTGTGCTTATCGGCGGAATGAGCGACTACCCTTATTATGAGTTCTACACTCCCGATGACGATGTTCCGTCAAGAGCGCTGTGGGAAGAATTTGCCGAAAAAGCAAAGAACAATTTCACAATTCTTCTGCACCACCAGCCCGAATACATTGCCGAGGACGCAAAGAAAACCGACATAGACTTGATTGTCTGCGGTCACACCCACGGAGGACAGATTCAATTGCCGTTCATCGGCGGAGTAATCGCTCCGAATCAGGGACTTTTTCCGAAATATGACAAAGGCGAATTTGACCTTGACGGTACAAAAATGATTGTCTGCGCAGGTCTGAGCAACACCGTATTCATCCCCAGAATCAATAATCAAGTTGAGTTGGGAGTTGTGACAATTAAGTAGGGGCGTTCATTGGACGCCCGCAAGTAATTGCACATAATTTATGATAAATATGATTCTATAAATGCCTCAATATAATTGTTATACCGTAGCGGCGAACCGTGTTCGTCGCTACAAATAAATTTCATATAAAACAAAAATTGCATCAATGCCGTATTCGGGCATCTGATGCAATTTCTTTATCCGAGTATCTTCTCGAATAGATTGCGGTGGCACACCGCCGACCGCAATTTTTCAATTTTCTATTTTCAATTTTCAATTTAAAAAGCTCTCGCTCGGGCATAATATGTTTTTTTGACATTACAAACTATCCACACGAATTGGGTGCGGTGGCTCGCCGTCAGTTCTTCTCGCTGTAATTCCTAAGCTCCGCAGGAGTTCTGCCGTATTCTGACTTGCAGGACAGGATAAACGAATTTACATTTGGAAAACCGTTTTCAATCGCCGCCTGTCTGACGGTGATTTTTTTGTTTCTCAAATCATCAATAGCGTGTTCAAGGCGAACACGGCGAAGATACTTTGAAAATGTTTCCTCTGTTTTATCCTTAAAATATTTTGAAAAATGAGCAGGCGTCATGCCTACATAATTGGCGATTTCATTGAGCGTGATTTCGCGTTTGTAATTATCGTGCATATATCTGATAGCACTTTTGGCACAGTCAAAATCATCAGCCTGAGAACCGTGAACATATTGTATATCGTTGTCAATGCAATCACGGATGAGATAGTACGCAACGCTGTACATCACCGCCCTTACCTTCATGCTGATAAGCTTGCTCTTGTACTCTTCATATCCGTAGAATATGTCCATTGCTTTCCTGATAAACTCAAGAGCTTCGCCCTCGGGTTGTTTAAAACTCGGCACAATATGCGGATCGTCAACATACGGTGCAATTGCCTTTGGAACGATATTGAGCATAACAGCCTGAGTATCCTCACCGATGTCCTCATAGGAATGAACCTCCTGACTGTTAAGAACATAGACATCGCCCGCATTGAGAATAATTTCACAGTCAAGCTTGTTAAGCCTTACCTTACCTTTTTTTATATAGGAAATTTCATATGAACCATGCCACCTGAGTCCAGATTCAAAGGCAGCTTTTCTGTCCGGATATCTTGTAACCCTGCCGCTGTAATACGGCTCGGGCGATAACAACACCTTCTTGTACTTCATGGTTTCACCCTCAACTCAATTAAAATCAATCAATTGTTAATAACATAGTCAGCGCAAAAATAAATATATTTAAGATCCGCAATTACCGCAGAATGGTCTGTTTTTACTACAACTGTTCTGCGTTCTTTTTTGCTGATTTCCTCAACACAGCGTGCAACATTGCACTTTGAAGGCTCGTAGCCGTACTTTTCAAAAAATTCTTCCGCAGTCATAACAAGAGAGCCGTAGCCCTCAAACATATGCAAAAGAGAATAGTCAATCAGCTTGTATTCATCTTCAATAAGGCTGATTCCGATATCGCAGTTTGTGACTGAACCGATGTAATACGGTGCGTCATTGAGGAACAAGCCTGTCTTGAACGAACCGATTGAAACGGTAAGATCCGAGTTTACCGCCGTACTGCACACACCCGTGTCACCGTTGATTCCGCTGTTGATGTCTGCACTTATAACATAGGCATTTGTCATATTAATCTGCTCAACCGCTTCAAGCATTTCACCCTTTAATTCACCCGAAAAGCCTGTTCCGAGCAGGCAGTCAACTACAATGTCAAATCCCGTGAAAGCCGCCGCCTGTGACATCGGCATCTCCTCGGCACCGAGCGACATTGCGGTTTTATAATAGTAAAGGCCGTCCTTTGAAAAGCCGTCGCTTGCTCTGAAAATTGTCGGTGTAAAGCCGTTTTTGCATAAAACACAGGCAAGCGCATAACCGTCGCCGCCGTTGTTGCCCTTACCGCAAACTATGGCAACCTTGCCCACAAACTTTGCCGAATTAAAAATCCCCTGTGCGGCTCTGTACATAAGCTCCGCCGAAGGAGTATGCTCCGCAATCGTCCTTGCGTCGCTTTTTCTCATATTTTCAACCGAAACGACCTGAACAAATTCCATCTTATATTCCTCCGCTTTCTGAAATTTCCATAGCCTTATCCGCCGTTTGCGGCATTGTAAGCCGTCATAACAGCACTTTCATCTATATTACAACCGAGCAAAAACAACGGTGTTTTCCTAAAGAACTCATCAAGCAATTCAAGCAGCTTTTCCATTCTGCTCCGCTCAACATCAATAACCGTTGCCTCAAGCAACTGTTTCATAACCTGTGACGGCAACACCCTGACTGCCGTGTTCTCTTCTGCTCTCTGAAGAATATACACAGCCTTAACAGGTGCTTTTGTATTTGTTCCTATGTTAGCTTTCCCCATCCACGGAGTTCCGTAAACATAAAATTTTCCGTCACATTTTCGTATAACCGGCTTGTCATCGTTAATCATCGTCACCCTGTTGCCAAAATGCCTTCGCCACAGAGCCGTGTGGGTAGACTTGCCCGTTCCGCTGACTGCCGAAAAAACATAGCCCTCGCCGTCAAGCTCAAGACAGGACGAATGAAAAAAGAATCCGTCAAATCCGTCAAGCACAGCGTTGCAGAATTTTGAGAGTATCAGAACATCCTCCGCACCTTGTTCGCTGAGGTTGTCGGAAAGCCTGAGACGCTCACGGATTTCGTCATCCGAAACCGATATCGCAATGTCGGTCTTTCCCGATTCATTCGACTTAACGGCATAGCTTTCAAGCCGTTTCCTGCATATTTTAAATTTTGGATTAACTTCAACATTCAAATCAGCTATTCTGTATATCGGCATATCTGCTCCGCTAAATACTATAATGAAATATTGTAACACAAATTAATGTTTTTTGCTACGGCGAAATGAATAAATATTATTTTACCTTTTAGTGCAAGTTGTTTAGTCGCACAGCTTTAAAGGCAAATATTGCACAATACAAGCCGTGTTATTTTGTAACAATGCACATACAGCTTATTTTTTATTCATTTTAAAGCCTGTAAAAAAAGCATTATTTTACGACTTTTTCAATTTTGTTTACTTTACCTGTCCGACTGCTTTTTTGCATACTCTTCAAGGTATGCTCTTTCATAAATTCAAATATCCTGTGCGTAACCGTTCCTATAAGAATCGGAATGAATATTCCTGCGGCAAGGTAGATTATGCAGTAAAAATTTAAGCCGTTCGGACGATAAATGTACCAGATTGTTGACTTGAGTTTTAAAATATCAAAATCTTTGAACAGCGGTGTAATTACGCTCAATCCCCGGAACGCCCATTTTACAATCATAAAGGCAAAAATGTGGTGAATCATAATGCTGTAGGTATTGTCCGAAATCATCCTGACAAGCTTTTTGTTCTTGATAATCGGAGTAATCAGCTTTGCAACCCTCAGCCAGAACGCAATGCCCGTGATTGCGGTTACATAAGGAATGACGCAGCCGTTGTCAAACTTCACGCACTTTGACGGAGTGTATTCAAGATTTTCACAGAATGTGAGGAGAAGAAGCTGAACTCCGAGAACGATTGCAAAATATGCAACGCTGTTGAGATTATCGTGTTTTTCAAGCTTTTCATGATAAAATCTGCCGAACTCAAAACACGGCAGAAAAAACATTGACCTAAACAATAACAGCAACGCACCCTTTGGGGCAGGATCCCAAATACAGTATTGCACACCGAAAATTCCGATTGCAAGATACACGGCAAGAATGACATACTCGTTGCCCCTGTGAACCTTTTTGAGCAGTTTGCGAAACAGTATGTTAAAAACATAAACACAGAACAGCGGATATACAAACCACGAACCGAGGTTGTAGGCAAAACTTTCGCCGTCTATAAACGGCATAACAAAAAGGTTGTACAGATCAAATTTGCCCTGAGCAATCGTATAGCCGACCTGAGTAAGTGCGAATGCGATTATTCCGTAAACAATGTTCCATAGATACGCTGGAATCAACAAGCGTTTTGTCCGTCCCCATATATATTTGAAAATATGTTCCTCGTGTTTTTCCTTGTAAAAATAGCCCGAAATGAAAACGAACAAGGCGAGATTGTACGAATACTTCGGAAACCAATCATACATCAGCGACACACCGCCGTTGTAGCAATGCCCCGAAACTATGATAATAATGCCGATTGCCGACAAAATTTTAAAAGTAAAATTAATGTTTCCGTCATCGCCGAGCCTTTTGTTTTCGGCTGTGACACTGTTTTGTTTAAGTGCCGATTTACTGCGTGTTTTGTTCTTTCCCATAATTCCCTCTCATCTGTATTTGTCGCAATTTAAAAATTCCGCAAATTCACACGGTAATTGTACCACAAAAGCAATCCGCAATCAATATATCAAATTCACCGTGCTAAACACATATAAATCATTATTTTGCACAATCTCACTTTTGTTTCAACAGGCATTTAAATCTTTTATTTGCATCTGTTCCGCCATACAATTGTGTACATACCCTTAAAAAAACTAAGATTAAAATGTAAATAAATTCAGTCAAAAAAGCCGAGCAAAGCATAAAATAAAAAAATATGCAAAAAACTATTGACACAACCTTTACATAATGCTATAATAATAAAGCTGTAAAAAACAGCAGAGTTGTATATCGCGGGATAGAGCAGCTCGGTAGCTCGTCGGGCTCATAACCCGAAGGTCGTCGGTTCAAATCCGGCTCCCGCAACCACTAAGAAACGGCTTAACCACTTAGGTTTTGCCGTTTTTCTTTTTATATTCCGAACGCTTATTTTTACGACTTGCCGTTTATTTGCTGTTTATTGAGGTGAAAACGGGCTGAAATCGGCTAAAAGTTATGAAACAACTGCCGTTAATTTTATGGTAATAAATGGCATTTCAAAGCTATGAGAGTACTGAACGGGGCAAGTGTACTTGCCTGTGTGGGAGTATTGCGGCTGTGTATGTGTTTGCTTGTTGGGTTTTGCCAAGTTTTCGCCTGCAATGGTATTGAATGGGCTATTCTTCAAAACGATACGGGCAGCGGCAGAGCATATTACAACTATGATTGTTGGTAAATGTTGGAGCAATTCGCAAAAGCAATGTGACTTTATCAATTGTATTCGTGAAGTAACGGGGCGATACTCATATATCGGAGCTGTTGACAATTAAAGCCGTGACGAACCCGTGAAGAGGTACGCCCCCCGTTAAAATCTGCGGTGTTTGGATTTTACGAACCGTAGGGAGCAGTTAGAAATATTGTGCGGCTCATATATAGCCCCCCCTCCCTGTTATTTGCGGACATATGGCGGTATTTGGCGAGATATAAGGATATTAAGGCAGAAAAAAGGCAACGGTTGTTATTCCGCTGCCTTTGCTTTTTCTCTCACATTCTCTTACATTTTGCCGTGTGGAACTGTTGCGCTCTCACGCCCTGCCTTGTATGCCGCCGCTAAAAGCACCACAAACATTACACCGCTATCTAATGCTTTTATCTCTGTATGCTCCGTTGCAAAGTCAGACACTGCATTTACCACGCCGTCAAGGTCGGAGAGTGACACGCCATAGCTAATGCAAGTATCCTTTGTTATGCGACTTAACTGTTCAAAATCCATTGTTTACGCTCCTTTTTGTCTATGGGGTAGCAATTCGTTACCCCATATGATTTATACACAGTGAACGAATTGTTCACCGTCTTATCCTCTATTACGGTTCTGCCTATACATTAGCTTTCAAACCTAAAAGTTTTTGGTACTTTCCTGCATAATCTTCATAGCGTAAGAAAAACCGAGCAAAAAGCCAAGTTCCTCGTGTACAACAGCACCTTGAATCATACTGTCTTCTGCATCAAGGTTTTTACCGAGTTTTAAAAAACTTATAGCGTCATCAAGTGCTGAACCGGATAATTTGTTGACCTCTTTTACAAGAGCATTATTCTGATAGTCTTCACTCGTTACATAATCACAATAGAGATTGTCCAAGTTCTGATAATTCCGTTTAAAAACATTTGCCATAATAAAAAATTCCTTTCAAAATTTAAGTCTTGAAGGAGATAACCATAAATGCTATAATAAATTTACAGATAGGGTTATCCCTGTCGGTTGGTAACGGTAACTAATCGCTTTGGTCGGTGGATAGTTACCGTTAATTATTGGTGTCGCTTTTTTTAGCGTGATTATATTATAACACGGTTAACAGTGAATAACAAGTAGCGTGTTGCACAAAGTTAACAGTGAATATTTGGTTGTTTTTACACTGTTAACACATTTAATAGTGTGATATAATACTATTGGGGAGGTGTAAACAATGACCGTAAGTGAAGCCCACAAAAAGGGGAATAGAAAATGGGACAAGGAAAATATGATAACTTTAGGGTGTAAAATAAAAAGACTTGACGCCGAAATTTTTAAAGAATATGCAAAATCACAAGGCAAAAATACAAACGGACTTCTTAAAGAATATGTTTTCAAGTGCAACGAAGAATTTATAAAAAATAAAGCAAACGAATAAGCAATAACAAAAACCCCACCCTTTTTATAAGTGTGGGATATATTGTTGTATTTGCGTTTAACTGTATCACCTGCACCCGTGTGGGTTAGATTGAAAGTGATAATCTCAAGCCCTGCAACATATCAGCGTAGAAACCGCCTGTAACAGCCTGTAAGCGTGCATTTACTGCGGTAATGTTATCAATTATTCCGCTTAACAAACACGCAACAGAGGCGGAAATATAGCCCATTTTGTACGGTTTGCTTTTGCCCACGCTTGCATAAACTGCAATTGCGTTGCTGTCATACTGATTATCGCTTTCCCTGTTCAGAATAAAGCTGACCATTTCGGGGTTGTATCTGCTCAAATGCTCTATCGCCTCTTGTCTGCGACCTTTGGTAACGCCTGCAACCTTTACGCTTGCTGTACCCTTATGGAGTTTCCACGCCATACGGAACGCCTGCGAAAGTGTATAGCCGCTCTTGCGGAGCTTGTTCGCTACCTTGCAGATGATTGAACGGTTTAACATTCTGCATTGCCCCTTTCCTTATCCTGCGACTATATTATACACTATAATTTAGTGCTTGTATAGTGGTATTATGCACAAAGATATAGTGCTTAATTTGTTGAATATGCACACTTGAATTTAGTGCATACTTGTGCTATAATTGTTATAGTGGAAAAGGAGTATTATTTAAAAAGGGGGTGAAGGTATGCCAATAAAATACAAGATTGATATTCTCGAAACCTTAAAGGAAAAGGGATTTACCTCCTACCGCATACGAAAAGAAAAAATATTCGGTCAAAAAACCTTGCAAGACTTCCGCAACGGCAATGTTGTATTATCTGCCGATTGCCTTGAAAAGCTGTGCAACATTCTTGATTGTCAAATAGGTGACTTGATAGAATATGTTTCAGATGAAAAATAGCATATTCCACACTAAGAACAGCCGATTTTCTCGGTGAAAGCCTCTAAAAGGTGGGAAAGTGGGATTTTAGGGGTTGATTTTCCTACCCTTACATATGGAAAATAAATTTTGATTTTATATATACAGCGGTAAAAAATAGCCCTCATTTTCCCACTTTCCCACCTTTTGCATTATCAGAATAATAAAACTGTGGACAAACACGGGAATTTCAATAGGCATAATAAACAAATATGCCCAGTGTATTTTGTAAACAATTACACTGGACACAGTATATATAGTATGCTATAATAATGCTTGTAAAGGAACGGCGGCGGTTGTTCTGACACCTCTAAAAGGGGGTGATTGCGTGGAATACTTGACAATGATAGTATTGATACTTATATTTGCTACGGCTTACATAAATAACGCAAAAAAATAACCGCCCTGTGTTCGCTCCACAAGACGGTTTTTAAATAAAACGGTTAAATGCGGAACAGCCTATGCCGTTCCTTTGCACCTATATTATACAACAACAACAATTTGAAGTCAATAGATTTTTAACGGTCAGGCGGTGAAATAATGGCAGTAAATAAATATACAGAGGCAAGGCGTAGAGCTAACGAAAAGTACAATGCTAAAACATATGAAGAAATAAAGGTGCGTGTACACAAAGGACAAAAAGAAGTAATCAAGGCACACGCCGACAAACAAGGTGAGAGCGTAAACGGTTTTGTAAAGCGTGCCATAAGCGAAACAATGCAGCGTGACGGCGAATAATTCCACAGTATAACATATGCTTTTGAGGACGGAACGGGCAGCCGTTTCCCCTCGCAAGAGGTTAGGAGATGTGGGAGTGTCGCCCCACCAAAAACATATGACTAATAAAGCAAGCTCTGAAATACGGGCTTGCTTTTCTTTTTTTGGGTGTGAATATGCTATACCGCTGCACAATTTAATTTTAATGTACCCTTAATGTGCCTTTAATGTGACCTTAACACGCCCTTTTTACAGTTTAACACGCCTTTAATTCGCCCACAACATAATAATTAACGCAGAAATGCCCCGTACAAGCCTATATTTGACCTGTACGGGGCTTTTGCTATGTTTTATATATAAGTGTTTACATTTTACACCTTTGTTCGCTTGCAATGCATTTAAAACAATGTTTTTTTGTTATCCCACATTTGCTTGACGGTTTTTGTTAGGTGTCAAGAGGTTTTCGAGGGTTTCGGCGGCTGCCTCATCTGCCGACTTTATAGCGTGGGCATAAATTCGGCTTGTTGTCACCGTGTCGGCGTGTCCGAGTCTTTTTGCAACGGTTGTCAGCGGAACACCGCCCGCAATCTGTAATGTTGCGTTAGTATGGCGTAATGAATGGATTGTGACGGGTGGCAGTTCATCAGAATGTGCCTTGATGAATTTTGAAAACCACCTTGAAAGTGTATCGGGGTGCAACGGCTTTCCCTCTGCCGTTGTGAATATTTTCGGCGAATTTTGCCAACGGTCGCCCATTTTTAAACGCTGCTCAAGCTGATACACCTTATACGCTTTCATATCGGCTACGGCTGTTTGTGACAGCTTTATAACACGGTTTGAAGTGGCGTTCTTTGTTTCATCTTCAAATATTCCCTTATCGGGCAGATACAGAGATGAACGGCATACCGTGAGTGTGCAAGTGTCAAAGTCAATATCAGACCATTCAAGACCGAGCAACTCGCCACGCCTTAACCCCGTAAAAAGCAGCAGCCTTATTATTGTTCTGTACTCTCTGTCCTCTGTTTCCAAAAGGTCAAGCAAGGTTGCTGCCTGTACTTCATCAAGGTATTTCGGCTCTTTGCGTTCAACCTTTGGCGGCTTTGTACGGTCGCAAGGATTAGCAAACAGCATTCCCCATTCAACCGCAGTTGAGAGCATAGAAGAAATCAATCTATGGTGGTGTAGAACGGTTTTTGCTGACAATGCCCTGTCTGTGCTAATCGGAGTAAAAGCCTTTTGCAGCGGCATTTCAAGCCCCTTGCAGACCTTTTCAGCCGTTTCAAGTGTACAGTTTTTGCCGTTAAAAACACCCGACAGCGAACTTACCTTGATATTATCGCATTTTCGGGCAAAAGCAGCTTTTGACAGCTTGCGTTCCTTTATCCAAGCGTTTAAGTCCACGCTGCACTTGTACTTTGTGTCTGCCCTGATTCCGCCCTCTGAAAGATTTTCGTAAAAGGTCAAAAGGTGCGTGGGCTGTATTCGGTCAATTCTCATATGACCTATTGCGGCATTTATGCGAGGGAGCATTGACCTATAACGGGCAAGGGTTTTCGGTCGCAAGTCGTGTTCTTTATGCTTGAACCATTCTTCCGCAAAGTCTGCAAATTTGATATTGCCGTTTATAACAAGCCCTTTGTCGCATTGCTCTTCAAACAACACCGCTTGCCGCTGCACTTCTTTTTCAATCTGCTTTGCGGTCATTCCCTTTTCGGGTGTATAAGTCATTGTGCGGCGTATCTGTCGCCCGTCAATTCCGTAACCGCAAGACACGGTTATTTCATAGCTTTTGTTACGCTTGCGGATATTTGCCATTTAATCACCGCCTTTTTAATCTTCGTCCATTTGATATTGTTCTTCTACATAATCTTTTATTTTGTCATTTATATCATCTATTGCCATATCAATATCATTTTGCATATCCTCAATGATTTTTTCGGTTGGTACAGCCTCGTTTAAATACATTTCGTAGTTATCGTTATAAATATCATAACTCCGACTATTGCAATTTAATAAATCTTTGGCAAAATATTTTTCTGCTCTGTATTCGTTTAGTTCAATCTCATTTTGTAATCGTTTGCATTCAGCATTAAAACTTGAATAATAACCGTCCTCACCGTATTCGTCAAAGAGTTCTTCGGCACTTTTATTCATACATTCCGTTACTTCTTCAAGTTCAGAAAGACAACTTTCACCGAGTTCACGCCGTAGATTCCACGATACCAAAATATAAGATATTACAGTTTTTAATGCGTGAGAGCTTAATATAACTCTTAATTCGTCTGAGTATTTCTCATTGCTTTTTAATAACGAAGAAAGTCCTAACGCCGTTGCTTTATCAATGTTAAAATACTTGCAAACACCCTGTAAATCCAAATCATAAGAAGTACAATCGGATTTGCCCATTAAGTAATCAATTGACACATTGAAATAATCCGATATTTTACCGATAGTATTCAAATCGGGCGTTCTCTTTCCCTTTTCGTAATATTCAAGACTTGCTCTTGATATGCCTAAATCATCAGCCGCCTTTTGTCTTGTTATTCCTCTGTTTTCTCTTATTTCAAATAATCTGTATGCAAATATTTCTTTTGTAGCCATATATAAGCACCTCTAACAATTTGTTGTTTCCGCTTTGTTAATCGCAACAAAACGCTTGACAATATTATCTTGTTGCTGTACAATATCTTTAGCAACATTCTGTCATCATCTATATGATAGCATTGATGATGACTGTTGTCAATACAAAAACACGAAAGGAGTTAAAACAATGTTAGCAAATACAGACATCAGAGCAGCGGCGAAGAGTGCAGGCGTTAAGTTGTGGGAACTTGCGTATCATTTCAACATCAGCGAACCGACAGTAACACGCAGATTACGCCATGAATTGCCGCAGAGCGAAAAAGAGCGTATTTTTACCGCAATTGAAGAAATCGCAAAAGAAAAAGCCGTTGACTAACCACCACGAAAGCCAACGGCACAAGCTGCATAACCGCACACAAGCAAAAATTTTGAACTAATTTCAACCGCTTTTGTGCCTTTATATGAGCGATACACAGCCTAAGCAGATTATAACATTATAAAACGGCTGTGTAAATACGAAATGAAAGGATAATTATTCTATGAAACTTGCAAGAATGCGAACACTTAACGAGTGCTACGCCGAATTAAAGGCAATGGACGAAAACACAGCCATTTCAAAATATTACATACGCCGTCTTGCATTGTCGGGCAAAATCCCCGTTGTAATGTGCGGCAGAAAAAGACTGATTAACCTTGACGGGCTTATAAACTATCTTTCGGGGGACAGCATGGACACCGCCCCTGACACCGCCCCGATAAACAACATCAGACCGATTTATTAAGGGGGTGTGAATTTGGAATTACAGGATATTATTTCACATTTTCACAGTCCTAAGCCTAACGGAAACAATAGTTATATGGTGACTTGCCCTTGCCACAATGACAACACACAGAGCCTTTGCATATCTGAGGGCAACGGCAAAATTCTTTTAAATTGCTTTGCAGGGTGCAGAGCCGAGGACATAACAAAAGCAATAGGGCTTTCAATGCGTGACTTGTTTCAAGCACCACAGCAGAGCAGTAAACCGCCAAAGCCTGCAAGCATTGAATACAGGTACAGCGACAGACTAAAGAAAATACGCTTTTATATTTGGAAGAGTGGCAAATGGCAAAAGTCTTTTTGTTGGAAACACAAAGATAATAACGGCGAATGGCAGAAAGGCAGGGGCGGCATAAATCCACCGTTGTATAATCAAGAAATTTTAAGCAATGCCGCTGTCGACAGTACCGTTTACATTGTCGAGGGTGAAAAGGACGCCGATACAATGACCGATAAAGTGGGCTTGCCTGCCGTTTCCGCACCTGACGGAGCAACCAAGGGCAACAAGGGCAAAAAGTGGGACAACCGTTTTAATTCTCTGTTTACGGGCTTGAATGTTGCAATTGTTCCCGATAATGACGAGGCAGGCAAAAACTTTGCGAACATTGTCGCTAATGAGCTTTTGACGGTTGCACATTCCGTAAAGGTGCTTGACCTTTGCACAGAATGGGAAAATCTGAAAGAAAAGGGCGACATTACCGACATTTACGAAAACGAACAGCCGATCCGAAATAAGACCGTTGCACAAACCGTAAAATATAAGATTGAGGCTTTAAAGGATTGCACAACGGCAGTTACAGAGCCTTTGACACAAGCCGAGGATACGGAAACAAAAACACCCGAAAGCAATATTAAATACGCCCCTAAATGGGTGTATCAAGATGATTACGGCAAGTTGAAAGTTGACGAGGGAGAATATATAAAGACTTTCACGGAACAGCAAACCGTAAAGTGTATAAACGGGACTTTGTATTCTGTTGACGGCAAAATGGAAGACGGCAAAGCAAAGAAAATAATTATTGATGAGATTATGCCGTATATAAAAACAAACCAAGGGGACAAAGCCGAAAAGCTGTTAAAGGGTATTAAGCAGTATTGTTATTCAGCACCGCTAAAGCCGACAACCGACAAAATACACTTTCGGAACGGTACACTTTCAAGAGATGAAAACGGTTTGTTTACGGTGTGGAGCAACGAAAAAGAGTTTTGCATAAATCGCCTTGCCGTTAATTACAACCCCAATGCACCCACGCCGACAAAATTCTTTGACTATTTGAAAACTGTTTATTATGAAGATGACCGAAAAACCATACAGCAGTATTGCGGTTACTGCCTGATACCTACCACCATATTACAAAAAGCCTTGTTAATAATCGGTGGCGGCGGTGAGGGTAAAAGCGTTTTAGGCGTTGTTCTCAATAGCTTATTTGGTGAAGAAAATTGTTATTTTGAAAGTATCGGAGCTTTACAAGGCAAATTCGGCATTGCAAATGTAGAAAACAAGCTGATTTTTGTTGATGATGACCTGAGCGAAAAAGCCTTGACTAATGCCCGAACCTTTAAAACCCTTGTCACAAATAAAACAACAATGGCAGCGGAAAAGAAGTTTGTACAAAACAATCAGTTTAAATCATATATTCGCTTTTTAATTTTCGGTAACTTTACATTGCAGTCATTGTATGACTTTTCCGAAGGCTTTTCACGCCGTCAGATTGTTTTACAGGCAAAACCAAAGCCCGAAAATCGAAAAGATGATGAACATCTTCCCGAAAAAATCATAAAAGAAGAGGGCGAAGGCGTTATGCTGTGGCTGATTGACGGATTAAACGAGCTTATAAAAAACAATTTCAAAATCTTTGTCAGCGAAAGAACACAGGCTAAAAGCGAGGAATTAAAAGAGCAACAAGACCCGATATTATACTTTCTTGATAAGTGTGACAAAATAATCTTTGCACCTGAGGAAAAGATATTCGGCTGTGATTTATACACATTATACAAGGGCTTTTGTGATGAAAACCTATTGCCCGAATTAAAACGAAATACTTTTATTTCAGCCGTTAAGGCAAAAGGCAAGAGGAAGAAAATAACATATGATACAAATGTAATTATTGACGGTCACCGTGCAAGGGGTTTTGTCGGTGTAGGAAAAAGTCCTAAAGCCAAAGAATACATTTTTACACACTTTTAACCGTTTCACACACTTTTTACACGGTTTTTCCACAGTTTAGAAATCCCGTAATTGTCAGTATTCATCAGCATTTACAGACATTTACACACTTTACACACTTATATTTTAATTATATATAGGTATCTGAAAGATACAAGTTACAATCATTTCACTATGTATATCTATATATAAGGGTGAAGAAAAAGTGTGTAAAGTGTGCAAGCCGCATTTATCGCATAGGCAAGCCGTTTTAACAGTATAACGGCGTGTGTAACGGGTGTGTAAAAGAGCATAAAAAGTGTGTAATACTAAAATTACGGACAAACAAAGGAGCATACAATGAACAGCATATTAACATTTTACAATTACATAGCAGATTATAAAGACAACAACGGCGAAAACTTTTACAATGAATTTCAGATACCGAAAGTCGCCGTAAAAGATGAAACGGACGGTGCATTGTGCATTAAAGATTTCTTGCTTGAAAAGGGCTATACTCCCGTTGCTATTCTTAACATCAAAGGCAATTTCACTATGGCAGAATTACGAAAAATCGCAGACGGCAAAATGTTTTCACACAAAACCTTGACCGACAGCATAAAGAAAGCCGAATTCAAGTATATTTAAAAAAGAGGATTATTATAAATGGACGGAACACACAGAATAGATTTAACATTTTCAAAACGGCTTGAAAAGGCTATGATATTAAGGGAAATAGGTGCAACAAAACTGTCGAGAATATCGGGAGTGCAACGCAGTCAGATATGCAAATATTTGACTGCTGAGATGTCGCCGACAGCAATGACTATTCGCAAATTAGCTATTGCTTTAGGCGTAACATCTGATTTTTTGTTAGGAATAGAAAACAAGTAACCAATTGCAGACAATTTAATAACACAACAAAGCTGTGTATTCTTTCTATGGTAACAAATGTAATGCCCTAAAAAGAGTACACAGCCTTTTTATTGTCCGTTTTGTCAGCTCCTAAAAAGGAACAGGCAGCGGCACGGCAAGTTATAAGCAAGTGAAAACAGCGGCATAATGCCCAAATAACAGCCGTATAAATGCCAATACAGTGATAAAAAGCAAGTTATAAGCAAGTTACACTCCTTGCCTGTTGCATGCCACACAAGGCAAGTACACCAACACCATAAATACACCGCAACGCACCCACAATTTTAAGCCCCTTTTTTTGCCGATTATTTGCCGTTTAATTCCGCTAAAATAAACAGCAACCCATAAAATCCCGTAAAAGCAAAATATCCAAAAACCGCATTATAAAGCCGTTTATCGAAACAGACAAATAGTCATTAAAATCAGAATTTGGCACTCATAACCCGAAGGTCGTCGGTTCAAATCCGGCTCCCGCAACCATTCAATAAGCACTAACCATAATGGTTAGTGCTTATTTTTATTTCTGATACTTCTGAAATTTTTATTATCTCCATAACACACCGGCCTGAGCATTGTTACTTGACGCTCAGGCTGATTTTTTATTACTTATTATGTTTTAATGCGTATCTTCAATGCAGTACACAAAGTTTGTGAGGTTCATATTATCGTCAAAAGTGAAAGTTACATATCCGTCTTTCCGCTTATAGGTAACATCGCCGTGGGTTATGTTATTGTACATTGGCTCGCCGAGTTCGGCATAGACATCGTCATAGGTGCTGTTGCCGTTGATTTCGCCAAAACCGATGTTTGAATTGGCAAGGTTGCCTGATGAGTAATCAATCGTAATGCTGTAAATTTTATTTGTTTCGGCGGTGACCATAACATTCATACCACTGTAGTAATGAATATACCACTTATCCGACGCCAAAAACGGATCTGAAATTTCTTCGCCAAAGGCATTTTTTACATCGTCAAAATCAGCGTTCAAAAAATTATTGCTCTCAACATCAAGCATTGAACTTTCGGACTTTTTAAGATAAAACTTTCCGCCTATATCCCACATTGATTCGCTGTTCTGATTTGTGACCGTGTTTTCAATATAGATTTCGCCGTCGGAAAACTTGATTTTACCCGTACCGCTGTTCTGCCAGCCGTCATCATCAAACGAAAAAGTTCCTATTCCGTCAATCACCTTTGTTGTCACATTGCTTATTCTCGCAATTCGGTTTTGCGGTGCAGACGAAGTCTTTGTAAAAGTAAATCTCACAACATCATCCTTGACGGAAATTATCTCAAGAATATTGCCGCCGTTTTGAGTTGCGGTTGAAATATCGCTGTCTTTATCGCACCATATTCCGACATATTTTGAATAATCCGAGGTTTTATTTTCAGCCGTTGTCGTGACCGCAGTTGTCGGAACAGTTGTTGCATGTGTGGTAACATTATCCGATTTGCCGCCAAAAATCGTGCTGTTCAAAATTATAATCACCGCAATTACAACGAGCAAAACTATTGCCGCTGCAACGGCAATAATAATCGGTTTTTTCTTTTTTACCTTAATTTCTCCGCCTGTTGTAACATCAATCAGCTTTGTCATACAATACGGACAAAAGGTCGATTCAATCGGAAGTTCCTTACCGCAATTCCTGCAAAACTTCGTATCCTTACCCATAACGCCTCACCTCTTTTATATATTTTAAAACAAAAAACAACGCAATGCAATACACACTGCGTTGTTTTCGGTTATTCAACTCTGAACGATGAAAGTACATCATCCGTTTCAGCTCTGGCATCAACCATTCGCTGATTTGCGTATTCGTCCTCCAACATTCCGAAGCCTGTTGGATGAATGTACATAAAATACTTACCGTCCTTACTTCCGAGTCTGCGTGAATCTATGCTGACCGTTCCGTCATATGTCCAGTCAATAGCGAATAAAAATCCGTCCGAGCCTGTTTCAGAATGTTCGTGATTATACGATTCATAAAAAGTAACCTTATCACCATCAACCTCATATGTATAATCCTCGGGGACTTCAATTGAAAAGCCGTTAAAATAGCATCTTCCGCCACCATTTGAGTTACCTTCGCCATCATCTTTCGATGTTTCGGGCTCGGTCGGCTTGGCTGTTGTAGGCTCAATCGTAGTAGACTTTGCCGTTGTTGGAATATCTGTAGTCGGTTCAACAGTTGTAGGTTCTGCTGTTGTCGAAATTTCCGTTGTAACCTGTTGGGTGGTTGCTTTAACAGCTTGCTCGGCATTATTATTGCCGAGGATTTTCGGCACAAATACAATCCCACATACAGCCAACACAACTGCAACTGCCGATGCAGCGGAAATTATGACTACTAATTTTTTCTTTGACTTTTTATCCGACTTTATATCAGTCGATTTTTCATTAACCGAGGTCATCGGCAAAGGCTTTATCTCTGCACCGCAATGTTCGCAAAACCTGTCGCCGTTTTTAATCTGATTTCCGCATTTTTCGCAAAATCTCGTTTTATTCTTATTATCCATTTAGTCTCACCTCTTCTACATTTTAAAGCAAAAAGCAACGCAATGCAATACACACTGCGTTGCAAATTTCATTTTTATATGCTACTCAACATATTTTTCCTCATAATTTCTAATGAAATTAACATTATACTTTTCAACATCATTGAGCATATCCTCGGTGAAATCTTCGGGTTCAATCGTTCCCACATACCACCATTTATCGTCAAAATAATCTTGTATGTAGTCCGTATTGAATCTTCGTCCTGCTCGGGCATAAATTTCATTTCGCGCTAGTTCAAGCTCATTTGCATCAAGTCCTGCCAAATCGGAATTTGTAAGCTTTTTGGTATCGCTGTCAGGCAATATGTAATCTTCGTCATAATAATCATCGTAATCATTATAATCGTCATACGAACTGTCTGACTTGTCGGATTTCGCAGTTGTGGGTTCGGCTGCAGAATAATTTGTATCCAAATAAACTATATTGGATTTTTCAGACATCTCATTAATAAATTTATCAGAGGCGGCTAATAAGTGAAGCGTTACTATATCTCCAGATGTTTTATAACTAAAACATATGTTGTTATATACAGGCAATGTATTTTGACCATTTGCAACTTTATTGAGTGATTCATTAAGTAAATTGGCCGCATCTTCAAACGAAACATTACACATAATTGCAGTGCAAAGTATAGCGCTAGCCATTAATGAAGTATCCGACCATGTTGCTGATACATTCATAATTTTTCCGCTGTATTGCTCGGTACCTATCACAATGTTCATCCTTGATAAATCTTTCGGAGTATAAAGTTTCGTAGCTGTATTGGTTCGTTCCTGATTACCGTTATCAATATCGTAATTTGATACATCGGATAATATATCGACCGCCTGTTTGACATTATCATATTTATTGCTGTCGCTTTCTGATGATGACAACCGTGATACCATAATACTTTTATACTTTTTCCAAAAGCCGTAGAAATCATATTTAACTCTTGCACCCGTATCATTTGATGATTCTTCAACAACGCTTTCGTTTAGCGGTACAATGCCTTCTTCAACCGTTGTCGGTTCAGTCAAACTGCTTTCCGATTTGGTTTTTGTTTTGGTATCGGAATGACTGCTGTTATTTAAAGGAAACAAAACCAACGCAAGTATTCCTGCAAACACAAGTACAAAAGCTCCAAATACTATGCCTGCAATTTTCCACTGCCTTTTCAGCTTTTCCTTTTCTTCATCAGGGCTGACAACCTCATTAACTTCAGAATCTTCAACAGCCGAGCAATCTTCTCCGCAATTCTCGCAGTATTTATCTTTTTCATTAAGTGGGAATCCACATTTTGGGCAACGCCTCATTTTTAATCCTCCTTATCACTTGAATAATCACCTATTTTATCAAAGTTGCTGTTATTCAGTTATGTTATATTTACAATGCTAATTTTAATAAAATCCTGTAACTTCAAAAGCATAGTATTCAGCAGCTGATTTGTAATCATGGTCACCTGTAAGAGTACAAGTGTCATTTGTCAAATTTATAACTATGTATGCGTTACCGCTGTTATTATAATATCCATCAGGAGTATTTCTATAATTTCCGGAAATGGTTACCTGATACCCCAACAAAGTTCCCGTGTCTCGTGTTTTTGTCGGAGTGATATCAAGTTGAGGATTTTCAAACATTGAAGCCACTAATTGCCCAAAAGTTATATCTGAACATAATCCGTTTTGAACATATGATGGATCAATTGAGTCCATAAAACTTGTCGAATTTAATATATCTACAACATCATCCTCATATTCATTATTTCCTTCTGTAGTTTCTTCAACTGTCGTCTCTTCAACCGTAGTTGAATCAAAATTAGTTTGTGTGGCTGAAGATTCAGAACTCGGTTGTTTCGAACATCCGCTTAATACTGTTGATATCAATAAAATCACAGTTAATGCAACAAGCGATTTTTTCATAAATTTCACTCCTTTTCTTTATAATGAAAACGCTCAGGTTTACCGTTGGTTATCAATATTTTCTGACCGCAGACATCACAATCGCAACTCTGTGCGTCACATGGAATCACTGTTGTTTTTTGGCAATAAGGGCATTCGACATATTTACATTTGATACGAAGTTTTTTAATTGAAACAACAAGTATAATCAACGCAAGAATTGCCAATATTACAGAAAATGTTATTGATCCCGGATTGTAGCCGGGAGTAATATATGTGCCATCACTTGGATCCCAAAATTTGTGCTGCGATGCATTTCCTTGTGTAATAATCGTACTAACGGATACAGCCAAAGTACCGCAAGCAACAATTATTCCACCGATTGACGCAGAATTGTATTTATAAACAACACCGCTTTCATCATCCTGATATATACTTTCATCAGTAACACAGTCATTGTTACTATTGATTTCATCTGGTATCTTTGCGCCACATAAAGGGCAAAAACTTGCACTTTCTCTTATTTTTGAACCACACTTTTCACAATACGGCATAAAATCCCCCATCACCTATATTATTTTACAAACATCTATTTAGATAAAACTGATTATTTTATCTATATAATCTGTATTTGTTTCAATGAAAAGGCTGCCTTTTCTCTTGTTTATATTACTGTCATCAATGTTAATTAACTTATTGATATTTGATTTGAGCCATTTTATACCAATCTCATTTCCGCATTTCTCATAACCATGATGTGTGTTTTCGGTTTTTAAAGCAGTTGTCACAATTCCAACCGCTTTAATTCTCATGGTTTTTGAACTGAGTGGAAGAGCCTTGATGTAAATGATATCGCCGATTTTAATGTTATTTAAAATAGCATATAATTCAGGCTTATCTTCTTTCTTCCAACCGATACATACGAACCCCTCGTTAACAAAATTATCCAATTGCTCTTCTGTTCCGCAGAACAGTGAACCCATTCCATAAACCGACATAATTTTCCTCCTAAAAATTTTATTTATTACAGACGGCAAAGATGGTGTCTGTCAAAGTTCATAAAAATTTCATCTGTTGTAAAATAAGTTTAGCACAAATAATGCTACAAGTCAATAATAAATGCTTACAGTAAATTTATTTTTTTGTTCAAAAAGTTTAAAATAGACTATATATAGGATTCTGAGGTTTTACTTATGAACAAAAACATTGATTATACAGCACTCGGCAAAAGGATAAAAAATAAGCGGATTGAAAAGGGTTTTACGCAGGAACAGCTCGGCGAATTGTGCGAGCTTTCTGCGGCACACATCGGTCACATTGAGCGTGGAACAAGAATACTTTCCGTTGATGTTCTTTTCCGTATTTCTCAGGCACTTGACACAAGCATTGACTGGCTTGTATTTGATTCGGTCGAAAACAAACATATGCTTAACGAAATTAACAGCGTGCTTAAAGACACCGACAAAACCAAAGTAACCACATTTCTAAACACGGTAAGAGTTCTTGCCGATAACATTGACAAGTTGTAAACAATTTGTTAAAAATCCACAAAATAATTACCGTCCTTGATTAAACTCTAATTAAAGTATAATCAAAGACGGTATTTTTGTCCTGTGCTGTCAGCACAGTTTTATTCTGTTTTAAAGATTTCTTTTCAGTTCTTTCACATTTTGATAGCGGTTGTCGGGAATTGTCTGGGTGCATTTTACAATCACCCTTTTCAGCCTGCCGTTATAAAGACGAATTTCAGGTGGCTGACCTGTGAGCATAACATTCATCAAAACACCTATTGCGTAAATGTCAGTCCGTTCATCGGTCTGATTAATTCCGTACTGTTCGGGTGCGGCATATCCCATTGTGCCGATTGCCTGCGTATCCTGCGACTGAAACGGCTTGTACAGCCTTGCCGCATCAAAATCAATCAGCTTTACATTACCGCCGCTGTCAATCATCACATTTTCAGGCTTAATATCCTTGTGTATAATTTGGTGCGAATGTAACAAATCAAGTGCGTCACAAAGAGATGAAATAACTTTTCTCACACCTGACGGAGAATACAGTCCCGATTGCAGATAATCTGCCACGGTCTGACCGTCAACATATTCTTCAAGAACGGTGACTCCCGTTTCGGTTTTGACAACATCGTAAACATTTGCAATATTTGGGTGTGAAAGCGTTCTAAGTGCAAAATAAACCTCTCCCGAACCTTTTAATGTGCGTTTTACAATCTGTTTGCCGAGTTCCTTATGCCTAAAAACACAGATTTCCGTTTTATCTGTTCGTTTAAGCAATCTCACAAACTGATATTGCTCCTTTATCACTCCGTCAATCCAATTGTCTTCCATTATTCGCACCACATTTACATCATATTATTGATAACTGAATTATAACATGATAAAATGATTTTGAAAACTTATATTTTTTGGGGAGTTTTAAATATGTTAAATAAATCAACAACTCAACTTTTAAAAGAACTTGAAAATTTCAACACATTTGAAGAATACGAAAATGCAAACAGGGATTCAATGATAAGCAAAAATCTCTCGGAATACCTTACCGACCTTTTGAACGAAAGGAATCTTACAAAAGCGGAGGTCATTCGTAAAGCCGAACTCAGCGACGGCTATGCCTATCAGATTTTTTCAGGCTTGAAAACTGCCCCGAAAAGGGATAAACTAATTTGCCTTTCAATAGGAATGGGTCTGTCGGTAAATGAAACCAACAGCGTCCTTAAAATTGCAGGGCTCTCACCTCTCTATCCAAAAATCAAGCGTGACAGCATTATAATCATAAATATGAATAACAACAAAAGCGTTGTAGAAATCAACGAGGCTCTCTATAACGAGGGGGAAGATACTTTGAATTAACAATGAGGAGGGCATAATGGGATTACTTGAGAATGCGAGATATGCGTCTATTGAGCGTAGATACGATTATTATAAAAGAGGGAATGTGATTTCCTTTAAACAGACAAGTGAAAATGAATATGAGGGCAAAGTATCGGGATCTGTGAAAAAGCCTTACGATGTTCACATTGATATTATTCATTTAAAAAAATCATTTTGTAATTGTCCGTTTGCGGAAGGCAACAGAAAGGTCTGCAAGCACAAAATTGCAATATATTTTTCTGCGTTTCCCGAAAAAGCCGAGGAATATTACAAAAGTCTCAAAAGCTATGATGAACCCGAGTTTGACGATGATTATGACGATGATTATTTTGATGAAGATGATGAATTTGACGAAGATTTCAGAGAGGTTGTCTGCGATATTCTAAATCATAGGATTTCAAAAATGACAAAATCGGAGGCTCAATCTGCACTATATGATATTATTGAGTCAGCCCCCGAATGGATGCTACGGGATTTTGTGAATAATTGGATTTGAACAAATTAGCACAAGGCGGTACATATTATGGCAAGAGTTTATACATTTAAAATTGTCTCTATAGGATGCGAGAACAAAATATGGCGAGATATTCAAATTTCCTCAAATTCGACAATGGCTGTGTGAAGATTATTAAAAAGCAATACACACAACGCACAACAGCACCGATATTACTTCGGTGCTGTTTTTGTTTTTATTATAAAGTTTTTTGCTGAATAATCAAAGCTTAATGTTATTCATCTCGTCACCGAGGACATCGGCGATTTCTTTCAGGTGGCCTGTGCGTTTGCCTTTTAGTTTATAGAACTGCAAAAGTCCGTAGCCCGGGTACTCGTTGCCCTCAACCATAACGGGACCGTTCTTTGAAAAGGCGATGTCCCAACCGATATATCTCACCTGCGGAATCTTTTCCGCTGCCTCAACAACCATGTCAAGAGCCTCTCGAACGCCTGCAATCTTAACCTCGGAGAACTTTTTGCCTGTCATCGGGTGTTTGTCATAAACATTGCCGTAGTCGTCAATTACATTACTGTCGATTCTGCCGTCTGCATCAAGGCTGAGGTAGAGGTCATTTGTACAGCCGATAACATTCGACTCGTCCTGATTGATACGGAGAGCGTTATTTATTATATGTGCCTTGCCGTCCTTATAGAGCGTAACAACTCGCCATGAATTTACAACGCACGGATTGATTTCGTTGAGATCATCGCTCTGAACGATTGCTTCCTCAACAAGAAGCTGACCGTTTGCCTTGAGTTCATCATAAAGCTTGTTGCTGTCCTTTACATCGGCAACGGTGATTTTTGAAATGCCGTGACCGCCCTCGCCTGTCGGGTCTTTTGCAAAAACGGTTTCTCTGCCGTCAAGAAACTTCCTGAAATCTTCCTTACTGCCTGTGCGAAGGTTGATGAAATCTCTTTTGAGATACTTTTTGAAAAGCTCGTCAAAAACAAGCTTGTCACGAAGAAGAACGATATATTCCTCATCGTTGAGATATTCAAGAATTTTGTAGAAAGTTTTTGCAGTTACAAAGGTTTTTTTCTCTTTAGCCGAAAGGTTGATAAAATCGCAACGGAAATAGTCCGTGTAGCCTGTGCCTCTGATGAGAAAGTTGCGGATTATGTCGAACTTGATATAAGCCTTTGACTTGCCGCTGTTCTTGGCGATAATGTCAATGTGCTTATCCATTCTGCTGTGGTTAATATCTCTGAATTTATTCAAAAGCCATTTGTGTACCGAAACTGCCATCTTACTTCTCCTTTACAACCTTACCGTCTTTTACATAAAATCTCGGATTGTTCTTGCCTATATTCACAAGCGCCTCGGCATTGCCCATACCCGAACTTCTGCCGAACATACCAACGGTTATACCGTCACCGAGGAGTGTTACCTCGTCATCAATTTTTACCGATGAATCAACCTTAACAGCCGTCATATTCATACACATCTCACCGACAACAGGATATTTTTTGCCGTTGATAACAACCCTTCTGCCGTGATTTGCGTGACCGATGCCGTTGTTGTAGCCGACAGGAAGAATTGCAAGAATAATATCCTCATCTGCCATGTATGACGCATTGTAGCCGAACCACTCGCCCTTGTTCACCTTTTTAAGCTGAAGAATACGGGTTTTCATCTTCATAGCCGGCTGTAAATCTATCTTTACATCAAAATATGTTTCGCTGATGTTGTACTTCTTAATGAAGTAATTGTTTCGCATTTTGCGAAGTTTGTCCTTTGGCGAATTTGAAAGAGAATCGGGGGCAACATTGTAGCCGTAGATTGCAATGCCCATTCTCACGCCTGTTGTAAAAGGCTGTTTCGGGTGGGTTAGCATTGAAACGGAACTGCCCATATGGACAATCGGGATTTTATTCAAATCAATAAGCGATGTAAGCTCCTTAAAGTTTCTGACCTGCTCGTCCCAATGGGGGTCAAAAATTCCCGCAGTTGCAAAATGCTGATAAATTCCCTCAAGAACAAAATTTGAACCGTTAATCATATCAACGGCAGTTTTAACCTCGTTCTTATCCTTGAAGCCAAGACGGTTAAATCCTGTATCAATCTGGAGATGAACCTTGAAATTGCAGTCAATGTTCAAATCAAGCAACCTTTTGAGGTAGTCAAGCTCATTCACGGCAATGGTGAGATTAAGCCGCTTTGCCTCCTCAATTCTCGAAAGATGAACCGGATGCAGGCACAAAAGCGGAGCGTCCTTGTTGACCTTACGAAAGCTTTGAGCCTCCTCAAGAGAGGACACGGCAAAATAGTTAATGCCGTTTTTGTACATTTCATTTGCCACTTCCATACCGTGACCGTAACCGTCGCCCTTGAGAACGGCAATAAAATATTTGTAGTCGCTGTATTTTTGTGTTATCGCACGGGCATTTGCACCGATTTTGTCAAGGTCAATTTCAACATATGAATCCAGCATTCCAAATCCTCCGTTAATACACTATATCCTTAGAATTATAGCATAATTGCATGGGTAAATCAATAGCGATATTGAACAGTAACGGCGTACGGTTCGGGCATAAAATTGAAAATTAAAAATGTAAAATGGAAAATTATGGTCGGGAAGACAATTTGCAAGAGTGAAAAAAATTGTCGCCCGACCGTTTTTGTATATATGGAGGTTGTTGCAAATTTGTATGAGCGGATATTATACACCTGTAGATAGCCACGCAAAGATTTGTACAAATTAAAATTATATAAATAAAGCAAAAATTGCATCAATGCCGTATCGGGCATTGGTGCAATTTCCTAATCTAACTATCTTCTTGAAAGGACTGCGGTGTGCCACCGCAGTCCTAAATTTTTCATTTTCAATTTACCAACGGCTTGCCGTTATATAAGCCTTACAATATACATCTGAATTGTGGTTGCGTCAATGACGGTGATATCGGAATCAAAGTTTACATCAGAATTTATACGCTCTATCTCGTTCTGATTGACGATACCCACAATTGCCTTCTGAATTGCGGTTGCATCGGCAATGTTTATTTTGCCGTCACCGTTTGCATCACCGTAATATGCCTTTTCGGCTGAATTGGTGCTTGCAGTCATAACATAGTTTGTCATACCGATTGCAAGGTTGCCCTTGTCAACTCTTTTTACATACTGCAAAGTAGCCTTGTTGTTCGGAGAATCCGACACGGCAACATACATTGCGTCGCCCTTGAGAACCATGCCGTAACAAAGCTTGCCTGATGATGCTGACACACCACTGATATCGGATGCGACAACTGCCTGTCTGCCTGTTTCAACATCGTATGAATACACGGCGTCGGAGGTATTAAAATACAGAGTATCGTTGTATTTTTCAAGGCTCATAAATGTATTTATCCAGTAGGAATTACCGCCTGCGCTCCATCTTTCGTTCAATTTCAGCTTTTTCTCATATGTATTGCTGTCAAGCTTGTATTTTAGCAATGCACCCTTGTTGGCTGAAGAATTGTTGTTGACAAAGCCGTAAAATTCACCGTTAACCTCGCAAAGCCTTGTGTCGAAATTATGGATTTCGTAATTATCATATTTTGTCGAATTTGCACCGTAGCTTATTGTGTAATCATAGTGCTTTGACGGAAGATTCTGAATGGCACTGTCACTCAAAAGGAAGTATGTATGCTGAGCGTGTCCCGGTCTGTCATTAATAGGATCGTCCCATGTAACATCAACATTATACCAAGCGTTGCCGATATGAACCTTGTTCCACATATGGTTCATTGAGCTTGAAACAACAAGTTCGGAGTCTATTCCGACAAGTGAAAGCATATAGGAATACGCAAGTGCATAGCCCTGACATACGGAAGTTTTTTCAACAAGCGAATTGTAAATATCAGCCTTGTTGTAATCCGATGTGCTGTACTCGCTCATAATGGCAAGCTCATCGTGAATTACAAGTGCCTTTTCGGAATCAGTCATATCCTCATTCACAAGTGAAAGTATTCTCTCAACCTCTTTATCAAGCGACTTTTTCTGTGTTGCATACTCGCTCTTGCTGATTGTGTACTCGGGATAGATTGACGCCACCTTATCCTCTGACGGATAGTAGGAGTACGAAAATCCCTGATTCACATAGTAAAGCTCCGGATGAGTCAAGGTCAGCACCTTAAAAAATTCCGCAGCATCGCTTCTCGGAATATTTAGACTGCTGATATCAATTTCCTCGTCAAAATTTTTAAGGCTGTCAAGAACCATACCTTCAGCCTTACCGTATTTGTCGTACATTGTTTTGTTATAAAAAATTTTGCCCTCTTTCGGCGCTGTGTATGCCGAAGCTGTAAAAATGCCCGTTGACACCGCACAGGAGACCAAAACCGTTACCGTGAGCATCAGTGCAAAAAATTTACCCGTTGATTTTTTCATGTATATTTCCCTTTCTTGAGTCAAAGATGCAAAATGCACAAAAAAAATTTGATTTTCTCTGACTTTTACAACTAAATTATACCATTCACAGGCACAACAATTCAATTCACATAAACGCCGAAGTTATGAACACTAATTTGTCTGTTTATACAAAAATTTAGTTTAATTACAGATAAAACGCAATAAGACACAATAAAACGCAATAAAACATACTAAGCTATACCGTCATACAATCCGCTGTCTGCACATACAATCTATTACAGATGTCCCCCTAAGGAGGACAGACAGGAGGGCTGTATGTGAAAGGTATCGTAGAAGAAAGAGCGGCAATGCTCGGCGAATACATAATCGAAAGCAAGGCAACCGTGAGAAGTACGGCAAAAAAGTTCGGTGTGAGCAAAAGCACCGTGCATAAGGATGTCAGCCAACGGCTAAAGGTACTTAACCCTGCACTTTACCGACAGGTGAGGGAAATTCTTGACACCAACAAAAGTGAAAGGCACATAAGAGGCGGTCTTGCAACAAAAAAGAAATATCTGCAAAAGAAAGCCTTTGAAAGCGAAAAAAACTGAAAATCAACTGCAATACGGCTCATACACCATACAAAACCGCATTTTCAGAGTATATTTTGGGTATTTTGGAACTTTACTTTTTATGACTTGCGTTGTATAATGGAGTGTAAATATTTTCAGATTTGTCTATAGTTTGTGTGCGGCAACGCTTAACGCAAGCTGTATCCGAGGAGAAATTTAAAATGAGAAAAATTCCCTTTTCGCCGCCTGACCTTTCTCAGGCAGAAATTGACGAAGTTATAAAGGTTCTGAAATCGGGCTGGATTACAACAGGTCCCGAAACAAAGCTTTTTGAAAGCCGTATTGCAGAAAGATGTCACACGGAAAAGGCTGTCTGCCTTTCATCGCAGACCTCTTGTGCCGAACTTACTCTGCGTATTCTCGGCATCGGGCCGGGAGATGAGGTTATCGTCCCGGCATACACCTACACAGCAACCGCATCAATCATCTACCATGTGGGCGCAAAGCCTGTTATGGTTGACTGCAAAAGCGGAAGCTTTGAAATGGACTACGATAAAATGGAGGCGGCAATCAACCACAATACAAAGGTTATCATACCTGTTGACCTTGCAGGTGTTGTGTGCGACTATGACCGTATTTTTGAGGCTGTTGAAAGAAAGAAAGGCGTTTTCAATCCACGCAACGAGCTTCAGGAAAAGTTCGGCAGAGTTATTGTTATGGCTGACGGCGCTCACGCATTCGGTGCGCAATGGCACGGTAAAATGTGCGGTGAAATTGCCGACTTCACAAATTTCAGCTTTCACGCTGTAAAGAATATGACAACCGCCGAGGGCGGTGCGGCTGTTCACCGTTCACATGACGGAATTGACGAGGAAGAAATGTACAAGCAGTATATGCTTCTCTCGCTTCACGGTCAGACCAAGGACGCATATCAAAAAAACAAAGTCGCATCGTGGGAATATGATGTTGTTGACACTCAGTACAAGTGTAATATGACCGATGTGCTTGCCGCAATCGGTGTGGCTCAGCTTGAACGCTACGATCAAATGCTTGAGCGCAGACATCAACTTATAAAGCTTTACAACGAAGAATTTAAGGATTTGCCTGTTCAGGTGCTTAATCACTGCGATGAAAACCACCGCAGCAGCGGTCACCTTTACTTTGTAAGATTTATCGGCAAAGACGCAGAATACCGTAACAAGTTCTATAATATGATGGCTGACCACGGCGTAATGTGCAATGTCCACTTCAAGCCGTTGCCGTTGCTTTCGGCATACAGCAAGCGTGGTTTCAAGATTACCGATTATCCGAATGCGTATAATATGCACAAAAACCAGCTCACCCTCCCGATGAACTCAACTCTCACAGACGATGAGGCATGGTATGTAATCGAAACATTCAAGCAATGTATGAAAACACTTAAATAACGGCGAGTCACCGTTCCCAGTTCGTGAAGACAGTTTTATAAATGCGAGAATAAAATCGCCCGAGCGTATGGGAAATTGAAAGTTGAAAATTGAAAATGGAAAATTAAGGTTGGTGGTGTACCACCGTCCTTAATTTGAGAAGACAGTCAGATAAATAAAATGCATCAGATGCCCGGTAAGGCTCTGATGCATTTTTGTTTTGTAAGGAATCTGTAGGGGCGTTCATTGGACGCCCGCACGGCGAGCCGCCGTTCCCAATTCGTGTAGATAGCTTGTAATGTCAAAAAACATATTATGCCCGAGCGTATTATTGTAATTGTTCGTACAATCCCGTAGGGGTGTTCATTGGATGCCTGCTAAGTAATGGCAGAAATTATATTTTAAAACAAATTTTATAAATATCACAAAGTTATTGCTATACTGTAGCGGCGAACCGTGTTCGCCATTTGAAACGATTGTAAAATCGTTTCAATAAGTTAGCCGTAATTTTATTTATCGGATATGTAAATTAAAAAAACAAATAAATTGTTGATTATTCAATTCGTGTTTGCACACGAATTGATTGGCAAATACGGTTTGCCGCTACATCGGAATACACAATATTCTTCATATCAAAACATTTTTATAAAACAAATCCATTCATCAAAGCGGGCGCCCAATGAGCGCCCCTACGATTTGCAAAGAAAATCAAAAAGTCAGGAAACTATGTTTCCTGACTCTAATTGCTGCATATCATATTTTCAGCTAAATTAAATTCACTTTTAGCTGTCCGTCAGGACAATTTAGCTATCCGTAGGATAATTTAGCTTGCATAGCAAATTTAGGTCACGCTTGCGTGAATTTAGCTGACGAAAATCAAAGATTTTCGTCAATACCCCCACCTGTCAAAAAATCTGACAGTCTGATATGTCAGGATATAGTTCTGACTTTCGTGGAAAGCGCTCTGAACCATATCGGGATTATACATATACATAATGCGGTGCTGAACGGCATCCTTGTTTTCGTCAAAGATATAGCTTACCGCCTGAATACATTCCTGATTTGTGCCGATTTTGGTACTGCCGGTATAATGGCAGTTCTCAATAACCGAGGCAACTGTCGGATAACCGTCAAAGCACATTGCATCTTTTACCGACTGAGCAATGAGCGCCGCTCCTATAAAACCGCCCGAACCGAATTCGCCCATGCAAAGCCTTTCAAGAAGATCCCTGTCCTCATCGGTAAGCGTTACCTTGGAGCATTCATAGGTTTTGTCCGGATTGTCAATTGCCACAAGATAACCTGCGTCCCATTGAGATTGGTAATCAACAGGCTCTTTCGGCGGAATTGCCGTAGCAAACGGAACGGTTGCCTGTGTTGTTGTCACGGGCTGAGTTGTCGCTTTTGTTGCCTTTGTGGCTTTTGTCTGAGGCTGAGTTGTTGCCTTGGTTGCTTTAGGCTTTGCCGTTGTTGTTTCAACGGGTACGGTTGTTGCGGAAACAGTTGTTGTCGGAACAATCTTCCGAATATTCGGATTTACCCTTGCCATTGCCGATTCTGTCGGAGTTTCTCCCGCATTGAGAGTACCGTTTGAGCAGACGAACTGCAAAACTACCAAAACGGATACTACAACAAGCACAACCGACAAAACCTTGTTTATATTTTTATTGAAAAACTTCATCGTTTCACCGCCGTTTAATACTTCTAAACACAAATGACGCACAAAAAGACACGCTGTCACACATATAATAATTATACCACGGTATGCATTTCTTTTCAATTTAATCATTCTACAAAAATGAACTGCCTTTTTTAAACAATATTACCTAAGCGGACAAATTATTACCATAAACAAAAGCCGACGCATATGCACCGGCTTTTTATTTTGAAAATACTTATTTATAATTTTATAATGACTGTTTCTCGGCTCTTCTGTACTTTGAAGGTGTTGTTTCGTAGTACATTTTGAATGCTCTGTTAAAGTTTGAAATGTTGTTGAAGCCCGACATACCTGCAATTTCGATAACGGGAGTGTCCGTTGTGGTAAGAAGCATTGCGGCTCTTGTCAGTCTGAGCTCGTTAAGGTAGTTTACAAATGTTGTATTCATAAGCTCCTTAAAGAGATGCGACACATAGTAACGGCTGAGACCTGTTGTCTGAGCTATTGTATCAAGAGTAATGCTGTCGCAGAAGTTGTTGTTGATATATTCCGTAATTCTGCGGAGGGCACGGTACTTTTTGCCCTGAGCCTCAACATCACAAATCTTAACAAGACCCGATGAGAAAAGAATATAGAAAATGTCATACATTTTGCCGTGAACAAGAATCTGGAAGAACTCGTGCTTTTCGTTCTCGGCAGAAATAACCGTGTTCATATCGTCAATAAGATTGTTATAACGGTAGTCGCCTCTCGTAACCTTTGCAAAGTGAGTGCAGTTGCCTGTTACAAGACCTCTGATCAAACTCTGCGGAATAAACTCCTGAGTGAGCGATGCAGGATTTGAAAGGTTAAGAAGAATAACGTCAACTCTTGCATTGCCTGTATTATTAATTTTATATCTCTGATTAGGTGAAATAAAGTAAATGTCGCCTGTTGAGAGCGAATAAGTGTCAGCACCCATTTCAACGGTCATATAGCCGTCCCTTACAACAGCCACAAGAACCTCGTTGTGAACATTCCACATATTGCTGTCAATAATCATCTCACCGCAGACTACTCTGTAAGCGGAACTGGATGCGGTTGCCGAACGCAAGAAATCAAAATTCATAATAATAACCCCGATTCTAAAAAATTATGTTTTCAAACATTTTGTGTCTAAAAACAACACAAATAATCACTGCAACAATATAATAGACTTTATGCACAATAAAGTCAATAATTACGACAAATGTGCAAAAAATAAATGTATAAACCGTAATTAGTGCAAATTTTAAATATTCCGCTGTCTGCTGTATGTTAATTGATTTTTAATTCTACGCAATAATGTATCAATTTATCTACTGATAATTGTTATGATTATTTCCGAATCAGACATTATTATTCAACGATTTTAATATGAAATATTGCCAACCGTATGGCAATTAAAATGAATCGTTTACATTTTCAAGCTGTTTTTTAAATTCATCAACAACATTTTGCGGTGATATAATTCTGACCTTTCCGCCAAGACCGAATACCCAAGCGTAGAACTGTTTGCTTGTCATAATATCAACCGATACACCGAATGTTGTGTCGCTTTCCTTTGTAACAAAAATATCTCTGCCGAACCTGTCAACAATAACACCTATGCAGTCATTGTCAACCGACAGCTTAACCGTAGCTTTTTCACCGCCGAACATTGAGAAAACGCCCTTTGAATAATCTGCAGGATCAAATTTTTCAAAGGTCTTTCCCCCGTCACGCTCATCGTCAAGCACCTCGATATCGTCCATTTTGTCAACACGGTAATGCTTTATACTGTCGGCACAGGTGTCATAGGCAATGAGATAGTAATTCTCATCATCCCAGCACAGCGCCCACGGTGAAGCCGTGTATCCGCCGTCCCTGATTTTTTCACGCTTGACAATTCGCTCCGTTCCCGAAAAATTGAGTTCCCAACGGTAGTATTTGAACGAGATTTTGCGGTTGAGTGCTATTGCATTCTGAATTTTGTCAACCGAATAATAAATTCGTTCATTCATTGTTTTGGCTCTGTTTGCGACAAAAACCTGCCGTTGCAGTTCCTTGCCGTCGTGAACACTTGCAAGCCCTTCAAGCTTATGAATGAGGGAAATGCTCTTTTTTTCGGTAATGAATTTTGAGCTTTGAATTGCGTCAACAAGAAGCTTCAACTCGGGCAGTTCAAATTCTCTGCTTGCAACATAATATTTAACGGTTGATGATTTGCTCTTGCAGATGTCCATTCCGAATTTTTCAAGCACCTGCAAATCATCGTAAAGACTTTTTCGCTCCGCAGTAATTCCGTACAACGCAAGCTCTGCCAGAATTTCGCTTGAAGTCAGCCCGTGATTTTCATCGGTCTTTTCAAGAAGAATTTTTCGCAGATACAAAAGCTTCTGTTTTTGCATAGGATTTCTCGACATAATACAGTCCCCCTCAAAGGATTATATATTTTTATGTGTTTATTATATCAAATTTCAGCCGAGATTTCCAGATATTTTTACGGCGAGCCGCCGTTCCCAATTCGAGAACATAAATTTTCTGTCATTACTAACGGGAGAACACGGTTTTCTTCTGCAATTAAACAGTTAAATTCATATAAAATAAAAATTGCATCAATGCCGTTTCGGGCATCAATGCAATTCATTTATCTCAACTATCTTCTCGAAAGGTCTGCGGTGGCACACCGCCGGCCATAATTTTCCTTTTTCAATTTTCCATTTTACATTAACTACTAAATCCGCTCATAATGCCCGTAAGCATTACGACAAGCGGCATTGTTGCAAGTGAAAATACCGTAGTTGCGGCAACGATACTAACCGACAGCTCAACATCCTTGTTGAACTTTGTTGCAAACATAGTTGTTGTTGCGGCAGTAGGGGCTGATGTGGCGATTACGCAAGCCATGGTAATTATGGGTGTGACACGGCACAATGACATTACAACCGCTGTAATCATCGGTAAAGCAATCAGACGGACTGCCGAAGAAAAATATACACCCTTGTCAGTGAACGCCTTTTTAAAGTCAGCCTGTGAAAGGTAAAAACCGATAATAAGCATTGGGAGCGGAGTGTTCAGAACTGCAAGATATTCAACCGGTTGGCTGATTATGTACGGAAGCTTAAAACCTGTAATAAACAGGATAATTGCAAGAACAACACCGATAAGACCGGGGTTGAGAACAAGCTTTTTGAATGAAAGCTGTTTTTTGTCACCGCTCATTGAAACAAGTCCGTGCGTCCATACAAAAATGTTGAATACGGCAACAAAAATTGAGCCGTAAAACCAACCGTCATCACCGAGAATTGCCTTCTGGAGCGGCAAAGACATAAATGCACAGTTTGAATAGATTGTTGCAAAGCGGATAACAGCCTTACGGCTTTCATCTTTATCATGAAAAATCAGGTTACAGATAAGTATTGACACAGCGAAAACAAGTGCAGAGCAGGTAACGCAAATTATAAGTCCGCCCAAAAGTTCAAACGAGAACTCCCGCTGAAAAGCAGAAATCATAACGCAGGGCGTCACAACATACAATACTATATCGGTCATGTGACGGGCGGAAAAATCGGTGATAATTTTCTTCTTACCGCAAATAAAACCGACTGCAATCAAAATGAACAGTACAAGCACCTGTTGTGCAATAATAATGAAATTCTCTCCCATAAATCATTCTTCTCTCTTACATTAATTGCTATTATTTTAGCACAGTTGCAAGGGGTTTTCAAATGATGATGTGCTTTTTTTCGTTTTTTTTGACAGAAAAAACGACATAGTTCACAAATATGAGTTAATAACATTGTGCATTTTAACTAACAGGAATTTTATTTTTTCGCAAATATGTATTAACCGCTGAATTTTTGTACAGTTTATTGACATTTTTTACTCTCAAATGTATAATATTTACAAAAGATAAAACTTTTATTTCTGCAATATTTTATTACTTTGAAAGAAGGATTTATTATGGCAACAACAAAGAAAACAACTGCAAAAACAGCCCCTGCAAAAACTGCTCCCGTTAAGGAAGAGCCTGTAAAAAAGACTGTTGCAAAGGCTGAGCCTGCTAAGACTGTTGCTACAGCTGCAAAGAAGGCTGAACCCGCAAAGACAGAAACCGTAAAGGTTGAAACTGTTAAGAAAGCAGAACCCGTTAAAAAGGCTCCTGTTAAGAAAGTAGCTCCAAAGAAGGTTGCTCCAAAGAAGCCCGTTCCGGTTGAAACAAAGGTTAATTTCTTCGTAGAATATGCAGGCGCACAGGTTCCTGTTGAAGAAGTAATCAAAAATGTTAAGGCTACATACGGCAAGGATGCAAAGGAAATTTCAATCTATCTCAAGCCCGAAGAAAGCAAGGCATACTTTGTTGCCGACGGCAACGCAGAAGAGATGGATGTATTCTTCTGCTGATTGCAATAAATTTTGAATTTAAAACACAAGCTTTAAAGACCGCTCAAAAGAGCGGTCTTTTGTTGTTTTAAGATGAATGTTGCGAAAAATCGTAGTGCGGATATTATCCGCCCCACGACCAAACAGTTAATTTCATATATAAAAAACGGTCGGGCGACAATGATTTGCATTTTGCAAACTGTCGCCCGACTTTAATTTTCAATTTTCAACTTTCAATTTTCCATGCGCTCGAGCAATTTAACTCTCGCACTTGTAAAACTAACTTCTCGAGCGGGGAACGGCGGTTCGCCGTATTATCTGTCTTTCAAATCAACATATTCCTTGTTTTCGGAAATGCTCATATATGCAGGACGGATAATCTTACCGCAGTTGATAAGCTCCTCAAGCCTGTGTGCGCTCCAACCCGTAATACGAGCTGTTGCAAAAAGCGGAGTATAAAGCTCACACGGAATATCAAGAAGGCTGTAAAGAAGTCCGCTGTAGAAATCGACATTTGCGGCAACGCCCTTGTAGATTTTACGCTTTCTGCCGATAACCTTCGGAGCCAGTCTTTCAACTCTCTCATAAAGATCAAATTCATCATTGTGACCTTCGGCAAACGCAAGCTTTTTAACTGCACCGTGAAGAATCTGCTGACGGGGGTCGGAAATTGTATAAACTGCGTGTCCCATACCGTAGATAAGACCTTTTTTATCAAAAACCTGCTTGTCAAGGAGCTTTTCAAGATAATCTTCAAGAGCGTCCTCGTCCTCCCAGTCCTTAACATGCTTTTTGAGATCCTCAAACATATAGTAAACCTTAACATTTGCACCGCCGTGCTTAGGACCTTTGAGTGACGCAAGTGCCGCAGCTACTGCCGAGTATGTATCAGTACCCGAAGATGTTACAACATGTGTTGTAAATGTTGAGTTGTTACCGCCGCCGTGTTCCATATGGAGAATGAGCGCCATATCAAGAACCTTTGCCTCAAGCGGAGTGTAGTGTCTGTCGGGACGAAGAAGCGACAGAATAACCTCGGCTGTTGACATTGTAGGCTCTGCACGGTGGATATAAAGGCTGTTATCACGCTGATAGTGATTATATGCGTGATAGCCGTAAACCGACAAAAGAGGGAATACGGAGATAAGCTGTATGCACTGTCTTAAAACATTGTCGATTGATGTATCGTTAGCGTTCTTATCATAGCAGAAAAGTGTGAGAACACTTCTTGCTATTGAGTTCATCATATCGTTACTTGTGGCCTTGAGGATAACATCACGAACAAAGTGCTGAGGAAGGGTTCTGTACTGAACAAGAAGCTCCTTAAAGTCTTTAAGCTGTTCTTCGTTAGGCATATCGCCAAAGAGAAGAAGATATGTAACCTCTTCAAAGCCAAAACGGTCATCCTCAAGAATACCGTCAACGATATCCTTTACATTGTAGCCCCTGTAACGAAGCTCACCCTCGCAAGGAACAAGCTTTCCGTCAACAAGCTTATTCTGTGTGATTGTTGAAATATCTGTAAGACCTGTGAGAACACCCTTACCGTCAAGGTCACGCAGACCTCTTTTTACATTGTACTTACTGTATAAATCTGTATCAATAACGGAGTTATGCGTCATTTTCTGAGCCAGAGCATGAATCTGCGGTGTAACATCCGAATACTCGCTGTTTGTCATAAAAAACACTCCTTTTTAAAATTCACAATAAATTGAAACTATATTTTATATATTATAGCACATTTTTTAAAAAAAGAAAAGATACAATTCTTGCAGAAGTGTCATAACGATTTTTACCCTTATATGTAGAACTTGCATAATTTTCTGTCGTTTTATTCATCATTACTCAATTTTACGAATATTCATTTATAAATGAAGTATAATTTTGACGGATATAAATCTGCAATCCGTCATTTGAGGGTTTAGGGCAGAAAAATACGGAGCAGGAAAAACCTGCTCCGTAAAAAACAACATTATTTTATTACTTGAGATATGTGCCGTTAGCGCCGATCTGACCGTCAATTCCGGTGAAACCGTCTGCACAGCAAACATAAACTCTCATATTAGCCTTACCAACAGAAGATACTGTAAGTGTGCCGTCTGTAACATTCTTAACATCGCCTGTAACTGCATCAATATACTTGCCGTTAGGAAGGTTCTGGAATGTAGCACCGCCTGAGATAGTTACACAAGCGAGGCTGTCTGTAGCGCCCTGTGTGTAACGGCGAATGAATGCCATATTACCGTCAACATAAGTATTGCTTCTTGTATACTGACCCTTCTGAAGTGCAGGAACTGCTCTTCTGATTCTGTTGAGCTGCTGAATATGAACAGCGAGAGGTGCTTCAAGTGTGCTTGCAACAGCACCGCTTGCATTAGTATATGTACCAAAGTCTGTAGCTGTTACATCGCCCTCGAGGTAGTCACCGAAGTATGCACGACCTGTTGTTGAAAGAGGTGCGTTAGGACCTACATCCATAGGAACACCCTTCTGGAACTCAAGCTCAGAACCGTAGTAAAGACACGGAATACCACGGAAAGTAAAGAGCACATCAAGGTTCTCAGCCCATGCCTGTGTACCGCCGTCATAACGGCTGTTCATATCAGGACCGTAGTCGTGAGAATCAACATATGTTACATTCCATGATGCGTCATTGTAGTACGGATCTTCTTGACAAGCACGGGTAAATGCGTTGCTTGCATTTGAGAAGTTCCAATGCATCGGGAAGTCGATTACGCTTGTGCCGTTTGACTTGCTGTAATCAGGTGTGTGATATTTAAGACCGTCAAGATAAACATTATCAGATGTGGGCTGATTTGCTGTAGTTGCGTTGCTGTCATAGTGTTTAAGTGTAAGATCAATGTTTGCAGCCTGATCATTTGTAAATGAATCAATGTACTGGCTGTCTGATTCAGCCCATGTATAGAACGGAGCTGAAATTGCAGGAATGTTGTGGTTCCAGAATTCACTTACACGAGTACAAACCTCACCAAAGATGAAGAAGTTTTTACCGCCTGTCTTAAGCCATGACGGGAAGAAATACTGGTTAAGTGTAAGTCTTGAAACGTGCTTTTCAGTATCAAGTCTGAAAGCGTCAACACCCATGTTGATATAGTTGTTATAAGCTTCGTTAAGGTAATCTGCAACTTTAGGATTCTCTGTGTTGATATCAACGCAGTCACCGGCAATCTGACCTGTCTGAACAGTCGGGCTTTCCCAGCTGAGGTCTTTGAAGTGGTGATAGTAGTTTTCCGTGTCGTGATTACCGGAGTCAAGCTCCTTAGTATCCTTCATGATATTAAGTCTTGCGGCATACTGATCGCCGGGATCAAGTTCATCGTAGTTCGGGAATGTTTTAGCAAAGTCGCTTCCCTCAATAACCTTCATGCAATCTACAGAAGCAAGATCCTGAATTGAGTCGTACTCCTTTTTAAACATAGGAGCAAGAGTTGCCTCACCGAAGTTACCTGAATGGTTAACTACGATATCCTGAACAATCTTGATGCCCTTTTCATGAGCGGCATCAATAAGATCCTGATATGTAGCGCCGTCGCTCTCATAACGAACATCAACTGTTGAGAAGTCCATTGCATGGTAGCCGTGGTAATCGTAGCCTGACGCATTTGTTACAACAGGAGTAATCCAGATTGCGCTGAATCCGAGAGCCTTGATGTAGTCAAGCTTGTCGATAAGACCTTTGAAGTCGCCGCGCCATGCGGGATCGCTGTCGGGGTTGTTTGCCTGTGAGTCGTCCCAGCAATGAACATTGTTACCTGTGTCACCGTCATAGAAACGGGTTGTGATTACAAAATAAATTGTGTCTTCACGCATGTCAACACGGTCAAATTCCTGCATATCTTCAGGATTTTTGCTTGACCATCTCTTATTTTTGTACCACCACTCGCCTGTGTTTCTTGTGAGTTCCGCAGACTGCTTTCCGTTTGTAACAAACATCATATTGATTTTTGTTACATCGTTGAAAGTGTACTTGTAGTAGTTGTTTCCCTCGGAAGTCATCTTAACACCGGGGTACTCCGTGCTGATGTTTTTCGGAAGACTGTTCCAATAATAAATTGTGGGCGTGCCTTCCTCACAGTAGTAGTGTACTGTGATTGTGCTTGATGCCGAAGTGTCGTTATCGTCATCTGTATTAGCCGCACTTACGGACATAACAGATACCGTGCAAATTACGCAAATCGACAAAATCAAAGCAAGCAATTTTTTGATTTTTGCCATAGATTTTCCTCCTTTTGTTATACTTTGTACAACATAACATACAATTATATTATAATTTAGACAGCCTCATATATTTTTCTTTTTTAGAATTATTACAACTTTGATGCCGCCAAAGATTAAGCCCTCAATTTGGCTATTATATACAAAAAGGAGCGACAGATTCTGTTTTTTCAACTCTTTTAAAGGGTTAAGTCAAATCTGACGCTCCGTTAAATTATATTTTATATATTCAAGCGTATATTAGGTTCAGACCTTGCGGCTATTGCTTTAAAACAAATTTATCAAGTGTGTTTGCAATACCGTCGTTGTCGTTTGATTCGCAGATGTAATCGGCAATCTTCTTAACATCGGTTTCGGCATTACCCATTGCAACGCCAAAGCCTGCATAACCTATCATTGTTATATCGTTGTAGTTGTCGCCGAAAGCGGCAAGCTCTTCCCTTTTAATCTTGAGTTTATCAAGCAAAAGCGGAAGCATTGAGCCTTTTGTAACACCAAACGGCATAATCTCAAGAAAATAAGGTGCGCTTTTATATACATCGAGCAAGCCGTCATAACGATTTGCAAGAATTTTCTGATACTTGTCAAGCTCATCGGGTTCGCCTGCAAGAAGAATTTTGTTGATATCAAATCTTACAGATGAGATAAAATCATCAACAACAACCATTTCGGCTTTGATAATATCCCTTTCAACATAGGTATAGTCGTTCACCTTATTATCCGAGATGATTCGCCTGTCATCGTATGTGTTGATTGTAATGTTTGAATCCTTCAAAACATTCACGATGTCTGGAAGATATTCAAGCGGAAACAGCTTGCTCACCATAGTTTCGCCTGTTTCGCAGTTGATAATCCTGCCGCCGTTGAAAGCCATAATAAAACCGCCGAAACGGTCAAGCATAAGGTCTTTTGCTATCGGCATAATTCCTACGGGATGTCTGCCTGACGCAAGAATAATTTTCTTGCCCTGCTTCTGCGCCTCCATAAGAGCATATCTTGTACGGGGAGTAATCTCCTTTTGGGAGTTTGTCAGCGTACCGTCAATGTCAAGCGCTATTAATTTGTAATCCATGAAACCACCCTTAACATATCAATTTCTAAACACAATCAGTATGTTACGGTCAAATTTGACCGTATAAAATATACCACAAATCGCCCAAAAATGCAACTAAAAAGCCGATTTTATCCCATATAAAAGCTGTTTTCACCATTTTTCCGCTTTGTCTTTTTTGCCAACAAAAAACGGACGAAAAGAGAATTTTCCTTTCGTCCGAAATTAAATATATTCAGCTTTTATTTATTCTTCCGATTTTGTATCGTTGTCGGATTCAGCCTTTTGTTGCAATTTTTCCTTTTGCAAACGGTCTATAATTTCGTTGATGTCGCCGTCCTTCAGCGATTTGTCATGTCCCGTAAGTATTCGTATTATAACGATAAGCTCATCAATGAATATCAGCAGCAGCGCCGCAATAAAAATCAGCAGTCCCCACGGTGAGAAGAAAAGGTTGTACAATGTGTCAATGAATCCAAGCTTACACACCATAATATAAAGCACATCTTCGGTTGAAATTTCAGGGTCGGGAGCATCGTTTGCAATGCCCTTTGTCTGTAGCTTATATGTGCCGTCAGCTGTTTTATACGGTGCAACTACAACCTTATGAGTCACGAGAAGTCCCTCGGTCTGCCCACTGCCGCGATAGGTGATAATATCGCCGACCTTGAGGGCGGTCGGATTGTCAACGCTCTTTCCGAGAATAACATCGCCGATCATAAGCTCGGGCTGCATACTGCCCGTTGAAACTCGAAGCACGGAATATCCGAAAAGCGAAGGTGTTTTTCCGTTCACCTTTGAACCCATAAACACAATTACGGTCAGCACAAGTATTGCAAGCACTCCCCAGCAAATTATATTTTTAATTATCCGCAGGGTTTTGCGGAGCTTTGATTCATGCCTTTTCCTTATTCTGTTTTTTGATTTTGAGTGTTCGGTTGTTACAGATTTCACTTCAACCGCATTTTCAACATAGTTATTTTTATCCATAAATTCCTCCACGGCATGTTGCCGTTCCCGGTTCGTGAAGACACTTTGTCAATTCAAAACATATTTCGCCCGAATGTAACATTGCAATCGTTCGTACAAACACAAGCTATCCGTTAATGAACATATTTTATATAACGAAAATGCGTATATATTCGTCAAAACGGGCGGATTTTATTCTCTGCTACCGATTATAAATTATAATAAAAAAGGGCTGTAAAAACAACCCTTTTGTAAATTTAAAAATCTAAAATTTTAAAGCGAGATGTAAACATCTTCAAGCGAGTATGTTATTGTTGATGACGATTCATTCTTGATGTACCAATACACCTTTGAAACCGTAGGTCCGTCAGTAGCTTTCGGCTTGATTTCAAGGTTTGTCACAATAGGTGTGTCAATTGAATCTGTGCTTGCAGCTGTAATACTGATTTCCGTGGTTACGGAATAGGTATCTCCATATGCACCGCCCTTAATTGTGGTTGTGAGCTTTGCAGTACCTTTAGCCACAGGGGTAATTACACCTTTTGCATCGACTGTAAACACGCTGTTTGATGATGACGAATAACTTATACTGTTACCTATATAATCTGTTCCTGCAACAAGACCTGCGTTGAATGTTGAGCCAAGAGGAATGCTGATACGGTTGTAACAATTGATAAAGTTAGCACCTTCTTTAGCAAAAGAAGATGTATCACAGTTATGGTTACCGAAAGCTCCTGTATTGGTCTGCAAGGTAAACTTATAGCAGTTATCAACAGGCAAAGTCGGACAATAATCTTTCAATAGCATATACGGTGTAGCATTGGCACCGGTAACAACATCGTTAGCATAAAATTGCACAACTTTTGCGGTTACAGGTACATCAACATATAACACTCGTGTGCTCTGACCGCTGATTGGTGTCATAGCAATAGGATTGCCCTGCCAATTTGGATTTTTGACATCACCTGTTCCATAACGGATTTTGATTGTTGTAGTGGAATCTTTCCAAGAAGATACATTGTTTGTATCAAAATAAAATTTGTATTTTCCGTACGAAGTTTTCGTATATGTGCTGCCACTACCGACAATATCATTATAAGACCTATATGTCTTGAGCGGTTTGTTGACGCCGACATAAAGTCCCGACGCAGATGCCGTACCGCTTGTTTTCAGACCTTTTATAAAAAGCGAAACATTCTGTTCGGCATTGCCCGAGTTAGAAATTTCGGTGCAAAAATATCTTCTCTTTCCTGCCTCCAGAGAACCTCCGAAATTAGTAACTGCATTTTCACCGAAAGTAGAGCCGTCATCACTTGACTCAACGGTTTTGATGCTGATGTTCTGACCGTTGCTGATTTTGTACTGACCGCTCCACCTTAGAGAATCGCCCGATTCGGTTCGAGGACGGCTGAACCATGAAAAAGTCGTGGTCACACCGCAAAGCAGACAAAGTACAAGTCCGAGTGCGATTACAATTGCAAATTTTGATTTCTTCATGGTTTCACCTCCGTTGATTTAACCTTTAATTTTACTTTGTTATCCAAGAACCACCGCAGTTATCCCAACCGTCGTTTTCAGTTCCCTGAACAAAACAGTTTGTTCCGTCTGTCGGAATGGCAATACCTTCTACATTACCTCCGTGAGTACCCGGAGTACGGTTCCATTCATTATCCCAACTATTCTCGGTTGTACTGCCGTTCATTCGGCTAAATATAATCCTGTCATATTTGCCAGATGCATCCATAGTAAATGTATAGCAATTATGAGATGCATCTTCTGTCATACTGTACCACTTTCCGTCGCCGGTTGATTTTTCATATACATAGGCAGCAAAACGCTCATTTTTATTGTATGTCCAGTTATCGTTCGGGTCAAAGTACATTACCTTTGTTGAACTCTTAACAAACTTTGCATAATAATGAACCGAAGAATTTACTGAAATACTGAGTTCGGCATTATCTGCAACCTTATGTATGCAGTCACTGTCGGAATACCAGCCGGCAAACTGATAACCTTCATTGCAAACAGCTGTTGCCGTAACGGTTGTCGGGTCGGAATATGTATTTGTTACGGCACTTGTGTGCACAACACCGCCAACGCTGACTTTACCGCCTGTAAAGCCGTTTGTTTCCTTATCAACTGCTGACTTATAGCTTACGGCATCAAGAGTAACGGTAAATGTATCAAACGGATATTTTACCCATTTACCTATCGCTTTTCCGTCACCCTGATTACCTGTAATCTTAAAGCAATCGGTATTGGCTGACTGAGCCGGTATTGTTAAGTCCGCTGTCTGAGCATCAACACTTCCCCATCTCTTTTCTACATCTACGTCAAATATAGATGTAGCTTTAACCTTTGTAAAGATGATATTTTTCTTAGAAGCCCAAGTCCCCGTAATATCAGCACTATAAATATTACCCTCAACTTGTTTCATCTCGAACCATGTGTAAGTGTCTTTATCAACCCACATATATACGGCGAAACTTGATGTATTTGCACCATGGTTATATGTTTTCCAATCATCCGGAACTTGCAGATATACAACACGCTTTTGTTCAACTTCAAATTTAGCATAAACAGTTGTATTAGCCTTGATAACCGTTGTCAAAGGATTGTTTTTGTAATCGTCTGTATACGGTTGTGTACAGCCAAGGTCTGTGTACCAACCGCTGAACGAATAACCCGACTTTGGAGTAGCTGTCAGCGCAACACTCTCGCCCCACTTTGCAACAGTAGAAACTGTGCTTGCGGCTGTTGTGTCGCCTGCCTGAACAGTACCGCCTGCATCGCTGACTGCTCCGTCAAGTATGGCTGAAGCCTTTACCTCAAATTCTTTAAGCTTGAACCTTGCATGTAAAGTAAAGTCAGCTTTGATGTTTTCACAAACATAAGTTGCCTTGTTGCTGACGGGAGTATCGCTTGAATCGTTATACCAACCGTCAAAGTCATAACCCTCGGCAGGGTTTGCAACAAATGTTGCACTTCCGTCATAATCAACCGAAACTGTAACTGCAGTTGACGGTCCAACTTCTTCAGGTGCGGTAAACTTTACCGTACCTACTGAATCACCGTCAACAACTGCGTTGACTGAAAATGACTGCAGCTTAAACAATGCGTAGTATTCGCAATCGGCATCGACATTTGTAAGAACAAACTGTTGTTCCGATGCTACTACAGAGGTTGTACATTCCCTGTCGGAATACCAACCCATAAACTTATAATTCGGCTTTGTATTTGCAATAAGAGTTACGCTGTCACCGTTGGTAACCACCGCAGTTGATGTAGCACCTTCCTGCGAATCGCCTGCCTTAACAGTACCCGCTGTATCGACAATATTTCCGCCGAACACGGCATTAGCAGTAACTGTGCGAGAGGATACATCCGAAAACTTTGCATACAGAGTCAAATCCTTCTTTATTGCCGCAGTTTCCACTGTCTTATCTGCGTACTGACAATTGTTAAGAATCTTGCTGTCTGCCTGTGTACTGCATTGCGGATCGGTAAACCAACCCTTAAACTCATAGTTGGCATTTGCTTTAGCCGTGAGTGTGGCAAGCGTACCCCACTCAACAGTTGTCTCTATCTTTGCGGCAGGGGTATCAGCTCCAAGCTGAACCGTACCGCCCGCTCCGTCGATTTTTCCCTCTGTTACTGAATAAACTTTGAGATTAAGATTGATAATCTTGAATTTTGCATACAGAGTATAGTCAGCCTTTATGCTGCTTACTTTGTACGGAGTCGTTTTGCTAACAAGTGTCTGACAGTTTTCGTCCGAATACCAGCCGACAAACTCATAACCCTCGCCCGCATTCGCAACAAAAGTTGCAGAACCGTTGTAGTTTACCTTGACGGTAACGCTTGTATTAGATGCCTCGGATGACGGTGAAGAAAACTGTACTGTGCTGTTTTTCTTATCATTCGGATGATTTGCAACCGCTGTTACCGAGAACTGCTTAATCATAAATTTGGCATAATACAAATGATTTGCCTGAATATTCTTAATTGAAAGCGTAAGATCCTGACTTTCCAGTTTTGTGCATTTCTCGTCAGAATACCAACCCATGAAGTCATAGCCCTCTTTTGGAGTGGCTGTGATTGATGTGTTTTGCCCCTCAAGGTACGAACCGACAGCATATGCACCGGCTTCGCCGCCCAAAATCTTAACAGTACCACCTGTGCTGTTTTCAACAGCTCCATCCGAAACAGCTTTTGCCTCAACTTTATACTGTCTTTGGAATTTTGCATAAAATTTATGCTCGGCTGATGTATCATTTGCTGTGTAAGTACCGTTGCTGAGGGTAACTGGAGCTTTAAATTCGGGGTCAGAGTACCAACCGATAAATCTGTATTTGTTGCTGTTGGTCGGAGTCGCATTAAGAGTGACGGTTGTACCCTTTGTAACCTTAACTTTTGTTGCGCCATCCATACCGCCTGTTACGCTTACTGTTCCCATTGTTGCATTATTATCCTTTTCATCCTTACATGTAGAATAAACGGAAACAATAGCAGGAGGTGCCCAGTAGCCTGTGTTTTGTGAAGTAATAACATAGTTCACCGAAGAATTTCTGTTCGGTGCGCTGATGCTGTAATCTTTGCCTTTGTAAGTAAATTTGAATGTAATCGAATGTGCTGCATTGCTGTTAGGATTGGGCAAATATGCAACCCAACCGCTGAGTGACGCATTGTCATTCGGTTCAAAAGTCATTGCTATCGGAGTTGAACTGCCCTGAACATACATATCAACCGCAAGATACTTTCCGTCAACCTGTGTCATCGGCAATGTACTTGCATCTTCACTTGAAAGGAGAATTTTCTGAACCTCTCCCCATGTGCCGTAGCCGTTATTTGACGAATCCTTATATCCGTAGGCTGTGAATGTCTGTGAATCGGCATCAACACCAGCTTGCAGAGTTGTTGTCCATTTTGCAACATAGCTGTTCTGCGGATTTGATGTTACTGTTGATTCGCAACTGTAGAAAGTAACTGTTGCGTTAGGCTTATCTGTATAGTCTGAACCGAGTTTAATAAAATAATTACCGCTCGAATCCTTTGAAAGCTTTTCATACTCGCTTTTACCATCCTGGTTAATCCAGATTGCACGATTGTTTTTGGTAGCCCAACCCGCACCGAGTGACGGATCGCCCGTTGTTTTATCGTAAAAAGTCAGTTCTCCCGCCTGGGGACTCTGAGTGATAAGCTTGAAGTTGTCAATTGTAACAGTCTGTCCGGCATACTTTGTCTTTCTGCTGTCATCCTGTAACCACACACGCATTGTAACCTTACGCGGTTTTGAATCTGCCGGAACGGTAAAAAGAGGACTTTCTGCTGTTGAACCCGTGTATGAACCGAAAGATTTTACATTTTCCTGTTTTGTAGTATTCAGGTTTGTACCGGAAACAACCTCTGCCGTGCTGTCACTCTTACCGCAGACAACCGTATTACTGCCGTCACAAACGAATGAAACACGGAGCTTTTCCTCATCTGCATCAGCATCGTTAACCTTGATTGTTGGAATCTTTTCAAAATAGAATGACGCCTTTGTTCCCTTTGCGGTAACATTGAAAGAAAAATCAATATAGTTGACATTCTTATCGTTTACAGTAGCCTTTCTGTATGTAGCAGACGGCTCGCCGTTTGCAGTTAAGGTCGGAAAATAAACATCTGTGCCGTTTGCGCTTGTTGCCGAGGCAAGGTGAACATCGCCTGCCTGACGAAAATATTTTGTAAGATCAATCGTATTTCCGTCATAGCCGTTACCGTAGCCGATATTAGCGTTGGTAAACACATAGTTATCAATTGTACCGTTGTTCAAATCAAGCTTAATGGTTGAAATTGTTTCCACCCATGCAGAAACCGACACGATAGCGATTGCCAACACTTCAACAAGTGCCACAATGCTTAAAATCATACTTTTTCTCTTTTCTTTGCCCGACTTTTTGCCGATTGCAAACTTTTCTTTAAAATAAGCCGCCAAAAGAGCAAATTTTTCTTTCATTGTGACACCTCCTTTTTATATTTTGCATTATTAATGATACGTTGCGGTATCATCGTTGTTTACTTCATAAGAAACATTGAACGGTGTGGAGAATATATATTCATTCTTTGCCGGAATAAGCAGAGTGTGTGTACCTTTCTTGTTCACAAACTTAAATCCGATAACTCGTGAGCCTCTCGGCGCACTGCAGTTATCAAGGGTACACCTTGCACCGTCCTGATCAGGGGTCATCGAATGGTCTGTTTTTACGCCGTTATAATTATAAACTACATAAGCATCATAAGCTCCGCTTGTAAGATAGTTTCTGAGCCACTGTTTACTTTCCGGAATGTTGAGATATACGCCTGTATTTATTTCAGGATCTTGGACAGAGCCCCCTCCGCTTGTCGGAGTTGTGGGTGAAGGTGATGTTGTTTCAACGGTTGAGCCGCTCGGACTATAATCCCAGTATCCGATACAAGGGGACAGTCTTTGAGCAGTATCATCGGTTTTACCATAACCGTTACCTCTCCTGGCAGTGTAAACAAGGCTGCGGTTACCGTTTACAATTCTGCTTTCCTGTAACGGATACAAATCTTCGTTATTATCTATCCAATATTGTGCCGTAGGGCTCAATTCGCCGTTCACATTATCCTTGGTGTGCCATGAGTTATAGATTATATTATTCGTTGTACTGAATCTGAAAAAGCTTATATCTGTTGTTACATCTTTTGGCAACGCAGCTGTCCATGTGTTATATCCGTCTACCCCCGGACCAAGATATTTCATAACGACAGTTTTCTGAGTTGCATCAGTATCTTTATACTGCATGGTAACTATACAGTCATCTGTTTTAATCCACGGAGTATTTTCGTCCTTATCGCCTCTTGTTTTATCAATAAAGGTGATAGCCTCCATATCATTGTAGTTACTTTCGAGTTCAACATCAATTGTAACCGATGCACCTGCATACTTATCATAAACAGACTGATCTTCATACGCACCCTCAAACCACGCTACCAATGTTACATCAAGAGGTTTCTGGCCTAAAAGCGTGAACAAGCTTTCGCCTGAATAGAAGTAGAAATCAGAAAATGTCTTGCATGATGAAAGCTTAGTAGCAGGAGAGCCGTCCGTATTCGTTGAGCTTACTGCATTATAATTTTTAGCATGCTCGTCAATAAGAGCACTTGGATCAATTACAGTAGGAGTTTTACTGCTGTCGGTAATAAACGCAAGTCTTAACGGACAAGGATCATAGACTTTCTGATTGACAGGAACGCCTTTATCGTCACGAATAATCTCGGTTGAGCCGTCAAACTTACCGAGAACCGTTTTACCGTCTGCCGAAACAATTGTAATATTATAACCTTTGACATAAACATTTGTCATATCTGAATCGGCATTAAGCTTAAAATCCTTATATACATATGTTTTATTCCTGTCGCCTGCCGTTCCTTCTCGGAATTTCATGGCAGATGTTGAATCCTTAAAGTTGCCCTCTGACGGGAAGAACATATTCCTTCCGTCAACGCTTGAAGCCTCTTCAAGCTTAAAGCCTTTAACAACAAGGTGGTTTGAAAGATCTTCCTGACCGTCATTGACACGGAGTGCCGCACTTGACTCAAGTGAAAACGGCTGAGAATTAATACTTGCCCTATCTTTTACGGTAAACCATGCCACCGTTGTCACAAGCACAAGAGTAAAAACAAGGAACAATGATACATATGAAATTGCGAGCTTTTTTCTGCCAAGAAGTCTGTTATCGGAAAGTGCAAAAAACGAGTTCTGCATTTTTTCTTTCAGTTTCATACTTCATTGCTCCTTTCCTGATTTTTATTTATTGTTGTACATCGCCCTTTGAGAGAACAAGGTTTGCTTTAAACTTTCCGTTTACAAGGGCAAGTCTTGCCTCTGCGTCTTCGCCGTCAACCCACATATTACAGGTTACCATTCCTGTATATATGCCGTTTTGAGTTGTGTCCTTTTCCAAAGACAAAGTCATAATTTTTTTCTTTTCACCAAGCTCATATGTGTAATCTCCGTTGGATGTAAAGCCGTTGCTGTTTGCAACAAAAACCTGGCTGAGTGGTGAACCGTCGCCAGCGGAAACGGACGTTTTAACCCATTTACCGTTTTTCACATAATAACCATGCGAATATGATTCGCCCTCACTCTTGTCTGTGTCTACAGAATACTGTGTTGTATCTGAGTTTACATTAAGAAAAATGTTCGGAGCAGGAATCCACAAAAGCTTTGTTTCGTGAGTATTATAATTTGCAACCGAAAACCTTACCGCACCGGTTACGCAATCTCTTGAAATTCCCTTTGAGTCACCGCTTTCACCGAAATCACTCTTATTATCTGCATTTTCACCTGTAAGATTTTTTGCATTCGGACTGATTTTAGATTTACTGTCCAAATAAATATCGAACTTGGATTTTGAACGAACATACAGGTCAAAAGAAAGGTAGTGAACCGAACTGTCAGCAAGATCCCAATCGTCAACATCAAGAATAGGAGAAGCAACTCCGTTTTCCTGTTTGAGGGGCGGCTTATAAAATGTGTATCCGTCGCTCGAAACCTCAGTCATCTTGATATCATCAATAAACGAATAATTTTCGCTGTTCAATTCAATCGTATTTTTGTACGCTGCGTCATTCGTCGGAGCCGGATCGCCGTGCTTAACAACAGCAATTTCAATACCGTCAGGCGCATGACACTCAATGTTGATGCCGTCGGCATCTGATGACTGCTTATTAGTAAACCACGCCTGAATGCCATAAAAGGCGGCAAGTGCAACAGTGAACAGAACTATTAAATTTTTAGCAATCATTCTGCCCGTTTTTCTGTTGGGCGCAGTAGAATTTTTCATTTTTGCCCCTTATTCTACACTATAGTAAACGGCAACAAATCCGTCAGCCTTCAATGTTTTGTTATGAACAACAGTTGTTTTTTTGCCTGTTGACTCACGAACAATGTTTTCAAAGTTCATTGCAAACGGTCTGTCAACGCCTGAGAATGTTATCACAAGCGGAAGCCTTCCAGCACTTTTCAGCTTTGAACACAAATCCGAAAAAGCAACTTCAAGGTCTGCCTGCCTTTTGTAGATGTTATAAACATCTGCACCGTTACGGGAATATCCTGCAAGCATAACACCCTTTTTGCTTCTGCAAATGCAAAGTGATCTTACAGACTTTTGAGCGTCCATAAGCTCGTCTGCGATTGAAAGCTTGCCGAATTTTGCAAGCTCTTCGGCATATTTAGAAACAACTGCAACACTACCGAAGCCGTAGTCACGAACGAACAAATCGCCGACATCCTTAATCGACTTGACTTCTTCCTTTGCAAGGCTGATTTTTTCGCCTGCTTTCTTTTCGGCTTTGCGAATTTCAGCCTGAGCCTCTTTTTTAATCTCGGCAACCTTGGCTTTCATACGCTTTTCGCAAGCCTTTTCTGCCTGCTCAACCTTTTTGTCAACCGATTTGTATGCCTTTTTAAGCTCTGACGCATGAGCGGCGTCATTTGCGGCTGATGATTTAAGGTTGGCTTCCTTAATTTCAACAAGCTCATTCCTGTGAGCCTCTTCCTTATCGGCAAGTTCTTTAAGATGCTTTTGCTCTGTTTCATTTGCCTTTGCCGCAAAATCCGCATTCAGCTTTGCTACATAAGTGTTATGTTCAGCCTCTGCATCGTTGAATTTATGGTTAAGCGATTCAACCTCTGCCGAATGAGCATCGTTCATCTGCTGTTTTTCTTCAGCAAAATCAGCATTCATTTTGTTGACTGTTTCCTTATGCTGAATGCGTTCGGTTTGGAGAGTATCAGTGAGCTTCTCATTTTTGTCAGACAAATCGGTAATCTTACGAGCGTCCTCTTCAATCTGCGCATGACATTTTTCAAGGTTTTCCGTAAGAGCCGTAATCTTTGCAAGCTGTTCGGCAACCTGAGTTTCAAGCTCTGCAATATGAGCTTTCTGCTCGGCGATAACAGTTTCCTGCTCTTTCACCTTTGTCTGCAAACGAGCATTCTCCTGCACAAGCACGAGAATTCTGTCATTTAATTCTACTATTTTTTTATTGAGTGTGTCAATAGTCTGATTGAGTTCATCAATCGTTTTATTCAACTCTTCAATAGTATCTTTTAACTGCTGATTTTCTTCCTCAAGCTCGGCAATCCTCTTTTCTGCCTCCATCAACTTGAGTTTTGTCTGCTGGAGTTCAGCCTTAACCTCTTCAAGTCGGTCTTCAAGAGCAGAAACCTTACCTCTGAGTGTGAGAATCTGCTGTTCTTTCTGATCGATTATAACCTTTAAATTTTTGATTTCACTTGTAAGGTCAAGAATTTTCTTTTCACGGTCACGGATTTCACGAAGGCGGATTTCCATTTCCTCTTTACGAACAGCCTCAAGCTGTGCCTTCATAACCGCCTCACGGGTTTTTTGAGGTTTTGCCGCCTCCTCAGCAAGACGGGCGTTTTCTGCGTCGTACTGTTCCTTGAGAATTACACGAAGTCCGGGGTTGGTTGCTATAGACATCATAAAATGCTCAAAGCCCATTGCAAAATAAACATCTTGCTGAACCGTGTCCGTCATCTTACCGTCATAATCCTCGGTAACAACCTCAAAGCCCTTGCGTTTGTAGCTGTCAAGGAAGTTCCACAGTTCAACCGCCTTTTTAAAGTTAGGGTTCTTCTTGAGAAGGTTGGTCTGTGTAAGCGGCGGGTGAACCTCAGGCTCATTTGCGATTTCCTTCATCAACTGAGTGCTCAAAAACTCATTGAGTGTTGTTCTGATTTTTCTGATTCGGTCAAAGTCCGAAAGCTGTGTAACATCAAGAACATCAAGGTCATCAGCAAGAGTTTCATGCGATTCATTTATATAGTTAAGATTAAAATCTACTTTTTTCTCGTTAAAATTAATGTGACGAACCATTGAAATATCGTTATAACTGTCGTTCGGCACATCCTTCATCTTTGAATACTTGTCATCAACAAAGTGAAGCGCTTTACGAATGAGCGTCATAAGAACACGGTTTTCGTAAATTGCAAAGCTCTCTTCACGCTCAATTGTGAGGATTTTGTTAGGCGTTACCATATCACCCTCAACCTTGGCAATAAAGTTAGTGTGCTGCGAAAGGTGTTTAACCGACTCGGGTCCAATCTTTTTTGCAAGCTCAACTCTAACAACATTGTCAACCTGCTTAATAAAACGGCGCTGTTCGTCAATTGCCTTCCGAATATACGGAAGAGTTTCCTCAATGGCAACAACCCATTCCATGTCTATAACCTTTTCGTTGGTCTTACCGTCGAGTCTGTCCTCGCCCTTATCGCCGTCTTTAAGGCCTTCCATTATGTAGTTGTAAGTAAAATCATTTTTCAGAATATCCTGCATATTCATATATGCTCTGAAATATTTACTAAAATCAGCCATTGATTTTTCTCCAATCAGATAGTTTACCGTTTATAAAAGGCGCAAAGTCCTTTCACCAAGCAAAGGGCGAACAGAGTTCGCCCTGAATTGCTAAAATTATACAAGCTTTTTAAGCATACGGAGATAATCCTTGCTTTCGTTCATGTTTTCTTCACCGAAAAGCTCGTCAATATACGCACAAAGGCCGTCAATCTCGTCACGGATGTATGAAAGGTTAAGTGACTCAAATTTTCTGAATACTTTACGGGCAAGAACATAATCAAGACCGTCAAGCTCGGTTCCGCCTGTACCGACATAGGCAGGAACAAAGTCACGAAGCTGTTTAACAATACGGTTACCGAAAGCTATACGGAAATGCTCAATAACATAATCGTCAAGGAGAGTAATCTTCTTGATGTTTTCTTCGGAAACAACAAATTGAACCTTAGCGGCATTGAGGATGTACTCAAAATGTTTGTATGAAATGTAAACAGGATCTGTGAGAGGTGCGTCAAAAGGAACACCCTTTGTGTCAATGTTAATCGGCATAGCACGGTCGTAAACCTTATCGGTAATGGCAAAGGTCGAGTCATCGTTATTGGCAGTACCGATATACCACATATTCGGCGGGATTCTGAGCTGACCATTTACAATATGCTTAGGGTCGCTCGGCCATGAGTTCGGGATAATATCAACAACCCACTCGTCTCTTGATGGCATTTCAAGAATTGAAAGCATTTCTGCAAAGTAATACTCAACTCTTGCGATGTTCATTTCATCAAGGATTACGGCGTAGATGTTATCATTGTAGGAAGCCTCGTACATTGCACGGAGAAGCTCTGTTTCATTAAACTTCTTAGTAAATTCGTTGAAGTAACCGAAAAGCTCTGTTCTGTCACGCCATGACGGCTGAACAGATGCAACGATGGACGGGTTGTTTACAAACTTACCGAATGCATATGCAAGTGAAGTTTTACCTGTACCGGAAATACCCTGAAGGATAATAAGTCTTGTTGATGCGAATGACGCAACAAAAAGTCTGATAAGCTTAATATCGTAGTAAAGACCAAGCTGTGAACAAGCAAAGAGTCTGAAACGCTCACAGAACTCGGGAAGTGTGATATCGTTGTCATAAACCGGCGGAACATAATCTGCCCAAAGCTGGTCGATTTCCGTAAGCTTGTAGAAACGGCTTTCGCCTGTGTCCTCTTCTTCGCCGTTGTTGAGTGACTCGATTTCTTCGCCTGTAAGCTCTGCAATCTCGTTGGGGTTAAGACCAATCTGTGAAACCTTCATAGAGAGAATCTTATCCTTTTCAAGGTTGAGTCTCATGACCTCTTTGTTGAGTGCCTGAACCTCTTTAACAAGAGAATCTGTATCTTTTCTTCTTCTGTGCGAACGAATAAACTTTTTTACAGCGACGACAATAAGCCATACGCAAAGTGCAAGCACAGCAACCAGAAGCACAATGGCAATAATTGCAATTACCCATGCGAGGCCGCCAAGCTCCGTGGTATAGGCATTAATAATGTTTACATAAGCGGAAAAATCAAAGGCATTGCCTACTCCGCCAAATAACCCGGTAATTATTGACCATAATGAGCCAAAAAACTGACCGAGAAATTCAAAAAGAAATTTAAATACTGTATCCACGGTACTTCGTCTCCTTAAAAAAATCTACTCTCATCTTCTTTAGGCGAAATTTCATCGCCTTATGTTGTGGCAATCAGCGACTGCCGTTCGTTTCCGACGGAAACGGTTTTGTGTTAATCTGTTGTTTTTGTATTATCAGAAAATCAGTATTTCAGATAGAAAACACGGTTCACCGTTATAAATTAACTGATAATTTCTGTTGTGTTTTTACTGTGAGCTGTAACTGTATTTCTTTCTCAGCTTTGAGACTGAGAAAGAAATATACCGTTACGATAAACGCTATTAGTGCGTTAGGGACAAATTTGTCATAACTTAATCGGAATTATCAGCGGAATTATTGCCGTCAGCAGGTGTTTGTACTTCGGGCTCATTTTCCGCCTTGTCCTGATTTTCTCCGACGGAGGCAAGATATTCCTCAATAGCTCTCTTTTTCTGTTCTTCGGTAAGCTCGGCAGAATCAACCGCAAGCTTAGCCTCTTCGAGAGTTTTTTCCTTATTGTAGGCAAGGAGGTTGAGAACCACTCGGATTGCTTCATAAACAAAGAAAATAATCATCGGAAGCAGAACGCAGAGGAAAAATCCAGGCTGAGTTCTGAGAAAGCTTAAAAAGTTACCCACGCCGCCAATCTTCGTACCTGTGTATTTGGCGACAATAGATGAAGAAGTTTGAAGTTCTTCATCGGGCTCCGGGTTAGTTTTCTTATTGTCACCCTGAGTTCTGTAGTAGGTAATGTTGTCATCCTTAACAACCTCAACAATTCGGTGAGTATTGAGTTCGGAATTACCGTTGATATTCTTATAGAAAGTAACAATATCGCCTTTCTTATATTCATATGAAGGATCGTCTGTAACCTCACAGAAAATAAGATCGCCTGTATTAATTGTATCTTCCATTGAACCTGTCAGAACGCTGAGGGGTGCAATGCCGAAAATATTGGGGACCCCTGATGATTTGGAAGTTAGTGACAATGTAACGATTAAAGCCGACACTGCCAGAATCAAAATCACAATAATATCAATTACTATGTTTACTATTCTTTTTATAACTTTTTTCATAAGGGGTCTCCAATCGCGGGGTAAAATTAAAAATCAATTACTCTTCAACCATTGTAGAAGAAACATCAAATTTGAGTCCTGGAATTTTCTGGCCGGAAAGAGCATCTACACAATCCTCATCCTGACCTTCGAACCATACATACAACTTGTAGTATCTTACTTCATCAGGCTTCATAACTTCATCACCGGTTGTTACATCAACATGGAATGTAGTCTTTGTAGAGATCTGTGCACCCTCAGTACCGTCTGTGTTGATGATAGGCTTATAAGTCTTAGCTGTAGTAGAATATACATTGTTGCCCAATGCTACATAATCTGTAGCACCTACAGTTGTACCTTTGATAGGAACAAGAGCTACACGAGCATAGTCAGCAGAATCATTGTTTGTATCTGTATTTAAATAGAAATCAATAGCTACATCCTTGATGTCAGCAGTACCGTTATTCTTCAGGTTAAGTTCCTGAGCAAAAAGGTAATCAGATGGAGTTACGCCTGCTGCAGCTGAAGGAGCAACAGCCTGTAAAGTGTTATTATCAATGGCACCTGTAAGAGAGTTACTTGCTGTACCTTTTACCCATGATGTACCGTTACCTGAAGCAGGGTACATTGTTTTGTTGCCTACATTATAATCAAGGTGCGATGTCCAATCGGTTCTGGTATTATCAGAAAGAAGAAGTGTACTTTGCTTTGTAGTTTTTGCACTAAAGTTATCAGCATAAGGATTTGTGCTTGTTGTGAACCAAGCAAATGTTGCTGTACCAAGTGCGAGCATTGCCACGAGGAGCATTGCTACGGAAGAGATTAATAATCTCTTTCTTGATGTTGTTTTCATAGAGAAATTCCTCCTAAATAAAATAATTTTTTGTCCCTAAAACACCATAGGGATTTTTTGCTATATCAGTGCCGAGGCACATAATACCAAGTTGATGTAATACTATACCGAAAATTACGGTTTTGCTGTGGATTCTTCATCGTCACGAACCGAGAACAGCATTCTCATTCTGACATGACCGTTACGGATATCGTCGATACATTCGGGGTCGTTACCCTCAATCCAGATTACGATTGTGTATTTGTCAATATCGCCAACCTTGAATTTTTCGGTTGATGTTTTATAAACTTCCTTATCGCTTACAAACTTTGTACAATCGGTTTCGGCTTTGCTTCTGTCTTTGTACTGACCTTTGCCGTAAATTGAGCTCTTGCCGTTTTTGTAAATCATAACTCGGGTTGCTTCATCTGCCGACTTAGCCGCGCCTGTGATTTCAAGCACTGCATCATAGTCAAGCTCAACCTCTCCGTTATTTTTACAATAGAAAGTATAAGCAACATAGTTTTTGCCGTTGTGCGCACCGTCTTTGCTTGTATCAAGGTCAACAGGAAGCCATGAATATGTAATATTTGTAACATCCTTAACCTGTTCCGCCGTAAGTGAAGCACACTGAGTTTTGAAGTCAGCGTCTTCGCTAAGCACGATACCTTTTTTTACAGCCGGAGAATCAATACTGATAATCAAATCGCCCCATTGAGTTACAAGTGTTGAAACAATGAACAGAATAAGAAGAATGATTATGCAGACCGAAAGGATAATGCTCAAAATCCGTCTGCGCTTTTTGTATTTTACAATCTCGATTGAATCATTTTTTACATGAAAATGTTCAATCTCGGCATCTGCCATTTTCTTATCGTTTAAGCGACTTAACTCCTCGGGAGTAATCGGTTGTTCAATTTTTGGTTTCTTTTTTCCGAACAAGTTTTTCTCTCCCCTCAAAAGTTAAATCCGTTTGGTTGTTGTTAATTAAGATATTGGCTTATTGTCCTTATCGCATCCGACAAAGCCAAGCTGAACAGAAATGTGTGCATCCTGAACATCGTCATCACACTCGGGGTCGTTACCCTCAATCCAAAGGCGAACTGTTACCTTAACAGGTTCGAGCTGATTAAGATGGAAAAGTCTTGTGTTATTTGAGTAAACCATTGAACCTGACGGCAAATCAAAGGTTGTCTGTCCGTTTACGGGAGTGCTTCTGTTCGGCTCATAAATTGTTGTGCCGTTGCCTGCTCCCTCGGCTGTGAAATCGACTCTCGCACAATTTACTACATCAGCCTTTGCACCGGTTGATTCTGTCGATACCTTTGTACCGTCATCAGCGCCTGCTTTTGTGCTTTCGGTTGTGAGGTGAACCCACATTTCCTCAGTCGCAATGAAGTAGCATTCAAACTCAAGGTAGCTGCGCTTGTTAGGCTCTCTGACTGTGCCGCGCTGATTGGTAAATACTGTACCCTCTCTTGTTGTGACAGGATCAAGTACCGTATCTTTAAGGCTTGAACCGTGCTTTTTAAGGTAATCGTCAATCATCTCATTCGTGATTACCTTGCCGTATTTATCAAGGTCTTTGCCGTGGTTTTCCATACTTACTTTGAGCTGAGCGGCAAGACTGATATTAAGATCAAGCCTGTCCACACCTGCAAATGTATTTACCGTGAACCACGCAACCGTTGCTGTTGTCATTGAAAGAAGGGTTATGATTGCAACAAAAACAATCAGCCTTTTTCTCTTTTTAAATGGAACTTTGTCGCTGACCATCTTATCAATAATCCTGTTAAAAAGGCCCATAAAAAACCCTCTCCTCTTAAAAAATAATGCACTAAAATAACGCACTGCTGTACAAAATATAATAATATTCTATACCTCAAACGCACATTTTGCAATAATTATTTGTCCTCTGTCATATTTTTTGGATGAATTCACAAGATTTTCACATTGCATTTGTGCATTCCTCTAAACTTTTCTTTTTCGATAATATTTTAGCGGACTTAATCTGCTTGTCTTTTATTCATATTCTAACCTTTAAAATGATATAAAAAAACAAAAAATCCCCTTTAATTAAGGGGATTTTAGGTTTACAATAATAATAAACGACATTTAATAGATTTTGATGCAAAAGTTACAACCGTGTAACTTATTTTGTTATATTGCTGTTTTAAATTATTTAATTTTGTTTTCTCACTATTTTGTACTCATCATAAAGTTGAAAGTAATGACAGGTGTCTGTGCTTCGGGTTAAAAACCTTGCCATTTCGTCCTCGTCAAGGTTGATATTGCAATAATCACCGAATTCGTCATCACTGACAAAGTTTGCACAAAATTCGCATTGGTCAGCCATTATGTCCACCGTCCTTTTTAAGAAACTCATATTTGTCATAGCTGAACGGAACATAACTTTCTATCCGTTCAAAAACCTCTTCTTCGGTATCGGCAATCGTATAGAGTCTGTTACAGGCATTGGACATAAACTTTTCACTTACGGCATTGTCAAGCATTGCAAGCATCGAGTTGTAGTAGCCTTTTACATTATATATAATGATAGGCTTTGTGTGTCTGTTAAGCTGCTTTAGTGTGAGAACCTCAAAAAATTCTTCAAAAGTACCCATACCGCCGGCACAGATTACAAAAGCATCCGCTTTATCTTCCATAATACCTTTGCGTTCACGCATTGTATCTGTTACAATAAGCTCGGAGCATTTGTCGAAAACAACACCCACATCAATAAAAAAATCGGGTGTAACTCCGATTGTGTGGCCGCCTGCGCTGTATGCGCCTCGGGCAGATGCGCCCATAACACCGTATTTTCCCGCACCGAAAACAAGGTTGTAGCCCTTTTCGGCAATCTTTTTGCCAAGATGCTCGGCAGATTCGAGATAGATTTTGTCAATTTGCTCACTTGATGAGCCAAAAACGCATATATTCATATCTATTTATCCTTTCGCATTTGCGTTGTATTTTTTCTGATTTTATTCAAAACAACCGTCGGTTATCTGAACTTAGTTTGAAGATTGCGACAGATTGCAATCATCTGCAATTAGATTATACATCTCAAATACACGGCGGTCAAGCAGTCAGAACAACGGCAATGCACAATTTACACAGAATTTATTTTTTCAAAACATACAAAACATAAAAGCTTATATTAATCATTTTATTCAACGGAGATTACATTATGTCTGCTACTTCTTCAAAACTCAAAAATCCGAATGATTCAGTTATGAATCAGAGCGTAATCAAGCTTGCGTGGCCGATATTTTTACAGCTGTTGCTCGGCATCTCACTCGGCTATGTTGACACGATTATGCTCTCAAACTACAACGAAACCGCCGTTGGTGCAATCGGCAACGCAAACCAGGTTCTCGGTTTTCTGACTCTTGCCTTTAACATTATATCAAGCGCAACGGGCATAATCGTCAGCCAGTACCTTGGAGCAGGTAAAAAAGAAAAGATGAATATGATTTACACGGTTGCGTTGTCATTCAACTTTGTGCTGAGTATTGTAATCAGCTTTGTTGTATTCATATTCAGTCGAAATCTGCTTGAGGCAATGCAGGTGCCTGCGGCAATGCTTGATGAATCGGATATGTATATGCGAATAGTCGGCGGTACAATCTTTACTCAGGCGCTTATTAATGCTTTTAACTCAATTTTTGCAAGCAACGGCAAAACCGTTTTCGGTATGATTATCGGTCTTGGAATGAACATTATCAATATCTGCGGAAATGCTCTTTTGCTCTACGGACCGCTTCAGGTTCTCGGACTCGGTGCGTCGGGTGCGGCTGTTTCCACATGCGGAAGCAGGGTTATTGCGGTAATTGCATCTGTTATATACTTCTACACGGTTATCAAAGGCAAGTTCAGCCTTAAATATCTTCGCCCGTTTCCGTATGATGTTCTCAAAAGCCTTCTTAAACTCGGCATTCCGACAGCAGGCGAGAACATTTCCTACGACTGTTCACAGCTGTTTTTACAGGCATTCATCAATACAATGGGTATCGTTGCAATCAACGCAAAAATCTACGCCAACATGCTTTCAATGTTCACATATATGATTGCTCTTGCCGCTGCAAATGCAACACAGATTATTGTCGGTCACAGCGTAGGCGCTCACGATTACGATTTTGCATACCGCAGAGTGCTGAAAACTTTGCGTTTTGGTATGATAATTTCAATCTCGGTTGCAATTGTAAACTGGTTGATTTCACCGTTTACACTCGGACTTTTCACAGGCGATAAGGCTGTTATCGCACTCGGTTCATCGGTTATGTTCATTGCGATTATTCTTGAATTCGGCAGAACAACAAACCTTGTTATAATCAACAGTATGAAAGCCGCCGGCGATGTTAAATTCCCGACTGCGCTCGCAATTTTTTCAATGTGGCTTTTGAGTGTCGGACTCGGCTGGCTGCTCGGAATTTATTTCGGAATGGGACTTACCGGAATTTGGATTGCCATGGCTGCCGATGAAATTTTCAGAGGCGTCGTTGTGTTTATCCGCTGGATAAAGGGCGGTTGGAGAGGCAAAAGGGTTGTGCTTGAAGATAAGACAAGTCCAACCGAAACGGCAGAAGTTATGGCTTAATCCGACAAAAGGAATATGATACCATAAAATAAAGGAGATCAAAACTATGAATTTTGCGGAATACAATGTTAAGGACGCAAACCTTGAAGAAGTTTTGCTTGCACTCAAGTCGCTTGATACGGTTGAGGCTGTCGCACTCGGCGGTTCTCGTTCAACAGGTGCAAGTGATGAAAATTCGGACTACGATATTTATGTTTACTGTGCTGAAATTCCGACAGCCGAAACAAGAGAAAATCTCCTCGGAAAATACTGTTCGATTGCAGAATTCGGCAATCATTATTGGGAGAGCGAGGACAACACGGTTATGAATAACGGTATTCCCGTTGACATAATCTACCGTGAAGTTGACAGGTTCGGTCGGTATATTGATACGGTAATCAAGGGTGGCAAGGCTTTTAACGGCTATACAACCGCATTTTGGCACAATATCAAGAACAGCAAGGTTCTTTTTGACAAGACAGGCACTTTCACAAAATTCAGAGATATGGCGCAGATTGATTTTCCTGAAAATCTCCGCATTGCGATTATCAAAAACAACCGCAACCTTTTGAACGGAAAGCTTCCGTCATATGACAGGCAGATTAAAAAGGCTCAGGAGCGTGGCGATATCGTCAGTGTCAATCACAGAATCACCGCTTTTCTCGAAAGCTATTTTGATGTTATCTTCGCACTCAACCGTCAGACACACCCCGGTGAAAAAAGACAGGTTCAGCTCTGCAAAAAGTATTGCACCCTCTTGCCAAAGGATTTTGAAGAAAACATAAACGCTCTTATGAAGTCAATCTCAGACGGCGGTTCATACGAAATCGTCACAGCAATGGTCAATAACCTTGATGAAATTCTTAACGATGAATTTAAATAAAAAAGCGGTGTCGGAAAGTTCCGTCACCGCTCCAATATTTTCAGCAATATAAAATTCAAATGGAATATTGACATTGCTTTTTGCATAATATATAATAAGAACACAAGGAAAACCGTTAAAAGCGGTTAGTCCCAAGGTTTTAAAACGAATATAAAATAATCGTCCGATATTTGAGGCTGTCGGGCGATTATTTTTTTATGCTATTGATGACTTCTGCGAGTGCTATAAGTAAAATTATCAGCAAAACCGATTCAGTCATGCATATCACCCCCTTTCGGGAGTGCTAACCGCCTTAGACTTCCTTGTGTTCTTGTATTGCATTGTATCAATTTAAATTTACAATGTCAAACATATGAAAAGGGGCTGTGAAGAAATGAAGTTTAAGACTCCATTCTTCGCAGCTCCTTCCAATTTTTGTAAAAATAAGGCAATTTGTTAAAAAGGCATACTTTCCATGTAGCTGTCAAAACAGGGGAAGTTTTTTCACAGCCCCATACTTGCATTTACAGTAACAAATTCGTACCGGATTACTACTTTGCTTTCTTCTTACGAACAATAGCATATACAATCACACCTACGATAAGTAAGAAACCTGCGATTGAGCCAAAGAATAAAAGCTTATTGTTATAGTATCGTATAAAAAGGTTAGTTGTTACATAGAAATCTTTAATTTCTTTTGTAATTTTGTTACCCGCCGCATCCGTACAAACAACTTTCATCTTATGCGCTCCGGTAGAGTTACCTGAAATATCAAATGTAAATTCGCCGTTTTTTTCTATAATATCAGCAATTTCCTTTGCGTCCCATGTTTTATAAGCCTTGTCATAATTATCAAGGTAAACAACAACTGAATTGAGAAGCAAATTATCATTTGCGATCATAGAAACTTTTAATTTTTCCAACGGATATGTTTGTCCGCTTTCAAGATTATCAAGTACTACATTTGGCTTTGTTTTATCAACACCAAAGCGAATTTCTTTGTTCTTTGTATCAAGCGTATTTTCAGATATATTTCCAGCTGCATCTTCTGAATGGAAGCTAAGTCTGTACACACCGTCATCGCTAAAATTCTTTGAAAAAATAGTATATACATACTTATACCATTTTCCGTTGCCGCCTTCCACATCAATTCTGTAATCAGTACCGTTCTTGAGCTTGATAGTGTCACTGTTTTTGAATAGTGTTATTTTTATGTTGTTGAGTTTATTGACATTGGTTTCTGTCACAACAATATCTTTAACGCTCTTTGAATATGCACCGTTAAGCTTTTTTGTTGCACTGTCGAAGGCATATGTTGAACCAAAACGGTTAGCAGAGAAGACAACAGACTTCGTTGATGTATTGCCTGCCTTATCGGTAAGTGTTGCCGTCAGAGTGTAAATATCATCAACTTTCTTTTCTTTTTCAAAGTCATAAAATATAAACTTTTTTCCGTTTATCTGATCGTCATAGTAACCTTCAAGATCAACATTATCTCTGTTTGCACCAACAAGTTTTATCGAAACATTATTGTCATCATAATTATCATCTGAATATGAAACAACAGGAAGAATATCTCCTGAATATGCAGAATTGTTCTTAACGCCTGTTATTTCAAGGGTTGGTGCGGTTTTATCAATGTAGAATGACTGCGTATTAAATTTTGCGGAATCATTGCCTGCCTTATCCTTGACTGATATGTCAAATGAGTAGTAGCCGTCACTGCTATAAGCAATAGTAGCTGTATGCTGATCACCACTTGAACTCCAACCACTCATATTAGGCGATTTTTTGTCACCTGCTGAGAATGAAACATTTATACGGTTGGCATCAAAATTATGCTCAATAATTGTGACAGTAGCTGTTCTGTCAGCTTTGTAATAATTGCCGTTTCTTGCTGAATTATTATCGTAGCTTACAGTAATTGTAGGAGCAGTTTTGTCTATGGTAAATGATTTTGCGGCTACAGTTCCTGTTGCATAATTCTCCCCGTTGCATTTGTTACCGGCAAGGTCTGTGTATGCAATACTGAAATGATAATCTCCGTCTGTAGTGTATGGAATTGTTGCCGTCCATCTTGTATCATCCTGATTTCCTGTTCCAACAGTTTTTGTCCAGTTGGAAATTCTCGGAATATTGCCATCTGTATTTGTAATTTTTACAACTACATCATCAGGATTGAAGTTACGCTCTGTAACAACAATTCTTGCAGTTCGTCCTGCCTTGAAATATGAATTGCTGTCGGCAGAATTGTTATCATATGAAACATCAATTCTTGGTGCGGTTGTATCAATCTTTAATTTTGCAACACCCTCCGAATCATTAGCGGCATTGTCCTTTGCATAAACTACAACTCGGACATCATTACTGTTATTCTTTGCACTGTCAACAGTGATTGAACCTGTCCACTTGCTGCGCAAATCAGACTGTTTCGGATTAGATTTGTTGAATGAATACAGTGTTCCTTCCTGTGTCAGAATATTCTGACTGTAAACTCTGTAAGATACCTCTTTCAGACCTGAATATGTTCCGCCTGTAAGCGGGTCATTGACCGAAATCGACACCTTGACATTGCCCTTATAGAATCCGTTGAGTGGCTGTTGAGGATTAACAGTTACCTGAGGTGCAACTGACTCCTCACGGGGCTTTTTGTTGTCTGCAATTAGTCCGTTGGTACTTATGTAAGTATAGTTGCCTGCATAGTCCGTGATTTTTACGTAAACAGCACACTGCTCATTTGGACGCACTTCAAGTGAACTGAATTTTGCCCACGAAGTTACATTGTCAAGCTGTGCCTTTGTGAGAGGTGTTGTACCGTCGGTTGCATTTTTGGCTTTAACCTTGTAATACTCAACTTTTGCAATAGGCGAAGTTTTATCATTCTGACTGCCTGTTACTGTAATCTTCTTTTTTGACCAGAACCCAAATGTTAATGTCTTACGCAGTTCTGACCATTCAGTCTCCTGTCCTTCGGCAGACTTTGCCTTTAATGAACCTGTCGGACTTGTCTTATCGACTGTGAATTTATACGGATTGCTTTGACCTGAAACATCAACGCCGTCATTAGCATTTCCCGCCTTATCAGTATAGGATACAGCAAATGAGTAGTTTGCATCCTTTTCAAACTTAATTGTTGCCGTATGCGTATCCTTATCGTGGTTGTTGCTATCATTTTTAACAGTAGTCCAACCGCTGATTTTGTAAGCATCTGATACCTTGTTATTTTTTGCATCTACGGCACTGATTATAATGCCCTTGGTTGCATCAGCCCCATCAAAATGACTGCTTCTTTCAGTAACAGTCACTGTTGCAGTTCTTGATGTGTAATAACCGTTTTTTGCACCGTTGTTTGCTGTGCTGTTATACTTCACATTGATTTCAGGCGGAGTCTTATCAATGACAAGTGAAATTGTATGCTCGTCATCTTTTGTTTTGTTTCCTGCATTGTCGGTAGCTGTTACAACAACTTTTACATCATCAGAGTTATTCCTTTCTGCATCAACAGTTATAAGTTTCGATATTTCTGTCTCAAGCTGTTCCTTTGTAGGATCTGTAATATTAAATTCATAAGTATCTTCCTGTGTTACATTCTCATCGCAATACACCTTATAATTTATTGATTTAATACCCGAACATTCATCATTAACACCAACTGTAACATCTACATCTCCGTTGTAAACATCTACATCTTCGTTGTAAATTTTACCGTATTTGTTTTTAGGACTAACATCAAATGTAATTTTCGGTGCTGTATTATCAGCTATTATGCCGTTTGAAGAAACATAGGTATAATTGCCTGCATAATCTTCAACTCGACCATAAATTACAGCCTGCTCACCGGGTGAAGCCTTAATAGGAGCATTATGCTCCTGAAATTCGCCATTGTTGTAGAGTTCATCAAGTTCTTTCTCACCGAGTGCAGTATCACCGTTATATTTGAAATAAGAAACACTCTTTATCGGTGAAATATCATCTTCCGCATTTGTTGCAGTTACCGTCACATCGTCCTTATCAAAAATTCCAAATGTGATTGTTTTAATAATTTCTTTCCATGGGTCATTATTTTTATATTTTAGTTCAAGAGAAGGTGATTTTGTATCTACTGTAAATTTGTACGGAGTTTTCTGTTCTGATACATCAACTTTTTCAGCACTTTTTCCTGCCTTATTTTGATATGATACAGACCAGTTGTAATTTCCGTTATCAACAAATGATACAGTCGCCGTATGCTTATCACCATTGGTATCCCACTCGGAAATCATCGTTGTTTTGTCAAGTGATATTTCTTCTCCGTTAATGTCTTTAGCAGAAATTACAATTCCGTCAGTTGCAGCTTTTGCATCAAATGTTGAGAATCTGTCTGTGATTGTTACAGTTGCAGTACGGTTTGCATTAAAATAGCCTCTTTCATTTTCTGCAAATTTTAAATCATTATTGTCGAACTTAACCGATATTGTCGGATTTGTTTTGTTAATATTCAGAACAACAGAATTTTCAGATGGATTTCCCGCGTTATCAACAGCTTTTACGATAACTTTTATATTATCAGAGTTATTCTTTTCTGCATCAACAGTTATGTATGTGTTGTCCGGAATTTTTTGCTCAAGCTGTGATTTGGTGGGGTTTTTTACATTGAAGTTATAAAGATTTCCTGACTGTGTAACCTCATTGCCATTTTTTACCTCATAACACACATTCTTAATACCCGAACAGTTTGGACTCATCTCATCAACCTTAACATTGACGTCGACATTTTTATTGTAATAATCGTTCTCATTTGAATCCTCGGGGATTATTGTGATTTGGGGTGCTGTTTTGTCAACTACCATACCGTTTGAAGAAACATAGGTGTAGTTACCTGCATAATCTTCGGCACGGAAATAAATCACAAATCTCTCTTCGGAAGATATTGTTGCAAAGTTCTCACATTCTGTGAACTTGCCGTCATTGTAGAGTTCATCAAGTTCTTTCTCACCGAGTGCAGTATCACCTTTATCGTAATAAGAAACACTCTTTATCGGTGAAATATCTTCTTTCGCATTTGCAGTTACCGTCACATCACTCTTGCTCCAAATTCCAAATGTAATTGTTTGGAGGAGCTCGCTCCATATATTTCCTTCATATGTAAGTTCAAGAGAAGGTGCAGAATTGTCAACGGTAAAATCATAAACACAATCGCCTGTTTCTGTCACACCGCTGTTTTTCAAACCTGCCTTATTTTGGTATGATACAGACCAATCGTAGTTTGCGTCTTCGTCAAATTTCACATAAGCAGTATGTGTATCACCGTTGGTATCCCACTCAGAAATCATCTTTGTTTTGTCAAGTGATATTTCATTTCCGTCAATACCTTTACCAGAAATTTTGATTCCGTCAGTTGCAGCGTTTGCATCAAATGTTGTGCCTCTATCTGTAATTGTTACAGTTGCAGTTCTTTGAGTGTAATAACCTTTTTCAAAACTTGTATTGGTGTTACCGTTGATTTCTACATTTACAGTCGGTGCCGTGGTATTGATTTTTACATCCTTGTATGTCTCGTTTTCATTACCTGCAAGGTCTGTTACCTTCAATACAATTTTTACATCGTCGCTGTTATTCTTTTCTGCTTCAATTGTTACATCAACAGATTTTTCTTGTAAAATTTCATCACCCGATTTATAGGAATAGAGTACATCGTGAGCTGTTACTGTCTCACCATTTTTGTAAACCCAATATTCCAATTTGCTTATTCCGGAATAAGCATCTGAATCCTTCGCACTCAGTGTAACATTAAAATCAGAATTGTAGTAATGGTTTTCATTTGCTTCTTCGACACCTATTTTTGGATTAGGTGCAGCCTTGTCAATTACAATTTTCAAATTATCAAATTCTTCACTGCTTATTTCGGTTACATTCTTATAAACAATGACTTCTTTGACAGTTTTTGTATCAGTAATTTCAACAGATTTTATTCCGTATCCACCTATAGATGTCTTATCGTCAAATATCAGTTCAATGCCGTTCTTTTCCGTACTAAAAACAACTGCAGCATCTTTATTAAACACAAATGTTCCGTCACTTGATGATCGAATAGCGTCATCCTTGTCCCACTTGTAGTCGCCGGATTCCATTTCAGAATACTTTTTAAATGAGACTGATACTTTGTTTGATTCACTTGTAATATTTTCAATTGAAAGCTTATATGTGTTTTCGCCACTTCGTGTAACGGATGTTTTTTTATCTTCTCCGTTCACTTTAACTTCGTCAATACAGTATCCTTTATTTGCAGTAATTGTAATATTAGTACTTTCACCGTAGTTTACTTCTGACTTATCTGCCGTTACAGAACCGTTTTCACCTGCATTAACATCGATTTTGCATAAAATTGGAGCAAATGTTATTTCAATTTCATAGTCCATAGCAACGCCCATTTGTTCCCACTTATACGATTTATTGGCATTGAAACGGTTATCATCATAGCTAATTTCTTCTCCATTGATTTTAACAGAACTTACACGATAAGTTTCGCTGGGTGTGGCGGTTATACTAACTATACCATCTTTTTTTACAACAACAGTACCCTCCGTTGGTGTACCATCTCCCTGCGTCAGTGCAGGTCTGACACTTACATTACCGTTTTTGTCCCAGGATACTTTTACGGTATAAACCTTTACAAATTCCACTTTGATAGCAATGTCGCTGTTAACAGTAAGCGCTTTATTAAAATTAAATTTTGATGTATCTGTTACAGTTTCATCTTCTCCGTTTATAGAAACAGACAAAATCTGATAACCCTCATCTGCCGAAACAGTCAGGTTCGTTTTGGTACCTTCATCAAAAAGTTGATTTTCAGAACTGTCTTCGTCAAGCTTTACAGAACCACCCGCATTCTTGTCGATACTTACGGTATACTCTTTTACAAAAGTAACCTCTACTGTAAGTGCATCTGATACTTTAAAAGAATTTCTGTATGACTTTCCTTTTTCAACAGACTTTATTTCGCCGCCGATTACAAGTTTCTTGATGTAGGTATCTTTTGCCGGGGTAACTTCCAGTTCTACCGTACTGTCTTTTTCAACAGTTTTAGAATCCGTTACCTCTTCGTTATTGATTTTAACGGTACCGCTTCCATTTTTATTGACGGTAATCGGAACAGTATCTACAACCTTTTTCTCCAGTTTGACATCAATGTTGTCGTTTACATCTGTTACATCAGCCTTGCCGGTCTTTGTAACATAGCCGTCAGCCGAAACGCTGTATTCAAAGGTCACCGTCTTGCCGTCAGCAATGTCTTGCTCATAGTTTTTCATCTCGACAATAACAGCTTCGCCTTCGTTGGTTTTTACCGTATTGTCTTCCTTAACATTTTGGTCAATGAGCACCTTGTATTCAATACTTGCGTCATTGATGTCTGCGTTATTCACGCTATCCTTTACACAAACAGTAAATGAGTCAACATTGACTGATGTGCTTGCGAATGCGGTTATCGGCAATATGCTGAGAACCATAAGCAGTGCAAGAACTACAGAAAATGCACGATTGACCAATCCGCTTTTTTTATTGTACATTTTTACCTCTCCTTACTTTCAATGCCCTTTTCAAAGCATCTTATATATTGAAAATTTCTGCCATTTAACATACAATGCAAGTTAAACGATAAGAATAAAAAGGACACATCTGTAATAATAAGCCATGGATTTTTCATGTTAAAGCACAATACAATAACAAGAATTATCACAGATATTATCAATATGCCGTCTGCTATACAAGCAGGTTTGTTTTTACAAAATGAAATTATACCCAAACTGTCATCAGGTTTCTTGACCTTTCGCTTTTTAGAGCATTTCAAAATCGTTTTTCTTACATTATTTGCCTGCCAGAACGATACCTGAGAAATAATAAAAAATAACCAGAAAAAAGCTCCTGTAAGAATCAATAAAACATTTCGTTCTCCTCCGCTGTTCAGCGGAATAAGCAACAGCACAAGACTCGCAAGAACAGCGAACACAACAGAAATAAGGAAGTTAAGCATAAGTTTTCTTACTGATTTATTCACTATAACACCCCTATTCTATAATTTCGTCACTATCAGTGAAGCCTATTTCCACTTCGGTGCAAATTTCGGTGCGCTGTCCGCTTTCAACTGTATTTTTGGTTACATTTTCCTTTGTGTTAAAGTCAGACAAAACAACAGTGTCCTCAGATGCAGAAACATCGTTCAAAATTGTTGTTTCATCAGCTGTTGTGTCCAGAATTGTAGTTTCTTTAGATTGTGGATTCAAATCCAATGTACTGAATTTTTCTGTAATCGGTGAAACAGTATCTCCGTATCCTTGATTTGCTATGTTTCCCGAAGGCGTCATCTTATCGGTTATTTTGCCTCTTGCTAAATTAACCGCACTCGGCTTGTAAGACTTTCTTCCGGACATTTCATTTTTTTGTCTTATGTCATTGATTGCCTTTTTTGCCGTAGAACCTGAAAGATTTCCGATTACCTTCCGTATATTCAGTACAAAGAAGAGTATAATGCTGAGTACAAGCATTACGACTGCAAGAATGTATGCTACCACAGAAAGGATTTGTAATAATTCAACCGACATTACTGAGCCCCTCCCTTGCTTGTGCTATATGCTGCATCAATTGCCTTTTTTGTATCAAAAAGCAATGACTTGGTTCCATTCTTCTTGGCAGTTGTTTTTTCTGTAGTAGTCTCAATATCTTCTAATGTATCCCTTATCAGATAATACATATCCGATATTTCTGATTTGGTAACGCCATCACCTTTGAACTTTGTAGCGTACTGTGAAATGGCATTTCTTGCAAGTTCAAGCAATTCCAACCTTACAATTTCACTTTCACTAGTGTCTTTTGCTATTGAATTCAAAAGTTCATTTATGTTATCAAAGAAAGGTTTATACTTTCCTTTGTCATCCGCTTCTGTAACATCTGTTGTAATGTCACGGTAAAATTTTCCGATACTCGAATATGCCTTTGCCATATTCAGGTTTTCATATCCTTCGGGAGCATTGTTAATAACATCTTGGAACCACGCAATTGAACTTGTAGCTCGTGTTATCGGATTACCCTTACCGTAATCATAGTAGTACCAGAATAATTTTCCTGTTTCAAAGCATATTTCTGTATAATTTTCAGGGTCAGCCTGCAATTGCTTTTTGTTGTTATTTATATATTTAATCAACTGTGCGGATTCCTCGGTAGAAAATACCGAATCGTTTTCTTTATAAGCTTGGATTAAGCCAAGGTAGGCATCTTTCTCCCCCGCTTTATTTGGAACTGCGATAGCCTGACCGTATAACTTAATTTTTCTATTATAGTCGGTAGCTTTTGCTGCATCAGACATTAAATTTTGATATGTATCCGTTGCTTTCTGTGCTGCAAAATAATTAAGGGTAAACCCACCGACAGCAAATATTACAGCTAAAGAAAGAGTTGTTATAAAACCCGCTAACTTTCTTTTCTGTTTTTTCTTATATACATCGTCAATTTCTTCATAATGCTCAAGAGCATACATCAGTTCAGCCGCTGACTGATAACGATTGTTCGGATCTTTCTGCGTACATTTAAGAATGATACGCTCAAGTCCACTTGATAACGCGGGATTTTTCTGACGAATAGGCTCCATTTCATACGGCGGCTCGCTGGGATTACATCCGGTAACAAGGTGGTAAAGCGTTGCTCCGAGACAATAAATATCAGTTCGTGCGTCAGTTTGTCCCATTCCTCCGAACTGTTCCGGAGCAGCATAACCAACCGTACCAAGGCAAGTTGTGTCTGCAAGATTTTTTTCCTTAAATTCTCTGGCAGTACCAAAGTCAATCAGCGTAACATTTCCGTCAGGCTTAAGCATAATATTCGCAGGTTTCATATCACGATAAATTATCGGAGGTTGCCTTGAATGGAGATAACCCAAAACATCACAAAGTTGTTTTGCCCACTCTATTACCCTGTCTTGAGGTTGCGCACCATATTCTTCAAGTGCTTTATTAAGTGAATTACCCTGAATGTAATCCATTATAATGATAAAAGAATCATCTGTATCAATAACATCTATGATACTCGGCAAGTTAGGATGACTTAATTTTTTAAGAATGTCCGTTTCAGCCACAAGTCCCTGCTTAACTGCCTCAAAATCAAGAACACCGTCCTTTCGGACTTCCTTAACTGCCCAGGTCTTGTTTGCTTTCTCGTTAATCGCCATATATACAACACTCATACCGCCCTGTCCGACTTTACTGAGTATTTTATATTTGCCGTCAACAAGAGATCCTATTTTAAGCATCCCGTTCCCTCCAATTTTAAAAAGTTCTGATAGTAATTACCGAAATATTATCTCTTTCTTGACGCTGCTTGTTAAGTTCAACAAGTGATTGCATATTACACTTCATACCCTCAGCATCAACCATAACATTCGGATTTAGTGAATTATATATTTCTTCATTGCTGATTTCGTGTCTGAATCCGTCACTGCACAACATATATACCGCATTCAGCTTTGTATCCCCCAAAAACATATCGGGATAGACCTCTTCGGATGCACCAATACATTGTAACAAAACGCTTCTTCTTACATCGTTTTTGGCCTGTTCAGGCGTGATGATACCCTGTTCAATTTCTCTTGCTACAACGCTGTGATCTCTTGTCATCACTGTCACATTATCACTGATTTCATAGGCACGAGTGTCGCCAACATTGATGATATAATATCTATTTTCAGTCAAAAGTATTGCCGTCACGGTCGTGCCGAGTCCACTTGCAAGTCCGCATTTTTTTCCGTAATTCTTTATTTTTTCATTATATTCGATTGCAATTTCTGTCCAGTCGGAACGAATATCAACATCATCAAACCCCTCTTCGCATAAAATCGGAAGTTTGTTATCTACCCATTTGCAGTACCCATTTACAAGTGACGCACTTGCAATCTCGCCTTTTGAAAGGCCTCCCATACCGTCACAAAGCACAGCGAAAACCATTTTTCCTTTTGGTGTGGACAGTACTCTAACATTAAAACTGTCCTGATTTGTGCTTTTAGTCGTTCCTATATCAGTAATGGCGGATATTATAAAATTCATAGTCACACCCCACAATTATAACATCTGAAATATTTAATTTTTCCGAACAAAACATATTAACTTTAATAAAGTTTGAATTCAAAATTTTCATTACCCAGACGAATTTTGTCACCGTGATGTATTTCGGTTTCAGCGTTACTCTGAATCATTTTTTCATTAACAAATGTATGGTTTGTTGAATTAGTGTCAACAATATAATACTTATTTTCTCGGGTAATTATGTTAGCGTGACTTCTGCTTACAGCAGTATTGTCACTTACAAAATAGTCAACATAACTTTTTTCTTTGCCAATACGGAAAACCGGCTTGGTAAGGTTAATTATTTCATTATTTTTATTGCGTAAAAGATGCGGTCTTACTGCCTGAGTCTGCTGCGAATCTCCGCTTAAGACTGTAGTTTCACCGATTTTTCCGTTATTTAAAACTGTGGTATTGCCAAAGTTCATAGGCTGCCCCTGTGGTTGTACCTGCTGAACAGTCTGAACTTGTTGAACATTTTGAATCTGCTGAACCGGCTGATTGTACGGCTTATTTTGTAATGACTGCTGTACAACAGGCTGAGCCGGAATCTGTGAAGGCTGTGTTTGCGGTCTTGCTGTAGGTTGATTCTGCTGTTTAATCGGTGTGGGCTGCTGTATGTTTGAAGCAGGTTGTCCCGGAATTGCAAATCTGCCGTTTCCTGAATTCTGATTTACATTTGGTATTTTATAGCCGTAATTACCATTGATTTTACTTGCGTTTCCATTAACATTTTGATTAGCCTGTGCCTGTTTTTGTGCATCATTTTTAGCCTTTTTAGCTGCCTTCTGCTGATCGTATAAGGCCTTGTTTTCTTTACTGTAGTGCATAAGCAAGTTAAACATACTAATCTTTTTCTCAGGTTCTTCAGGTATTACAGGCTGTGACTGCTGTTGAATCGGCGGTTTAACAACATTATTAGTGCCAGAAACTGTTGATTTAACAACCGGCTGTGATTTAGGCTGATTTATCTGAATCGGTTGTGGAACAGGTGTTGTTCTGGGTTGTACCTTATTTACAGCAGGAGGCGACTCCAAAGCTTCTTTAGGTTTTGGCTGAACCACTTTTCGAACGCTGACTACCTGTTGTACAGGTGTCGTATTAACTGATTGTTCATTCTTTAAACCATCAATAAGCTTTTTAAAGTCAACGAGTGAAAAAAGAGGTGAGCCATTTAGGTAATTAAATATTTTTGCAACATGGTCAGAATTTTCAGTCTGATCAAACTGAGTATTAACCATAATGTTTTTGAAGAAAGATCCTAAATCAGGTTTTTGTATCTCATTGTTAGTTATAGGCAAACATATGAGAGTTGCCTCACAAGTTGACACATCTACAAATATATAGTCCAAATCAAGAATGACACTTGATGTATCAATCATATAGTCTTCTGCTGATATTAAAGCGTTGACTATACTGTCAAAAACGCCGAGTAATCTTTTACGGTTCACTACCCCCGTAAAAAATTGTTTCATGGAAATTTTAGCCGAAACATTATACTTTATGAATCTGACTTCATCCATTTGAGTGAAAATTGTTTTTATCAATCCTGGAATATTGTTGTTGGTAATCATACCAAGGCTTAATGTGTCAATAAAATCCCCTTCTTTTATTTTATATACAAGGTATGTATTAACACCCTGATTCTCATAAAAAAATTCCACGATATTTACTCCTCTCTATTCAGGCGATATAGTTTAAGCAATTGCCATTTGTCTCCTGTTTGTATAAAGCAGCTACCTTTTTCGCTGAAATCTTTTGCTCCAAAAAACTGCTGTTCAATCACAACATTTTCGTCAGTATCAACAAACCCCCATTTACCTGAAATTTTTACAGCAGCAAGTCCGTTGCTGTATGAGCGAGCTTCTTCGTAGGTTTTATCAGATAATCGTTTTGCGTCTTTGTCTATAAAGAACCATTTTCCGTTATTCTCAACGGCCGCATAGGTACTGTCAGCAAAGCAATGAGCGTTTTCATATTTTTCATTGCCGATTTGTTTTCCGGAAGAGTCTATCATAATATAACCTGTTCCATCGCCTACAAAAAGCCGATCATTTCTAAATACGATATTTTTTTCATCGGCAACAACATCAGCATATTCAGTTGATGACTTTGCATTACCTTCATTATTTATGATTTTCCACTGTCCGTTTTCCTTAACAGCTGCTATGCCATTATTAAAAGCGGTAGCATCATCATATTCACCGAACAACTTGTTAAGTTCGCTGTCACAATATGAATATTTTCCGTTTTCAAGTTCAACTTTTATTATGTCATCAGAAGAAATTCCGAATGACTTATATTTTTCTTTTGATGCCAAAACTCTTGAGCCTGTATTATCAATAAAATAACATTCACCTTTCTGATCAACAACAGGAGCCATTTCAGCTTTCGTAAAGGGAGCAGCCGAAACATAAGTAATTGGGGTCTTTTGATTTCCGTAAGAATCAACATATCCCCATGCATCTTTGCTTTTAACTGCACAAAAACCGTTTCCGTATATTCCGACATCATCGTATGTATTGAAATCGAGTTTAAATGTATATGAAAGTTCATTTTTTACAGATTTTATGTATTCAGATGAAACATTGCGTTTTTCTGCTGTAGATAACACATCAAAGCAAGAATCATAATCTTTCTGTTTCATATATGCCTTGAGAATACAATCATACGACTTTGAATTTGTAGGATATTTTTCAAAGAAATCTTCACACCAATTCAAGAGTTTTGTATCTGAATTTTCCTGTCTCTCATAATATTCAGCCACTTCCACATAAATATCGGGAGTCGGGTTGATGGATAGAGCTTTATTATAATTTTCAATAGCATATTTAGTTATGTCCAATTCGGCATATTTTCTTGCCTCTGACAAATAGTGATTGTAATCACTGTTTTCTTTAACAGCATTAGAAACAAGAGAATAGCACGCCAGTGCCATAAGAACAACCAAAGCAAGCGGTATTATTTTTCTGTAGTTTTTCATTTTGTGCACCTCATCATATTCCGGATAAGCCTATAGCAATAATTGTTCCAAGCAGAATACTCGGTCCGAATGAAATTGAGTCTTTCCTTTTTTTTTTCTTTGAAATGAGCAATCCAAGTGCAAGAAAAAATGAAACCAAAAGTGAAAAAAACACTGAATTAAATGCTCCCCACAATCCCTGATACAGACCCATCAAAGCAAATAATTTAATATCACCCATACCCATACTGTTTTTAAAAACAAGTGATATTAGCAAGAAAAACAAACCTATAACCGCAGCTCCGATTACTCCGTCTTTTAGTGAATCAAGCACTGTTGACGGAGAAAAAACAAACTCTGCAATATAAAGCACCATACATAACACTAAAGACACAATCAAAAACGGATTTGGTATTTTATGCTTTTTGTAATCAACAGCCGCCATCGGTAAAATTGAGTCTATCAAAACCAAAAGTTTTAGCTGGTGAATTATGCTATGCGAAACATAAATTGTGTTAAACAAAGCAACTATACATATACTTTTCAACACAGCGAAAACGATGTATATAACCTTGCTTTTGGAATCTATGGCAATATCGCTCTTGTTAAATTTTTTAATACTGCCGTTTTTCAAATAAACACAAGCTCCGATATAGCCTGCACATATCAAAACGAGGGGGATAACTGTTTCAATTATTATTCTCATTTTGCTCCATCCTAATTATCTTTTTCTTCTGTTTTGCTGGCACCTTTTCCGTAACTCGGAACAACCTCAATCGTTACTCCACGGGTATCTGCGTCAGCAATCACCTTTTCAATTTTTTCCTTAAGACCTTCATCCTCAGGAATAACCAAGACAATCTTATTTTTAGCTCCGCCGCAATTTTGTTTCTCCTTGGTTGTTTGTCCGTTTTTTTCGGTTTTAACATCAACAGAAGAAAGTCCGTCTGTTGTGCTCGTCATTTTTCCGCACAATCTCTCAATACTTTCCTTGAGTGCAGCCGAATCCAAATCATCAAGAGTTTTTACATCTTCATCAGCTGAACTGTAAAGCGGATTCATTGAGGAAATCATAATAAATTCATTTTTTTCGGAATTATAGAGCTGAACATCTGTCAAACCTGCGGTTTTCTTATAACCCTCTTTTTCCATATCCGCAATAACCATATGGCGAATTAAATTTGATCGTTCCTGAACGGTAGCCTTTGTCCAGAGGGTATCGGTTTCTTTGTATTTTTTAGAACCTTTATATGTAGATTCACCTGCAAGCCAGCCGTGTGTAATTGCTTTTTGATGAAAAGAAAATTTAAAATCAATCGGAAGCAACGCAATTACTTTGACATCATACGACACATCAACAGTTATTTCATTTGAGCCGTATGGGAATAAGGTTGAATTTGAAAAATCAAGTCCGTCAATGTAAGAGCCGTTTCCGTTAGGAACAACACCCAGATGTTTTAAATAATCATCAACATCACCGTCTTTTGAACTGACAAGATGTTTTTTGCACAAAACCTTTGAAAGCGGGGCGGCTACAAGTCTTGATTTTGCAAGATTTAAACCTTCACTTGCCGCCATTTTTGCAATTCCGAACATCAACTGTTTTGGATCTTTGGCAATATCTTCAATTGTAGACTTTAATGAACTGCCTGCGTCTTTAATTTTATCTGCACTTCCGACGGCGGAATCCCAAGACTTAGATATATCAGATATATTATCCATAGAAGATTTTCCTGTATTACCGAGATTTTCAATCTCATTGAATACGGTGTTTATATCAGACATAATAGAATCAATATCCTGCGTTCCGTCTTTAGCCGCCTGAGCAAGTTCCCCTTCGCTTTTATTAAAGCCTGTAAGTGAATAAAGATAACTGTATTGTGACAGTTCCTTTGCAGTTGTGTTGATAGCTACAGCAACACGAGCCTGCACCAAACAGATATTTACAATGGTAAGCAATGTTACAATTGCAAACATAAATGCAGACAGAGAGATGGTTGCCTCAATAGTAACCGATCCACTTTCGCCTTTTATTCTTTTCAGCATTTCCATCCCTCCAATTTTTTGATTTACTCTTCTGAACGAACTGTTTGTGTCATTTCATCTACAATCTCACTGATTTCATCAATAAGTTCCTGACTTTGTGACTTATCAATTACCGAACCGACAATTTCGCATGGAACTCCGTCAAGAACGAATGCACAACCCTTTGCATATCCGTCAAATTTTGTATCAGTTCCGTAGTTAATAGTACCCTCGAACAAATACATATCTATTCCGTTGATTGTAGTTTCTTCGTCTTTAGTAATGGTAATATCGTTAATTCCGCCCTCATAATCCTGCATATTGGGTACAAGTTCTTCAAAGGCAACTTTGTGAGCATCTTTTGCAGAATCAGCCTTGCTTAATCTTGCAGATGTAAATGCAACATATCTTGAATCATGAATAATAAACAGCTCTGTATATGCCTCTTCAATTGTTTGATAGTTTGGCGTATCAACATATATATTTCTAAGTGGAACTTTATAAGTGCCCGATAACTTTGTGCTTGATGATTGTGCAACAGTTTCCGAACTGCCTTCCGTCTGCGACACTTGTGATGAACTGATTGCTGAATCTGTCGGCTTTTGTGATTCACTGTTGCCACAGGCAGAAACAGATAAGAGCATGGTGAGTGCGATTAAAATTGTGAGTGTTTTTTTCATTGTGCTTTTTCTCCTTTAATATCCTTTAGTAGATTTATATTCAACTGTATACCAGTTTACATTATCCGAAGGATTGCCCTCAACATCGGCAAACAGCGGAAGTGCCAACAGAGTCGGTTTGACCTGAACTTTCGCATACAAATCAACATATACAGCCGAATCAGAAAGTTTAAAGTCTTTCCTTTCGGCATCCTGTCTCATATTTGCCTGTATAACATCTCCTGTTCTGAGCAGTACTCCCTCTTCGTTTGCATAAAGACCTATCATTAAAAATAATCTGAGATAGTCACTGTAGGAAAATGACAGTAATGAAGCCATTCCCGTAGAATCCGTGTCACCTGAATTACTTCCGAAAACTCCGTCAATCTGCTGATTTAGGGTTTCCTTTAACTTTCCTGCTCCGCCTTTCATTGACTCCTTAACTTTGTCTTTCATTTTATCCTTATAGGCAATCACTTTGTCGGATGTAGTTGTTATAACTCTGGTAATACTTGTTCTTATTTCCTCTACAACTTCAGTAATACTGTTCGCCGCATTTGATACTGATGTTTCTGCATTTTCAGTAACATCTTTCATTTTATCTAACAATACTTGAACATAATTTTCTTTTATCAGTTTTACTGCCTCTGCTTTAACTATGTATCCAAGGTCAGAGCTCTTATCGACGCTTTCGCCTTCCGCATCGAGCCAATCATCTAATCCTTTGGTAACTTCCTTTGCCATGTCAACTGCCGGATCGCTTGCATACTTTTCAATGGCATTATTACAGAGAGTGGTCAGCTTTTGAATTGCCGTATTTGCATGCCTTGTAATGAGAGTATTATACGATGCAGATACAGAGCTGACAACCTTATCCGTTCCGTCTTTGATAAACTCATTAAGCTGGTCATCTGTCATATCAAGCAAATCATTCAACTCTTCAAGACCTGCATCTAATGCAGAATCGGTAACATCTTTTAACGCATTACCAATACCTTCTCTGGCTTCATTCATTAAACCATTGACAGAGCATTTCCAAGTTTTTTTATTCTTAAACAATGGAACGCTTTCGCCGTTTTTTAAATCTTGCAAATCCAATGCTGACTCACAACAAGCGATTCCTATAATAATTGCCGCCTGAATAAGCGGAGCAGGAATAACACCCAATGTAGCCGCAGAAATCGGGGTTGCAATAGCAAATGCGGTATCTCGAATAGATGAGTCCATAAATGCGTATATTACATTAAATCCAAATCTGATTCCGTAAATTGAACCGTAGGCCTTGGTGAGATTTGAAGAGTTTGAACCACCGTAAATTATGTACTCAACCTCTTTGCCGTAGGCGTAATTGTTTGTTGTGTTCATCGGGGTAAGCGTTAATGTCTGTACCTCTGCATCTTTGCCCGACTTTTTTTCCGTTTCCTTCTCAATTGTATCGTAACTGAACATACTGAGGACATAATCGGAAACATACAATTTATCTCGCAAGTCTGTTCCCATTTTTGCGGCTGCGTCGCCTAGGTTTTTAAACATAGAACTAAGGCTTTTGCTTGTATCTTTTGCCGCAGAATCACCTGTTTTTATTTCTGAAGAAGGGGTTTCAGCATTATTTCCCACATCTTTCGACGGCCAACCCTTTGTGACCAATGAAGATAAATCCTTGCTTTTTGTAATATTTCCTTTTTCTGCATTTTTAGCATCATCACTTGCCTTTGAATCTGAATTTTTCTTTATATCGTCATACAAATTCTGACCGTCTGATTTGTTCTCCGATTTTGTTTCTGTTTTTGCAGAAACCTCGCCTGTGTTGAAATGAGTGTACAAATACGAATAAAAATTCAACTTATCGGTTTTTCCGTGTAAATAAACCTGTGTTCCTGATTTATTCACCCAGCTCACATCAAGTTTTCCGCTCTCCCATGAAAACCAACCGTCCGCCTGACTTTTTAGTTCCGGTGTTGAAAGTTTAACGCTCTTAAGCTGAGCAGCACCAACCTTGCTCTCAATTAAGGACTCGGCTTTACCGTAACCTTTTATATCCCCGATAAAAGTACCGTCAAACTTATATTTTTTAATTTTATCAATACTTTTTTGGAGGTTATCTGAGATATTCTTCAATCTCGTAACCATTTTTTCTATTTCTTGCGTATTCAGATAAGTTCCCAACTCCTGAATTTCTGCTTTATCCTGCCGAGCCATAGATGTGTTTTTAAGTTCATTATCGTTAGCTGCACCTTCCCACGCATTTTTAGCGTTATACAGTTTTCCGCTTTCAACAGAAGTTTTTGCCTCATTAAGTTTCTTTGATGCGTTATCAAGGTATTCTTTAGCTTTTTCCATATTGTCAACATAACCCGAGACCTTGTCGCTTATACCTTTTATTAAATCATTCGTCTTTGTTGTGTTTGTCGGATCTTCGCCTTTATTTAACTCTTGTGAAATATCAGAAAAAGTTTTGGCGATTCCGCTGACCTCGTTCATAGCACTTTCGTACTTGCTTTCAATTGTAGAAAATTGGGAAGAAAGCTTATCTGACTTTGAATTTACAGTTATTTGAGTATCTTTGAGTTCCTTTTTTGCATCATCGTCATAAGCCTCAACCCATATCATTGCATTCTTCAGTTTTTGATATACTGTATACACTGACTGAGCAGAGCTTGTGTACGGTCCCAAATTTTTTCTGTTTGTTTGAACAAGGTACTGTAAGTCATACACATCGACAGGGGCAGATGTTTTCTTGATTTCTGCCCCATAGGAATCCATTTTTTGAAGTTCCCTATAGAACGAATTCATCAATGATTTTATTCCATCAGCTGTGGGACGTTTGTTTTTATCATATCCGCCAACTCGTTTTGGATAATATTGAGTATAATCTTGTAAAGGGGCAGATACACCTGTTTCAGAATAAGTAAATCTCCACAAATCAACCCTAACATTATCGCCTGCTGCATTTTTAGATTCGACATTATTTACTTTCTGTACATTACAATAATAATCAATATAGCCCTGTGTATCGTATAGGTCCATTATCGTCTTTCTGTTGACGGAAAACTTATAATCATTCTCCCAACCTGAAGAGTCTTTTAAATTTTTCTGCATATCGCTGAAATAATTTTCATCGGTAATAAGGGGCAAAGAATTGTATTTGTTAATATATTCCCACGCGGACTTGAGTGTATTCATTACACTCTCTTCTTCTTTGTAGTAATCCTGTCGCTTATCAACAAGTTCGCTTTGCTTGCTTAATGTTTTAAATGTCTGAATTGAAGAAAGAAAACTTAAACCTGTGTTAATAGGAGCACGATATTTCATAAAATCGACAATCTGCTTCTTCATAACACTTGCATTTGAAAGTGTGGCATCACTGTTTTTATTCACACTAAAGTCTACAAGCTCCATATTGAGTACATCAGACACATCACCACTGTCACCAACCAAACCAAGCTGAGCCATAATTTGATCCACATAAGAATCGGCATCTTCGTTGCTGACACCCGAAGAAGTAATGCAGGAGCGATAATAATCCTCCAAACTTGCATACAATTCGTCTGTATTCTGTGCAGTCGCAAAAAGGCCGTACATATCCTTTAATTTTGTGTCATAGTCAGTGAGTGCTGTATTGAGAGTCAAATCTCCTGCAGATTCCGAAACGGATTTAGCTAATGACACTTTGCTGGCATCTACAAAAAGTGCAGAAACAGTCATCATTGGCACCAAAATAATAACAAGGAATATTGAAACAGCACCCTTGGTTTTTTTGAACCTATTCATTACCCGCAATCCTCCTTACTTTTTAGCAAATCCTGATATAAAATCATTTATTTTTCCGAACACATCAGATATCTTCTGTGCGACTTTTGACTTGCTGAATACATCTATAACCATATCTGTATTTCGTATAAATTCTGCCGTATCATCAACCGGTGCTTCTGCTCTTGAAGTAATCACCAACATCGGCGGTGTTGATTCTCCTAAAAAACTGATAGGAAATTTAATGGTATACTTTACCTCTACTGAAAATGTAGAATAAACGACATAATTGTTGTATTTGGCTATATCTGATTTAGCTGTTGTAATTTTTGGGTACATATTCGTAAAAAAGGTTGATGTTTTTCCTGTCAATGCTTCTTCAACTTCATTTGATATTTTGCTTTCTACATCATTCATACCGCCAAAAATATAACGATACGGCTTTGTTTCCAGAGCCGAGAGTGACGGAAATTTTCCTGTTTCTTTCATTGTTTCCAGAATCGGATCTGCACAATATGCAGCGCCTTGAATTGCCTTTTGCTCAACTACAGATTCAACCTGAGCTTTCATATAAAAAGCATTTCCCATATAAATTAAGAAAAAGAGGATAATAAACATAATAGGAAACACAAAAGTTGCTTCGATGATTACTGTACCGTTTTCACTATTCAATTTTGAACATATAGAGTTTTTTCCTGTCATCTTTATCGTCCTCTCAAAAAATTTAGCATATGTGCATAGGGGAATCGAATTTACAACTGTCATTTCGATGTCCCCTTGCACATCTGTGAAGAGGGCCTCTTCTAGTTGCTGTTGACCGCATCGGTTGCTTTTCGGGTAATTGTACCAAACAAGGTTTCCAAAAGTGCTTTAATTTGATCTTTAAAAATTAAAGCAAGAATAACCGCAATACCGATAAGAATAACAATCGCAACGATATTAACCTCGCCCTTTTCATCAGTAAACAGGTCTCTCAACTTCATTTTTGCGATACTGCCAAGTATCATCATCTTCTGTAACATCATTTGCCATATTCCTCCTTTCTGCAAGTTTGCTCTATATAAAAACAATAAAGCCAAAAATAAGTTATCAAACTCCCAGATTTGTAAAAATCGGAACGATAATCATAATAAGGATACCAACGAACATTACACAAATAGGAATAAGTAATTTGCTGGCAGCTTTTTCTCCTTCTCGTCTTACGAGCTGCTTTTTTAACTGCCATACTTCTTTGCTCTGTTCCTGCAACATTGCAGTCAATTCACTGTTTCCTTTTGTCATACCCTGAATAATTGTTGACGTAAACTTTTTAATCTCCGGAATAATGCAACGAGAACCAAAATTAAACATCGCGTCAATCTCAGAAACACCGTTATTCATCTCATTAACTGCGGTTTGCATTTCGGTGTAAATTGTTGATGTGCCTGCAAAGGCAACTTCCTGCCATGCCTCACGCAAAATCATTCCGGCATTTGTAAGCAAAGCCAACTTTGAAACAACTTCTGAAAAATCATGAAGCAGTTCATCTGACCTTTTAAGAATTCTTTTTTTCGTTACCGTACCAAAATAATAGTACGCAAGTCCAGCAAAAACAAAACCCACTATCAGTGCAAGCACATCCGATGCAAGTCCATACAAAATAAAGGAAAGTACAAATAAAGTAAATGCAATTGTTATTTGTTGGGAATGAATCGTTCGCAAATAATACTCTGAATATTTACTGCCGTACAATACATCAAGTTCCTGACGAAGTTTTCTGTCGCCTTTTGATTTATAATTATATTTTATTGTTTCGAGTACTGCGTAACCGAGTCCGTATATCTCCTTAAATGGATATTCTTTCTCAACAAGCACATCAAACATTGAATTGTACTTCATCCCTTTGATAAAGAACATCAACCAAATAATGAGTGAAACGATACCCAAGGTCATAATTACAATATCTGTCATTGTTAAGCCCAGCATAATCTTCACTCCTTAAAGTTTTATATCCAAAACAGCTTTCCCGATAAAATAAGCAACTACAAAAATAATTAAACTTACTGTTGTAGAAATAATGCCCGTTGGTGTAACAAAATTATTTGCAAATTCAGGACTCATCATTTTTATTACAGCAATCAAAACTATCGGCATAGCAATCATAATATTCTGTTCAAGCTTATTTGAAGTTACCAGTGTTTCTATATCCTCGGAAATTTCCATCTTGTCATTAAGAATACTGTGTGTATTACGAATAATTTCCTTTATATTGCCGCCTTTTCTGTAGCTGATTTTAAAGACATTGGCAAAACTCATAATATCTTCATTGTTACTGCGGCGACCAAAGTCCTCAAGGATATCTTCTATTGCAACATTATTATGTATTCCGGAAATTATTACTTCAAGTTCCTTCAATATAAAAGCATCAGAATCGTACTGCAATTTTAAATCATCATATACGCCAAAGAAAGAATCGTTTACATTTTTTCCCGCTCCGATAGATGTTGTCAATGCGTCAAGCATATCTTGAAATTGATGACTTAACTCCTTTTTCTGTTTAGCAACAATTGATTTTCTACGCATTGGTACAAACAATTTACCCGCAACTAATCCTATCGCAGTCGGAATTATTATATTGAGAACCCATGTTACTGTTGTTGGCTGATTAAATTCGTCTTTTCCTATTCCACCATAAAAAAGATAGCCAACAGCTGCACCTACAACAAAAGCCAACAGAAAATACAATATCTTTTCTGTCTTTGTCATGTTATATACTTTATAATTATAGGTTGGTATATTCGTTGCAGAGGTAAAGTATTGCGGCTCTTCAATTTTTTTATTTTTTTTATTTTTCTTTGCCAATACAATCACCTCAAATTTCTGATTTAAAGCCGGAAAGCTTTAATTTAAATGTATTCTGCATTTTATTATCAGTCCTCTTAAGTTTGCCTGAAACTTTTTCCAAGGTGCTTTTCTCATCTTCCTCAAAGACATACAGCGGATTAAGTATAATTCTACCGTTTTCGTATCCTACTACCTCAGTGATTTCCATTGTTTTTCTGGATTTATCACGAAGTCTTGAAAGATGAATGATTATGTCAACGGCAGAGGCAATTTGCTGACGGATTGCTTCAAGAGGCAGTCCTGCAGTTCCCTGCAAAACCATGGTTTCGAGTCGGCTGAGCATATCCTCAGTTGAGTTTGCGTGGCCTGTTGAAAGAGAACCGTCATGACCTGTATTCATGGCCTGCAACATATCGAGTGCCTCTCCGCCACGACACTCACCGACAATAATGCGCTCAGGTCGCATACGCAGTGAAGATTTTATTAAATCTCTTATCGTAATTTGCCCTGCACCGGAAGCATTGGCATTTCTTGTTTCAAGGCTGACAAGGTTGTCTATTCCCTCAATCTGAAGTTCAGCGGAATCTTCAATTGTAATTACACGCTCATCCTTTGGAATATAATTTGAAAGAGCATTGAGAAATGTAGTTTTACCTGAACCCGTACCACCGCTGATGAAGATATTGTATTTAGCTTTAACAAGAAGTTGAAGCTTATCTGCAATTTCCTGAGTTATTGAGCCGTACTCTATCAATTTTTCTATTGTCATAGGAGTTTTTGAAAACTTACGAATTGTAACAGTCGGGCCACATAACGCAATCGGGGGTAACACCACATTAACACGAGAGCCGTCCGGAAGTCTTGTATCACAAATCGGATTTGCCTGATTAACCTCTCTGCCGGCAAGACCGACAATTCTCTGAATAACATCTTCAAGTTTTCGCTGACTTTCAAATTGTTTATCAAGCTTGTAAAGACGACCGTTCTGTTCGATAAATACATTTTTCGGTCCGTTAATCATTACTTCCGTTATGCTCTCATCCTTGATAATTGAATCAAGAAGTCCGAATCCTCTTATAGAACTGTAAACCTGTTCAACAATAGAAACTCGCTGATCAATTGAACAATACTGCTCACCGATATACTGTTCAACAATCTCCTCTATTCTCTGCTGCAAATCATCATCACTTATCTGGCTTAGCGAGAGGTTATCAGTAACATGTTTCTTGATTTTTGAGACAAACTGTTGCTCCTGTTCAAAAGTCATAATTATTCACCGCCTCAACAAATTCTGCCAAACATTTCTATTGATGATAGGCTATCCAGAATCTGTGAAACAGACGCATGTTCATATCTTGGAGCACCGCCTATATTTTTGAGCTCAATATTACTTGCAAGAGCCCTGCTACTTTTATTGCTAAACTTGTTGTAGATCAGCACAATTCTGTTCAAAATCGGAATATCTTCATTTTGCTCGGAAATTGCCAATGCGTCGTAAGCTCTGCTGATTTTAATATTAGAAATCTCAGAACCATCGCCCGTCCATACTAAAGCATTAGCCTGTTTTAAAATTTTGATTGTATCACTGTCAATTCCAAAATCCAAATCAAGAATAATATAGGAATATGAACCCAGAAGTTTTGCTTCAGAAATAAGTCGAATAATTTCATCACTTTTGAGTTCAATCATATCCAAAGCTACCTTTGGCTGCGAGTAAAAATACACACCTCTGCGATCCTGTTTAACGCAGCTTTCCATTTTTATAGATAAATTTGCCTTTCTGCTCTTCAAGGCAAATATTATATCACTCATATCAAACTGACCTTCCGCAGAAAAGAAAGCGTCGGCTGAACCGAATTTTTCAAAATTAAGATACAGTGTCTTTTCGCCCTTGGCGGCATAATACGATGCACAGGCTGCAGCCATTGTTGAACTACCTGTACCGCCGCATGGAGATGCAAAAGCAATCACCTTGCAGGAGTCATCTCCAAATCTTGTTTCGGATACACCGCCTGCATTTTCAGAATATATACTTAATATCTGTCTGTAAATAAGGTCTGCTTTTTGATATTTGCAGATGGCACGCTGATTGTTTACGGAATCAATGTCGGCAGAATCAACAAAATATGCAAAGCCGCATCTCTTAGGGAGAGCTGCCGTATTCACATCGAAAGCAACACTCGAAACAAAAACATCAATGCGAGTACTTTCAAGTGCAGATAATGCGCTCTCAATCTTTGTAAAAGAATAAATTTCGAGTTTATCAGCATACCTAATATTGAATACCGAAACTATTCGGTTCAAATAGTTCTGGTCATTATCAAGCAAGGCTAATTTTATTTTCATAGCTTATCCCTCTATTCATTTCTTAAATGCACAAATAATATTTAATTCGAAAACAAAATATGTTAATTGTACCGAGAATCTTGCTGTTTTTTTCATATATTTTCGCCTGTTTTTACTCATCAATTATACCTTATACCTGCATTTTTTATAGATAGTTGTAAAAAACAGCACGTTTAATGTAATAATTAACCGTTTTATTTGGAATAAGTAATTTTATTGTCGGATAATGTGCTAAAATTTATAGTGAGGTGGAGTATATGTTAATGGCTGTATGCGATGACGACAGAACAATTACTGATTACATAAAACTGTTAATAGACACTGAATTCAGCACCAATATTCAAACCAAAATTTACAATTCAGCAGATGATTTAGAATCTTCAATTATAAAGAATGAAATTCCCGATGCAATTATTATGGACATCTGCATCAAAAACGAGAATGGTTTAGAAATGCTCAAGAGAGTTCGTAAACATATTCCGACAACACCCGTTATTTTTATCACGGGATATTTAGAATACTGTCAGGATATTTTTATTGACTTTAACCCTTGGGGATTGATTACAAAACCGATTGACAAAAATAAATTATGTTACCACATTAACAAAATTTTAAAATACTATAACTTCAACAAACCGTTGTCAATTAAAATCTCGGTAAACAGACAAAATATTACGATTGACAAAAGTAAAATTCTTTACCTTGAAAGTCACGAACGAAAAGTTATATACTACACTGCTACAGACAGATATGAAGAATACATAAAGCTTGACAACGCTATGAATAAGTTGGATAATAGTTTTCTGAGATGTCATAAAAGTTATGCAGTTAATCTGAAGTATGCAATTGATTTGTTAAAATACAAAATTGTAATATCGGACGGCACAAAAATTCCGGTCAGCAGAAGCTATTATGACAATGTCAAGAAAATGATTTTTAAGCACAAAGCTTCAAAAATCGGGCTGTAACGGAGAGATTTATTTGCATACAATATTTGAAAATCAATATTACCTACCTCAACAAATGTGGGTGTACCTTTACAATATTTTGCTTGCAGTGGTGGCAAATTCTTTTGTGTTGCACAGTAAACAAAGTAAAATTAAAACTATTTTGTTGCAGTCAGTGCTTTTTTACCTATTGCTTATACCTCAACACTTTGACAACATACCGTCTTGGACAACACAGCTGTCCTTGTTAACCATTGTCATAGGCAATATCTTATTGTACAAAGACAAATTCTATATAAAGGTAATTACTTCAATTGTTTCTATTCTTATAATATTTTTCTCTGACTACTTAAGCTATTTTATTGTGTCTGTTCTGTTTGGCAGTTCGGAAAATTATTTGCAAGAGCCATATGTTTACCTTGTGTCTGTCACAGTAATAACCACTCTGCTTGGTTTATACACTATAATCGGCAGCAGATTTCTAAAGAAAAACAGAGATATGTTCTTTAGAAGCAACATTGTTTTTCTGTTTGTGTTGATAGCCTTTGAAATACTGTTTCTCGCTTTTTCAATCACACAATTTAACCAAGTTTCGACCTATGTGTCGTTTAATGTAAAAAACACAAATCTGAGCATAATTTATTTTTATATTTTCATATTTATTGTAACCGACAGTATTCTAATTTATTTTACAAAAAGCAGTGCTTCGTACTATAAAATAAAATCTGAGAACGAGATGCTTGAATATCAAAATAAACTTCAGGCGGAATACTATAGAAAGATGCTTGAAAATTATGAAAGCACAGCAAAATTAAGACATGACATAAACAATCTTGTTCAGGTAATCAACATTCAGTTGTCTGAAAATACACAAGGAGGAAATAAAAAGGCAAAAGAAATTGTAAGCGGTATATCCGATATTATGGACAGTACAAAAACACAGCGTTACTGTAGCAACGAAATTGTCAATGCGGTTCTTTTTGATAAGACATCTGTTGCTAAAGAAGAGTCAATTAAAATTATTGATGACATTATTCTTGACAATAACACAGGCATTGCCGATTTTGATATTTGCCGAGTTTTTATCAATCTGTTAGACAATAGCATAAATGCCCTTAAAAATTATACTGGTGATGACAAGCTGCTTTACCTGTCTTGCAAACAGGATAATGACCATATTTTTATCAAATGTGAGAACAAATTTTCAGAAACTATCAGAAAACCTGAAAAAAACCCTGAACTCCATGGTTACGGCATGAAAATAGTTAAAGACATCACCGAAAAATATAATGGCGAATTGATCACTCAAATTCAAGATACAACTTTCAGTACACTTGCAATACTGAAAACAGAATAAAATATATTCAAAATAAACCGAGGCAGTCACAAAACAGATAGTTTTGTGACTGCCTCGGTTTCTATATTGGAATTTATAAGACAGTTACATTCCGAAGGGACCTCTGCAAACATAATTAACTGCATCGGAAATAATTGCTCGTTTGAATTTAGTCATCTTTGAATATAAAATAGGTTCATCACGATTTTTGGTGGTATGGTGAACGGTCAGAAGGAATAGAGAGATAGCGAATCAAGGTAAAGAAGAAGTCATCATCACGGTAACCGTAGCCGATTCGTTTAGCGACCTTGATCTTGTTGTTGAAGCCTGCGAATTTCATCCAGACGAACAACGCCGATAACATCTCTGCCAAATTGCGACTGTATATGAAATCAATAATATACAATCCGTGCTTCGGGCAAATGCTTTGTTACAAGCTTGTTGTAAAATGCGTTCATGTCCATCGCTACCGCCGCAATAAGGACACCAGACTGACTGCGTAGACCTTACGCTCTGCAGAAACAATACGCTTTTATCTTTATTAGGGCTGATTCCTATATGTGTTCCTTTAAATCCTTGACTTTCAAATTCAACTTTGATATCATCTAAATAGAGCATAGGTTTCTCTCCTCCATTGTTTGTCTCTTCAACTACAATTTGGGAGCTTCCTATGCTCTTTTTCAATATTTACTTTTGATCATCCCACATTTTTCCGTGATGAGGAAGAAATAAAACACTCTATTGTTTTCCAATCTCAATTTATCAAAGCTCCCATAGATAAATACTACGCTTACTTCAGACTCCGTATCTATACATCTCATCAAAAATTTCTTTTGCCGTAACTGCATTGTCGGTTATGGCATTTTTTAATTCGGTGATATTGTCAAACTTTTTTTCGGGACGAATGAAATCAAGCAGACGGACATCGGCTGTCTGACCGTATATTTCACCGCCGTGAAAGTCAGGCATCCATGTTTCGCTCAAAAGCTTTGTTCCTCCGACTGTCGGCTTTACACCAATATTAGTCACACCGCAATAGACCTTTCCGTTTTCAAGCGTAACGGCAGACGCATAAACGCCGTATTTCGGCACGGCAAGATTTTCGGGAAGTTTCTGATTAATTGTCGGAGTGCCAAGCTCTCTGCCAAGTCTTTTTCCGTGAGTGATCACGGCAGAAAAGCCAAAATGCGAACACAAAAGCTTGTTTGCACGGCGAATACGTCCCTCACTAACAAGCAGACGGATAAGTGTTGACGAAACAACATCGCCATCGTCACGCTCCGGCTCAATCACTTTAAGCTCCGTACCGTTTTCGTCACAAAGCTTTTTGAGCAACTCGGTATCGCCTTCTCCGTTTTTTCCGAAACGATAGTTAAAACCGCAGACAACAAATTTTGCATTGAGGTCGCCGAAAATAATTTTCTCGACAAAGTCCTTTGCAGACATATTCATCAGCTTTTTAAAGTCGGGACTGAAGGTATGTTCAATACCCAGGCTTTCAAGCGTTTTCAGCTTATCTTCCGTTGTCATAAGCGCACCCTTAGAAGATTTTCCGAGAACCTCCTTCGGGCTTTGAGCAAATGTAAAGCACACGGGCAAAAGTCCGTTTTTCTTCTGCTCAACAGCCGAGAGAATAACCCTTCGGTGTCCCTTGTGAAGTCCGTCAAAAAATCCGAGAGCAACGGCAGTATTCAATTTTTCGTGTTCTGAAACAGTAAAATTCTGCATATATATTTCCTATGATTAAATTAAATTTTACCGCTTTTCAAAAGTGCGGCAGTCTTTAAAACGGCAATCTGTGTTTTGGAGTCGGGTATCATATTGTTAAGCACCATTTCAACGGCTTTGTTGAGGGAGATTTTTTCAACATTTAAAAACTCACCCTCGTCAAGCTTTTGCTCACCCTGTGACTTTACCCGACAGGCATAAAGATGGATAATTTCCGATGTGTATCCGGGGGACGGATAGACCTGACCGAGAGAAATGTAGGAGTAACCCTCAAGTCCCGTTTCTTCAAGAAGCTCACGCTTTCCGTTTTCAAGCGGAGTAGAACCCTTTTCAAGCTTGCCGGCAGGAAGCTCAAGCACAACCTCCTTGTACGGATAGCGAAACTGCTTTACAAAAGAAAGATTATTGTCCTCATCAAGAGCGGCAACGCATACTCCGCCCGGATGATTGACAACCTCTCTCTTTGACCTTTTACCGTCAGGAAGCTCCACTTCGTCAAGGACTATATGCAGAACTCTGCCGTCAAAAATTTTCTTGCTGTCAAGAGTTTTTTCAAAAAGCTCCATAATTATGCCTCCGTTTTAAAGATTGAATTATCGAAAGGAAAGGATTTTGTTATGCCCGATTATAATGTTTTTCCCGATTACAAAACACGCAAGGAAATCATAAACGAGCTCTGCGACAAGTACAAGTTCATCAAGCATTGCTTTGCCGGAAAAAGCGTGTGCGGAAGAGGTATTGATGTTCTGCATATCGGCAACACCAAGAATCGTGTACTCTACTGCGGCGGTTTTCACGGCTCGGAGTACCTCACAATACTTGCCCTGCTGAAATTTTTTGAAGAATGTTGTGAGGCAATGGAAAGCGACAGAACTGTCGGCGGATGCAAAATCGGGAATTTTTTAAGCATTCGCGGTCTTACGATTGTACCTTGCGTAAATCCCGACGGCACGGAAATTGCCTTGCATGGCAGTGACGCCGCATTCAAATACAAACCGCTTGTCGAAAAGGTCTGCACCGATACATATAAATGGCAGGCAAATGCCCGTGGAGTTGACATCAATCACAATTTCAATGCCGGCTGGTGCAGGCTTAAACAGCTTGAATTAAAGAACAATATCAAGTGTCCGGCGCCGACAAGATTCGGCGGCAATCATCCCGAAAGCGAACCCGAAACTAAAGCTCTGACAACGCTTTGCCGTAATATTGACTTTGAACGGGCAATCGCTCTGCACAGTCAGGGACGGGAAATTTACTGCTCATTCGGCAGACACACACCCGTTCTGAGCTTTCGGCTTGCGTCAATTTTCTCACAGGCAAGCGGCTACAACATAGCCTTTCCCGAGGAGATTGCCACAGGCGGTGGCTTTAAGGATTGGTTCATCGAAAAATTCCGCCGACCTGCCCTCACCATAGAAATGGGGCTCGGGAAAAATCCCCTCCCCCTCTCCGACTTTGAAGAAGAATACAAAATCCTGCAAAACATTCTCTGTCTCGGAGCAGTGGTTTAAAAATTTAATTTCATTGTATTTACAGCACTGAACACATATTGTTTGGTGCTGTTTTTAATTAAAAGGGCGCGTTAAACACACATTTAGGCACGTTAAGGGCGCGTTAAACACACATTTGGGCACGTTAAGGGCGCGTTAAACACACATTTGGGCACGTTAAGGGCGCGTTAAATTATTTCTTAATGATATATTTAGCGTATCTTCCTTTTTCGGATAGTTCAATCAAATTCTCTTTTCTCATTCGTTGCAATATTATACGGGCTTGTTTTTGTGAAAAGCCGCACAATTCTCTTACTAATTCGTTATTAATAAAACCTCTGTCACGGATATATTCCAAAATCATTTCTCTTGCTTTGATATATTGAATTGCTTTATCCTTAGTGTAATCAACAGAATTTTTTAACTCGTCATATATCTTTGCCGTCAACATATATTCATTGCCCGACAACTCAATCAAACCATATCTTTTAAGGTTATTACAGGCATTCTGCGCCTGATCTCGATCTCCCTGAATCAATCTCTCTGTTTCGGGTACGGTAATTTTACTGTTATCTTTCAGATAACGCAGGACCATAAGTTCAGAAAGTGAAAAGGTTCTGCCAAGCTCATTCTCTTCATTGGCAATAAATTTTACAAAATCAACATCATCAACTGCACTGTAAATTGTAAGCGAAACTGCATCATTATATGATCTGTATTCAGGAAACGGTTTGCCTAATGACAGCATTTCTCTGAAAATAATATCAACACCCTGTCCTGTTCTCTGAACATATTTCAAATGTTGCAAAGTTTCGGCAATTAACTTATTTCTCGGAACAGACGGATGTGTGATTATATTTTCCTCGGTAATACCGTCCAAAAATGCACCCGGATTTTCAATAACAATTTTATTGGGATAGTGCTTTACATAGACTGCACCTTGACTTTGATAATCTCTGTGTGACAAAGCATTGAGTAATGCCTCCTGAAAAACCTTTTCGGGAAAGTCTGCAATTTCCAGTCTGAAAAGTCCGACCTGAACATTTACTATACGGTTGGAATCCTGTATTTTTTCCGAAAGTCTGTCTATCACGGAAATGATAGGGGCTTTCATATCAAGTCTTGCGTCATATTCTTCTAAATTGGTTTCAGAATAATGCAGATAAATTACCTCTGCCTGCGGTAATAGTCTGTTAATCGACTGCTCTTTACCCACAAATAATAATCCTGCCACGGTCAGCTTTATGTTGTTGCCGTCATATTTAATCAAAGCTAAATCACGCAAAAATGCGATATCATCCATATCAGCTAATGTCGATTCGGGATTTCTCACTTTTAATTTTTCTTTCAACTTATAAACTTCAAGTTTGTTTATATCATCTTCCGTGCTGTCTGACAAAATTCTTCCCGAAAAATCGGAGCTTTGAATTTCGGAATAGCGGTTGCTCATTTCATCGGGATAAAACGGTTTAGAATTTTTTCCAAGTCTTTTTAAGCATCTGCCGTCTGTAGTTGCATGTGTAATTCCGTCTGATGCAACGGTAAGTGCAATCACCTTTTTACCGTTGTATTCCATTTCTTCGGGATCAACAAAAATAGACGGTCTTGTTTTTTCGTAAATTGATTCAATAATGTTCTGCAAATCGTAGTTACCGTCACAACCCGTAACTTCACCGTTATCTTCAACGCCAAAGTAAAGAGTGCCTCCTTTGTTATTTGCAAAAGCTATAAGTTCATCAACCGCCAAATTAATTCGTTTCTTCATATCAGACACTTTATTCCACGATTTAAATTCTGTATTAATCGACTCACCGATTTTCAGAATTTCTGCAAAATCGTCAATATTCAAAAAAGCACCCCTTTTCTTTGCAGAGCAGTCATTATAGTATTATTTGATTATTCATCTTATTTATAAAATTCAAGGGCAACCTCGGTTGCCCTTGTTTATTTTGTTATTTTTAATAACTTTGATTAATTCTTATCGTCCTCATCATCAAAGAATGAGATTGAGTTTACGATATTATCAACAGCCTCGTCTGAAATTACATTCGGCTCGTCAAGATATTTTGATCTTTTTTCAATGCTGTCAATAGCCATCTGCATCTGCTCCTGGGGAGTTGACGGTTTTTTCGGAGCATCGTAAATCTCGTTATCCTCCGGATTTGAGATGTTCACATACTCCTCTTTTTTAGGCTCTTCTTTAACCTCGGGTTCTTCCTCAGGCTCAACGATTGCAGGCTCATTGCCGTCATCGGGAACTTCAACTTCCTCTGTCACATCTTCCGCAGATTCCTCTTTTACGGGTTCTTCCGCTTTTTCGGCAGATTCGTCATTTTTTTTTGACTTGTCAACGCCAAAGTTCGGAGCATCGTAATTTTCGTCAATCTCCTCTGCGGCAGCCATAATTACCTCACCGGGAGCGTCAATCTGCTTTTCTCTTCTCGCCTCGGCAACAGCCTTGAGTTCGTCAAGGTGATTTACAGGCTTTTCAACCTTTTCGCTGTCCTCATCAAAATATATATCATACCATACAAGGAACACATAAATTGTCCAAACTCGTCTGCTGTTATCTTCTTTTTCGCTGAAATGACTGTCGAGCCATGAAACGAGGACATCTGTATTGAAGAATTTCTCGGCAGTTTTGCCCTTGAACTTTGTCTTTACAACATTATAATACTTCTCGTCACGAAGCCATACTCTTGTCGGTACAGGGAAACCGAGTTTCTCTTTTTCGGCAGTAGCCTCAGGCATATGGCGAACGGCAGCCTTACGCATTGCATACTTTGTGTTGTGCTTGTTGCAGCGCAGTTTTGTCGGGAGCGATGACGCAACCTTGAAAACCTCCTTATCGAGGAAAGGAACACGAAGTTCAAGCGAGTTAGCCATACTCATTCGGTCGGCTTTAAGAAGGATGTCGCCGACCATCCACATATTGATGTCGAGATACTGCATTTTTGTAACATCGTCATACTTACGGCAACGATAATAATATTTTCTTGTAAGATCCTGTGGGCGTGTTGCAATTGACGGATCTTTCAAAAGCTCTTGCTTCTGCTTATAGTCATACATAAATGCGTTACCGATATAACGCTCTTCAAGCTTGTCACAGGCACGGATAAGATAATCTCTGCCCTTGATGTCTGGGAGCTTTCTGCAGATTGCTCTTATTGCCTTTCTGATGCAATGCGGAACAATTGTCTGATAAATTTTGAACACTCTCGGATCGTTGTAGCAAGTGTAACCGCCGAACAATTCGTCTGCACCCTCACCCGAAAGGACAACCTTTACATAATGGCTTGCCAGACGGGATACAAAGTAAAGTGCGATACATGACGGATCTGCAAGCGGCTGATCCATATGGTACTGAACAGTCGGAACAGCGTCCCAGAATTCTTCACTTGAAATAAGGTGAGTGTGGTGTTCAACGCCGATTTTTTCGCTGAGATTCTTTGCCCAGCTGATTTCGTTATACTTTTCGCCAAAGTCAAAGCCGACTGTAAATGTTTTCTGGTCGGCAAAATATGTTGAAACATAGCTTGAATCAACACCGCTTGAAAGGAAACAACCAACTTCAACATCGGCAATTTTATGAGCGTTTACGGAATTTTCAAAAACCTTTTCAATTCTGTCAACAGCCTCTTCCTCTGTCATTTCTTCGTCGGGATTGAAACGAGCCTCAAAGTAACGGGTAGTTTCAACCTCGCCGTCCTTGTACCAGAGATAGTGACCGGGCATAAGGCAGTAAACACCCTCAAAGAAAGTTTCGGGCGGAACTGCATACTGGAAGGAAAGATACGAGTCAAGTGCCTTTCTGTTGAATTTCTTTTCAAACTTAGGATATTCAAGAATACTCTTGATTTCACTTGCATAGACAAAGTCATTGCCTATCTGAGTGTAGTGCATCGGCTTAATGCCGAAAAAGTCACGGGCAATAAAAAGTGAATTATCCTTTGTGTTGTAGATAGCAAAGCCGAACATACCACGGAGTTTTGGGAGCATATCTTCTTTCCACTCTTCAAAGCCGTGAACAAGCACTTCACTGTCTGTATCTGTATAGAACTTATGACCTTTTGCGATAAGTTCTTTTCTCAAATCCTTGTAGTTATAAATTTCACCGTTGAATGTGAGAACAAGGCTTTTATCCTCATTGTATATAGGCTGATGACCTGCACCGAGGTCAATAATGGAAAGTCTGCGAAATCCCATGGAAATATTGTCGTCCGTAAAAAATCCGTCCGAGTCGGGACCACGGTGAGTAATAACCTCTGTCATATTTCTGATGACATCGGCTCTGTTTTCAACCTGTCCCATAAAGCCGGCTATGCCGCACATATCACAATTCCCCTTTCAAGGTAATTTTCAAAATTAACCGCATTAGACTAATGCCCTATTTTAAACATTTTATCACAATTTATTCCCAAATTCAACTGTTTGCAGGCATAAGTTTCAAATCAAAGCAACGCCCCTCAGCCTTTTTTATTCTTTAAGTATTCATCAAGCAAATCCGCTGCATATCTGCACAATTCAGGACACGGACGGGCGGCATAATATTTCTCTGTTCTCTCAGACGGAGTCGGGGTATCCTTTGCCTTTGCTCTCATGCCGAGAAGGTCACGGCAGATGATTGAACCGTTGTCCTCTTTAAACCTTTCGGCAAGCTGCTGAACCTCGGTGTAAACACGCTTTTTGTCGGCATTATCCTTGCTGTCGCTGTAACCCCTTGCAAGACCTAAAGCCATATACATTCCCGTAACAGTACCGCACACCTCTCTCATTCTGCCTATTCCGCCGCCGAACGGCGATGCAAGCATAAGAGCAGTCTGTTCATCAAATCCCAAATCGTCACAAAACGCAAGCAATACAGCCTGAGCACAGTTATATCCCTGCATAAAATTATTCTTTGCAATTTCACCTTTTGTCATACCAATTTCTCCTTTTATAGGGTTATTTCTATAAGCAAAGTATAACACCGAAAACCGCATACTGCAACGATTTTTTGCTTGTGAAAGAGATTGCCATATGTTATAATTTAGGGAGTTATGATGATAAATAAATCAATATTGCTTAACCGTAGCGGCGGTCAGTGACCGCCATTCGCTTTGGTTGCAAAACCAAAACGAACAAATATACATCTGCAATAAGCGTTTTAATCAAATACAGTTGCTTTATTCGGCAGAATTGGTATAATAATTTACAGAACATAACTCATTACAATTCAGACATTAAAGAAAAAGGTGATTAGCATTGTCTTTTCCACAGGATAAAATAAGAAATTTCAGCATTATTGCTCACATTGACCACGGCAAGAGTACGCTTGCGGACAGAATTCTTGAGCAGACCAACTCCGTTTCCGAAAGGGATATGGAGGCGCAGCTGCTTGATGACATGGATCTTGAGCGTGAGCGTGGCATTACAATCAAGGCGAGGGCGGTAAGCGTTATCTACAAAGCCGATGACGGGGAAGAATATCTTTTTAACCTCATTGACACCCCCGGCCATGTTGACTTTAACTACGAGGTTTCCCGTTCACTGGCGGCTTGTGAGGGCGCTATTCTTGTTGTTGACGCATCACAGGGCATTGAGGCGCAGACTCTTGCAAACACATATCTTGCCGTTGACAGCGGACTTGAAATTGTTCCCGTTGTCAACAAAATTGATTTGCCGAGTGCCGACCCCGACAGGGTTATTCAGGAAATCGAAGATGTAATCGGTATTCCTGCTGAGGATGCTCCGAAAATTTCCGCAAAGGCAGGAATCAACATTCACGCAGTTCTTGAAAAGGTTGTTCACGATATTCCTGCTCCGACAGGCGACATCAACGCACCTCTGCGTGCATTGATTTTTGACAGCTACTACGACAGCTACAAGGGCGTAATTATATATGTAAGGCTCAAAGAGGGACAGATTCACCCGGGCGATGAATTCAAGCTTATGGCAACGGGCAGTGTGTTCAATGTTGTTGAGTGCGGACTTATGCACGCAACCGCTCCCGAAAAGACCGACGGTCTTTATGCAGGCGAGGTTGGCTACATCACGGGTTCAATCAAGACTCTTGCAGACGCAAAGGTCGGCGACACGGTTACACTCACATCAAATCCCGCAGAAGAACCGCTCCCCGGCTACCGTGAGGCACAGCCTATGGTTTTCTGCGGTATCTACCCTGTTGACGGCGCAAGATACGGTGATCTTAAAGATGCACTTGAAAAGCTTCAGCTTAACGATGCGGCTCTTTCGTTTGATCCCGAAACATCGGTTGCCCTCGGATTCGGTTTCCGTTGCGGATTTTTGGGACTGCTCCACATGGAAATCATTCAGGAGCGACTTGAAAGAGAATATCAGCTTGACCTCATCACAACCGCACCGAGTGTAATTTACAGAATCACTCGCACGGACGGCACGGTTGAGATGATTGACAACCCGACAAACTACCCCGATCCGTCACTTATTCAAATGGCGGAAGAGCCTGTAACAGATGCTCACATCTATGCGCCTAAGGAATATGTCGGCAATATTATGGAGCTTTGTCAGGACAGACGAGGAACTTTTGTCGATATGCAGTATATTGATGCCGACCGTGTTGATTTACACTATGTACTTCCGCTTGCCGAGATAATCTACGACTTTTTCGACACGCTCAAATCACGCACAAGAGGTTATGCATCATTCGACTATGAGCTTAAAGAATATGTTCAGAGCAACCTTGTTAAGCTTGATATTATGCTTAACGGCGAGGTTGTCGATGCACTTTCGTTCATCATTCACGCCGACAAGGCATATTCAAGGGCAAGAAAAATGGCTGAAAAGCTAAAGGAAAAGATTCCGAGACAGCTTTTTGAAATTCCGATTCAGGCTTGCATCGGCGGTAAAATTATTGCCAGAGAAACCGTAAAGGCTATGCGTAAGGATGTACTTGCCAAGTGCTACGGCGGTGATATTTCCCGTAAGAAAAAGCTTCTTGAAAAGCAAAAAGAAGGTAAAAAGCGTATGCGCCAGCTCGGTTCTGTTGAAGTTCCGCAGGAGGCATTTATGGCGGTTCTCAAGCTTGATACGGATTAACGGTGAAGATATGAAAGAACTTGCTATGTTTTACAACTTTTCGGACGAAAGACTTTGCAAGGCAAAGTTTGCTCTTATGCCGTTGAAAATTCAGGTTAAAAAGGTTGAAAAAGAAGATTTCAATCAGCCTATCGGCTTCCTTGCAGGCATCGAGGGCGTTGAGCCTGTGGCAGAAAAGTTTGACGGTGACGGCTTTGACGAAGAAATGATTGTCATGCACAATTTCACGAATAAAACGATTGACTCGCTCATCAGAGCGCTGAACAAGTGCGGTGTAGGACGAGTTCCGCTCAAGGCGGTTATTACTCCCACAAGCAAAGACTGGGACAGTCTGACGCTTATCAAAGCACTTAAAGCCGACCATGAAGAAATGCTTAAAAAATTAAAAATGAAAAGTTGAAAATGGAAAATAAATGTCGGGAAGACAGTTTGCGAAATGCAAAACAATGTCTTCCCGACTGTTTTTATTTATATGAAATTACCGCCGCATTATTACAATCAATTTTTAAGAATTTTCTCAATCAATTGTGCAACACCATCATTATTATTTGACGGGATTACGATATCGGCACGGTCAAGGCATTTTTGACTTGCGTTTTCAACAGCCGCACCAAGTCCCGACTCGGCAATCATATCGGCATCGTTATCTGCATTTCCGCAGGCGCAGACATTTGCCATGCCGATATTCAAAAAGTCACACAAACGCATGAGCGCCTTCGCCTTTGATGCCTCTGCCGACATAATCTCAACAAAATGGTCGGTTGAAGTCGTAATTTCAACGCTGTTGCAAGCCTTTTCGATACTGCTCCACAGCCTGTTGCGAAGCTTTTCGTCCGTACTTATAATGCTGATGAGGTCAAGCTCATTTCTATGCTTGCTCAAAAAGCTTCTCATATCGACAATCTTGCCGTGGCATGAACGGGTGTATTCAAAATATTCAGGCTCACAGCCGTAGTCAAGCGGTCTATGCACATATCTGACATCGGCATATGTAAATCCGTCAATAAATCCCTCAAGAATAACATCGTCATTACGCACAGCACCGAGAATTTTCAACACATCTTCGGGTAAAATCAGCGAACGGTGAACCGTTTTACCGCACTTGCTTATTACGGCGCCGTTCGAGGTAATCGCATAGTCCAAACCGACAATGTTCATCACGCTGTCGGGCATCATAACAAACGGTCTGCCGCTTGCCGCAACAACGGTTATTCCGCTTTTGATCGCAGATTCAATGGCAGTTTGCGTTCTGTTGCTCAAGGTGTCACTGTCGGCAAGAGTTGTGCCGTCAAGGTCAAGTGCAATCAGCTTAATATCTTTCATCTTATCCATACAAATCCCTCTGTCAGATTTTTTTCGGGCAAAATCCGTTCATACAGCATTCTTCACATTTTGCCTTTCTTGCGGTGCAGACTGCTCTGCCGTGCAGAACAAGTCGGTGACAAAAGTCATTGCTTTCATCGGGCGGCAAAAGCTCACGCAAAGCAAATTCAATCTTTTTCTGATCTTTCAAATCGTGAAGTCCGAGCCTTTTTGTAATGCGTATGCAATGTGTATCAACCACAACCGCAGGCTGACCGAAAATGTCACCGCACACAAGATTTGCGGTTTTTCTGCCGATTCCGGGGAGTTTTGTCAAATCGTCAATATTATCGGGAACGACACCGCCGAAATCGTCACAAAGCATTCTTGCCATTTCGACAATATCTTTTGATTTGGTCTTATAAAGTCCGCAGCTTTTTATATACTCAGCAACTTCTTCGGGAGTTGAGTCGGCAAAATCCTGAGCCGTTTTGAACCTGTCAAACAACGCAGGAGTGACCATATTAACCCTTGCGTCCGTGCATTGAGCGGCAAGCCTTGTTGCAATAAGCAGCTGCAACGGATCTGTGTAGACAAGCGAACATATTGCGTCGGGATATTCTTTTTTCAAGGCATGAACAGCGTTCACGGCAATTTCTTTTTTAGTCATAAATTCACCCCGTAGTTTTTATAAAATGCAAAAAATGCGATTAAATACTGTTTTCTTCAGTATAACACAAAAATTCTGCTATTGCAATCAGGATAAAAAATTGGTACAATAGCAGTATATCAGTTGAAAATTTATTGAGGAGGACAAAAAATGTACAATAATTACATTTTTGACTTATACGGCACTCTTATCGACATTAATACAGATGAATGGAACGATTATTTGTGGAAGAAAATTGCCATTCTCTATGCCTACAAGGGTGCACACTACACATATGACGAGCTTAACGAGGAGTACGACAGACTTGTTCAGGCTGAAAAAAAGGCTGTTCTCAAGAAATCTCCCGACACAAAAGTTGTTGACATCAAAATCGAAAAAGTTTTCCGCAAGCTTTTCACACAGAAAGGTGTTAAGGTTACAAAAGCCGAGGTACTTTTTATTGCCGAGGCATTCCGTTGCTACTCAACAAAGTACATCAAGCTTTATGACGGTGTACTTGATCTTCTTGACACTCTCAAGGCAAAAGGCAAAAAGATTTATCTTCTCTCAAACGCACAGCGTTCTTTTACAGAAAATGAGCTGAATATGTTTGATCTGACAAAATATTTTGACGGCATTTGCATCAGCTCTGACGAAGAATGTTCTAAGCCTGACGAAAAATATTTCAAAACACTTTTTGACCGTTACGGACTTGAAAAGAGCGAGTCAATTATGATTGGCAACGACTATATCAGCGATATCGGCGGTGCGGCTGATTTCGGTATCGACAGCCTGTACATTCACCAGAGCATTTCCCCCGAGATTGACGGCGAACTCCGCAGTACATATAAGGTTATGGACGGCGATGTGTACAAAATCAAAAAGCTCATTATTAATCATTCGTGAAGACAGTTTAACTAATAAATAACATTTAATGCCCGAGCGTAACATTGCAACGCTTTTTGCAAGCAGTTACATAAGCATTGGAGCTTTCTAATATGATTTAGCTGAAAATGAGGAGACGATAATCATGAAAAAAAGTGTTTTAATCAGTAATATCATTTTATTGTTTTGGTACTTTCTTGCAATGATTGGAATAAAAATAGGAGATAAGTATTTAGTCGAGGGTTCTTTTAAAGATGAGTGGATATTTATGTTAATCCCAATTGCTACATTTTTGCTAATGCTTTTTACTAAGAAAATTGGTAAAATACTTCATCTGATATGGCTCGGAATGTGGTTTGTCACTCAATTTCTAAGCCACGAATGGTATACAATATTCGGAAATGGTTTCATGGGAAATATTGATAACAAAATAGCCTATTTTAAAGATTGCATTTCACTTATAAGCATAGAAGGAAAGTATGTCCCTGATATGTATCACATTATACTGCACATTTTGATAATTATAGCAATTATTGTAACTGCTAAATTTTCCAAAAACGCAGTAAAATCTGATACTCATTAAGAAGTAAAATTATCTAAAAACAACAATATACATCCGCAATTGTAGCGGCGAACCGTGTTCACCAATTATCTAGATTGTAAAATCTAAACGAAAAATAAATATACTGTAATATCGCACTTTAGGCAGTACATCCTTGTACTGCCTTTTATTTTGCAAAATCATTATGTAAAACGCATAAATTCAATTCATCCGCACACACTTTTACAAAGGAAGTGTGCAGATGAAACGCAAAGTACCCGATTACAAAAAGATTTTAACACCAAGTGATTTGGAACTGAACACCTGTTCAAATCAGGATTGCACAGGACTTATCCCAACAGCAGTCAATAATCCCGCCGAGGCTGATTCATACGAAGAACTCTATCCCTACATCAGCGGTGTAGCACCGCACCATGTCCAAGAAGATAGTAAAAATAAGGAACAACTTTAATTCCTGAGATGTACTATATTCAGATAACACTAAAGACCAATCAAAAAACAGCGGAAGCAATGTGTTTGTCCATTACTTCCGCCGATTTTATATTTTCAATTTTAATCTGAAGAAATTATTTTGTATAGCCGTGTTCTTTACACATCATATCGTAATAACCGACTACGAAAAAGTCTGTATGCTCATTTTTAACATACGGACCATAGGTAATGTACGGGTACCTTGGAGAAATATTATAGTTACCGTAAGCATACCAACGCATTGTATCATCAAAATACTGTATACCATCCTGCTCGTCAAGGAAAATATGATTGTTTCCAAAGTCGCCATTAAGACCAACAATAAATTTTTGTAAATCAGTAGCGGCAATGACCGATATATCGCTTTCATACTTTGCTACATTTGTTAACATCTTCTGCGCACCTGTAAATTCAACCTCATGGGCGATATATTTCTGAATAAGGGTAGCATCGACAACATTAACAACACCGTCTTTGTTCACATCACCTTTTAAAGTATAGGCATTCGTCATCTTGTTGTACACAGCAAGAAGTTCATTGTAGGCATTTGTAATAGCCCAAACATCGTAATCATTAGTGCCTGCGATATACGGCTCTAAGGCGATTTTCAAATCAGCAAGCTTATTCTTAAATTCGTTCCATTGCTCATCAGAATACCAGTTGTTATAATTCTGTTCCTTACAGGCATTATCGTAAGCAGTTTTAGCATATGCAACATCAACATGAAGGTTATAAGCGGCACTATACAGCTTGTCCTTCATATTTTTATATTCCTCGGCTGTTGCAAGTTCGTCCTGATTATAAAGATTGTATGCAGCATTATATGTATCACCTGCAACACAGTTATAGATTCTCGCCTCACCAATGTTTGTGTTGAGAATTTTAAATGCGTCAAGGAGCCAGCCAAGTTTCTCACGCTCTATTTCAGTTTCGGACTTTTCATTTTCAGCAGCAAATGTTGTTAAAATGAAAGATGAAACCGCCAAAATTCCAACGAGTATGATTGATAATAATTTTTTCATTGTTTATTCCCCTATATCATCTTCTGTATCAATGTGCTGTACCATCCAAATTTACATCATAGTTTTTAGAACTGTTATCATTGTACCATATACAGTAATTATAATCAATACTATTTCAATCTTTGACTATAAAATATCCCTTTACTTTTTTGTAAAATATAAACAAAAAAGCACCACATTATGTGGTGCTGAAAGTTCAAATGAACCACCGATTACTCGGTGTATATAAAAGGGTAAACACCCTGAAAACTGAATAAAGGAAAGAAGATTAAGAAGAAAGATTAGTTAAATTCATATTGGAATGACCAATCGGGTTAAAGTATATACTACACAGCTGACCAAAGAAATCTTGTGGTCAAGCCCTCGACCTATTAGTACTGCCAAGCTGAATGCCTCACGGCACTTACACACGCAGCCTATCAACCTCGTAGTCTTCAAGGGGTCTTACTCGTTATACGATGGGATATCTAATCTTGGAGTCGGCTTCACGCTTAGATGCTTTCAGCGTTTATCCGTTCCGTACATAGCTGCCCAGCCGTGCCATTGGCATGACAACTGGTGCACCAGAGGTACGTCCATCCCGGTCCTCTCGTACTAAGGACAGAGCTCCTCAAATATCCTGCGCCCACGACAGATAGGGACCGAACTGTCTCGCGACGTTCTGAACCCAGCTCGCGTACCACTTTAATCGGCGAACAGCCGAACCCTT